>Ga0182024_10014876_pt1 | contig 14987 bp, 11 predicted proteins | sample P32metaG_FD_120480 | JGI IMG/M metagenome (GOLD analysis project Ga0182024, IMG submission 120480) | Permafrost microbial communities from Stordalen Mire, Sweden - P3-2 metaG (Illumina Assembly) | ecosystem: Environmental > Terrestrial > Soil > Wetlands > Permafrost | place: Sweden: Stordalen... | reverse complement strand
TACGAATTGTCTGAGGGTCGCTGCCGATGTCGGCAGTCGTGACGTCACTGGCCGCAACAAACGGGTAACACATGGACTTGAAGGGTACGAGGCTGGTGGTGATCGGTGGTGCCGGGCTGATCGGCTCTCACGCTGTCGACCGGCTGCTTAAAGAAGACCTCAAGGAGGTCCTCATATACGACAATTTCGTGCGCGGCCGCTATGAAAACCTGCATGCCGCGCTGCAGGACCCGCGAGTCAGGATCTTCGATCTTGGCGGAGACATCATGCAGACCGACATTCTGGAGTCGGCGCTGAAGGGTGCGGACGGCGTATTCCACCTTGCCGCTTTGTGGCTGCTGCAGTGTCACGAGTTTCCGCGCAGTGCGTTCGACGTCAACGTGCGGGGCACATTCAACGTGATGGAGGCGTGCATCAAAGCGGGGGTGCAGCGGCTCGTCTATTCGTCATCGGCATCAGTATATGGCGACGCCGTGCGCGAGCCGATGGATGAAGATCATCCGTTCAACAATCAGAATTTCTACGGTGCAACCAAGATTGCCAGCGAGGCCATGCTGCGCGCTTTCCACCACCGCTATAAGCTCAACTTCGTCGGCTTGCGCTACATGAATGTCTACGGGCCGCGCCAGGATTACCATGGCGCCTACATCGCAGTGATCATGAAGATGCTGGACGCGATTGACCGCGGCCAGGGGCCGACGATCCTGGGTGACGGCAGCGAGGCATTCGACTTTGTCGCGGTCGAGGATTGCGGGGCGGCAAACGTCTGTGCGATGAAAGCCGAGACGACGGATCGCTTTTACAATGTAGGCACCGGTAAGCGCACCTCGCTGAAAGAGCTTGCGCAGATGCTCCTCGAGCTCACCGGCTGCACGAAACCCATCCAATACGCGCCGCGCAGCCAGGCAACCCTGGTGCGCAACCGTATCGGCTGCCCACAGCGAGCGAGCGCTGAGATCGGTTTCAGTGCCGCCATCGGCCTCAAGGACGGTCTGCGGCGGCTGATCGACTGGCGCAACAGTCACCAGGGCGAAGTGGCGTCCCGGCGTCTCGCGGCAGGCTTGCCCGCTTGAGTGCCGGAGCGCCTGTTGTGAGAAAGGCAATCCAGATTTCCCAGCCGAGCACCGGCGAGGAGGAGTGGCAGGCGACACGCGAGCCGCTCATGAGCGGCTGGCTGACGCAAGGCCCGAAGGTGGCGGAATTCGAACAGGCGTTTGCCGCGCGGCACGCGGTTAAGCACGCGCTCGCCACCACCAGTTGCACGACGGGTCTGCATCTGATTCTCGCGGCAATGGGTATCGGCCCCGGAGATGAGGTAATCGTGCCGGCGTTCACCTGGGTCGCCACGGCGAACGTCGTGCTGTACTGCGGCGCGACCCCGGTGCTGGTCGATGTCGAGCGCGACACATACAACCTCGATCCGGCTGACGTCGTCCGCAAGCTGAGCGCACGCACCAAGGCGGTAGTCGCCGTGCACCTGTTTGGACTGTGCGTCGACATGGACGCCCTGCGCCAGGTGGTGCCGGCGAACGTCGCAATCATCGAGGACGCCGCCTGTGCCTCCGGTGCCAGTTACAAGGGCGTGCCCGCCGGCGGCCTGGGCGCGGCGGCGGCGTTTTCGTTTCATCCGCGCAAGTCCATCACGACGGGCGAGGGCGGCATGATGACGACCAACGATGAGCACCTCGCCGGTAGTGCAAACATGCTGCGCAACCACGGCGCGTCGATATCTGAAGAGCAGCGTCACAAGGGACCGCGGCCCTATCTGCTGGCGGATTTCAACCTCCTCGGTTTTAACTATCGCATGACGGATCTGCAGGGCGCGGTCGGCCTGGTACAGCTGACGAAGCTCGATCGATTCATCGCCGAACGCGATCAGTGGGCGGCGTGGTACATCGAGGAACTGGCGTCGGTGCCGTGGTTGCGCATGCCGCAGCGGCCAAGCGCCGGGCGGCACGCCTGGCAGGCCTTCGTGACCTACGTTGACCCGCAGCGCGCCCCGCGGCCGCGCAACGACATCATGGAGCAGCTGCAGCGCGACGGCGTCAGCACGCGCCCCGGGACGCACGCCGTACACATGCTTGGGTACTACCGCCAGCGCTTCGGTTTTGCTGCGGACGACTACCCGGGGGCGCGTGATTGCGACGCCAACACGATGGCTATTCCCCTGCATAACCGCATGAGCGCCGATGACTACCGCCACGTCGTCGACGCGATAAAAAAGCTCGTCTGATGTGCGGTATCGCCGGGCTGTTTCATGCCGATTCGCAGCCGGTTTCGCCGGTGAGCCTGCGGCGCATGACCGACGCCATTGCCCATCGCGGTCCCGACGGCGAGGGCCACTGGATCGAGGGCAATGTTGGCCTGGGACATCGGCGGCTTGCGATCATCGATCTGTCGCCGGCAGGGCACCAGCCGATGATCAACGCCGATCATCGCTACGTGCTCAGCTACAACGGCGAAGTCTTCAACTTTCGCGAGTTGCGCACTGAGCTTGAAGCGCTGGGTTTCTGGTTCCGCTCGGCCACGGATAGCGAGGTTGTTCTCAACGCGCTGGCTGCCTGGGGTGTGCAGGCGCTCGGGCGGCTCAACGGCATGTTTGCGCTGGCGCTATGGGATCGCAAGGAGCGCCGCCTGCTCCTGGCGCGCGACCGCTATGGCATCAAGCCGCTCTACTACTGCCAACAGGGTGCGACGTTTGCGTTCGCCTCCGAACAGAAGGCAATTCTGGCCGTGCCGGGCATGCAGCGCAGGCTCGACAAGCCCGCGCTGCTTGAGTACTTCACGTTTCAAAATTTCTTCACCGACCATACCCTGCTTGAAGGCATGCGCATCCTGCCCGCCGGGCACCACGCCGTGCTCGATTGCGCTACGGCGCAGCCGCGTCTGCAGCTGACACGCTACTGGGACTTCCGTTTTTGCGAGCCCCCGGGGCCGGTGAACCCACAGGAGTACCGCGAGGAGCTCCGACGTCTGTTTCAGCAGGCGGTCAATCGGCAGCTGGTCGCCGACGTTGAAGTTGGCAGCTACCTCAGCGGCGGCATGGATTCCGGCGCCATCACCGCGGTGGCGGCGCGTTCCTATCCGTATCTGAAGACATTCACGTGTGGCTTCGACTTGAGTTCTGCTTCGGGGATTGAGCTTAGTTTTGATGAACGCGTGAAGGCCGAGGCCATGTCAGCCCGCTTCAGGACCGAGCACTATGAGATGGTCCTGAAGGCCGGCGACATGGAACGCGTCCTGCCGAAACTCGCCTGGCATCTCGAGGAGCCGCGTGTCGGACAAAGTTACCCGAACTACTACGCCGCCCAGCTGGCGGGCAAGTTTGTCAAAGTCGTCATGTCGGGCGCCGGCGGTGACGAACTCTTTGGCGGCTATCCGTGGCGTTATTACCGGGCCGCGGCTGCCAACGACTTCGAGCACTACGTCGACCAGTACTACGTCTTCTGGCAGCGGCTGCTGGATAACCAGCATCTGAAGAAACTGTTCGCCCCGATATGGCCGGACGTCGCACAGGTGTGGACGCGGGATATATTTCGTGACGTGTTTCGAAACCAGGACAGTCCTCTCGAGCGCCCCGAGGACTACATCAATCATTCACTGTACTTTGAGGCGAAGACATTCCTGCACGGACTGCTGGTCGTCGAGGACAAGCTCAGCATGGCGCACAGTCTGGAAACCCGCGTGCCGTTTCTTGACAACGACCTGGTGGATTTCGCGATGCGCTGTCCGGTGGGCCTGAAACTGAACAATCTGCACGAGGTGATGCGTATCAATGAAAACGAGCCCGGCGACAAGCAAGGCAAGCATTTCCTGAAGACCAACGACGGCAAGCAGATCCTGCGCGATGTGATGCGGGACTACATTCCGGATGACATCACCCAGGGAGTGAAGCAGGGGTTTTCAGCCCCCGACGCCTCCTGGTTCAAAGGTGAAAGCATCGACTACGTGCGCAAGCAGCTACTCACTGGCACACCCAGGATCTACGAATATCTTGAGCCTGACGTGGCGCGCTCACTCGTCAACGAGCACCTGAGCGGCGCACAAAACCGGCGTCTCTTCATATGGTCGCTTCTCAGCTTCGAACAGTGGTTGGCCGGCAGTTATGCTTGAACAGCTGTTAAGTGATCTGAAAGCGCTGTGGCTGCAGCGACATCGCGATGTCGCGCAGCGCTATCGGCGCGCGCTGCCGCTCGCGGACTACGTCGTTGACCGCTGGGAGAAGGCCAAAGAGCTTGGATTTGGCGCCGGCACATCGATCTACGACAGTGTCCTGGTGCTCGGGGATGTCAAGGTCGGTAGCAACACCTGGATCGGTCCGTTCGTGGTACTCGATGGCTCCGGGGGTCTTACGATCGGCTCGCATTGCTCCATCTCCGCAGGCGTGCAGATCTACACCCACGATACGATTCAATGGGCCCTGAGCGGCGGCCGTGCCAGCTACGCTCACGCGGCGACCGTGATTGGAGACAACTGCTACATCGGGCCATGCACCGTCATCGCCAAGGGCGTCCGGATCGGCAACGGTTGTCTGGTCGGCGCCAACAGCCTGGTACTGGCGGACGTCCCCGACGGCAGCATTGCCCACGGCACGCCGTGCCGGATAGCAGGGCAAGTCGCGGCCGAGACGCCGCCGTGAACGCGTCCGTCCCTGGTGGACTGCAGGCGCGTGCATGAGCTCCGAAGCATTCATTGACAAGCTGCGCGCCGTGTTGCGCTCGCCGCTGACGGTCGCGGGCAACTTCGCAATGCTCAGCAACAATTCGCAGCACTCCAGACAGCAGCAGACAAATGAGACGTTTTCTGCAAAATGGGAGCGGTACGACCAGAGCGGCGAGAAAGAACGCTTGTATGACTTTCAACGCGCCTGGTATCTGAAGCTCTATGGCTTTGAGTCGCAGGATGCGCTGCGCGCCCATCTGGAGCGCTGCAAGGTCGTGTTCGATGCTGGTTGCGGCCTCGGCTACAAGGCAGCGTGGTTCGCCGAGCTCGCGCCGCACGCGCTGATCGTCGGCATGGACTTCTCCGACGCGGCCTCACAAGCCGCCAGGAATTATGCGAACTTGCCCAATCTGTTCTTCATACAGGGTGACATCGCGGCGACGGACTTCAGGGACGGCGCTGTCGACTTTGCGAGCTGCGATCAGGTGATCATGCACACCGAAAATCCGGAGAAGACCTTTGCCGAGCTGGCGCGCCTCGTCAGCCGCGCCGGCGGGGAGGTCGCGTGCTATTTCTATGCGAAGAAGGCGTTGCCCCGCGAGCTGCTGGATGACTATTTCCGGGTCCAGTGCGGCAAGCTCGACAGACGCGAGCTGTGGACCATGTCGGAGCAGCTTACGGAACTCGGCAAGCGCCTGAGCGAGCTCAACGTGCAGTTCGAGGCCCCGGATATTCCCGAGCTGGGCATCAAGGGGGGGCGTTACGACATCCAGCGCTTCATCTATTGGAATTTTCTCAAGTGCTTCTGGAACGCGGAGCTTGGGCGCGAAACCTCAGTGATCACGAATTTCGACTGGTACAGCCCGAGCAACGCGCGCCGCTTCAGCGAACAGGAAGTGCGCGCCCTCATTCACGACAACGGACTCACCGCAAGGTTTTTCCACGCCGAGGAAGCCTGCTACTCGGGGCGCTTTGCGCACGGCCCGGCGCCGGCTACGGCCTGATGCCATGACCGTCGCCAATGGCTCGCTCGGCGGCCTGCAAGTCTGCAGCCGCTGCATCTACGATGAGCGCGTTGCCGCCATCCGCTTCGATGCGCAGGGTGTGTGCAACTACTGCCTGCAGGTCGACCGCCTGAAGCAGGAGTACGGCACCGCCACCGCTGAGGGCGAGCGCAAGCTTGCGGCGATCATCGAGGAAATGAAGCGCGCAGGCAGGGGTCGCAAATACGATTGCGTGATCGGCGTCAGTGGCGGCACAGATTCGTCGTACATGGTGTACCTCGCGAAGCAGTGGGGCCTGCGACCGCTCGCAGTGCATTACGACAACACCTGGAACTCGGCGATCTCGACGCAGAACATTCGCAAGGTGCTTGCAGCCCTCGACGTCGACCTTTACACGCATGTAATCGACAACAAGGAGTCCGACGATATCTTCCGCGCGTTCTTTCGCGCCGGGGTTGCCGAGATCGAGGCTGCGACGGACCTGGCGCTGGCGGAGACCATGTATCGGGCAGCTTTCCGCCACGGCATCAGGTATGTACTCGAGGGTCATTCCTTCCTGACGGAAGGCGTGACTCCCGTGGGACGCAATTACTTCGATGGCGAGTATGTCCGCTCGATACACCGCCGCTTCGGCACGCGCCCGATGAAGACCTACCCGCTGATGACCTTCAGCCGCTTTATGTGGTGGTCATGCGTGGCGCGCATCAGGAAGATCAGGCCATTCTGGTACATCAGTTACTCGAAGGAGGACGCGCGCGCCTTCCTCGAGAAGACCTACGGCTGGCAGTACTACGGCGGCCACCACCTGGAGAACCGAATGACGGCGTTCTTCCATGGGATCTATGCGCCGCAGAAGTTTCATTCGGACTTCCGCAACAACACGCTGTCCGCCCTGGTGCGCAATCACAAGATGCGTCGCGAAGACGCATGGGCTGAATACATGAAGCCGCCGCAGGTCGAAGACGAGCTGCTGGCGTACTTCAAGAAACGTCTGCAGCTGACGGATGAAGAATACGAGCGCGTGATGCGCGCAGCTCCCAGGGACTGGCACGAGTATCCGACTTACAAGAGACGCTTCGAACGTCTGCGGCCGCTGTTCGCACTGCTGGCCAAGCGCAACCTGGTGCCAATGAGCTTCTATCTGAAGTACTGCTTCCCGGTGCCGCCGCAGTCATGATCACCATCGTTGATTACGGCATGGGCAACCTCGGCTCCATCAGGAACATGTTCAAGCGCATCGGCGTGGCCGCAGAGGTCACCTCCGATGCGCAAACTCTCCAGCGAGCGAGCAAGATTCTGCTGCCGGGAGTCGGGGCATTCGACAGCGCGATGCAGCGGATCAACGAGAGTGGATTGCGCGCCGTGCTGGATCACAAGGCGCTGCATGAGCGCGTGCCGATCATCGGCATTTGTCTGGGGATGCAACTGTTGACGCATGCCAGCGAGGAAGGAAGGCTGCCGGGCCTTGGCTGGATCCCCGCCGTCACGCGCCGGTTCCCGGACGCACCGGGACTGAAGGTACCGCACATGGGGTGGAACGTCGTCACCGCTGCGCGTGACAGTCCACTTACCGCAGGTCTTGCTCCCGGGTCGCGCTACTACTTCGTGCACTCCTATTACGTGCAGGCGGAGGATCCGCAGGACTCGGTGCTGACTACGCACTATGGCGTCACGTTCGACGCCGTGGTGGCGCACGACAATCTCTACGGAGCGCAGTTTCACCCGGAGAAAAGCCACAAGTTCGGAATGAGCTTCCTGAGTAACTTTGCGAGGCTGTAGTGCTGCGCACGCGTGTAATCCCGGCGCTGCTGCTGCGCGACGCCAGCCTCGTGAAAACCGTGCGTTTCGGCAGATTCACCTATGTCGGTGATCCCTGTAACACGGTCCGCATCTTCAACGAGCTCGAGGTCGATGAACTGGTGCTCCTTGACATCACTGCCACACGCGAGAATCGCGCGCCCGATGTCGCGCTGCTCGCCGATATCGCCAATGAGTGCTTCATGCCGCTCGGATACGGGGGTGGGATCAGGCGCTTCGCGGATGCGCAGAGCATTCTGCGGCTGGGATTTGAGAAAGTGATCGTCAACACGCATGCCGAAGAGAATCCGTCCTTCATCACTGAGCTGGCGGATCACTTCGGCAGCCAGGCCGTCATCGTTTCGATCGATGTCGGACGCAATCTGTGGGGCCGCGACCAGGTGCGTACCCGTTCCGGCACCAGGAATACGCATCGCGATCCGGTGGCCTGGGCACAGGAGGTCGAGTCCCTGGGCGCCGGCGAGATACTGCTGACGTCCATCCACCGCGAAGGGACCTGGGAGGGCTTCGATCTGGTGCTCATCAAGGCGATCACCGATGCAGTTCGCATACCGGTCATCGCGCACGGCGGCGCCGGCTCGCTGGATCACATCGCGCAGGCCGTGCAGCAGGGGGGCGCCTCGGCCGTCGCCCTCGGCAGCATGGTGGTGTTCCAGAAGCGCGACTGCGGGGTGCTGGTGAACTTTCCGGATCCCGGTCAGCTCGCGCAGCGGCTTGGTGAGCTCGCGCCGCCGGGCGCCGGGGCGCTGCGCGCCTGATCGAGTGTGCCGATCGTCTCGCCAGCTGTTTAGGGCCTGTGAATTAGTGTGAGGTTCTGTAAGCGGACGAGGCATGAAGCCGGACAAATCTGTACAGTTGCGCGCCGAGCTGACAGAGCATTCCCACAGGGGTCCATGAAAGAACTACTGATCACGCGCCGCCAGGCGCTCGGCGGCCTGGTGGCCGCGCCGTTCGTCTCGTTGACTGGCTGTGGCAACGGCGACGCCGGCGCTGCCGCCACCTTAACCCTGGTGCCCGGCAGTGCCGTCCCGGCCGGACCCGCGCCGGCTGCCGCGGCCAACGCCGCGGCACAAGTCAACCCGATGTTCACCTACTACGAGTACAGCGGCTACAGCGCCGACCAGCCGAAAAACATCGAGGTGCTGCCCTATACCCCGAGCGACGTCACGACGACCTCCGACCGCTTCAATCAGGGCGGCCTGTGCTACGAGTTCGACGGCAGCGCCTCGAGCGTTATGGTCGAGAGCTTCAGTGGCTTCCCGACCGGGGACTTCGCGGTGCTGCTGTGGGCACAGTCGGCGCAGTCCGCGCCGGCGCAGCTGCTGCAGATCGTCGCGCCAGGCGGGGCGCCGGCGCTCGCGATCGGAGTCGGACAACAGGGTCAGCTCGATCTCTCCGGCACGGCCGCGGCGCCCATCGGGGCTGCCGGCTTTCCCTCCATCACCGACGGCAGCTGGCATCACATTGCGGTGCAGAAATACGGCACCGTGCTGCAGGTGTTCTTCGACGGGATCGCATACCAATCGCCCTTGTCCGTCTCGGGGCTGCCCGCCAACTCCACCGTGCTGATCGGCGGGGGCTGGACCGGCGCGATCGATGAGGTACGACTGTACAACCGGGCATTTCCCGCGACCACCATGCCGCAGGCGGTTTACCGCTGGACCCAGACCAAGGCGGACACCGGCGGCCTGACCGGCGACATCGCGGCCTACTTTCAATTGAATGGCAACGCGCAGAACGCGCTCGGTCTCGGCGTCGAAGGCGTGCCGCTCAACGTCACGCCGACCACGGATCGCAACGGCTCGGTGGGCGGCGCCTACCTCTTCAACGGCGTCAACTCGACGGTGACCCTCAACCAGGGATTCAATTCCACCGACGGCGACTTCGCGATCGCCTTCTGGGAGCAGAGCACCGCCAGCGGCGCGATGTGCGCCGTCAGTGCCACCACCGGAGGAGTCTACGGGAGCAGCCTGGACTTCCTCTTCAACGCTGGGGGCGCCGGCCTGCAGATCGCCGTCGGCGGCGTGGCGGTGCCGGGGCTGTCGTTCGGCAGCAGCGGCGCGCTGAGCGATGGCAACTGGCACTGGATATTCCTGCAGCGTGCCGGTGGCACGCTGCAGCTGTACGTCGACGGGGCGCTGGCGGCCAGCGTGCAGAACAGCGCCTATTTCTTTGGCAGCACCTCGGTGATGCAGTTCGGCGCCGGTTCTGGCGCCACGCCGGCGGTGTCGAACTTCTGGAACGGCGCACTCAACGGCGTGCAGATCTACCCGTCGCAGTCGTTTACCGAGCAGCAGATCGCGGTCCTCATGCAGCTGCAGTTTCTCGGTCGCGACGGGGTCGGCGCATTGTCCTTCAACGGCAAGCTCTGGCTGCTGGGTGGCTGGAACGAGGCCTACGTGCCGCAGACCTGTAGCGAGGTGTGGTGCTCGGTGGATGGCGTCAACTGGACCTGGGTCACCACTGCGCCCTGGGAGCGCCGCCATGACGCCGGCTGGGTGGTGTACGAGAATAAGATGTGGGTCGTGGGTGGCGACCGCAATACCGGCAACTACGAGAACGACGTATGGTCCTCGGCCGACGGGCTCAACTGGGAGCTGGTCACCGACAGCGTGCCGTGGGCGAACCGCGCCACGCAATACGTCCTCGCTTTCAACGACCGCCTATGGCTCATGGGTGGGCAGCAGATCTTCGAAAGCGGTGTACCGCCGGCGCCGGTGGTGGCGTACAACGATGTGTGGAGCTCTACCGACGGCGCCAACTGGGAGCTGGTGACCGGCGCGGCGGGCTGGAGCCCGCGCGGCATGATGATGGGCAGCGCGGTCTTCCAGGGGAAGATGTGGGTGATCGGCGGGGGACTTTACGACATCCGCACCTTTAACGATGACGTGTGGAGCTCTCCCGACGGCGTCAACTGGACGCAGGTGCTGGCGGAAACGGAAGCGCCGTGGGCACCGCGGCAGTTCCAGAACATCGCGGCGTTCGGCAACAAGCTGTGGGTGATGGCCGGCGGGGATGAGCAGAGCCAGGGGGGGAACAACGACGTCTGGTACTCCCCCGACGGGGTGAAGTGGACCCAGCTGGCAGCGACTCCCTGGATCGCGCGCCACGCGGCCAGCTCGGTTGTGTACGATAACTTCCTGTGGTTCACCTGCGGCAGCGATGAATTCGGGAACAGTGACGTGTGGAAGCTCGGCTATGCGCCTTGACGGATGAGTGCCCCGGAGCCATCGCGTCCGCGGTGCTCCTGAGCGCGGGCCTCGCGCTGACACTGGCGCTGTCGTGTACCCAGGCGTTCATCGGCGCGCGCGTCGGCTCGGACCACCCGGTCCACGCATTCATCGCCCGCAACATCCGCGACAACCACTTCCGGCTGTTCGTGCGGATCCCGCGGCTGCTCAACACCGCCTACTGCGCCGCGGTGCCGCTGTACATGCACTGGATCGTGGCGCACTTTCGCACTCGCGCGGTGTACTGGTGCGAGCGGCTGCTGAACCCCGCGGTCAACACCCTGCACGTCGCCGGGTTCGCGCTCCTGGCGCTGCTGGCGGCGCACCGCTCGCGGCTGCCGCCGCTGTACGTCGGGCTTGCGACCGTCGCATTCGCGCTCACCCCACAGTTCTACCATGCGCTCAGCGCCCGCAACTTCGGCCTGAGCGCGCGCGGCACCGGGCTGTTGCTGCTGACGCTGTTCTTCACGGCCGCGTACCTCGCCGGCGCCGGGGTCGCGCCGGCGCTGAGCTGGCCCGCGCTCGCGCTGTGCGGCTGGTTCATCTGGGGCTTCAGCACCTTCGCGCAGCAGGCGCTTTGCATCCTGAGCGTCATTCTGCTGCTCATCGGCGGGCAATACGTGCCGCTCGCCGGGGCGGGACTCGGGCTGGCGCTGTTCCTCGCGCTGCACCCGCACTACGGGCCGGGCTACCTCAGGCACACGCTGCGCTTCATCCGCGCCTACCGCCGCGAGCTCGCGCCGATCTACATCCTCGCGGGCCGGCCGAGCGTGTGGCGCGACCTGGTGCGCGACATCTGGCTGAAGCGGCACGGCGGTGCCGCCGAGGCAGCGCGCTACGCCTACGGCAACCCGCTGCTCATCGTGCTGCTGCTCAATCCGCTGTCGGTGCTGGCCTGCTGGGCGGCGCTGAGCGGGCGCCTGCCGCACGACGGCGGCCTGCTCGCCTACGCCGGCCAGGTGGCACTCGCGGGTGCCATCGCCATGATCCTGACCTCGTGGCGCGCCACGCGCTTTCTCGGCGAACCGGAGCGCTACGTCGAGGCCACGACTCCGTGGGCGGTGCTGTGCGCAGCCTGGCTGCTGTTGCGGGAGGGCGAGTGGTGGCCGCTCGCGGCGCTGTGCGCGCTGTTCCTGCTGCTCGACCTGGCGCAGCTGCAGGCGAGCCGCCTGCTGGCGAAGCGTCTGGGCGGCCAGACGATTCAGCTCGGGGAGATCGAGGCGGCGGTGCGGGCGCGCCTGCCCGGCGGGGTGCGCTTCTGCAGCAACAATGAGCAATTCACCAAGCTCCTGATGCAGAACGACTGGCAGTATGCATACTGCCTGGCGGTCGGCCAGGATTACTGCGGCATGAAGTTGCAGGAGGCGTTTGCCGCGTTTCCGCTGCTGCGACGTGCGGCATGCGAGCGCATCGTCGCGACCTACCGGGTGAATGCCTGCCTGCTCGACCGCGCGGTGTTCGAGGAGTTGTTCGAGCAGCCGCCGCCGGGCTTGCGCGCCATGAGCGTCGCCTATGAGTCACCGCGTTTTCGGCTGCTGATCCTCGACTGGGCGGAGGCCGGCGCCTAGCGGCGCCGTCGCTGCGCGCCACGGGCGAGTCGCATGAGCCTGGTAAAGCAGTTCTTCATCTACGGGGTCGCAGGTGCCGCGAGCCGCCTGGCGGCCGTGGTGCTGGTGCCGCTCTATACCCGCACGCTGCCGATCAACGTGTACGGCGAACTCGAGCTGCTGCTGGCCATCTACACGCTGTTCGTGATCTTCGCCGGGCTGCAGACCGAGTCGGCGGTGGCGCGCGAGTACTTCGAAGTGCGCTCGGGATCGGCGCGGCAGCTGTCCTGGACGGCACTGTATCTGACGCTCGCCGGCACCGCTCTTCTGGCGCTGGTACTCGGTGCGCTGTACGCCGGCGGCTGGCTGCCGGGGATGTTCACGCCCACGGTGCTGGTGCTGCTCCTGGCCATGACACTCGCGACGCAGCTGTTCGCCGTGCAGAGCGTGGTGCTGCGCTTTGCCGGCCGCCCGGTGCATTTTGCCGTGCTGTCGTTCTGCGACCTGGCGTTGTGCGCGCTGTTCTCCGCCTACTACATCATCTACCTGCATCTCGGGGTGGCCGGGGCGCTGAGCGGGGTGCTGTCCGCTAAGCTTGTGTGCATGGCGCTCGCCTGGCGCTTCAGTTTCGGTTCTCTCGCGCCGCCGCTGCCGGAGCGCGCGCTGGCCGGTGGCATGCTGCGCTACGGCGTGCCGGCGATGCCGGCGGTGCTGGTCAGCTGGGTACAAAACGCCGGCAGTCGTATCCTGCTGGCCATCGCCCTGGGCCTGAGCGACGTCGCCATCGCCGGCGTCGCCATCAAGGTGGCGGCCATCTACGGCTTCGTGGTTTACAGCTTTCGCCTCGCGTGGGAGCCGTTCTCGCTCGCCAAGCTGCAGGCGCTCGACCGCGACCCGCATGTCTATAATCGGGCGCTCGAGTGGTTCGTCGCGACCATGTTTCTCGCCTGCGGCATCGGCGTGCTGCTGGCGCCGTACGCCGTGCGGGTGCTGGCGCCGGCCGCGTACGCCGCCGGCGGCCGCATCGCGATCTTCTTCTTCCTCAGTCAGTTCTGGATCGGGGTCACCAATGTGCTCGTGATCGGCATACACGGCGCGCGCCGCACCGAGCGACTGCTGCCGGTGTATGGCCTCGGCGCGCTGGTCAACGTGCTGCTGCTGATCGCCGCTGCGCCTTTCGCGGGGGTGGTGGCCGCGGGTTGGGCGGCACTCGCCGGCTCGGTGTGCTCGGCCTACGTCGCCATGTACTACAGCAACCTGCACTTTGAGACCAAGTTCAACGCCCGGCTGGTGATCGCGGCGACGCTCGCGACGGCGGTGTTCGCCGCCGCCTGGTACCCGATCTCCCTGCGCTATCGCGCCGCCAGCGATTCGCTCGCCGCCGGCGCCGGCCTGTTCGGCGCCGGGCTGTGCCTGCTGCTGTCGTTGCTGGCTGGCATCATGGTGCTGTCGTTCGAGCCCGGGCGCCCGTCGGCCATGTGGGCGCTGCTGCGCAGCCGGCGGCCGCGGAATCGAACGGCGTGAGCGTCGTGGTCTGCGGCCTGTTCGTGCTGATAGTGCTGTGGGCGCTGCTGTCTAATCACGACCTGTACTCGCCGGCCAAGTTCTTTCTGTTCTCGTTCTTCATCTTTCACGTCGGCGCCCTGGCGGCCCGGACCTCGTACCAGCTGTGGATGCTGGTGCTGCTGGTGCTGCTGGTGGGCGCCAGCACCGTGCTGTTCGAGGCGCTCAGCCCGTTGCCGCGGCGGCCGCGCTACCCGCTCGAGCTGCGCCGCCATGCCGACCCGCCACACTTCCTGCTGTGTATCTGGGCGCTGTCACTGCCGGCGCTCGCCGGCGAGCTGTTCCTGCTGTGGCACTTCGGCGGCCTTTCGGCCTATATCAACATCATCTCCAACCGCGTGATCGAGTTCCGCGGCCTCGGCTGGGCCGTGACGCTCAGCGCCACGCTGGTGACCTGGAACCTGGCGTACTTCGTGGTCGGCCTGACGCGGCCCCGCAGCCGGCGGTGGTGGAGCCTGTACGCCGTGCACTTCCTGATGTCGCTCGCGGTCGGGCTGCTGTCGGGGTCGCGCGGCGGCACGCTCAACGTGTTTGCGATGCAGCTGTTCTGCTACCACTACATCCGCGGCAACGTGCGGTTGCGCTACGCGCTGGCGCTCGCCGCCTCGCTGCTCGCCTTCGCCCTGGTGCTCGGGGTGGTGCGTAACGCCGTGCGCTTCGGCGACCAGGGCCTGAGCACCGGCTTTGGCGGGGGCGACAGCTCGGTGCAGTATGGCACCTTCGAGTACGGCACCCAGCCGCTGCAGATCCTGCTCGACGCCGATCACCTGAAGCCGGCCTACGGACTGACGCTGATGTCACTGGTGACCAACCTGGTGCCGCGCGACTGGTGGCCTGACAAGCCCGACACCGGCGGGGTGTTCTTCACCAAGGAGTACGCCGGCAACCCATCGGCCGGGGCCTCCAACCTGACACCGACGCTGCTCGGCGAGAGCGTTATCAACTTCGGCTGGGTGGCGGGCATCGCGCTCTACGCCTACGCTTACCCGGCGCTCATGTACCTGCTGGTGCGCTACTATCGGCGCGTCGTGGTATGGGCCCGCGCCGCGGGCGGGGCGGCCGCGGCCGTCGAAGTGCTGCTCTACGTGTGCGTGATGTGGGCGGTGGTCGGCCTCATGATCGCGGAGGTCACTACCACGGTGCTGAACCTGATCACGACCAAG
>Ga0182024_10014875_pt1 | contig 14989 bp, 17 predicted proteins | sample P32metaG_FD_120480 | JGI IMG/M metagenome (GOLD analysis project Ga0182024, IMG submission 120480) | Permafrost microbial communities from Stordalen Mire, Sweden - P3-2 metaG (Illumina Assembly) | ecosystem: Environmental > Terrestrial > Soil > Wetlands > Permafrost | place: Sweden: Stordalen... | reverse complement strand
GAGACGGACGAGGAGGATGTTGAGGTCGAAGGGCTTGGCGAGGTAGTCGTCGGCACCGGCTTCGATGCCTTCGAGGATCTCATCGGGGCGGGAGCGGGCGGTGAGCATGAGGACTGGTGTGTAGCGCTGCGCCTCGCGGAGGGCTCGGACGATGGTGAAGCCGTCGGCACCGGGTAGCATGCAGTCGAGGATGACGGCGGCGATGTTTTCTTTGTTGTCGTCGTTGGAGGCGAGGAGGTATGCGAGGGCGGCGTCACCGTCGGACTCGTGGTGGGTGCGGTAGCCTTCGGCCTGGAGGTTGAAGAGGAGGCCCTGGGCGAGGTGGTCCTCGTCTTCGACTACGACGATGAGAGGGTCTGTGGGTTTGGGCATGGAGGGTTCCGTCAGGTGAATTCGATGCGGGTTGTGTTGTTGTGGTCGACCCTACGGTTTTAGCAGGGGCTTGAGGAGATCGCTGAGACCGTTCCAGGCGATTTGTACGCCGATGCAGAACAGGATGAAAGCTACGACGCGAAGAATGCCGTGGGCAGTTGAGGGAGAGATGGCACGTGTGATTCGAGGGGCGTAAGCGTAGCAGAAATAGACGAGTGCGCTGAGGACGATGGCGGCGATGAACAGGCCGGCACGCGCGAGGATGGTGGCGGCGATGGTTGGTTGGGTGCCGTGAACGCTGAGGGTGAGCATGACGACGATGCAGCCAGGGCCGGCGGTGATGGGAAAGGTGAAGGGGTAGAAGGCCTTCTGTTGCAGGCTATCGATCTCGGCCTGGGTTTCGGCGGGAACTGCCACCTGAGTCTTTTCGGGGCTGGGTGCGCTGTCTTTTTCGTTCAGGAGCGACCATCCGATCATGGCGATGACGATTCCGCCGGAGACCTGCATGATGGGGAGGGAGATGCCGAAGAAGGTGAGCAGCGTCGAGCCAACGAGCTCGATGACGGCGAAGAAGATGACGGTGTTGATGGCGATTCTGCGGGCGAGGGCGCGGTAGACGTCGATGGGCGCGGCACCGACGAGGCCGAGGAAGACGAGCGCGGAGCCGAGTGGGTTGACGAGCGGAAGGAGCGCGCTAAAGCCCAGGGCGAAGTGTTTCCAGAGGAGGTACATGGATTCCACGAGGTGAGATGTGGGACAACCGAGATGTCAAAAGGTGATTGTACTTCGGGACCGCCGATGGTTGATGGCTGGGTGGAACATTGGCTTTCTTTGAGCTGGTTGCTTCACAGCCAAGCCATTCATCGCGGAGGGTCAGTCGTGGGAAAGGTCATCTCTTCGATTTGGTGGGAGTCGAAATCACTGTAGCGAATCCAGAGTGGGGTTATGAGAAACCATGTGATGCCAGGCCATTGCTGGCGCTCTCGTCCGTCTGGCCATGTCTGGAAGTAGATGTGCTGCGCCTGCTGGAGTGCTTCTCCTTTGGGCTCGGTGGCGATGCCTTCGTACTGTACGGTGACCTCTGCGTCCCAACCGACGACCAGGGAGATGCGTGGATCTGCTTTTAGATTGGCGTACTTTCGCGATGATTTGACCGTGTCGAAGACGATATGGAGTTGTGGGGATACGGCGATGCCCACGAGCGCGGATTGGGGATTGCGGCTGGGTGAGGTGGTTGAGATGACGGCGAGCTTACGCTCGTGGATGAAGCGGTAGAGTTGTTCGCTTTGCATGCCGGGACCCCGGAGAGATTATTGCATTACGATGGAGTCCGCGGGGGTTGCGGTGGGGTTGGCTACGGGGAGGGTGATGGTGATGGTGGTGCCGAGGTTGGGGCCGGGGCTGGAGGCTGTGGCGTCTCCGCCGTGCTGGCGGGCGATGTTGCGAACAAGGAAGAGGCCGAGACCGGTGCCCTTGATCTTGGCCATGGCGCGGCCGGGGACGCGGTAGAAGCGGGTGAAGATGCGCTTGAACTGATTGGCGGGAAGGCCGACGCCGGTGTCGGTGACGCGGAGGGTGGCCCAGGTGTAGCGGGTGATGGAGAGGGAACAGCGGATGTGGACGCCTTCGGGGGAGTATTTTACGGCGTTGTCGAGGACGTTGAGGATGGCGGTGCGGAGATCCTCGGCGATGCCGAAGATGTGGAGGCGGACGGCACCGGGGGTGGGTTCGAGGAGTATGCTGCCGGGGAGCAGGTCGTGGCGTTGGAGGGTGATGGCGATGCAGTCGGCGAGGAGGGTTTCGAGGTTGATGAGGGTGCGGTTTTGCTGGCGGTGACGCTGGCCTAGCTGGCCGGCTTTGAGGACCTGCTCGACGGTGGTGAGGAGGCGGTCGGAGTCGGAGAGCATGATTTTGTAGAACTCTTGTTTCTGTTCCTCGGTGGTTGCGCGACGCTGCAGGGTTTCGAGGTAGAGGCGAATGGAGGCGATGGGGGTTTTAAGCTCGTGGGTGACGGCGTTGAGGAAGGAGTCTTGACGCTCGTTGCGGCGGATTTCGCGGATGAGGAAGACGGTGTTGAGGACGACGCCGGCGATGAGGGCAGCGAAGAGGATAATGCCGAGGACGGCGAGGGCGAAGTTACGCTCGTGGCGAATGATCCAGTCGATGTTGAGGGTGACGAGACCGCCGACGAGGAGCGCGCCAAGGGTGATGAAGAAAGCGATGGCTCCGCGGCGTCGAGTGATGTTCATGGCTTGGAGGAAGTATAGCGGGCGGGCGCAGCAATCAGTTGAGGAATGAAGAGGCCGCGGCTAGGATGTGAGTATGAATCGACGAAGACTGGTGCAGGCGATGGGAGCGGCGACGTTCATGCCGTTCATAGGCGGAGCGGGGCTTGAGGCTCAAACTCCGGGCGGCGATGCAGAGGCTGTGTTTGAGCTGCGCATCTATCACACGAATGAAGGAAAACTGGAACCGCTGCTGAAGCGGTTTCGTGAGCAGGAGGCGAAGATCTTCGAACGGCTGGGAATGCATGTGGTCGGGTACTGGACGCCGGACGATGAGCCGCTGAAGGGACGGACGCTGGTTTATATGCTGAAGCACAAGAGCCGGGCGGCAGCGGCGGAGAGCTGGGCCAAGTTCAACAAGGATCCGGAGTGGGTGAAGCTGAAGGCGGAGTCTGAGGCGAATGGGCCCTTGGTGGCGAAGCATGATATTACGTTTATGACGCTGACGGATTTTTCTCCGGCGCTTTGAAGTTGGGTTCAATAAAAATGACCGTCTCTTATTTCGGGAGACGGCCATTTTTGTTTTGATGTGCGGGCGGTTTAGATGACGCCAGCGGGCTTGGGGTTCTGCGGGTCGAACTTGGCGATCTGGACCTTTTCGGCGAGGCCGATTTTGCTGAGGAGCCAGATGCAGTAGTAGTTGATGTCGAACTCGTACCACTTGAGGCCGTGGCGGGCGCTTACGGGATGGGCGTGGTGGTTGTTGTGCCAGCCTTCGCCGCCGGTGAGGAGAGCGACCCACCAGTTGTTGCGGGAGTCGTCCTTGGTCTCGAAGCGGCGCTTGCCCCAGAGGTGTGTGGCGGAGTTGACGAGCCAGGTGGCGTGGAGGCCGAGGGTGACGCGCAGGAAGGTTCCCCAGAGAACCATGCCGACAGCGCCGACGATGTGGTGGCCGGGGCCCGCGATGGCTGCGCCGAGGATGATCTGGAGGACGCCGCTGGCGACGAGGGGAAGGTAATGATATTTGCTGAGCCAGACGTGGACGGGGTCCTTGGTGAGGTCGGGAGCGTAGCGGCCGAGGAGCGCGGTTTCGGAGTGGAGGGCGCGGCCGGAGAGGATCCAGCCGGCGTGGGCCCACCAGGTGCCGTCTTGCGGGGTGTGGGGGTCGCCTTCGTGGTCGGAGTTTTGGTGATGGACGCGATGAGTGGCGACCCAGAAGATGGGACCGCCTTCGAGGGCGAGGCAGCCACACATGGTAACGAAGTACTCGACCCACTTGGGGGTTCGGTAGCCGCGGTGAGTGAGCAGGCGATGGTAGGCCATGCCGACGCCGACGTTAATGGCGAGGAAATACATGACGAAGAAGACGGCCAGGTTGGCCCAGGAGAAGAAGAAGAGGGCAGCGATGGCTCCGACGTGAAAGGCGCCCATCGCGATGGTCGTGATCCAGTTGATGCGGCCCTGCTGGTGCTCGCGGCCCATGCGGAGGTCCTGCTTGATCTTCTGGTTGACCTCAGCGACGACTGGGACTACGGTTGCGAGCCTAGGTGCGGTTTTTACTGGTGCGGCTTCGATGGCGGTAAGGGGAGTCATATTTATAGCTGTCCTTGAACTGCTGGATTAACGCTAGCAGGGGTATGGGGGAGCGTGGTGTAAGACTTTTGTAATGCTCCCCAAAGGTGGTAGTTTCGGCTGTAAAACTTTTGTAACGCTAACCGAAGTGTTAGTTGATAGGGTGGAGGGATGATGATTCGACTGTGTTCGGCGATGAGAGTAGTGGGGTTCATAAGCTCGGTGCTCGCGGGCGGGGTGGTATTTGGACAGGCGGTTGGGCCGGCTATCAATCTGCCGACGGGGAAAGAGATTGTGCGGCCGGTGCCGGGGAATCCGCAGCGGTTGAACAGCCTGCCGATGTCGATGGCGGTGTCCCCGGATGGGCGCTATGTGGTGACGGTGAATGCAGGGTATGGGACGTTTGAGTCGGGATACATGCAGTCGCTGGCTGTATTGGATACGCAGACGGGGATGGTTGCGGATTTTCCGGATAAGCGAACACTGGTGGGGGCGAAGCAGACGCTGTACTCGGGGCTGGCATTTAGCCGCGATGGCAAGCATGTTTATGCGAGCATGGGTTCGACGACGGATCCGGTAGGGGATGGCGCGAAGAAGGTGGGCAATGGCGTAGTTGTGTTTGGGTTCAGCGAAGGGAAGATTGTTCCGGAAAGAATGTTGAAGATTGGATTGCAGCAGTTGGCCGCGGGGCGGACGACGATGGAGGTGGGCGGCGTAAAGGGGGATAAAGGCGTGCCGTTTCCGGCGGCGATTGCGGTGATTGGCGGGGCTGGTGCAGAGCGGTTGCTGGTGGCGGATAATCTTTCGGACGATGTGCTGCTGATGGATGCGGCGACGGGAGCTGTGGTGACGCGGTTCGATCTGGCGGAGAGCGATGCTGTGCCTTCGACCTACCCGGAGGCGCTGGTGGTGGCGAAGGATGGGACGCGGGCGTTTGTGGCGTTGTGGAACTCGTCGGAGGTGGTGGAGCTGGATTTGAAGAAGGGAACAGTAGGGCGGAAGCTGGCTCTGCTGAAGCCGCAGAGCGCGATTGCGCCGGGGACGCATCCTTGCGCGTTGGAGATTTCCGCAGACGGACGGACGATGTATGTTGCGCTGGCGAATCGGGACGCCGTGGCGGCGGTGAATGTAGCGGAAGGGCAGTTTTCCGTGAAGGGGTACTTCGATACGCGGCTGCCGGGGCAGAGCTACTTTGGCGCGGAGCCTGAGACGCTGGCGTTGAATGCAGATGGGAGCCGGTTGTATGTAGGAAATGCAATTACCGATGCGATTGCAGTGATGGATACGCACAAGCTGACAGTAAAGTCGGCGAAGCAGGGGATGGTCGAGCCGATGGGGTTTGTGCCTACGGAGTGGATGCCGATGGCGATGGGGTTTTCCGCTGGCAAGTTGTATGTTGCTACAGCGAAGGGCAAAGGGACAGGGCCAAATAATTTTCCGCAGCGGCCGACTGACCTGACAAAGAATATGTCGCGGATGAAGCAGAGGTCTACCTATATTGGGACGCTGCTGTACGGTTCGCTGGCGACCTTGGATGCGACTGCTCTTGAGGATGAGTTGCCGAAGTGGACGGCTGAGGTGGTGGAGTCGAACCGAATGAAGGCGGGGGAAGAGAAGATCCAGTTTGCGGATGGGGTAGGAATGGGTTCGGGTTCAGGGCCGATCAAGCATGTGATCTACATCATTAAAGAGAACCGGACCTACGATCAGCTGTTTGGAGATTTGAAACAGAATGGGAAGCCGGTGGGGAATGGGGACGCCAGCCTGACGATGTATGGCGCGGACATTACGCCTAACCAGCATGCGATGGCGCTGCAATTTGGGGTGATGGATAACTTTTACGACTCGGGAGAGGTGTCGGGTGAGGGGCATGTGTGGTCGAACGCGGCGATAGGGACTGACTACCTGGACAAGACCTGGCAACAGAATTATCGGAGCGAGCAGAGGACGTACGACTACGAAGGAATGGTGGCGGATGGGTATCCGATTTAGCAGAAGATTCCGGATGTGAATGAGCCGACGAGCGGTTATCTGTGGGGAGACCTGGCATCACACGGGAAGACGCTGTATCACTTTGGGGAGTACATCTCTTCGACCTTCTGCAATGACAAGGATGCGGTGACGGAGGTGAATGCTCAGGAAGGACCCATGTCGGGCGAGACGAAGACGTGCGTTCCGAAGGAGATCAAGCCGGGTGGGGTGATTCCTGCGGTATGGGGTGGCGGGGTGAACAAATGGCCCTGGGCGATTCCTCTGCTGGCACGGAATGTGGCGACGAAGCCGGAGCTGGTGGGTCACTTTGCCGAGGAGCATGCGGACTTCAACTTGAAAGTGCCGGACCAGATTCGCGCGGAGGTGTTTCTGCGGCACCTGAAGGTGTGGGTGGCGGATCGCAAGGCTGGGAAGGATACGATGCCGGATTTTGTAATGCTGCGGTTTCCGGATGACCATACGGCAGGGACGCGGCCGGGTGGACCATCGCCGAAGTCGTCGGTGGCGGATAATGATTTGGCGATTGGGCGGGCGGTGGATGCGATTTCGCACTCGGCTTATTGGGACGATACGGCTTTTTTTATTCTGGAGGATGATGCTCAGAACGGGGCGGACCATGTGGATGCTCACCGGAGCATGGCTCTGATTGTGAGTAAGTATTCGCCAAAGACCGCGGATGGCGGCGCGTTTGTGGATAGCCGGTTTTATACGACGGTGTCGATGGTGCGGACGATGGAGATGGCGCTTGGACTGCCACCGATGAATAATAATGACGCGTTCAGCAGCGCGATGGGGTCGATGTTTACGGGGCCGGGAGATCAGGCGCCGTTTGTTGCGGACTATGCGAATCGGGACAATGGGCTGATTTATACGGCGAACAAGAAAACGGCGGTGGGGGCGAAGGAGTCAATGAAGATGGACTTTCGTCATGCGGACCGCGCTGATGCACAGAAGCTGAACGTTATTCTGTGGAAGGATGCGATGGGCGACCGGCCGGTTCCGATGCTGCTGACTGTGAAAAGGAAGAAGGCGAAGAAGGATGATGATGACTGAGAGGCAGGGAGTAGGGAAGAGGGAGTAGGGTGTAGAAAACATATGCAGGGACAACTTTTTTGAGGGATGAGAATGGGTATCGCTCCATTTCGGTTGAAGCCGTGGTTTAGTGAGCGGGTTTGGGGCAAGGGCGATTTGCGGCCATGGTATTCGGATACGGGGACCAACGAGTTGGTTGGGGAGGCGTGGCTTACCGGGCCGCAGTGTTTGGTGGAGACGGGACGGTTTGCGGGACGGACGTTTGCTTCGATTGCGGCGGAGTTGGGTGGGGAGTTTCCTCTGCTGGTGAAGCTGCTGTTTCCGAATGAGAAGCTTTCGGTGCAGGTGCATCCGGATGATACGCAGGCGCAGGCTGTTGGGGAGGCTCGGGGAAAGACCGAGTGTTGGTATGTGCTGGAGGCGGAACCTGGGGCGTATGTTTCGCTTGGGCTGAAGAAGGGCGTTGCGGTTGCCGATATCGCAGCCTCGGTGGCGGATGGGACGATGGAGTCGCTGATCGAGCAGGTTCCAGTGGCGGTGGGAGATATGCTGTTTGTGGATGCGGGGACGGTGCATGCGATTGGGCCGGGGGTGGTGTTGCTGGAGACGCAGCAGACGAGCGATGTTACGTATCGGCTGTATGACTATGGGCGGCCGAGGGAACTGCATCTGGAGAAGGGATTGCAGGTGATCCGGCCCGAGACCGCTGCGGGGAAGGTTGCGCCGAGGCAGATGGAGGGGTTTACGCGGTTGATCGAGCAGAAGTATTTTGTGGTGGATCGGTTTGATGTTGGGAAGGCGAGCGAGGCTAAGGTTTCGTTCGATACCCCGGGATGCCTGGTTGGGTTGGCCGGCAGTGCGGTGGTGATTACCGCCGATGGAGATGTTGCACTGAGCCCGGGACAGGCAGTCGTAGTGCCGGAGGGTAGCGGAAGCGTGATTGTTGAGACGGGTGTCGGAGTTTCGTTTGTGCGGTGTGCTGCTCCGGCTTAGGAAGGTGTTGTGATGAGAAGCGAGCGGTGAAAGCCACGTTGAGGCACGTTGCGCTGTTGCGGGGGATCAATGTCGGTGGCAAGAATATGCTGCCGATGAAAGAACTAGTGAAGGTGTTTGTCGCGGCTGGGTGTGGGGATGTGATGACTTATATCCAGAGCGGGAATGTTGTCTTCAGCGCAAGTGCAAAGGTTGTCGAGGGACTTGGTTCGTTTGTTGCTTCGCGTGTAGAGAAGCAGTTTGGGCTGCGGATTCCAGTAGTGTTGCGAACGGCTGCTGAGATGGAGGCCGTGATCCGGGGGAATCCGTTTTTGGCCGCTGGAGTCGGGGAAGAGATGCTACATGTTTGTTTTCTGGCGGACTTGCCGGATGCGGATAGCGTCGCGGGGCTGGATGCGGGGCGGTCTGCGCCGGATGAGTTTGCGGTGGTGGGGCGGGAGATTTATATGTGTTTGGCTAATGGAGTTTCGGGGACTAAGTTGACGAATGCTTATTTCGATTCGAAGCTGAAGACCGTGAGTACGATGCGGAACTGGCGAACGGTTTTGAAGCTGGGTGAGATGGTGGCGGGACAGAAACAGGCAACCGCGGGGAGCGGTGGTGAATCGAAAGCTGCGGTAGAAAAGCAGGTTTCTCCGCTGCGCTACTCACAAGTGCGTGAGCAGCTTCGGTCGAAATGACAGTTGTGGGGCTTGTGTGAAGAGAACAAGTGCAACGGCAAATGCGGGGATCCGTTCGACTGTGTCGCTCAAAAAGTGCTGTGAGCAACTTCGCTCAGGATGACAATCAATGGGGCGGGTCGGAAGACGTGAGGTGGAAGTTGCTACGTTCCATTTCCCGCGCGACGTGGCGCTAGTTGAGGAAGACGCTTAGTTCGTTGGCTGCGTTACGGAGATGGTTGAGGTAACGGCTCTGCATCTCGAGGACAGAGAGGCGAGGGGCGTTGCCGCTGAGGTTGACCGTTGCGACGACGCGGCCGGAAGGAGTGTGGACGGGAACCGCCATGGAGCGGAGGCCGACCTCGTACTCCTGATCGACGAGAGCGTAGCCGTTGCGACGGACGTTGCGCAGGGCGAGACGAAGCTTTTCGACGGAGGTGATGGTGCGTGTGGTGTGCGGGGTGAGGACGGCTTTGGTGAGGTACTGTTCAAGCTGTTCGGCGGGGAGGTAGGCGAGCAGGACACGGCCCATGCTGGTGCAGTAGGCGGGGAGACGGCTGCCGATGTGGAGGTCGACGGCCATGACTCGGCTGACCTGGGTGCGGGCGATGTAGACGATGTCTTCGCCGTCGAGAGTGGCGACCGAGAAGGACTCGCGGAGAGCGGAAGACATGCGCTCGAGGATGGGCTGGGCGGCGGTGGAAAGGGTGTTCGACGCAGTGTAAGTGTGGGAGAGGGTGAGCATGCGGGGGCGGAGGGAGTAGCGGGAGCCGTCCTCTGCGCCGGCAAAGCCGAGCTTGGTGAGGGTGTAGAGGCAGCGGCGAACGGCGGCGCGGGAGAGGCCGGTTTTGACGCTGAGTTGGGAGATCGTCATCTGGGGGTTCTGCTGGGTGAAGGCCTGGATGACGATGAGCCCGCGGGCGAGGGAAGTCATGAAGTTGGGGTCGCCGGTGTAGATGTCGAGGGAGGCGGCGGGGCTTGGTTTGGGTGCGGGGGTGGTGTCAGGCGAGATGGGGAGTGGGAGGGGTTGGCGGGGAGTAAGGCTCAATGCGAGTTCCCTTTCCGTGGCGGCTATGGACGTGGTCTCGTTCGATAGCCGGACTATATATACGATAAACGCACGTGGGTGTTGTCGCAAGGCGACGCTCTGACGGGAGACGATGGCTTCTTGTATGGCGACGATGCATTCGTGATGTTCCCAGTGATTTGGAAGGGCTTTCTTTGCACTTAGACGAGTTGTTTTGACTTACTCAATGCCGCGGATGTGGGGCGTTGATAGGTTAGTGGTTTAAGATGGCCAAGATTTCGGCAGGCTCGGGGCGGACGCGGAAGTCGGCGTGGGCTTCGGCGAAGGTGATGGTGTTGCTGCGGTCGATGACGAAGACGGCGGGGAGGGGAAGTCGCCAACTGGCCTCGGTGGCGTTGTGGTAGCTGAGGCCGGCGTTGTTGAAGGGAATGTTGATGAGGATGGACTGGTAGTAGCGGCGGTGAGCTTCGGGGACGGTGTAGGCAATGCCAAACTGTTCTGCGGTGACGGCGTCCGGATCGGAGAGGAGCGGGTAGCGCAGGCCGTGCTGCTGGTGGGTGAAGTTGTTCTGGCGGGTGGTTTGGGGGGAGATGCTGATGAAGAGGGCAGCTTTTTTGCGGAGCTCGGCGTGGAGGTCGCGCCAGGCTTCGAGTTCGGTGACGCAGTAGGGGTCCCAGCGGCCTCTGAAGAAGTTGACGATCAGTGGGCCGAGGGCGAGGAGGTCGGTGGAGCGTACGGGCTTGTTGGTGAGGGCATCTTCGAGGGTGAAGGCCGGGGCTTGTGAGCCGACTTTCAGGATGCGGTCTTCGATGCCGGTGTTGAAGAGGTCTTCGGTCGCTCTTTCGGAGACGGCGAGACGTTCGGGTTGGACGAGGGCTCGGGTGTTTTGCGTGATGCGGTCTAGCCGGTCCTGGAGCGAGATGTTGAGAGAGGCAGCCACAACTACATTATTGCAGCCATCTCCGTGGTGGCGCTGGCGCCGTGGGAGGAGAGGGTGGATTCCGATTTATTTGCGACGGTTTTCGCGTTGCTGGCTGTGGGCTAGCTTTTCATCTCTCTGAGCAAGGTGACGAGGCTCTTGAAGGCTTCCTCGCGGGCTGTCTTGTTGCCGGGTACGGTGTTGGTGGGGTCTTCGCCGGCGCGCATGAAGCCGTGGCCAGCACCGTCGTAGGTGACGGGCTCGTACTTTTTACCGGCGGCCTTCATGGCTGCGATGGTTGGAGGGATGGTAGCGTCGATGCGGGCGTCGTTGCCTCCGTAGAAGCCATAGACGGGAGCGGTGATTGTGGTTACGTCGGACGGGGCTGGGCCGTAGAAGACGAAGGCAGCGGAGAGGTCTTTGCGATGGGCGGCGAAGGCGAAGGACTTGCCGCCGCCCCAGCAGAAGCCGATGACAGCGATCTTGCCGTTGGACGCGGGGAGATGTTTGCCGTAGTCGGCGGCGGCGTCGAGGTCGGCGTTGACTACGGCAGGATCGAGGCCGGAGACGGCTTTGATGGTGGCGTCCTGGTCGGGGAATGCAGCGGAGCCTCCACCGTTGGGGCCGAAGCCGGTGAGCAGATCAGGGGCGACGACAATGAAGCCTTGCGCGGCTAGTTCGTCGGCCATCTCCCTGGCCCAGTCGCTGAGGCCGAAGATCTCGTGGATGAGGATCACGACGGGGGCTTTGGTCTTGACTTCGGGATAGACGACGAAGGCCTGAACGGTGCGGTTGCCGTGCTTGAGGGGGACGTACTCGTGGTGGCGCGGAGAGGCTTCGAGGCGGGTCTTGGCCCAGTCCTGCGCTTGCAGGGAGGCGGCAGTGAGAGGGAGGAGAAGAGCGGCGGTAAGGAGCTTGAGGGCGCGGAGATTTGTTAACGTCATGCGGAGGAGTTTAGTACGAGGCGCAGAGACCGACAAGGAGCGGAAAGTGATTTTGTTGAGAAGATTGGTGGGTAAAGACAACTATCTTGCTAGCCAGGCGCTGCGGACGCGGGTTGTGCATCGTCTCGCCTTTTATACTTCGCGGATGGTGAATTTTTCTTTACGTACGGCGACGGCGGGGGATGCGGCAGGGATCCGCGGGCTGATCGAGGCTTCGGTGCAGGGGTTGCAGGCGGAGGATTATTCGGCGGCGCAGAGGGAGGGGTCGCTGGCTACGGTGTTTACGGTGGATAGTCAGTTGATTGCGGACGGGACTTACTTTGTCGCACTGGCTGAGGGCGGTGAGCTTGCGGGGTGCGGTGGGTGGAGTTATCGGAAGACGCTGTATGGCGGGGACCATCAGGTGGAAGCGATTGCGCCGGAGAGGCTGGATCCGAGCGTGGATGCGGCGAAGATTCGGGCGATCTTCGTGCATCCGAAATATGCGCGGATGGGGCTGGGGAGCCTGATTCTAGAGGCTGCGGAGAGTGCCGCTGTAGCGGCGGGGTTTCGACGATTCGAGATGGGCAGTACGTTGACCGGTGTGGGGCTTTATTCGACCAAGGGATACCGGGAGATGGGGCGGTTCATAGTGCCGGTTGGGGGTGGAGAGGCGATTGCAGTGGTGCGGATGGTGAAGGAGGCTTGACACGTGTTAGCAAACTTGCCCGAGGCCAAGCCTGCCGTTGAGCTGAGTCGGCCCGCTGATCGTGAGTCGGGCGCGAGGAGCGGGCTTCGTCAGCTAAATAACTTTGAGGAGAAGCAAGACCAGAATGATGACGAGGATAAGGCTGATGCCGCCGCCGCCATAGTAGCCGATTCCCGGTCCCATACGATAGCCGCCAAAGCCGAACACCAGAATCAGAATAATGAGAAGGATAAGCATTTTAGTTTTCTCCGTGGTGGCGAGAATTTCGCCGTTCAACAGTGTGATGCAAGTTCGGTGCAAATTGTAATAGCCTGGTGACAATTTTGTTTGGTTTCTTCACTTCACGGTGGGGTCAGGTGGTTGCCGGCTCGCTGGAGGGCGATTCCGCTTTTGAAGTTCTGGGCGATTCGTTGGGACTTTGCGATGACGTTGGCGGCGATTTCGGGGGGTAGGGCCTCGGTTGCGGTTTCGGCGAAGAGGGCGAGCCAGCGTTCGAAGTGATTGGGATCGAGGGGGAGTTTGAGGTGGGTCATCATTGGGTCGCCTTTGTAGCGGCCGGTGGTGAGGAGGACCGTGGACCAGAAATCCTTGAGGGTGGCGAGGTGATGGGGCCAGTCGTCGACGATGGCGTTGAAGATGGGGCCGATGTCGGGGTCGAGCCGGACCTTGGCGTAGAAGCGGTCGACCAGGTCGCTGATCTGGGGTTCTGTGATCTTTTGATTTGGGTGCATAGGATCTCCGATGTGGCGGCTATGACGAGGGTACCCCCCTCCCCCAGCGAAATGCTCTAAAGTCTTCAAAACAAATATTATAGGTACGGACTTGGGTGTAGGGGCCGGTAGCTCTGGCCAATTGATCGAGGCCTTTTTTGGAGGCTCACCCGGTCTTTTGGAGGTGGGGAAGTCAAGTTTTGCGCTTTGACTCGGGAGCCTTTGGCAGCGGTTTGCCGATCTCCCAGTGGTGGCCGAACGGGTCGACGATCCGTCCGAGGCGCCAGCCGTACTGGTTGCTGACGGGCCACACGACGGTGGCTCCGGCTGCGACGGCCCGATCGAAGGCGGCGTCTGGATCTTCCGCGGTCATGACCATTCGCGCGGTGCCGCCGCCGAGCGACTCGGGGCTGAAGTTGAGATGTTCAGGCGACTCGTCGGCGATCCAGAATTCTGCGCCGTTTACCGCTAACTGAGCGACGACTGCTCCGTCCGGCGCGTCGACGCGGTAGAGTTCGCTGGCATCGAAGGCTGCTTTGTAGAATTCAATGGCCTTGGCTCCGGCTCGGACCGAGAGCAGCGGAGCTATGGTGGTCTTCAAGGATTGGTCCATGGGAAAGACTCCCCCCGCTTGCTTGAATGCCTGCTGATGGACATTATCGCTTGTGACGAATCGGGCGGAGAGACTTTTTGTTCCGGAGTACTCCCTAGTTGGGACGGAACGTTTTGGGGTAGAGGACCGAAAGGGCGTGGAGGGCAGACGGGGTTAGCCGGGATTGGAGGATGGAGGATAGATCGGGGTTTTGTGCGGGATGCTCGGATGGGAGGGTGGTCTGGGCCGTCGAGCGGGTTGGAGAGTTTGACATGATGCTCCTTGCTGCGGAGATTTCTTCCGGCGAGAGATGGGGAGCAGGTCTCGTAGCAACAAGGTAATTAGTATGGCTGGTTCTGGCTGTAGCACTTTGGGAGGGGGAGATACCACTTTGGAGGGACGGAATGAGGAAGCGCGGAGGGTGAGGCGCCCGGCGTTTTGTTAGATTGGGTCATGGCTCAACACATCGGTATCGTTGCTTGTTCCGCTGAAGGCGCGGCCCTTTGTTATCGGACGATCTGCGTGGAGGGTGCGGAGCTTATGGGCGCGCATGATCATCCTGAGGTCTCGATGCATACGCACTCGCTGGGTGAGTACATGAAGTGCATCAACCGCGGCGACTGGCAGGGCGTGGGCGAGTTGATGCTCTCTTCTGCGAATAAGCTTGCGACGATTGGGGCCGATTTCCTGATCTGCCCCGACAATACGATTCATCAGGGGCTTGCTTTGGTTCAAGCGCGGTCGCCGCTGCCCTGGCTGCATATTGCCGAGGTTGTTGCTGCGCAGGCTGTCGAACGCGGGTTTCGGCGCATCGGGGTGACTGGGACTCGTTGGCTGGTTGAAAGCGAGGTCTATCCGGAAAGGCTGATGGCGCGTGGACTGGAGTATGCGCGGCCGAGCGCTGCTGAACGAGAAGAGATCAATCGCATCATCATGGATGAGTTGGTTTATGGTGTGTTCAAGCCTGAGGCGGTCGCGAGTTTTCAGCGGGTAATGGGACGGATGAAAGAGGAGGGGTGTGACGCTGTCGTGCTTGGTTGTACGGAGATTCCGTTGATTATGAACGATGCAAATTCTCCGCTGCCGACGCTCGATTCCACACGCCTGCTGGCGCGGGCGGCGCTGCGACGAGCAGTGCAGGGGGCATGACGGAGTAGTCGAGATTCTTTAGAGAGGATTGTCCGTCGGCTACCGTTGGTCAGCGGGCCGGCAGGGACGATTGGCTGAGGGCGCGATCGATGCCAGCTTGGGTAGCGGCGACGTT
>Ga0182024_10014874_pt1 | contig 14990 bp, 19 predicted proteins | sample P32metaG_FD_120480 | JGI IMG/M metagenome (GOLD analysis project Ga0182024, IMG submission 120480) | Permafrost microbial communities from Stordalen Mire, Sweden - P3-2 metaG (Illumina Assembly) | ecosystem: Environmental > Terrestrial > Soil > Wetlands > Permafrost | place: Sweden: Stordalen... | reverse complement strand
GGCATCGGGGCTCCCGGGCGTGTCGGTCTTCGCAACCCAACACTCTCCGGTCTTGGCCCCGATGTCGTTTGCATTCTACAAAGCTATTTAATATCGCGCACTTATAAGATCCGACCTATGTGGCGGACATAGCGGGCGGAACGACACGCCGGGAGACCTTGATCCCGTCGTTCGGAGGCACGTCTCGCGCGCAGCACGCGTTCCCGACGACTGCCAGCGCTACGAGCGCGATGCCTTTTCGAACCATCGGAGCCATTCCTTACTCTTTCACCCCGGGTCAAGGGGAACTAAGTCTCGTGAACGCCTTTCTCAGCCTGTCCGTTATTTCGGCAGGTAGAGGACCGGGAAGGCGGAGCGTCCTCCAAGCCCATTCGCTTACGGCTTCGACATTGCGATCCAGTACCGCCGCTTGCCCACCGGAGCCTCCGGCCCGAAGTACGAGGCCTCATATTCGCCGCCGCACTTCTCGATGATTTGGCGCGAAGCAACGTTGTCCTCGTCGCAGGTAACCAGCACCCGATCCATCCCCATCGATCGGGCGAGATCGAGACCCTGCCTCAGCATCTTCGTGGCGTACCCACGCCTGCGATGTTCGGGCACGACCACGTACCCAATGTGGCCACCCATGCGACGGAGAAAGTCGTTGAGCGAGTGGCGGAGCATCAACCTGCCGACGATCGCCTCGTCAACGAAGCCGAACAGCAAGGTGCTGGGCACGTGCCCATCCGGCAGACCGCGACCCCGCGCGGCCTCATCGAGGACTCGGAGGTACTCCTCGAACGGGAGGTCAGGACGATAGTAGTGGGCGAAGTTTGGGTCGCTCGTCGAGGTGAGCGACAACGCTCGAAGGAAGGCTCCTTCGTCGCGCGGCTCCAGCTTCCGAAGCACGGGGGTCATCGTCGCCGGCCTAGTATCCGTCACCGGCCGAATACGGACATCCGCGAACGGAGTCTTCATGAGGCCGACCCAATGATCGCGCGGTAGCGGCCGAGGACGGTGGTTTTGGGGGGCCCGATGTCTCGGCGCGCGGCTCGGATCGGCCCCCAACTCCGCAGCGGCCCCACCCCCATCTTGATCCCGTCGAGGACACCGATTGGGCGCCGCCGATCACGGCGGCGCAGTCAGGGATGCGGAGGCCAGGTTCTCGGCGAGGGGAGTGCGCGTGGGTGCAATGACAGTGCAGATTCGAGCGATGTCGGTAAAGGGTTGGCAAGCGGGTCGGTACGGATCCGCAAAGCCATCGATCTACTCGATCAAGGCGACGTCGACCGGGCGCGAAACGTGCTCGCGCTCCTGCTGGGGACGCTGTTGTAGCCGCAACGGGAAACCCCGCGCCTTCTCTGGCGCGCGAGGTCGCCTGGGCACACACTCCCTGAATGCCCTCTCGCCTCGTTGCGCTAGCACGATGGATCGGTGCGGTCGCCGTCGTAGTCATGTACTTGGGCGTTGCCGGAGGGTGCGCATGGATCATCGGGGGCATGCCGCCCGATGAGACCACGTCTGAGGACGGCCCCTCCTCCTGCCTGGGCACTATTTTTGGGGAGTCCGTGGATTCTGGCGTTGCCGGCGTTTCCGAGCTTTGCCTCGAATGCTTGAACGAGCATGACACGTACATGAGCTCAGACCCCTTCGATTGCTACTCGGGGTGGGGCAGCGCGGTAGCTGCCTGTGCAGCGCAGTGCGCCGGGCAGCTTCCAGCGATTTATGCGGATGGTCAGGTCGATGCTGGAACCGATGCCGCACATGATGTATCCGCGCCAGGCGACGCGCAAACAATGGGGGATGGCAACGCGCACGATGCCGCACCCGATGTGACCCGAGACGACGCGCCGGGCGATGCAGTTCGCGACTCCGTAATCGACGCTCAGCCCGACGTCTCCGCGCCCAGCGATGCGGGCGACGGGGGCTAGAGATGCTCCTACGATCGATTTAGACGCGCCGGAAGACGAGGGGCCAAGATCCTTCGAAAGACGCGGCTCAGGGCGATTCCATGGCTGGGATCGCCGTCCGGGACGAGATACGCTTCCCAAAATGAAGCCTGAGCTCGTCAGCGGAGGGCATCGGGCGCCTCAAAATTAGGGGACTGAACGACGTTGGACACTATGCTTCGCAAAAGCGCGAGATACGTGATCTCTGTTCTGACGTTTGCCGGCGTATGTGCTTGCCAGCCGCCCGACACCCCGGGTCCTCCTCTTCCTCCCACTCCTTCTGGACCGTCCTGCCCCGGCGGTTACAACGGTCTTCCTGCTTCCGAGGACGCTGGGGCATTCTTTATTCTGGTCGGGGTTTCTCCCAACTGCGCAGCATGCTTGGCGACATACGACGCTCTGGATGATCCTTTTGGACCTTACGATCCCCTGAATGGTCCGTTTTATTCAGAGAGCCAGGAGGGCGATCTCGGGCGCACCTGCTCCCATCTCGTGGACGAACTGGTCGCCGGGCGGCTGGTCGTCCGCACCACGTCCATGCCGCTCTCGAATGTAGAAACCGCGTGGGATGCCGCGCCGTCCGACGGGAAACGCGTCGTCTTTGTCCCGTAGCCTTGATGGGGCGGCGGATGCGGGTCGAACTCAGGGGACCGTTCTACCGTGGTGCAGATCGTTCAGAAGGAGCCGGAATCGTCGCGGCGAGTAAGGAGGCCACCCGGCCACGCCGACTTGACAGACGCGATCGCTGCGGTCACGTTGACGCCCTCGCGCTTCGTGCGCAGGAAGGAGGTGGATCGTGAATCCGATTGTTCTTGGCGGTCTCCTGAGCCCCTCCGCTCGTCGCGTCTAGCGCGCTCTCGTCCTTGAACGGCCGGGGCCACGCTCTCGCGAGCTTGCGGAGCGTGATGTTCCCTTTTGCGGGATCGTTGCCGCGCCGGAGCCGTGTGTCATGCGACGAGAAGATGAAGAGGGTGCCGGTCATCGGCACCTGCGAGTGCAGAGCCTTGTTCTAGAGGAGCTTCGCGCACTGCTGCGCTATGATGTTTCCGATCCCGCGCTGGCCGATGTGCGGGTAGTGGCCGCCCTTTTTTCGGTGGACTACCGACACGCGAAGGTTCACTTCATTCTGAGCGGCAGGTCGGCCACTTCACGACGTTCCGCGGAGCACGCCCTCCAACGGGCAACGCCATTCCTGCGCGCCAGACTTGCCGACGCCATCGACATGAAGCGCGTGCCGGACCTTCGCTTCGTGTTCGATGGGATCACGTTTCCTGGCTCTGACGACGACGGAGGCGATTCATGTTCCGGGTGATCTTCGAGCCCGAGCGAGGTCAGCGCGTCCCTGTACGCATCTGGGCGCGGACGACGACGCCGGAGACGATTCGTCAGCTCCAACGTCTTGCAAGCCAACCGTACGTCGTTGAATTCGTGGCCGGCATGGCGGACGCGCATGTCTCCGAGGGAGTTGCAGTCGGAAGCGTGTTCGCCACCGAACACCGTGTGGTCCCCCGCGCCCTCGGCGGGGACCTCGGATGCGGCATGTCTGCCATCCGGATTGCGACCGCAGCGGACGGCGTGGATCGGCGGACGCTTGAAGCGGCGGTTCGCTCCCTCGCGCGCGCCATTCCTGCCGGGGAGGCAACACATCGAGGACGAGGCGTTGCCGTGCCCGACGACCTGCTCGCAGCGCGCCTCTCGACGCGAACGTTGGAGCACAGCCGCGAGGCCCTTGCCTGCCGCCACCTGGGCACGCTTGGTGGCGGGAATCACTTCCTCGAACTCGACAGGGATGCAGACGGTTCGATCTGGCTCCTTGTTCATTCTGGCTCACGCGGTCTCGGAGCCGCCGTGGCCGAACACCACGCACGCGTAGCGGAGGGCGCCGGCGCGCACGATCTCGCCAGCCTCGACGTGACAACCGAGGAGGGCGACGCGTACCTCAACGACCTCTCCTGGGCGCTGGACTTCGCGAGAGCCAACCGCCAGACGTTGGAGACGAGAGCGATCGAAGTGCTCCACGACGCGCTCCCCGTCGCCCTCTACCCTTGCGAGCGAATCGACATTCACCACAACTTCGTTGCCCGCGAGACGTGGTTCGGGCGTGAGCTCCTGGTGCATCGAAAAGGAGCGGTCGCTGTTCCGAGTGGGACGATGGTCCTCGTGCCAGGGTCGATGGGCACGGCGAGCTACATTGTCGATGGGCTCGGATGCGAGGCCGCGTTCGGATCGTGCTCACACGGGGCGGGTCGCGTGATGAGCCGCAAGGAAGCACGCGCGCAGGTTCGGCCTCAAGCACTCGCGCAGGTCATGCGCCGGATCGCATATCCGGAGCACCTGTTGCGGCAACTCGTCGAGGAGGCTCCCGCGGCCTACCGGGACATCGGCGAGGTGCTCGACGATCAACGAGACCTCGTGCGACGGAGGGTCCGCCTTGAGCCCATGGCCGTGCTGAAAGGGTAGCCGTGGGGAACCATGATGTTCTATCCGAACAGAAGCCGTCGCCGCTCTCGGGCTTCCTTGGCGGTTGCCTGTGCACGAACCTCCGCCCAGGGAATGCGACGGGACGCGAATTGCTAGCCAATGCGCTGCTGCTCATAGACGGGTGGCTTCGGAGCAAATGCGGCCCAAACCACCGTTGCCTTGACGGAATAGGATGGCTTCTGGACCGCTACCGTCTTGGTCGAAGCAATCGTACGACGAACGTCGAGGGCCGCAGAACGGTGGTGCGCACACTGGGGACCCAATGCACTCGAGGGTGCTATCCCCCGTGACGTCAGCGCTCCCGTCCGGGCAGGAGCCGCCGTCCGTCGTCAACAACTCGACCTGAAAAGAGCAAAAACTGTAGACACACACCTCCGTCTCCCTGCAAGACGCGTCCCCGCATACGAAGCTCCCTCCTTCGGAAGGGCCGTCCGCCTCGGCTGAAGCGCCGTCTGCCGAGCGAGTGCCGCCCGCCTTCGTTGAAGCGCCGTCCGGCGAGCTGCTGTCGACCAAGCCAGCGTCTTTGCCGCCATCCCTTTGCGGTGTGGACGTTTCCGGAGCCAGCTCCCCGCAAGCTACCGCCCAGAAGGCGAGCACGCCAGCAAGACTCCGGAGCTTCACGAGGCAATCGTACGACGGCGGCGCGCAAGGAGCGAGGCAGCTCGTGATCGTGGCTCTCGGTAGCGTCACCGGCAGCGTCGTCCGCCGCCGAAGACCTCCTCCGCGCCGCCGCGGCCGAGTTCGGCCACGTTCGAAGGATCTCTTCGGTAGTCTACGCGGGTGGGAGATCATCCCTACTTGGGAAGGCGAGGCCGCAAGCATGTGCACAGCCACCTAAGTTCAACTGCGGGCGGCACCTTGCCCCCTTGCCGGCGCGATCCCGTTTGGTCGCCTTGTCCCCCGCTTCCCGTGCCGGCGTCTGGTGACCCGTTGCGGCGGACCTGTCCCAAATCCGGCCACTGCCCGAAGAACACCTCGAAGAGTTCCTGGAGCGCCTCTGCTCGAGAGCACCCGCCGGCCACGGTCACGCAGAGCGCCTGTCGGAGTTCCTGGAGCGCCTCTGCGCGAGAGCATCCGCCGGCCACGGTCGCGCAGAGCGCCTGTCCAAGTTCCCTGAGGTCCTCTACGAATTCGAAGAGCGCCTCTCGGAGTTCCTCGAGTGCCTCTGCTTGACCGCATCCGCCGGCTACAGTCGCGCAGCGCGTCTCTACGCATTCTTCGAGGTGCTCTCCCCGTTCTTCGCGACGCGGTCTCTCTTCCTCGCGTCATGCCACCAAGAAGGAGACACCGTCCGCGTTCAAGTTTCGAGAGCTCGACGTGAAGTTCAAGGACGCGCTTCATGAGCGCGTCCCGCTCTCGATCAGGCGGCGGCGACGCGCTCCACTCGCCTGCTCTTCCCGGACCGACGCGCGTAGCTCCTCCGTCCTATCGGACGAGGGGACCCGCTCGAGACGACGGAACAGCACGTCGATGGCTTCGCGAACAACCTCGAATCGCGTCTTGAGCAACTTCTCGAGGCAGCGCACATCCGAGTCGTGTGCGACGCCTGTCGAAGCGAGCGCCGAGATCTGCGGCAAGCGGGACCTCCCCATCGCGGCGCGCGTGGCGGCGATGGGGAAGTTCCATGCGGTGGGCTGGCATCACGACCCGGGCATCGACCGTAGGACGCGCGTGCTTGAGCAAGCGGCGCGCGACGGCACGGGACGCTGGTACTGTCCTACCTGTTCGCAACGAACGCACCTCTGATCCTCGGCCGTCGCCGAGAAAGTCGTCCGAGGCCTTGCTCCCACGGTGGGAGCGGTTATGATGTCTTTGCTCCCGCCATGGGAGTAACTGCGCAGCGGATAGCCGACGACGAGCTTCATCGGGGCCTTGAGCGATGTGGATTGTAAAGGAAAGCCAGCTCAAGGAGTTCTGGAAGCGGTACCCCGCTGCGCGAGGCCCCCCGCATGCCTGGATCAAGGAGATTGAAGCCGCTCGGCACGAAAACCCCGCCCAGATTAGGGCGGCACACCGCTCCGCCGATTTCATAGGCAACAAGGTGATCTTCAACATTGGCGGCAACAAGTATCGGCTCATCGTTCGAATCAGATACGCGAGCCCTAGGGCAAAGCCTCCCCTCAACGGCATCGTGCGAGTCCTCTTCATCGGCACGCACGAGGAATACAACGCCATCGATGTGAGAACCCTATGACTCCCCGATATATCCCTCTATTTATTGCTAGGTTTACCCATGGATATCCGACTTCTCTCTACCGACGAGGACTACCAGGAGGCGCTCGCTGAAATTGAGCGTCTGTGGGATGTCGAATCCGGCACGCCCGGAGAGGCCAAGCTCGAACTGCTGGCCATGCTCGTGCACAACTACGAGCGCTCCCATGAGCCTCTACCGACCCTCGACCCCATCGAGGCCATCAAGTTCCGCATGGACCAGCAAGGTCTTACTCGCAAGGACTTGCTCCCCGTCTTCGGAACGACGGCGCGCGTGTCCGAGGTGCTCAATGGCAAACGCGCCCTGACCCTAGAGATGATTCGCAAGCTGCACGACAAATTCGCTATCCCACTCGAGTCGCTCATCGCGCCAGCTGCATCAGCCAAGAAAAAGCGCGCGCATAGCAACAAGAAACGGCCTCACGGCAACCGCGCTACACTCCGCCGGTCCGCCGCGCACGCTTAGGGCGAGGGCTCATGCCGTCTCTCGCCGAGAGAGCCGCTCGTCCTTATGTGCGAGCGCGGCCACGGAGTTCGGCTTTGCGCAGGCGTGGATTTGCGATTTGCAAATCACGCGCTATCTTGCGCGAGTGGACATTCGGCTCAAGCCGCAGGACGTCGTTCTCGCGCTGAAACTTGCGGCTTAGGGCTCGAACGCGTGGACGCAGCCCGAGCTGGCACGGTCCCTCCACATCAGTGCGAGCGAGGTCAACCACGGGCTCCAACGGTTGGCCGCGTGGGAGGCACTGTCACCGCGCTCTAGCTGCGCTCGGCCAGGGCTACTTCCGAGCGCTCGCCCGATCCAGTTCGTGTTGAACGGCTACGCGGAGTTCGCCGCCGAGAACCGGTCGGAGGGCCTTCGCACGGCAATCGTCGCGCGACATCCTCATATGGACGCCCCAAACGGGGACACGCAAGCGCTCTCAATCGACGTTCTTAGCCGCGACGACAGCGTAAGCACGAGTCATGCGCGTCGTTCCCCCATGCTCGAGATACGGCGAAACCGGCGCACCTCTCGCTAAATTTCTCGCGTGGGCGCGCAGCCGGACGACCTATTATCCTCGACCTTCGCCGATGAGCCAGGTACCAAGGACAAGGGGTGACGGGTCATGTCGAGCGTCAAGTTCGGGGTTGCGCTGGTGATGGTGGCGGCGTGGCTCGGGGCGTTCGCGTGTAGCAGCAGCGGAGGAACGAACTCATGCCTCGCCGCCGCGTTCGGTAACGATTGCTTCTCGTGATGCAGACGAGTTGCGGTCCGGAGCTAAGCAACGTTGAGAGCGCGTGCAGCGATTACCTGACCTGCGTCTGCCCGGGCGGCAGTCTCAGCTGCTCGGCAAATGCGTCCTCGGCCTGTGACCAGAAAGGGAACGAGCCGGCGTGTGCGAGCGCCGGTCTGCCCTTCAGCACCTGCGTGCAGAAGAACTGCGAGACCGAGTGCAGCAGTGGCGGGGCCCCGTGCGAGAGCGGGACCGGCGGGACCGGCACGAGCACCACTTGCACGGGCTCGGCCAGCTTCGACGGTGGCTGCACGAACGGGCAGCTGCTCTCGTCCTGCTCGACCACCACCGGCAGCACGACCTCCTGCTACTACAAGGTCGGCTCACAAGAGTTCGCCTGCAGCTCGTGCACCGACACCACGAGCTGCGCGGAGGCGGCGAACGCCGCGTGCAAGTAACCCACCGGCTACACCGCGAGGGCGAGCTTCTCCCCGATGGCCGCGCAGTAACGCTGGAGCGTCGAAACCTTCACGTCGCCACCCTGCTTCCATGGTGTTCTCCGGCGTGATGAGGGGGTTCGGGGTCGAAACGGCGGGGGCGATCGGCATGGCGGTTCTCCGTGGGTGAGCCGCGAGCCCGCAGCGGGGCGACGCGGCGATGTCGTTGGCGGGGGCGGACACGAGCGAGGCGTTGGGCATGGGCGTGGTCTCCGGGCTGGGGGTCGCCAGGTCGCTCCGGTGCACGCCTCACAGGACGCACGAACAAATCGCTCCAGCGTGCCGTAGTCGTATACGGCGACCACCACGTGGTGACGACCGAGGAGCGGTCCCTTCATCTCAACCTGCTCCGCAAGCCACGCAGGCGTACAGACCGTGAAGCCGAACGACTCCTCGCTGTCTTCGCCTGCGGGGCCGACCCTCGCTTCGATGAACAATCCGAAGTGACCCTCGCGCAAGGGCATGAACGCGCTTAAGTCCCATGCGTCGGGACTATGCAGCCGTTTCAGTTCTGCCCGCATCATCGCCAGCGGGCAGAATGAGCGCTGGCAGGCCCGCCGTCCAGGGCTGGCAGGTCCACTGCCGCCCCTCGGTGAAGTGCGAGTTGACGGCACCCGAGTCTCGTAACGACGCCGTCGGCCGGACCGTTACGCCGTTTCAGCAGCCTAGGGGTTACAGGGACTGAGCCGCTGTACGAGAAGAGGAGGATCTCGTCACGACCATCCCCATCGAGATCCGAGGTGAATAAGATCGAAGTCATTTCGGTGGGGAGTGGAACGCGGCTGACGAGGGTGTCGTCTCGAAGAACGGCAAGGACGCTGGTCCCAAACCCTTCCGAGTGGGGCGCGTCACATTCCCCAACCCAGACCAAGTAGAGCTTCTCTTTCGTTCGGGGTGCCGTGAATGAACCTGCCACGGCTTGGGCGACGGACGGCGAGAAGTAGCCGGCTGCACGTTGGCCCTCCAGCGACAAGTCCGAGGCCATCTCATCCGGGCATTGTCTGATCGTGAGGTGCCTGCCCGGAAACAGGGCATCGACGACGCGTTTCCGCTCCTCTGTCGGGAGCTCGCCACCCGAAACGACATTCGAGTTGGGGGGAAGCTCTGACTTCCCGATATTCGCCTCCGGGTTGTAGAGCACGATCTCTCCAGGAGCTTCTGCGACGGAAGGGAGGGGAGGACGCGTGGGCCCCTTGGGGTGGGCCGTGGAGACGGCGGAATCCGGAGTCTCGTTCGACGGAGGCGGGCTGTCCGCGACCACGTCTGACGTTTCGACCTCTCGGGTCGCCGGGGTCGGCGCGTTGGACGTGACAAGCCCCACTTCGGGTCTTCGCGTGACGCCACGCCCAGCTCCACAGCTCGTCAAAAGGAAGAGCGCGGCGACGCTCACGAGGAGCTTCGTCGGCTCGGCGGTCGCCTCAGAGAGAGCCATCGGGCAGAGAACGCTCGGCGAGTGCCCGGCGATTCCACGCTCCAGCCGGAGTGCCTCATTTTGGACGGCCGTTGCAGCACGGCTGGATGGCCCAAAGCCCTTTCGGCTTTGGACCAGCCTCCGGGAAGAGAAGCGTGCTCGCCGTCCCCCCTTACTCGACCTGGACGGCAGGGGTTGCCGGCTCGCCGATCCGCGGCCCAGTGGGATACGTTCAAAGCCGTGCACTTCGCCGCGCCCATCCCCATCCTGCGCATCTTCGATGAGGCGAAGGCGCGCGCCTTCTACGTCGATTGGCTCGGCTTCAGGATCGATTGGGAGCACCGCGTCGAGCCCGACACACCGGTCTACATGCAGGTCTCGCGGGGCGACTGCGTGCTCAACCTTTCCGAGCACCACGGCGACGGCACGCCGGGCACGTACGTTCGCGTCCGCGTCGACGAGCTCGAGGCCTACCACGCCGAGGTCCAATCGCGCCCGTACAAGTACTTTCGTCCCGGTCTGGAAGACCGCGAGTGGGGCGTGCGCGAGATGGTCTACGACGGCTTCGGCAACCGCATCATCTTCTACCGGCCGCTGAAGTAAGAACCGCGCCGGGGCTCGACGCGGCCGGTCGTGGTTTGTTCCTCGGCTGTGGCTACGACCGGCCCGCGACACCCGACCGAGCCACGCGTACCCGCTGGGCGCGCGTGGGCGTGCATCTGGCCGCGGGCGAGCGGCTGCGTCGCGCGCTCGAAGATCGCCTCGCGCCGGCCCAGGCCATCCTGAATCCGTCCGGTCGCGTGGAGCACGCGGACGGGGACGCAAAGGGGGGGGCCGCGCTCGAATCGCTGCGTGCCCGGACGGTGGCCATCGACCGAGCCCGCGGTCGACAGCGCCGCTCCGATCCCGACTCTGCACTCGAAGCGTGGCGCGGCCTCGTCTCGGACCCCTGGTCGCTCGTCGATCGGTTCGAGTCGGACGGGCGCCGCTACGTCGTCGCCCACCGCAACGAGCCGATGCCCGCCCGAGTGCTGGCGCTGACCTTGCGCGAGCGACAGGTCGTCGCGCACCGTGTCGCGGGGCACTCGTCCAAGGTCGCCGCGTACGCGCTCGGCGTGTCGCCCGCCGCCGTGTCGGGCGCGCTCCGGTCGGCGATGCTCAAAACTCGGCGCGCGCAACGTGCAACAACTCCTGCACCGGATGGATCTGAGGGTCGCAGAGGCAGCGCGAACACCCGAACCCGGGCCGCGAGGCGGGCGTCCTAACGAGGACGGAGTGTCTTAACTAATGACTATGGCGGCTGGCGCGAGGATGTGGGAGGACACACACAATTCGCTTCTAACGACACGGGACGAGATGGGAGGGGCCACATGAACCGAGCAGACAGCGCGCGCCGCAGGGTCGCAGGCTGGGAGCGGACCGCGAAGTCGGTAGTCGCAGCGGCCTTCAGTACTGGGCCCTTCTGCCCCGCCCCGCTCGTCGCCGCCTTGGCCCTGAGTGTCGTCCTCGCCGCGAGCGCCTGCGGCGGCGGGGCCGGGACGTCTCCCGGACACGCGCCCGAGGGCGGGACGCACGGAGAAGCGTCCGACAGCGGGGCCGACGGAGAAGCGTCGGCAGCCACGGCACCATCCTTTTCGGGCGCCATCGGCGCGACCGGGGGCACCGTCGGGGCGATCACAGACGGCCGTGGCATGGTCCTCACGATCCCCGCGGGCGCGCTGACACAGATGGTCAGCTTCACGATCACGCCCATCGCGTCCCCCGTCAAAGGGGCCTTCGGTCAGGTCTACGACATCGAACCTTCCGGCACGCAGTTCGCGGTCCCGGTCACGTTGAAGTTCCCGTACACGACCGCAGAGCTCGGCTCCACGCCGCCGACCAAGGTCGCCGTCAACACCGTCGTCTCGAGCGCGTGGCAGCCCATCTCGGCGCCCGCTGTCGACACCGCGGCCCAGACGATCGCCGGCACGACGACGCACCTCTGCGACTTCGGCCTCGCCGGTTACGATGGAATCTGGGACTTCTATTCGTACCACTTCGTGGCCGACGCCTCGTCCGCGCAGTACGCCTTCTACGGGGAAATCATCCTCTACGGCATCCCGTCGAACGACGATAGCACGTGCTCGAGTGCCGCCGCCGGGATCGCCGGGATCTCGGTGGGTGCCGATCCGGCGACCGGACTCAAGTTCAACGTCACCGCGGCGGCGCTGACCGGCACCCCGAGCGTCCACTGGGACGGATGCAACATCACGGCGATGAGCCTCCAGTTCGTCGGCAAGACCAACGGGAACACCTTGAACGTCGTGCAGGCCACGAACGAATTCGTCTTCACCGGGAATCTCGCCCCCTCCCGGCCCACCGGGACCTGGCAGTTCAAGAAGCACTGGGAGGGCACCTGGCCTGCCCCCACCACGGACAGCAACCCGCCGATCCCCGCCCCCACCCTCGGCGAGTTCAGCGATCCCGCCGCGTCCCTGCCGACCACTTGCTGCGCCACCGCGGGCCAGACTCTGTGCGACAGCCGCTGCACCGACCTGGAGACCGATCCCGGCAACTGCGGCGCGTGCGGCACGATCTGCGCGGGCCTGGCGACGTGCATATCCGGGACCTGCTGCCCGCAGGGCCAGACCGTCTGCAGCGGCACGTGCACGGACCTGTCGTCCGACCTCGCCAACTGCGGCGCCTGCGGAACGGCGTGCTCCGGCGGAACGGGCTGCAACGCGGGAGCTTGCACCTGCCCGTCCGGTGACACCACGTGCGGGGGGGCCTGCGTGAACCTCCAGACCGACACGTCGAACTGCGGCGCGTGCAGCGTGGCGTGCGCAGGGCCGGGGCCGTGCAGCGCCGGCCAGTGCTGCCCGCTGCTGGGCCAGACCGCATGCAACGGCGCCTGCACCGACATGATGACCGACACGTCGAACTGCGGCGCATGCGGCGCCGTGTGCCCCATCGGGACATCGTGCAACGCGGGGAGCTGTTGCGCCACGGGAAGCTGCTGCACCGGGTGCCCCGACTCTTGCTACGTCACGGACGTGCCGTCGACGGTGCAAGGCTCGCCGGACACGGTCACGATGGCCTGCACCGCGACCAGCGCGAGCTCCGTCCTCGTCTGCCCGCAATCGGGCTCGTGCCCCGGTAACGAGTCGTGCGTCCTCGCCGTCAACTCGAACACCGGCGTCCGCTATGCGTACAACGGGTCGGTGTGCGATCCGACCACCGCGCACGACGCGGGAGCGTGTGCGCCGGCCGGGAGCGCGTGCCACGCGGGCTACCAGGGCTGCTGCACCGGCGCCGAGTGCAACATCAACGCGGGACCCCCCGGGGGCAACGGAGTCTGCGTCTCGAGCACCACGTGCCTTCCGCACTGGACCGCGAGCCAACCAGGGTCGGCGTGCGCGACGACAGCGGACTGTTGTCCGACGTCGGGCGAGTGTCCGGCGACGGGCGGGTACTGCGGCGGCCCGATGACGAGCTGCCTCGCTGCCAGTGCAGCTTGCACCCAAGGATCGGACTGCTGCACCAACCAGTGCAACTCGGGCGCGATCCATCCCGTCTGCCCCACCAGCACCTGCGGCGCGGCGGGAGCTACATGCACCACGGACGCGGATTGCTGCGGGACCCCGTGCAACACGACCTGCGGCGGAGCTTGCAACACGCTGGCGAACGCCGCGCCGGCGGTGACGTGGACCCAGACGGATCTCTACATACCGCCTCCGACGGGAACCGGCGGCACGCTTACCGCGGGGACCTACTACCTCGAGAGCGTCACGTTGTATTACACCACGGCCTATTCGGTGTACGCCCAACCGCAGGACCAGATCACGCTGTCGGTGGCGGGCAACACGATGAACATCGTGCAGAACGAGCCCGGGGAGGGGGGGGGCTACTCCACGAACAGCACGGGCACGGCGACGTTCACGACGTCCGGCGTGAACATCGCGCTCACGTACACCTGCCATAGCATCGGGGGCTTCGCGGCCTACTTCGCGATTGGCGGCGGCGCGCCCTACACCGCGACGTCCAACACCATCACGTTCTTTGCCACGCTCGATCAGACGACTCAGGGCTGGCAGTTCGTCCTGCAGCAGTGACTGACCCACGGCTGCTGCTGCGTCGACGACGCCCGTCGACGACACCGTTTCTGGGCGTGACACGCGCCGCAGCACGAGGAAGCCGCGTGCCCGCGCCCTCGTTGCCACCGAGGTCCAGGGCCTCGAGTCGCTTCTCCGAGCGACGCAGCCGACCTCCCAGGACCGCCCGATGGTCCTTCGGCGTCTGGCTGAGGACTACGTGGAGCTCGAGCACACGTCGAACGGGACCGTCGCGGTTGAAGCTCAACGGCGGGCCATCGCCCGATATTCGGCGAGCTCTTCTTCAAGGAAGCGTCGACCGAGCGAGCAAGTGGTCCGTCGCCCGTGAAGCGTACGCAAAGGTCATCAGCTCCGCGACGCCCGCCACCACGGTCTACGCCTACGCTTGCTACAAGCTCGCCCATGTATTCGCGAACCTTGGCGACCAGGACAACGCGCGAAAGACGCTCCAGAAGACCGTCGACTACACTGTGGCGCATTCGGAGCTACCGAACGCGGCCAAGCTCGAAGAGATGGCGCGAAGAGACCTGGTCGCCCTCGATGCGGAATTGGGCGTGACACCTATGGTTGACGGGGTTACTGGCGGTCATGCGACGGGGCCAGCAAGCCCCGTTGAGTGACCAGGGCGCTCAGGGCGCGCTATCCCGGAGGTCACGGGGTCATTGCACGGCGGACCATCGGAGGCTGCCGATGCCGAGGTCGGTTGGCTGTGCGGTCGGGTTCGCGCGCTGCGCGGCCAGTGGGTTCGGGGTGGGTTGGCCGATCTTCCTGAGCGTGTTGCGATCGGTGTGGTGGAATGCCTTCGGTGCACCGGGGATGACCATCACCTTGTCTTGCTCGTACGACCACGTGCCGCCCGGATGGTTTGTCACCTCGATCGTGACTTGTAGGGTCTTGAACGCGCGCAAGAGGAACGGATTGAAAACGATCCCGTTGGTTTCCGAGCCAAGGACGGCTTCGAGGCGAAACTTCTTCGCGCTGGATGTAGCGTGCCCGACCGCCATTGCAACCTGCGCGCGCGGGATGGATAGCGTGTAGAAGATCGTCCCGGTCGCCGGCTCCCAGAGCCAGTAGCCCACCTGATCGTGGAACGTCTCCACGGAGTCGGGTTTCACGATGTGCGTGTGGTAGCGGAGCCCGTAGAGGAGCTGCGG
>Ga0182024_10014873_pt1 | contig 14990 bp, 14 predicted proteins | sample P32metaG_FD_120480 | JGI IMG/M metagenome (GOLD analysis project Ga0182024, IMG submission 120480) | Permafrost microbial communities from Stordalen Mire, Sweden - P3-2 metaG (Illumina Assembly) | ecosystem: Environmental > Terrestrial > Soil > Wetlands > Permafrost | place: Sweden: Stordalen... | reverse complement strand
GGTTCTGCTTGTTCCCTGACCGGCGGATGGCAGAACTGTCCCCGCACCTGCGTGCGGGATGCAGAAAAGTCCCAATACTTGGTCCCCTGCAGGTTGGCCCGGGAGTAGAGCGTCGCGATATTCACCGGCGTTGCGCTCTGATCCGCAGCTCTCTCTGTCATCCGCTTTCTCGCTTTCTTTTTCGACCCACCTAACATACCCGCAATTGGGCGACCGTGCCAGATGGAACCCGCTTCCACCCTCGGGATCCGGCCCGGGTCCGCTCAGATTGCTTGTGTTACCGTTGAACTTAAGTAGAAATGAGCTCGTAGCTCAGTCGGTAGAGCAACGCACTTTTAATGCGTGGGTCGTGGGTTCGATTCCCACCGAGCTCACCACGTCTCGGAGCTACCTGAGCAGCCGGTTGCACGCCATCACTTTTCCGAAGACAACCTCCGACCCGATGCCTAGCGCCCCACCCATCAGCTCGTCGCAGGTCATTTGGTTGCAGGACGGTTACACCGCGGCTTGGCACCGTGAGGTTGCGGCGCCACCGGCCTCGCTGACCGGCTTCGAGCGTGCGGTGACCGAGCAGCACCTGGCCAATTTTGAGCTCTGGCATGCAGAGGATGCGGCCCGAACTCCGGGGGCCAGCGATCAGGACCTCGCCCGCATCAAGCGCTTTATCGACACCGCCAACCAGCGCCGCAACGATCTCACCGAGCAGTGCGATGTGTTTCTGCTGAACTTTCTCAGCCAACAGGACCTGCCGGCTCCGGGCGCCGAACTGCACTCCGAGTCCCCGGGCATGATCCTCGACCGGCTCTCGATTCTTTCCCTGAAGCTTTTTCATACCCGTGAAGAGATCGCCCGCCCGGAGGCGCCACCCGGCCACGGAGAACGCAACCAGCAGCGGCTGCACATCCTGATCGAGCAGCGGGACGATCTGGCCGGCTCGCTCGACCGGCTGTGGCAAGAGGTGCTGAGCCGCCAGCGAAGATTCAAGCTCTACCGCCAGCTCAAGATGTATAACGACCCGGCGCTCAACCCAGCGGTCTACTCGGCGCGATCGAAGACTTCTCCATGACCGGGCCGTTGGACCCGGATCGGGGTTAAACCCGGAATTCCTGCTGCGCGGCACCGGCAATGGCCGCTTGTGCGGCTTTCTGTAAGGAAAGCCGCATGCGGTTCGCGGAACCCACCAAGCTCGACAGGAATCCGGGTATGACGTCCGTGCTAGAGTCGTGGCAAGGATGCCGATGCGGCCGCCGGGTTGACGTAATCCCCGCGTCTGCGTATAAAGCGACTCTAATGGATTGGTGCGATCTCGCCGTTCCGGTCTTAGAGGTTTCGCCCCGGTCTAATTCGACTCCTGATGGATAGCAGGAGAAAGAAGAGTGGGTTATGCAAAATGCAGGTCCGGGTATCCCCGCTCGTCGCAATCCTCGCACGATCGAGGGCAAAACGCGCCCTATGCCCAACGCTACTCACCAGAAATACCTGAATGAGTACCAGAGCGCGCTGCAGTGGATGCACGAAGGCAAGTATGAGAAGGCTCGGGTGGTCTTTGAAAAACTCTCCAATGAAGGTCCGCCAGAGATCCTGGAGCGGGTGCGCGTCTATCTCGCCGCCAGCCAACGGCATGCACAACAAAGCGGTCTCTCCTTCAACAACACCGAGGAGCAGTACGACTATGCCATTTCCCTGCTGAATACCGGCTTTTATGAAGAGGCTCGCGACCAGTTCGGAAAAATTCTCAAGACCAACCCGGCTGCCGACTACGCCTACTACGGTCTGGCCATCCTGGAAAGCATGACCGGGCAGGCTGAGCCCTGCCTGGAGCATCTGGCCAAGGCAATTGAACTAAGCCCGCGTAACCGCATCCAGGCGCGCAGCGATTCCGACTTCCAGGATATGGCAGATGATCCCCGCTTCACCGAGTTACTCTACCCCGAAGTTCCCTAGTCCGGATTTAAAGCGGATCTCCTGGCTTACATTAACTTTGTGATCGCTTTATGGTGAAAACCCTGTCCTCCCTGCGGGCGAAAACGGCGCCCGCGAAAGCCTCCGCCAGCGTCACTCGACGGAGCGCTCCCCGCTCCAGCATTCGGGTCGTGGCCATCGGCGGAGGTACGGGCCTTTCCACCTTGCTGCGCGGGCTCCGCCGCTATGTCGCATCACCGCACCAATCTGCCGACGACTGCGCCAGCGCGCCCTGCCTTATCTCCGACCTCGCTGCCGTGGTTACCGTGACCGATGACGGGGGCTCGAGCGGACGGCTGCGGCGGGGCTTCAACATGCTGCCGCCCGGGGATCTGCGCAACTGCATGGTGGCCCTTTCGGAAGACGAACATCTGCTTTCCCGCCTCTTCCGCCATCGTTTTACCGCCGGCGAGGGCCTTGAAGGCCACAGCTTCGGCAATCTTTTCGTCGCCGCGCTATCGGAAATCACCGGGGATTTCGCCCAGGCCATCAAACTCTCCTCCCAGGTCCTCGCCACCCGCGGCCACATTTATCCGGTCACCAACGCCAACGTTTCCCTCGCCGCCCTCATGGACGACGGATCGCTGGTGAAAGGGGAGACCAACATCACAGCCAGCCACCAGCGCATCGTTGAACTCATGCTCGAGCCGGCGGACGCTGAGCCGCTGCCCGAGACGCTGGAGGCAATCGAACGCGCCGACCTGATCACCGTTGGCCCCGGTTCGCTTTTCACCAGCCTCATTACCAACCTTCTGGTCAAAGGAGTTTCCGAGGCCCTGGCTTCTTCGAAGGCTGTCCGCGTGTTCATCTGCAATCTCATGACCCAGGCCAATGAGAGCCTCAACCTTACCGCCTCCCAGCATATCGAGCGCATTTATGAACACGCACACCACGCCATCTTCGACTACGCCCTGGTGAATACCGCGCCCGTATCGCAATCCCTGCTCGATCGCTATGCCGGGGAAGGGTCCTCACCCATCGTGGCCGACATCGAAGCCATCGAAGCCCTAGGCGTTCGCTGTATCGCCGGCGACTTCGCGGCCGAAGGCGACGTGGTTCGACATGCCGCGGATCGCGTCGCGGAAACGATCCTGCGACTCGGGATTGGAGGCCGTGGGGAGAAATAAGGCCTGTACCTTTGTTGCGACGCTGATGGGAACTGCAGATCCCTCCACTTCCCCCAGATTTCCTGTCAAGCTTCGTGGGGTCGCGAACTTCATGCGGCTTTCTTTCAATGAAAGCCGCATACGTGGTCGTTGATGGCGACGCGTAGTAGGAAATCCGGGGTTCGGTCGGGATGACAAAAGAGAGGGTCGGTTGCTTCCGTCCGGATTGGTTGCTGGTTGAGAGAACCGCGCTACGCTTCGGTCGGGATGACAAAGGTTAGGGTGGTTGCTCTCCGTTCATTTGGGTGCTGGGACAGAGCAGCAAAAGCAATGGAAGGGGCACCCGTCCGGTTCACTAGGCGACTGTTCGCTTCAATTGGCCACAGGCGGCATAGATGTCTCTACCTCGCGGCCGGCGCAGGAAGGCGGGAACGCCGCGCGCGATGAGCCTTTGTTGAAAGGCTGCCACCTGCTCTGGCGCGGGCATGGTATATGCAATCCCGGGACCGGGATTCCAGGCGATCAGGTTCACTTTCACTGGCATCGGCGCGCCGCGCGCCAGCGCGACTAACTCATCGGCATGATGCAACCCGTCGTTGACGCCGCCCAACAGCACGTACTCAAAGGTGACCCGCTCCCGGGGGCGTAGAGGCAGCTGGGCGGCTGCCTGAATCACGTCTTCGATCTTCCACTTGCGAGTGATCGGCATGATGGCTTCGCGGATCACGTCATTTGGGGCGTTCAGGCTGATCGCGAGCCGGGGCCGCACCGGCTCTGCCGCCAGACGCAGAATTCCCGGCACGATGCCGGAGGTGGAAACCGTCATCCTGGACTCGGCCAGCGATGCTTCGTTGACCAGCAGGCGCACAGCCGCAATGAACTCGTCGTAGTTCAGAAAGGGCTCGCCCATGCCCATGAAGACCAGATTGATCCGGTCCCGCCCCACTTCCACTTTCTGGCGCTCGAGCACCGCGATCACCTGGCCGGCTATTTCTCCGGCCGACAGGTTCCGCTGTAATCCGAGCTTGGCCGTGAGGCAGAATTGGCAGTTGACCGCACAGCCAACCTGGCTGGAAACACAGATGGTGGCCCGCCGAGACCCGGCTCGCACCGCCAGGGGTTCATGGCCGCCGCCGTCCCCCTGCTCTCCGCCGTCGCCGTCCGGCATCCAGACGGTCTCGACCGTCTGCCCGTCGCCACCCGCAACCAGGTACCGTTCCGTGCCGTCCACAGAGCGAAAAGTCTCGACAATCCGGGGCCGGTCGATGGTCCAGCCCTCTTCCGCCATCTCCTGCCGCAGGTCACGGGAAAAGGTAACCACCGCTTCCAGGGAGGCGACTCGCTGCCGGAAGATGGCCTGGAGCAACTGGCCGGCCCGGTAAGCGGGCTGCCGAAATTGCCCCATCACGGCTGTAAGTTGTTCACGGGAAAGGCCGAAAAGGTTTCTACCGGCAGGCTTGGCGTCTCCGCCTGACAGGCGGACGAGATTTTCCTTGGCCGGCATCGTTGGGGCATCCAGGTTCCTTTTGGCAGCATAGCACTCCCGTTTGGCAGCCCTACCGTGCCCCTGGATGTGAAGGAAATCCGCTCGATTCCCGGGAAACCCGCTACACTGTGTTGGTGACAGAACGCAGCATTCGACGCACGATCCTACCTTCCGGGCTGACTATCCTGACCGAGCGCATGGAGCATATCCGGTCAGTGGCCATGGGGGTGTGGATAAGAGCCGGCTCCCGGCATGAGCTGCCGGAAGTGAACGGCATCTCTCACTTCGTCGAACACATGGTGTTCAAAGGGACACAGTCACGGTCCGCCAAACACATTGCTCGAGAGGTCGATGCAATCGGCGGCAACCTGGACGCGTTCACGGGCAAAGAAACCATTTGCTTCAATCTCAAAGTTCTCGACGAGCACGTGCCCACCGCGCTCGACGTTCTCTCCGACCTGGTGCTGAACCCCGTCTTCAACAATGAGGACATTCTCCGCGAGCGGGGCGTCATTCTCGAAGAGATCAAGATGGACGAGGACAATCCCGACTACCTGGTGCACGAGATCTTTACCCAGAATTTCTGGAAGGACCACCCCTTGGGCAAACCCATTCTGGGAACCAAGGAGACGGTACGCAGCTTCGGGCAGGATACGCTGTTCGACTACTACGGTAAGCACTTCTCGGGCGCCAACATGGTCTTCTCCGCCGCCGGCAATCTCGAACACGACGCGTTCGTCGATCTGGTCGCGCGCCGTTTCGACCATATCGCGGGCACCAGCGGCGAGCTCGCGGAGACCGCTCCGCGGACGGTTTCGAAGATCGTGCTGCGCAACAAAAAAGCTCTGGAGCAGGTGCAGCTTTGCCTGGGCGTGCCTTCGCAACCCATCGCGCATGATCTCCGTTACGTGACGCTCTTGCTCAATACCGTTCTCGGCGGCGGCATGAGCTCGCGCCTCTTCCAGACGGTGCGCGAGGAACATGGACTCGCCTACTCCATCTTCAGCGACCTGAACCCTTATCGCGATACCGGATCGCTGTGCGTGTATGCGGGTACATCCTCCGCCCACTGTCTTGAAGTGATCGAGCTGATCATGTGCGAATTTCGCCGCCTCAAGTGCGAAGCACTTCCGGAAGAAGAACTGCGCCGCGCGAAAGACCAGCTCAAGGGCAACATCGTTCTCGGTCTCGAGAGTTCGATGTCGCGCATGTCGAACCTCGCACGCCAGGAAATGTACTTTGAACACTTCTTCGGCGTGGACGAAATTATGGACAAGGTCGAGACCGTCTCCAGCGAACAGGTAATGGAGATGGCCAACTTCCTCTTCGACCCGGACAAGGTCGCAGTCACACTCCTGGGCCGGCTCGACGGGCTTAAAGTAACCCGCGGACAGCTTGCCTGCTGAGCGTTTCCGCCGGGTGTTGCGTCCATTGGGACGGAGTGTCGCGCGCCGCGTGTAAGCCTTGATAGACTTGTAGGGCTAGATTGGGGCGTTGCCGCCCCGCTGCTGCAGGAACCGAGAAGACCCATGATTCAGACCAGGATTACCAAGACCCTCCGCAACCGCCAGCAAGGCTTCACCCTGATGGAACTGCTCATCGTCATGTCCATCATGATCATTCTCATGCTGATCGCGATCCCGAACTTCATCAGCATGAAGGCCCAGGCGGATGAGACCTCAGCCATCCAGTCGCTCCGCGCCATCTACCAGGCTCAGATTCAGTATCAGACCGACTTCCCAACCAATGGCTTCTCCTGCTCGCTGGCCGCGCTCGGCGGCAACGCCAGCGCCGGTCCACCCAGCGCCCAGGCGGCCCAGGTTCTGCAGGGCGATCTAGCCACCGGACAGAAATCGGGCTACACGTTTAATATCGTCAACTGCAACAAGGTCATGGTGAACAACCAGGACCAGTACACTTCGTACGAGGCGACGGCGGTTCCGCAGTCCATCGGAAAGTCCGGCCATCGCGGCTTCTGCATCGACTCGGCAGGAGAGATCAAGGCCGACCTTGCTGGGGGAACCAACTGCACCCAGGCGATCCAGTAAGCGCCGTCCGTGTGATTCCGCGTTGCTTCAGTATCTTTGCGTTGGGGTTTTGTCTATTCCTGCCCGCACTCCGCGCCCAAGCTGCTCCACAGCCGCAAGAACTTACCGCCGAGCAGTTGGCGCGGAAGGTGGACAAGTATTACAACGCCCTCCATTCGCTACGCGCCGCCTTCACCGAGAGCTTCCACGGGATGGGCATCCATCGCGAAGAGAGCGGCGTCCTGTTGCTGCGCAAACCAGGGAAGATGCGTTGGAACTATACGAATCCGGAGGGAAAGATTTTTTTGCTGGACGGCAAATATGCCTGGTTCTACGGGCCGGGGGATGCCCAGGTGGAACGTGTGCCCGCCGCGCAACTGGACGATATGCGCTCGCCCTTGCGCTTTCTCCTCGGCCACACGCAACTGCAGAAAGAGTTCGACGGGTTGACGCTAACGACCACCGCCGACGGCCTGCAACTCTCCGGAGTACCCAGGGGCATGCAAAATCGGGTGGCGAAGATTGTCCTGGGGGTTACCGCGGACGGAGTCATTCACTCCATCAGCATCAGCGAAATAGATGGCACGCAAACCACCTTCACCTTCAGGGACAGCCAAGCGGATGCGCCGGCTCCGGATGCTGCTTTCGTTTTTGATCCTCCGCCTGGTGTTCCCGTGGTTGATGGATTGCCTCCGGTCTAGGGTTTGCGGCCGAGGCAAGAAACTGCATATCCCTCGACTACGCTCGGGATGACAAAGGTTAGGTTGGTTCAGGACCCGATGGTTTGTGACGCGGAAACAGGAACCGCAGATCCCTCCACTTCGCTGCGCTTCGGTCGGGATGACAAAGGGTAGTTTGGTTCAGGACCCTAAGAGTTTGCTACCAAATCTTTCTTGATCCCGAGCGTTATTTCGGCCTGGAAGCCCAACTATGCGAATCAGCAGCCTTGTCGTCCTGACTATCTGCCTGATGGCGCCTCTCGCCGTCGTGGCCCAAGGCAACAGCGGCCCATGGGAGCTCGAAGACAGTGGGACGACGGCCGGACTGCGGGGAATCCATGCCGTGGGCGGTGGTGTCGTCTGGGCGAGCGGCACGGACGGTACTGTGGTGCGCAGCGAAGATCAAGGCTACCTGTGGCAACAGTGCGCCGTTCCTCCAGATGGAAACAAGCTCGACTTCCGCGGCATCTGGGCGTGGGATGCGCAAAATGCCCTGCTGTTGTCGAGCGGCCCGGGCGACCAGTCCCGGCTCTACCAGACAACGGATGGCTGCATGAGCTGGAAGCTGCTCTTTACCAATCCCGACGCAGCGAGCCACTCTCAGTTTCCCGGATTTTGGGATGGCATTCTCTTCCTCGACCGGCAACAGGGGATCATTTACGGCGATCCAGCGGAGGGCAGCGCGCGTACTAATCCTGTGGAAGGGGGCTACTTCACCTTTCGTCTGCGGGTAACCCATGACGGCGGCAACACCTGGATCCCGGCGGTAGATCCCGAAACAGGTTCACCGGGCAAGAACCTGCAGCCGCTTCCTGGAGAGGGCCTTTTCGCCGCCAGCAATAGCGCCATGACGGCCAATCAGGGGTGGATCTGGCTGGGAACCAGCAAGGGGAGGGTCTTGCGGACCCGGCAAGGCGCCTTCGAGGCGGCCGCTTGTGCCGGCGCCGTCGACCCGTTTTCGAGCAGTTGCGGGATTCCCTGGGTGGAGTGGCAGAGCGTGCAGACCCCTCTGGCAAGCGGAAATGACTCCTCAGGCGTCTTCTCCTTAGCGTTTCGCGACCAGAAGCACGGCATAGCTGTGGGTGGAGATTATCGGAAGCCCAACGACTCAGCCCGCAGCGCGGCCTATACCTCCGATGGCGGAGAACACTGGAGCGCGGCCCACAAGCCACCCCATGGTTATCGCTCGGCGGTGGCCTGGGACGCGCGCGACCAGGCGTGGATTACGGTGGGCAGCAATGGCTCCGACATCTCTTATGACGACGGCAAGACCTGGCAATGGCTCGATAGTGGTAATTGGAACGCTCTCAGCCTGCCCTGGGCCGTTGGTCCCAAAGGTCAAATTGGCAAGCTGGGAACGCTGCCGCCCAGCCTGCACACAGCAGCGAGCGTATCCCGGTAAACTGGTAAAAGGCCCATGGCGGAATTCGTAGTCAAACTGGCAGATGAACGGGGACGCATCCAGGAGCAGGTTCAGATCGCCGGCTCCGCGGAAGAGCTGCGCACTCGTTTTTCCCAGGCCGGCTACTACGTCTACTCGGTCCGCGCTCGCGGTATGCGCGGCGTGGGTGGCAGCCGTAAAAAGGCCAACCTGGAAGCCTTCATCATCTTCAACCAGCAGTTCCTCACCCTGATCCGCGCCGGCCTGCCGATTCTCGGCTCGCTCGACATGCTGGTCAAGGGGCAGAAGAACCCGACCTTCCGGGCGCAACTGGAAAATGTAGCGGCCCGGGTGCGCACCGGGGAGGCGCTTTCCTCCGCCTTCGAAGCCCAGGGTGGGTTTCCGCTTATCTACACCACCACCCTGCTGGCCGGAGAGCGAAGCGGCCAACTGGAAGACGTTTTATCACGCTATCTTGCCTTCCAGCGCATTTCCCTTTCCTTCCGCAAGAAGCTGATGGCTTCCCTGCTTTACCCCATCCTGCTGATCACCATGGTCACGGCGCTCTTCATTTTCCTGATCAGCTTCGTGGTGCCGCGCTTTGCCATGCTTTACGACCAGCTTGGCACCAACCTGCCCGCGGTGACCCGCATGCTGCTGTCCGTCGGCAATAATTTTCAGCACTACATCCTCTGGGTGCTGGCAGCCATCGCGCTGATCGTCTTCCTGCTCTTCCGCTATAGCCAGACTACGGCGGGGGCGGGACGTATCGACCGGATGCGCATCGGCATGCCGGTCTTTGGCAATATCTGGCGCAAATACCAGGTCGCGCTTTTTGTGCGCACACTCTCCAGCCTGCTCACCGGCGGACTGCCCCCCGTGCCCTCGCTGGAAACAGCGGCGCGCTCCATCTCCAGCAACACCATTGCCCAGGCTGTGCTGGCGTCGGTAGGCAGCGTGCGCGAGGGAAAGAGCCTCTCCCAAAGCCTGGAGAAAACCGGCGTCTTCCCCGACCTGGCGGTGGAGATGATCGACGTCGGCGAATCCACCGGAGCTTTGCCGCAAATGCTCAACTCGGTCGCCGAGTTTTTTGAAGAAGACGTCCAGACGGCGCTGACCGCCGCACTGGCGCTCATTGAGCCCGCCATCCTGATCGTCATGGGCTCGGTCGTTGTGGTCATCCTGATCGCGCTGTACTTGCCCATCTTCTCTCTTGGGCAGGCGAGCACAATGGGAGGGCACTGATGGCGATTGGTTCCAGCTGCCGCTTGGTTAAGGGCCTTTAACCGGCCCTAGTTCATCACAGGGTTCGTCAACAGGAGTTTTGCATGGCCGAAAGCACCGTCCTTGTCACTACGACAGTCTCGGAATCAGACGAAACGACGCGCGCGCAGACGATCGCCCACCGCTATCGGTGTGACTTCATCGATCTCAGGAACTTTCGTATCCAACACGAACTGTTCCGCAGCGTGCCCGTCGACATGATGTTCCGTTATAACTTCGTGCCCCTGGAGCAACTCGAAGACCGCCTGGTGATCGCGGTCAGCGATCCCAGCCGCCTCATGGTGCTGGACGAGATCAGCGGCCTGCTGGGCCAGCGGCTCGTCACCCGCGTGGCCACCCTCTCGCAGATCACCGACCTGCTCAAGAAGACCGAGCAGTCGCAACGCGTCCTCGACGAGGCCTCCGAGGGTCTCACCTTCGACGTGCTCTCGGCGGAAGACAACCCCGACGAAAGCATCTCGATCGAGAAGCTGACTTCCGAAGAGGACATCAGCCCCATCATCCGGCTGGTCGACACCACCATCTTCACCGCGCTGGAGCGCCGAGCCTCCGACATCCACATCGAAACCTACGACGACTCGCTGGTGGTTAAATACCGCATTGACGGCGTACTGCAGGCAGCCATGGCGCCGATCGCGCGCGAGCACCACTCCACCATCCTCTCGCGCATCAAGGTCATGAGCGAATTGGATATCGCCGAACGCCGCGTCCCCCAGGACGGCCGGTTCCGCGTGCGCTATAAAGGGCGCCTGATCGACTTCCGCGTCTCCATCATGCCCACCGTGCATGGGGAAAACGCTGTGCTGCGCGTACTCGACAAGGAGTCGATGAGCGAGAAGTTCCGCAAGCTCACGCTCGATGTCGTCGGCTTCGGGGAAGACGATCTGCGCCGCTTCCGCCGCTACATCCGCGAGCCCTACGGGATGGTGCTGGTCACTGGCCCCACCGGCTCGGGCAAGACCACGACTCTCTATGCCGCCCTCAACGAGATCAAGAGCGACGAGGACAAGATCATCACCATCGAAGACCCGGTGGAGTACCAGATTCGCGGCATCACCCAGATCCCGGTGAACGAGAAGAAGGGACTTACCTTCGCGCGCGGATTGCGCTCCATCCTGCGCCATGATCCGGACAAGATCCTGGTAGGCGAAATTCGCGATCAGGAGACGGCGCAAATCGCCATCAACTCCGCCCTGACCGGCCACTTGGTCTTTACCACCGTGCACGCCAACAACGTGGTCGACGTCCTGGGGCGCTTTCTCAACATGGGCGTGGAGGCATACAACTTTGTCTCGGCGCTGAATTGCATCCTGGCCCAGCGGCTGGTGCGCACCATCTGCGAGCACTGCACGCGCCCGGTACGCTACGACGATGAGTTTCTGCGCAACAGCGGCCTGGACCCTGAACTGTGGCGCAGCTTCGACTTCCACGAAGGCGCGGGCTGCATTGAATGCGCGGGAACCGGCTATCGCGGGCGAACGGCCATCCACGAACTGCTCGAGCTGACCGACCCGATCCGGGAAATCATTCTGGACAAGAAGCCGGCCTCGGAAGTACGCAAGCTGGCCCAACAGGGAGGCATGCAGTTTCTGCGCGAGTCGGCCGTTGACCGTGCCAGCCGCGGATTGACTACACTTAAAGAGATCAACAAAGTCACCTTCATCGAGGCATTCCGCTAGATACTACTCTGGACCACCCGCGGAGAGGGCAACAGGAGAAAGGCTTTCGTGAACATCGCTAACCGCATTTTCCCGTCCCAGGCCAATGCGCTCCGTCCCCGCCTCGCCTGCGAGATCACCAGCGCCGGCGTGGTGGCCGCACGGCCAGGCGCGGCCGAACAGGAAATTGTGTCCGCCTTCGCTCCTTTCCGCCCCGGCGTGCTCTCCGCCGGCCTCAAAACACCCAACTTTTCCGACCGCGCGGCCGTTTCCGGCGCTCTGCGCCAGGCCCTCGACGAAGTCAGCGTCAGGGAGACGCAGCTCACCGTCGTGATCCCCGATGCCGCCGTCCGCGTCCTGATGCTGGATTTCGACCTGCTGCCCCCAAAGGCCGCCGAAGCCCTGCCCATCATCCGCTTTCGCCTGCGCAAGCTGGTCCCCTTCGAGGTCGATCATGCGGCGGTCAGCTATCAGCTCATGCCGGTCAAGGAAGGCCTGGTGCGGGTGATTGTCGCCGTTTCTCCGGCAGAGGTCCTGGCCGAGTATGAAAGCGCGGTGCGCGAAGCCGGCTACGAGCCCGGCGTGGTTCTGCCAAGCACGCTGGCTGCGCTGGCCGCCGTCAGCGGGGAGGAACCGTCGCTGGTGATCAATCGCAACGGCAGCTCGGTGACCACGGCCATCACGCGGCAAAATGAACTGCTGCTCCACCGTACGCTGGAGCTTACCGAGAAGGAATGGATGCCGGAGGAAAACACCCTGCACGCGGCCGAAGAGTTGCAGCAATCGGTAAGCGTCGCGATCGCTTATTTTGAAGATACGCTCCAATCGCCACCGCAACAGTTGCTTTCCTGCGGCATCGGTGGGCCTGATGAGCTCATCCGGCTGCTCGACGATGACAGAATTCCCGTGCGCGACCTTGTTCCTATGCCCTACAGCGCTACGATGCCCCGCGGCATCCTCGGCGGAGTTGTCGGAGCGCTCGCCAACTGATGCGCGTCCAACTCAATCTCGCTTCCCGCCCTTTCGTCGAGCTTGGCCCGCTCTACCTGCGGCTGCGGCTTTTGATCGTCCTGCTGGCGCTTATCGCCGTGCCGCTCTGGCTGCTGCTGGGCGTAGAAAAGCAAAAGGCCTCCGAGGCCCATGCGCGGCTGGCCAGCGTGGAGCAGAAGACCCAGGGAATCGAGTCGCAGCAGCGGGGTTTCCAGGCGCAGATGCACGAGCCGCGGAACGCCGCGGTATTGACACAATCACAATTTCTTAATCAGATGTTTGCGCGCAAAGCCTTTTCCTGGACCGCGGTCATGATGGACCTGGAAAACGTGCTGCCCAGCGGCGTGCAGGTGCTGAACATCGACCCGGTCATCTCCCGCGATGGAAAAGTGACCATTCGTCTGCGTGTCAGCGGCCAGCACGATCGGGCCGTCGACCTGATCCGCAACCTCGAACATTCCCACCGTTTCCTCTACCCGCGCCTGGCCGACGAGACGTCTGAGAGCAACCAGAATGGTAAAGCCATCGAGCAAGTGACCGCGACGCCCGGCGTCAACTTTGATTTGCTGGCCGAGTACAACCCGCTGCCCGCGGCGTCTGAGAAGCCGGCCGCGGGCGCGCATCACGACACCGGCAAACCCGGCGCCAAGCGGCCCGGCTCTCCTCACGTTGCCCGCAAGGCGGCTGCACCCAGCAAGGCGGCTGCGCAATGAAGCTCGCTCGCACCAACCCGTTCAGCATGCTCAACCTGCACATCGCCGGCGTCGCGCTGCTATTGATTCTCAACCTGGTGTTGGGCGTGCGGCTCTTTCTCAACTGGAGAACGTTGCACGCCGCCGGTCCTGACCAGCTGGTGCGGGCGCAGATCGCCGAGCGCGCACTCGAGATCGAAACCCGCCCGCTGCGTGGACTGCCGCAAAAGGTCGACCAGTCCCGCTCGCAGGCGGACGAGTTCTACTCCACCCGCTTCCCCGGGGCTTATTCCACCATCTCCGCTTCGCTGGATGAACTGGCCACCAAGAACTCGGTTCGCCGTACGCGCACTTCCTACGTCCAGACGCCCAGCCTGCCTGGCCTGGCCCAGGTGCGGATCGACACCAGCCTCAGCGGAGAATACGCACCGCTCATGCACTACATCAACGGCCTGGAGCGCAGTAAGACCTTCTTTATCATCAACGGGCTCACGCTTACCGGTTCACAGGGCGGCCTGGTTAATCTGCGCCTGATCCTCACCACCTATTTGCATGCCGCGGACCTGGATCGTCTCTCACCACCCAATCAGACAGAAGAGGCCCCCGCGCCCGAAGAGGGGGAAGCCCGCTAATGGCCCTTAAAATCGGCGCGAAAGATAAGAAGAAGTTGTACCTGGCGACTGGCCTCGGCCTGGTCATGCTGATCCTGCTGGTGCGCTTTCTGTGGCAAACCTTCGGCCCCTCCCCCTCCGCGCCTGAGGCACCGCCCACGGCCGTCACCGCGCCAGCGGTCGCAACTCCACCTTCAGGCGGCGAAGCGGCACAGCCGAGCTCTGCCGGGCTGCCTTACGCACGCCAGGCTCCGAAGGTCGGGGGCTTGGCCGCGCTCGACCCTACGCTTCACCCGGAAATCATGCGCCAGGCCGAGTCGCTCGCGTACACCGGCAATGGCCGCAACATCTTCTCCCCGTTTTCCGCTCCAGCGGCCATTCCTAAGCCGATCGCCCCCATCCGCCAGGCGCAGGTCGACACCGGACCTCCTCCACCTCCTCCGCCCCCGCCCATCAACCTCGGCTTCTATGGCTACGCGGCGGAGAAGACAGGACAAAAGCAGGTCTTCCTGTTGCACGGAGAAGATATTTTCATCGCTTCGGAAGGCGACATTGTCGACCGGCGATATCGCGTGGTAAAAATCGGCCCGGTCTCGGTACAGGTCGAAGACATTCCTTACCACAACACACAAACCCTGCCACTCCGGCAATGAGTGAGCGAATGACCATGAAACCCAAATCTCCACAACCCGGGCTCGAGCAGGAAGACGGCTTTCTCCTGCTCGGCGTTCTGTTCATGATCCTGCTGATTCTTTTCGCGCTGGCCATAGCGGCGCCCAAAATGGCGGAAGACCTGCGCCGCGATAAGGAAATCGAAACCATCCACCGCGGGCAGCAGTACGTCCGCGCCATCCAGATCTACAACACCAAATACGGCCGCTACCCCAACACCATCGACCAACTCATCAAGAGTGACAACCAGCGCTTCCTGCGCAAGCGCTATCTCGATCCCATGACGGGGAAAGACGACTGGCGCATCATTCACTACGGCGAGCAAAAGGTGCCCGCCATGGGCTTGTTCGGCCAGACAGTGCAGCAGGCGGGCCTGACTCCGGGAATGACCAACACCAATGG
>Ga0182024_10014872_pt1 | contig 14991 bp, 14 predicted proteins | sample P32metaG_FD_120480 | JGI IMG/M metagenome (GOLD analysis project Ga0182024, IMG submission 120480) | Permafrost microbial communities from Stordalen Mire, Sweden - P3-2 metaG (Illumina Assembly) | ecosystem: Environmental > Terrestrial > Soil > Wetlands > Permafrost | place: Sweden: Stordalen... | reverse complement strand
GCGTCGCGCAGGTCGGGGTAGTCGTCGGAGTCGATCGGGAACAGCCCGCAGAAGACCATCGGCTTGACCTCGCGATAGCCCGGCAGCGCCTCCGTGGCCTCGGGCGGGCGGACTCTCGATCCCTGACTGCCCGGGCCGGATGTGCGCACGCGCGTGGTCAGCGTGTCGCCGACGCGCAGCAGCGTGACGTCCTTCAGCCCCGTGATCAGGTAGCCGACCTCGCCCGCGGCGAGCTGGTCAGTTCCCATCATCTGCGGGCTGAACACGCCGATGTCGTCGATGTCCGCCTCGGTGTCCGTCGCCATCGCGCGAATCGCCTCGCCCTTCTTGAACACCCCGTCGACGACCCTGATGTAGGCGATCACGCCGCGGTACTGGTCGAACTCCGAGTCGAAGATCAACGCGCGCGGCGGCGCCTGCGGGTCGCCATGCGGTGGGGGCACGCGCGCGATCAGCTCCTCCAGCACCTCCGCCACCCCGGCGCCGGTCTTGCCGCTGATCTGCAGGATCGCCTCTGCGGGCTCGCCGATCAGCTCGGCGACTTCGCGCCCCACCCTTTCGGGCTCGGCGCCGGGCAGGTCGATCTTGTTCAGGCACGGGATCAGCTCCAGCCCCGACTCGACCGCCAGGTAGGTGTTCGCGACCGTCTGCGCCTCCACGCCCTGGGCGGCATCCACGACCAGCAGCGCGCCCTCGCACGCAGCGAGCGAGCGCGAGACCTCATAGGTGAAGTCGACGTGCCCGGGGGTGTCGATCAGATGCAGCTGGTAGGTCTCCCCGTCCTTGGCGGTGTAGAACACGCGCACCGCCTGCGCCTTGATCGTGATCCCCCGCTCGCGCTCGAGGTCCATCGAGTCGAGCAGCTGCGCGCGCATATCGCGGGCGGAGACCGTGTGGGTGAGCTCCAGTATGCGATCGGCCAGCGTCGACTTGCCGTGGTCAATGTGCGCGATGATCGAGAAGTTGCGGATCTTTGTCTGGTCCATGGGGTTCGCGCCACGATAGATGGTGGGCTGGAATGAGACGGCGCGGAAAAGCGCAAGTCATCCCGAGGACGGCTATGACGCGCTAGCCTTTGTTATCCGGCGGATCGCCAACTCGACAAGGATTTATTCAGCCGCGGCAACGCGCCGATCTTCGGATCGGCGGCCTGTCCAGGTGTCGAGAGTGTCACGCCGCCCAGGCAAGACACACAGTCCTGGGACGTAAGTAGTAAGCGGCGATCTATGTTCGGGCGCTGGCCGATCGGAGGTCCCTTGGACCTCCGATCGGCGGCGTGGGCTCAGGCTCACCCCGCACTCTGCTCTGCCCACGCGTGCCGCGAGGCGTAGACAGCCAAGACGGTCGGCGCGCTCGAGTCCCTACGCGCGCCCGAACTGCGCGCGGATCAGACGGTTGACCTGGTGGGCCTCCGGGATGTGCATCGCGAGGACGGCGCGCACGTACACGAACAGCCCCGCCGTCGCCGCGCCGCCGACACTCACGATCTGGGCGGGCAGCGAGCGACCGACGAGACGGTCGAGCAGGTACCACACCACCCACGACACACCGGCGAGCAGCACGGAGGCAACCGCGATGCGGGCGGTGATCATCGTCGTCTGCACGCCTTCCAGCCGCCCGTTGAAGCCGATCCGCAGATGGCGGAGCTGCAGTGCGGTCATGACCGCGTTGGCGGCCACCGTGCCGATGATCAGCCCGGCGATTCCCAGCGGTTTGTACAGGCCGACGCTGACGATGATGTCCACGACAATGTTCATCGCCGCCAGCCGCGTCGGTATCCACGGTCGCTGAACGGCGAAGAACGTCCTCGTGAGCAGCAGATTGATGCCGCCGAAGGGCAGGCTGAAGGCGAACCAGAACAGCGCGATCGAAACCAGGTGGGTGGAATGCGGGCCGAAGTGCCCACGCTGGAAGACCAGCCGCACGATCGGCGTGGGGAGCACGATCATAAATGCCGCGGCGGGGATCAGCAGGAGGTTGATCTGGCGCATGCCGGCGCCCACAGTGCGACGCATCCCTGCCGGGTCGCGGCGGGAGGCCATGCGGCTGAGGGTCGGGAACAGGACGGTGGCGACCGCCACGCTGAACATGCCCTGGGGCAACATGTAGATGCGAAACGCGTTGTCGATCGCCCGTGGCGCTTCCTTGTTTACGAGCGTGCCGAAGACCGAGTTGATCAGCTGGTCGAGGTTGACGATCCCCAGGCCGATCGTCACCGGCAACATCAGCGTGAAGACCTGCCTGATGCGCGGATCGTGCCAGTCGATCGAGAACTGCAGGCGGAAGTCGATCCGGCCGAGCGCGCCGAACGCCATCAGCAGCATCACGATCGTCGCGACCAGGATCGCGATTGCCCAGGCGTAGATCTGCTCGCCGTTTTCGAAGCCGCCGTGGAAGCTCGGGCGCAGGACGATGAAAAGAGCGACGATCACGACGTTCCACACCACCGTCGAGATCGCGGGGATCGTGAAGTGTTCGTTGGACTGCAGGACCCCCACGAGCAGGCCGTTCAGGCCAAGGATCAGGACCACCGGGAACAGCACCTGCGAGAAGCCGACCATCAGCGCGTCGAGCTGAGGCTTGAACATGGCACCGGCGAACAGGGGCATAATCACGCCGGCGGCGAGGATGAAGACCGCGGTGATCGCGCCGAGGACGATCAGCAGGATCCAGAACAGCGTCGAGGCCAGCCGGAATGCCTCTTTCTTGCGTCCCTGCTGGAGCAGGTCGGTGAACACCGGCACGAACGCCGCCGACAGGGCGGCGTTGGCGAACAGGTTGCTGACCAGGTTCGGAATCTGGTAGGCGATCGTGAAGGCCGACGCGGGGCCACTGGTGCCGAAGAAGCTCGCGAAGACGATTTCCCGCAGCAGACCGGCAATCCGTGAGAGGCCAGTGGCGATCGAAAAGATCGCCGTGTTGCGCGCCACGCCGCGCCCGGTGGCGGAGCGCGTGCCCTCCCCCGCGTCCCCGTCATCCGGCGGCTCTCCCCCGCCACCCGGCGGTCCTGGCCCAGCTGGGGGCTCTCCTCCGGGCGGTACTGCTGGCCCCGCAGCTGACCCTTCGTCGTCCGGTGACCCAGGGGTGGGCGACTCCGCGGCTGCGGGGGGTTCTCCGGGTGCGGACAAGGCCGCTATAGTACGGCGCTCCGCGGCGCGCCCCGCAGCTTCTCTGCGACGCCCTGCGGCTCCTAGCCATGGCCAACATCCACTCCCAGAAGAAGCGGATCCTCCGCACCGAGCGCGAGCGTTTGGAGAACCGGCGCTACACGTCGGCGATCAAGACCTACTTCCGTCGTCTCGAGACGACGATGGAGAGCGGCGACACCGCGAACGCCGACGCCGAGCACAAAGAGCTCGTCAGCACGATCGACAAGGCCGTCAAGCGCGGCGCGATGCACAAGAACACCGGCGCTCACCGCAAGTCCCGGGCAGCCAGAGTCCGCGCCAGCGCCTCCTCTTAGCTCGTAATCGCCTCGATCGCGTGCAGCGCGATCGTGTCCTCGTCGAGCGTCGCGTATGGCGATCTGGATGAGCCGATCGCCGCCCCGCCGCGCGAGTCGAGCTCGAGGTCGGCGAGCGCGCCGAGCGCCCTGCGCAAACGATCGGGGTCGGTGCGGGCGACATCCGCGACGAAGCGCTCCGCGGCGCGCGGGGGCATGCGCAGGCCGCGGCGCACGTCTCCCACCGACTCGCCCGCCTGCAGGCGCAGCGCGATCTGAAGCGCCTCGCGCACCCGCTGGGCCATCAGGTAGGTCAGCCCCGCCAACCGCTCACCCTGGCGGCGGACGCGCAGATAGGCGAGCGTCGCCTGCGCGGTGTCGCCCCCGACGAGCGCGTCGGCCAAAGCGAACGACCGCCACTCGGCGGAGTGGGCGGCGCGGCGCTCGACGTCCTCGACACTGACTCGCTGGGTCTCCCCCTCGACATCCACTTCCAGCGCGAGCTTCTCCAGCTCCCGCAGCAGCCGCTGCTGGCGTCCTCCGACCTGGGCCACGAGCGCGTTTGCGGCGGCCGCGTCGAGCGAGATGCCCATGCGCGTGGCCTGCTCGTGCGCCCACTTTCCCAGCTCCCACGGCTTGACCGTCCCCTGCGCCACCACCTGGCCGCCCGCGCGCTTGACCGCGTCTCCGAGCGCCGCGGGCGCCTTGCTGCGGCCCTCCTCGCGCGCGAACAGCGCGACCGTCGTCTCGGGCGGCATCTGCGCCATCGCCGGGGCGAAGTATTGCTCGACCTCCCCCTGCTTCCAGCGCTCCACCCCGTCGACGACGATCACGCGGCGGCCGATCGCGAACGTCATCGCGCTCAGCGCCAGCGCCACACCCGCCGGAGTACCCGCTTCGCCTTCGAGCACCTCGACGCTCGCGGCGTCCCCCTGCTGTTCGGCCAGCGCCTTCAAGCCCGCACGGCGCTCGGCGACCGCGCCGTGATCGTCGCCGTGGATCAGGTACGCAGGCTTCAGGTCTGCCATCAGCATCCGAGTGTATGTGCCGCGACCGACGCGTCTTCCCGCGCCGAACGTGACCCTGCCGCAATCAGCGAACCACGAGATTTACAAGCTTGCCTGGTACCACGATCTCCTTGACGATCTCCTTGCCGTCGAGGTGGGCCTTCACGTTAGGAGCGGCCCTGCACAGCTCCTTCAACTCCTCCGCGTCCGCCCCCGTGGCGGCCTGCACGCGGTCGCGCAGCTTGCCGTTGACCTGGCACACCAGCTCGTACTCGTCGCGCTCCAGCAGCGCCTGGTCGGCCTGCGGCCAGGGCTGCTCCCACACGCGCTCGCCCGTCAGCAGGTCGTAGATGTCCGCCGCCACGTGCGGGGCGAACGGGAACAGCAGCGACGCCGCCGTCGCGAGCGCGAAGCGCCTGCTCTCCACGCTCGTGTCCTCGCGCAGACGCGAGCATTCGTTCAGCAGCTCCATCACCGCCGCGATCGCCGTGTTGAACGCGAACCTCCGCAGATCGCCTGAGACCTTGTCGATCGCCCAGTGGGTCTTCCTCAACAGCTCCAGATCCTCATTCCCGGCGGGATCGCCCCCCGATTGGTGGATCTCTGCTGTTCGGGTCGGCACATGTGCCGACCCGTGACGTGCCGCATGCGGCACGTCTACCGTTGGCGCATGCGCCAACGGCGGGGACGTGCATGCACGTCCCCGAGGCAGGGTCGCATGCGACCCTGCCTCCTCATCAGTATTAGGGATCTCTGACATCTCAGACGCCATCCGCCACAGACGGCTCAGAAACCTGTGCACGCCCTCCATCCCCTCGTCCGACCAGTCCGCGTCCTGATCCGGGGGCCCGATGAACAGGATGTAGCAGCGCGCGGTATCGGCCCCGTAGCGCTCGATGATCGCCGCCGGCGAGACCACGTTGCCGCGGGACTTGCTCATCTTCGCGCCGTCCTTCGTGACCATCCCCTGCGTGAACAGCGCCTTGAACGGCTCTTCGAAGTCGACGTGGCCGAGGTCGGCGAGCGCCTTGGTGAAGAAGCGCGCGTACATCAGATGCAAGATCGCGTGCTCGACCCCGCCGATGTACTGGTCGACCGGCATCCACTCCCTCAGCGCCGCCGGGCCCCAGGCGGCCTCGTCGTTGGCCGCATCGCAGTAGCGCAGGAAATACCACGACGAGTCGACGAACGTGTCCATCGTGTCCGTCTCCCTGCGCGCCTTACCGCCACACGCGGGGCACTTCGTGTTGACCCACTCCTCCGCCCCCTCCAGCGGCGAGCGGCCCTTCGGCGTGTAATCCTCGATCTCCGGCAACTCCACCGGCAGCTCGTCCTCCGGCACGGGCACGATCCCGCAGCGCTCGCAGTTGACGATCGGGATCGGGCAGCCCCAGTAGCGCTGGCGCGAGATCAGCCAGTCGCGCAACCGGTAGTTGACCGACGCGTGCCCCTTGCCCTCACGGTCCAGCCACGCCACGATCGCGCCGAGCGCCTCGCGGTTTGGCATGCCGTCGAAGTCGGGGTGGGAGTTCGTCAGCGGGCCGTCGCCGCCGTATGGCAGACCCTCCTCGTCCCCCCCGCCCTCCGGGGTTCCTGCAATCACCCGCCGGATCGGCAACTCGTACGCACGCGCGAACGCGTGATCGCGCTCGTCGTGCCCGGGCACCGCCATGATCGCCCCCGTGCCGTACTCCATCAACACGTAATCGGCGACATACATCGGGATCTGCTCGCCGTTGACGGGGTTCGTCACCGTCCTGCCGAGCGGCACGCCCGTCTTCGGCTTCTCCGCGTTGCCGCGCTCCTCGTTGGACTCGTTCAGCGCGTGATTGACGTAGTCGTGGACATCCTGCTCGTACACGGTCCCCTCGGCGAGCCGTGCGATGTCAGGGTGCTCGGGCGCCATCACGAAGAACGTCGCCCCGAACAGCGTGTCCGGGCGGGTCGTGAACACGGGGTAGTCGATCGGGTGGGCGGGATCCAAATCCTCACAGCGGAACGTCACCTCCGCGCCCTCGCTGCGCCCGATCCAGTTGCGCTGCATCGTCTTCACGTGCTCCGGCCACTCGATCCCGTCGAGGTCGTTCAACAGCCGCTCGGCGTAGTCGGTGATTCGCAAGAACCACTGCTCGAGCTGGCGGATCTCCACGAGCGCGCCGCAGCGCTCGCACGTCCCGTCCGCTTCCACCTGCTCGTTCGCCAGCACCGTCTGGTCTTTCGGACACCACTTGACCGCCGCCTCCTTGCGGTAGGCCAGCCCGGCCGCGAACAGCTGTAGGAAGATCCACTGCGTCCAGCGGTAGTAGCGCGGCTCGTGCGTCGCCAGCTCGCGCGACCAGTCGATCGATATCCCCCAACGGCGGAACTCGCGCTGAAAGGATGCGATCGACGCGGCCGTCGAGTCGCGCGGGTGCACCCCCGTCTTGATCGCATGGTTCTCCGCCGGCAGCCCGAACGCGTCATAGCCCATCGGGTGCAGCACGCGATGACCCGTGCGCCGGTGGTAGTGCGCGATCGCGTCGCCCACCGAGTAGACCTTCAGATGGCCGATGTGCGGCTCGCCGCTCGGGTACGGCAGCATCTCCAGCACGTATGAATTAGATGCCCGCCCGCCCGCCTGGGCGTCGTCGCGGCGCTCGTCCGCGGCGCTGTCGTTCGATACCTCCCACGTGCGCTCGCGCGCCCACAGCGCCTGCCAGCGAGGCTCGATCTCCTGCGGGTCGTAGCGGCGCTCTGACATTGCGCCGGAGGTTAGCGGGCGGGTTGGGACGGAACGCGCCGGCCGCCCGCGTGCGCTGCTCAGCGGGGTGCCGCGAGTGCGTCCTGTTCCTGCGCTTCGAAGCGGCTGTGGCTGCGCACCAGCTCGACGATCTCGGCCGGCGCCTTGTGCGGCGAGCCGGCGTCGAACGGCGGCTGCGGGTCGTACTCGATGCCCAGCTGGATCGCCTGCGCGATCGTGTCGCCGGCAATGCTCGCGGCGAGCGTCAACGCCATGTCGATGCCCGCCGACACGCCCGCGGCGGTGACGAGCTTGCCGTCGAACACGACCCGCTCGTCGACCGGCTCAGCACCCAGCCGGCGCAGCACCTCGATCGCCAGCCAGTGGCTGGTCGCGCGCTTGCCCTCCAGCAGGCCGGCCGCGGCAAGGATCAGCGATCCGGTGCACACGGACGTCGTCCACGTGCTCGTGCGGTCGGCTTCCTTGAGCCAGTCGAGCACCGCGCCGCCGGCGCGCGCGGCGACCTCGCCGGGCCCGCCGGGCACGAGCACGATGTCAGGCTGGGGCGCCCGCTCGAGCGAATGCTCGGCGAGTACCGTCAGCATGCCGTTGTCGGTGCTCACCGGCCCAGCCTCGGCGGCGACGAACGCGACGCTCGCGCCGGGAAGCCGGCTGAGCACCTCATATGGCCCGATCGCGTCGAGCGCGGTGAACCTGTCGTATAGGACGATCGCGATGTTCATGTGACTGTCTCCTTTGCTGTGGGGGCTTGGAAGCGGCGGCGGTACTCGGCCGGTCCGACGTTGAGCGCGCGCAGGAACACCCTGCGCATGGTCTCGGGGGTGCCGAAGCCGCAGGCCACCGCGACCGCCGCGATCGGAGCCGCCGTGTCCTCCAAACGCCGGCGGGCGGCCTCCAAACGCACCCGCTCGACGTAGCGGGCGGGCGTGCCGCCCGTCTCGGCGCGGAACGCGCGGGCGAAGTGACGCGGGCTCATGTGAGCGCTGGTGGCAAGCGCCTCCACAGAGAGATCGGCCGCTGGATTCTCGACGACGAACCGCTGGACCTCGCGCAGCGGCTCGCGCTCGGGCTCCTGGGACTCGAGGGTCGCGCTGAACTGCGACTGGTTGCCGGGACGGCGCAGGAACAACACGAGGTGGCGTGCGATCGTCAACGCCGCGTCGCGGTCGAGGTCTTCCTCCACGAGCGCCAACGTCAGGTCCATACCCGCCGTGACACCGGCCGAGGTCCATACGTTGCCGTCGCGCAGGTATATCGGCTCGGGATCGACCTCCACGGCGGGATAGCGCTCGGCGAGCCTCGCGGCGGATGCCCAGTGCGTGGTCGCCCGGCGTCCGTCGAGCAGTCCGGTGGCCGCCAGCACGAACGCGCCTGTGCACACCGACACCACGCGGCGCGTGCTCGGCGCGACCGCCTTGATCCAGTCGAGCAGCGCCTCGTCCTTGCTCGCGTCGGCCGAACCGGCGCCGCCGGGGACGACCAGCGTGTCGATCGCCCTGGGCGCGTCGGCAAGACTCATCCCGGGGACGATCTCCAGGCCACTCGACGTGGTCAACGGGGCACCGTCGAGGCTGGCGATCTTGATGCGATAGCCAGGCTCTGTACGACCGGTAGCTGCGATCAGTTTTTGAGCGCTGGCGAACACCTCCAGCGGGCCTGTCATATCGAGGCTCTGCACGCCGGGGTACACGACGATGACTACATCTTTGGGTTTCGCGTTCAGGGTCATGGATTGATCATGGTCCACTTGCTGCTTGTCTGCAAGGACATATTTCCAACGATTTCTGCCACACATTGTTGAGAGGCGCCCGCCGACGCACCTGCTGGCGCAACCGCATGCTGCGCCCGGGTCTACGATTGCTGGATGGATTCGCAGTCCGACGTCCTGGGCGCCACCCCGGGACACGTCGCGAGCATCATCGAAGCGGCAGAACACACCGCGGCACAGCTGCGCGAGCAGGCGGAGGCCCGCGTCCGCGAGCGCATCGCCGAAGCCGACCGCGCCGCCGAGCACCGTGTCCAGGCGGCCGAGGAGGAGGCTCAGGAGATCCTCCACGCCGCGCGTGCGCAAGCGGAGGCCACCAGGAACGAGGCCCTGTCCGCGGTCGGGGAGGCCCACGGCGAGGCTGAGCACGCACTCGCCGCGACGCACGCAGAGGCCGCCCAGGTACTGACCCAGGCGCGGGAGGAGGCGGCTCGCCTGCTCGCGGATGCCAAGGACGAATCCGAGCGCGATCTCAGCGCCGCGCGAGAGCAGACCGAGAGCACGCTGAGCGCCGCGCACGAGGAGGCCGATCAGCTGCTCGCCCGGACTCGGGAGGAGGCGAATCGGCTCACCGCCGATGCACGCGAGCAGGCCGGTCAATTCCTCGCCGCCGGCGGCGAGGACCTCGATCAGCTGCGCACCGCGGCTCGAACGCAGGCCCAGGAGGTGCGCGCGAAGGCGCGCGCCGACGCGCGCGAGATCGTCAGCGAGGCCCACGTCGTCGCGCGCGAGGTCTTGAGCGAGGGCACCGACCTGTCACGCAACCTGCGCGAGCTGTCCGTCTCGCTGCGCAATAACGCCGACCGTCTGATCCGCGACGTGCGCCTCGCCCATGGAGGCATGACCGCCCGCCTGGACCAGGCCGGGCCGGGCGAGCCTCGGCGCGAGGACGATCTCCGCCTGCTGGGCCGCCGCGGACGTGATCAGGACCCGGGCGACGACCTCGACGTGCCGGAGTTCATTCCCCCGGGGTGAGGCCCGCCCCCGACGCTTCCTGATCTCGACGGACGATCTGCGTTCGAGGCGGTACGATGACCTGCCTTGGGGCTATAGCTCAGCTGGGAGAGCGTCTGGCTGGCAGCCAGAAGGTCGAGGGTTCGAGCCCCTCTAGCTCCATTGAACTTGTCTGCGCGCTAACCCCGGCGAGTGCAGTCGCGCCACTGCCGGTGCTCCAAGGGGTCCGCGTCGCTTGGCATCCTGGGCGCATGCCCGAATCTGGACATCCGCGTTACCGCGACAACGAGGGCTCGCGCTTCTACAGGGCGGGCGGCTCCTCGCCCGAGGAGACGTGGCAGGCTCTCGGAGACGAGCTGGGACGCGTTCTCGACGATGCGCAGCGGGCCTTCTGGCGCAAGCCGCTGCGAATGGACGCAGAGCGCGTGCGCTGGTGGCACGGCGCGATCTTCGCGCGCCACTTTCCCCACGACGGTGGGCGCTTCCGTCGAGAACGCGCGTTCTTCGGCGTGATGATGCCGGGCGGCGGTATGCGGCAGTTGGAGGGGGTCGCTCCCGAGGCGATCAGCCACGAGCTTTCCGCTGTCTGCACGTCGTTCAACGAGCGTGTTGCCGCCTTCAATGACGTGGATGCGCCAAGCGTCCTCGACCGCACGCTGGCGGTGGCGGCTCTGTATGCCGGCATCCTGCGTGTCCATCCCTTCGCGGACGGCAACCATCGCGCGAGCTTCGTCGCGCTCTCGGCCGCACTGTGGTCGTTGGGGCTGTCGAACGTTGAGCTCGAGGAGGACGATGAGATAATCGCCCACGATGATGCACTGGTGCCTGCGCTCTTGTCCAAAGATGGGAGCATCGAGCCCTTTGCGCGGCTGCTGGCCGAACTTATCGAACGCTCGACAGGCTCGACAGCATGAGGTACATGAGCTACGCTCAGGTCATGGAAAACGGGTTTCCGAAGCTTGACCGTGCCCATACGGTGCGCAAAGGTCGCCTCGTCGAGACCACCCCGGAGGTCAATCGCGAAGTCGCCGAAAGCGCGATGCTGCTTTCCCAAGGCGCTCGCCGCGCGATCGAGATGAAGCGCGACGCCGACAACGGAAACGCGGAGCGAGCGGCACCCGCGGCTCCAAGGGGCGCCGAAGCGCGCCCCGTCTGACCCGGCCCGACCGCAGCAGCCCCGACTCAGCCGACCCCGACCGCCGGCGCCACCATCAGCACGTGGTTTGCGCACAGAGAAGTTTCGCCCACTGCCGCGTGGCGCCTGGCGTTCCTCAGCAGTCGACACACAGTGCTGGAAGCCGATCAGGACTGATCCCCTCCTCTATGCACGCCAGGTATGCGATGCCCCGATGTATTCCGTCAATCGCGAGCACGATGCCGTCGAACACGCCTATCCGCATGACCACATCAGACTTCCACCTGTTGCTTGCCATGTCATCGATGAACCGGTCGACCCGCAGGTCGTCCGCCTCGTCCTCAGCTGCGTGGAGCGCCTGGCTGCGTTCCCGATATATCGCTCGCAGCTGGCCGAACGTCTTGTAGCTCGTGCCCGCGTAGCCCATAAAGCCGGCGAGCAGCGTTGGCGTCTGCGCCAGTTCCTCCGCCGATAGGGGCTTGAGAGCCATGCGGACATCGTCCCTCCGGGGAGGGCCTGCCCATATGGTCCGCCGACCAAAGATGCCCATCTCCAGTTGGACAGCTGCCAAAACTGACGCGCCGGCCACCGCGCGCGGGTTCATGCATCCATTACCCCGCGCCGCGATCGGAGCACGGGCCGGTCATCATCTGCGCGTGGCCACGCTCGCGGTCAAGGTGCTGCTGGCGCCCAGCTTCGTGGTCGGCGCGTCGCTCGCGGCGCGCCGCTTCGGGCCACGGGTCGGCGGCCTCGTCGGTGGGCTGCCGGTCGTGGCTGGGCCGATCCTGCTCGTCTACGCGCTCACCCACGGGCGCGGCTTCGCCGCCAACGCCGCCGCCGGCACACTGCTGGGCCTCGTCTCGCTGACCGCGTTCGTCGTCGTCTACAGCCGTCTCGCCGGGCGCTCGCTGTGGCTCGTGAGCCTGCTTGGCGGGTGGTCCGCGTTCGCGGCCGCGACGCTCCTGTTCAGCGCACTCGCGATCCCCGTCGGCGCCGCGCTCGCGCTGGCCGGCGCGGGATTCGTGGTTGGGCTCTGGCTGCTCCCCGGCCCGCGCGCATCACGTTCCCCCGCCACGGCGCCGCCGAGTTGGGACCTACCGCTGCGCGCGATCTGCGCGCTTCTACTCGTGCTCGCGCTGACCGCCGCGTCCGGTTGGCTTGGCTCCCGGCTCAGCGGGCTGCTCGCGCCGTTCCCGGTGATCGCGAGCGTGCTCGCCACGTTCACCCACGCCCAGCGCGGGGCGGACGAGTTCCTGCGGCTCGCGCGCGGGCTGATCTCCGGGTTCTTCGCCTTCGCGCTGTTCTGCTTCACGCTGGCCGTCACGCTGCGCACGCTTCCGATCGCGGCTGCCTTCGTGCTCGCGAGCGGCGTGGCGGTGCTCATCCAGGGGCTGCTGCTCGCGCACGCGCGGCGCACACCCGCGTCTGCTCAGCCCGTAACCGGCGCGCTCGCGACCCGCGAAGGGGCCTCGCCCCAGAGCTGCTCCAGCCGGTAGAACTCGCGTGTCTGCGGCGTGAAGATGTGCACGACCACGTCGAGGTAGTCCATCAGGATCCAGTCTCGCTTGCTCAGGCCCTCGACTCGGTGCGGTTGGATCTCGTGCTCGTGCTTGCACCCCTCCAGGATGCCGTCGTGGATCGCCTTCGTCTGGCGCTCGGTGTTGCCCGAGCAGATCAGGAAGTAGTCGGTGTAGCCGAGCACACCGCGCAGGTCCAGCTCGACGATCTCCGCGGCCTTCTTATCGGCGGCGTAGCGCGCGATCTCGCACACCAGCTCCTCGGCGTCCATCACGTCCCCGCCTTCGCCGCGGTGGCCATCCTCGCCCCGTACAGACCGTGCTCGGCGATGTACTCAGCGACCGCCGGCGCCACCAGCTCCCCCACCGGCTTGCCCGCGGCCACGCACTCGCGCACGAGTGATGAAGAGACCTCGATCGTCCCCATCCCCAGGAACGCCACCTTGGCCCGCAGCGAAGCCAGTGCCCGCAAGACATCCTCGCGTCCGGCGTCCTCGCGCTCGGCCACCGCCAGGTCCGCGAGCTCCACCAGCGCCTCCGGTTCGCGCCACCCCGGCAGCGTGAGCGCCATGTCCGCTCCCACGATGAACGTCAGCTTTGCCTGCGTATGACGCTCATGGATCGCTCTCAAGGTATCCACGGTATAGGACGGCCCGCCGCGCTCGATCTCCAACCCACACACCCGCAACCCAGCCTCCTCCCCCACCGCCAGCCGGCACATCTCCAGGCGCTGCTCTGGGCCGGGGTCCCCCTCTTGATCCTTGTGCGGCGCACTGTACGCCGGCATCAGCAGCACCCGATCCAAGCCCAGCTCGGCCTTTGCGTGCCTGGCCAGTGCGAGGTGCCCGCGATGTGGTGGGTTGAACGTCCCGCCGAGGATGCCGACCGATCGAAGGTCTGCCGCCGGCGGCTCCTCAAGCGCGGACGTGTCCGTCGCCTTCCACCAGGTACTTGAACGTGCACAGCTCTCGCAGTCCGATCGGCCCGCGCACATGCAGCTTTTGCGTCGAGTTCCCGATCTCCGCCCCCATCCCGAACTCCCCCCCGTCGGTGAACCGCGTCGAGGCGTTCACGTACACGCAGGCCGCATCAACCCCCAGCTGAAACGCGCGCGCGCTGTCGGTGTCGCGGGTCACGATCGCCTCGGAATGCCCCGATCCGTAGCGACCGATGTGCTCGATCGCCTCCTCCTTTGACCCCAGCACCTTCACGGCCAGCGTGAGCGCCAGGTACTCCGTGCCCCAGTCATCCTCTGTCGCAGCCGCGATCGTCCCGAGTGATCCTTTCGCCAGCGCCAGCGTACGCTCGTCCCCGCGCACCTCCACCCCCTCATCGCCGAGCGCCCGCACGATGCGCGGCACGAGCTCCGCCGCGATGTCCTCGTGGATCAGCAGCGTCTCGGCGGCGTTGCACACGCCTGGACGCTGCACCTTGGCGTTGAGCACGATCGCTTCCGCCTGGTCGAGGTCCGCGGAGGCGTCGACGAACACGTGGCAGTTACCCGACGCCGCGTAGATCACCGGCACCGTCGCCACCTCCTGCAGCGCCGCCTTCAATCCCTCGCCCCCGCGCGGGATGATCAGATCGACCGTCCCCTTCTGAGTCGCCAGCTCTGTGAGCTCCTCACGCCCACCGCCGGCCACCAGGCTCACGCAGCCCTCCGGCAAGCCCCCTGCCACTGCGGCCTCGCCCGCGATCCGCGCGAGCGCCGCGTTCGAGTGAAGCGCCGACGAGGACCCTCGCAAGACGATCGCGTTGCCCGACTTCAAGCACAGCGCGGCCGCGTCGATCGTCACGTTCGGCCGCGCCTCGTAAACGACCGCCACGACGCCCAACGGGACTCGCACCTTGCGTACGTCCAAGCCGTTCGGTAACCGATGCCCGTCGATCACCTCGCCGACAGGGTCGCCTAGCGCCACGATCTGCCTGACCGCCTTCGCGATGCCCTCGATCCGTCCCTCGTCCAGCAGCAGCCGGTCGAGCAGCGCCTCGCTCAAGTCGGCCTTGCTAGCCGATCTCCGATCGGTCGCTTGCATGTCGCTTGCGTTCGCCTCCAGGATCTCCTCGGCGCGCTCCCCCAGCGCCGCCGCGATCCCCTCCAGCGCCGTGTTCTTCGTCGCGGTGTCCACCCGCGCGAGCGTTTTCGCGGCGCGCTTGGCCGAGCGGCAGATGTCCGCGACGGGCGAGATGACGGTGGCCATGACCCTAAGGGTAGGTGCTCAGCCGACCACGAGGTAGTCGCGATGCACGGCCTCATCGGTGGCATGGGGCAAGACCTCGCGCACCGCCTCAGACTTCATCCCGATCACCCGCTTCAACTCGTCCGCCGAGTAGTTGCAGATGCCCTTGGCGATCGTTCCCGTTGTTGAGCCCTCGCCGGCGATCTCCACGGCGTCGCCCGCATCGAACTCGCCCTCCACCGCCACGATTC
>Ga0182024_10014871_pt1 | contig 14991 bp, 13 predicted proteins | sample P32metaG_FD_120480 | JGI IMG/M metagenome (GOLD analysis project Ga0182024, IMG submission 120480) | Permafrost microbial communities from Stordalen Mire, Sweden - P3-2 metaG (Illumina Assembly) | ecosystem: Environmental > Terrestrial > Soil > Wetlands > Permafrost | place: Sweden: Stordalen... | reverse complement strand
TAGCGCATGGTCAGGTAATAGACGCCGTCGAGTACGCCCACGTCGTAGACCGGGCAGAGGTTGGGGTGGTCCAGCTTGGCGGCCGACTTGGCCTCGCGCAGGAAGCGCTCGCGCACCATCGGGTCGTCGGCGGCGTCGAAGTGCGGCACCTTGAGCGCCTCCTCACGCTCCAGCTCGGTGTTGACTACGAGGTAGACGGCACCCATGCCGCCGCCGCCCAGCAACTTCTTGACGCGGTAGCGGCCAAACTCCGGGGGAAGTCCCTGTTTGGGACTGGTGTAGGTGACCCTGGCCTGGGGCAGGGTCTCGCCGCGCTTGCTCTCCGTCCCGGCGGGAGACGCCGGCGGCCGCCCCGGCTGGGCTTTCGTCCGATCCGTGTCGGGTCCGTCTGTGTTCGCCATAGTCAGGGGCCCCCTCGTCTGCCGGGATCTCGAAAGAAAATCCGGGCATGAGCGGATTTTACACCCCTCATCGCCTTCCGGCGCTAAAATTCGCAAAAAATGCACCGGCCGGGAGACCGTGGAATTAAATGCGGCGTTGACTATTACTAAGCGTATACGGTTCGAGAAACCACACAGATTCAAGGAGAAAACCGATGGGTAAAGTTGCCCGAGAGATGGTGCAGAAGGCGGGAATCAACCTCGACGAGCTGCTCAAGAAGCTGGTCGCGGCGGCCGGCGCCGAGTTCACCACGTTCTACTACTACACGATCCTGCGCGTCGCCGCCATCGGCATGGAGGGCGAGGGGATGAAGGAGATCATCGAGGACGCGCGCATCGAGGACCGCAACCACTTCGAGGCGCTGGTGCCGCGCATCTACGAACTGGGCGGCGAACTGCCGCGCGACATCTGCGACTTCGCCAAACAGGCCGGCTGTCCCGACGCCTACCTGCCCGACAGCCTCAAGGGCGGCAAATCTCCCACGGGGTCGTCGCTCAAGGACCTGCTGACGGTGCTGGTCGAGGCCGAGCGCTGCGCCATCCGCACCTACACCGACATCTGCCAGTTCACCCAGCTCAAGGACCCGCGCACCTACGCCATAAGCGCCGCGATCCTCAATGAGGAGATCGAACACGAGGCGTGGTTCTCCGAGTTCCTGGGCGAAGGCCCGTCGGGCCACTTCCGCCGCGGCAAGCCGGGGGCGTCGCCGTACGTGGCGCCGTTCATGACGGCCGACCACGGCTGACAAGCAAGCGAAGATCTCACGCAAAGACGCAAAGGCGCAAAGAGCCGCGGAGGAGTGGCCTTTGAATTCTTTGCCGCTTTGCGCCTTTGCGTCTTTGCGTGAGATCTTCTTTTAGCAGGAGCCGGAGCGGTGAATACGGGCTGCTGGCGCCGCGTCCTTGCCGCCGCCGACCTCAAGGCCGGGTCGCTGACCAAGGTGGCCGTCGAGGGCAAGGAAGTGTTACTGGCGCGCCTGGAAGACGGGACCGTGGCGGCGGCGTGCCCCGTCTGCCCCCACCGCGGCGAAGACCTGTCCGGCGGCCTGGTCTACCTGGGCGCCATCGACTGCCCTTGGCACCACTACCTCTACGACCTGCGCACCGGCGACAATCGCTATCCACGAAACGTCTTTCCCGCCGACAAGGCCGTCGGCCTGGCGCCGCTGCCGCTCTATCGGGCCAAGGAGGAGGACGGCTGGATTTGGGTCGCCCTGCCGGAGGCGCCGAGGTGACGCGGACCCAGCGGCGCATCGAGGAACACCGCAAGGGCGACGCCGTGGTCGAGGTCCGCGACGACGCCGGCCGGCCTTGCGCGCGGCTGCCGGTGTGGGTCGAACAGGAATCTCATGCGTTCCTCTTCGGCTGCGCCGCGCCCGACCTGAACGGACTGCCCGAAGCCGACCGATGCCGCTGTCTTGCCCGACTCGGTGAAGTATTCAACCGCCGCGAACCGCCCGACCCCAAGTCCGTCCATTTCGACGTTCCGGATCGGGTTCATCTTGGACTGCTGCGCCTGCAACTGGACCGACTCGCGGCCGACGGCGCGCCCTTGGACCTCCACATCGGCGGACAATCCGTCGGCATGGCGGATCGGGACGAGCGCGAGGCCGCCCGGCGCGTGACGGAGCTGTATACGCTTTGTTTCGCTCATCCGGCCGTCCGGGGAATCTTCTGGCAAGGATTCTGGGACGGCGAAAAGGGCGCCCAAGGCGGCTTACTCCGCCGCGACTTTTCTCCCACGGCCGCCTTCCGCCTGTTGCAGAAGTTGATCGACGTGGTCTGGCATACGCGGGCCGACGGCCTGACGGACGCGGACGGCCACTTTCGCTTCCGCGGCTTTTACGGCGATTACCGCGTCGGCACCCGAGTGGGAGAAGAGACGAAGGTCTCGACGTTCTCCTTGCGGCCAGAAATCGCCCCTACCCTCGCGCCCATTCCGGCGGTTTTTTGAGCCGATAGAGCATTTCGCCGGCCTTCGGCACATACAGCACGCCCTCATCCTCGCGGTCCTGATAATCGGCGACGCGGATGGACTCGGGATCGCGATAGCCGAGGTTGACGGCCCGGCAGACTTCTTCGGGGATCCGCGTGGCCAGCGTCACCCGGACGCGCGGCTTCTCGACGCCATTCTCATAGGATCCGACGCCGCGGACGTGCGTGGAATGCGCGAGAATGCCCCACGGCTCGTCCTTGAAGCGTTCCCACTGGCCCAGAAAATAGTCGCGGACGTGGTAACCGATGCGGCGGATAATCGCCCCATGCGTCTCCGAAATCTCGCGGATGTGCGGGGCGTAAATGATGAGTTCGCCGCCGTCGGCCACGACCGGCTCCAGTTTGTACATGCACTTGCCGCCGACCCAGATCTCGTCGTACATCGGCGGCGCGCACGACAGCACCGTATGAAACGGGTGGTCTTTGTAGACGATGTGCAGCTTGTCGCTGAGGTCGGCGGCCTTCGACCAGGCCGCTTCCGGCGGGCCGGCGAAGAGGCCGGCCAGTCCACCCTCATGCACGACCATGCAGAAGGCGAAGCGCGGCACGGGGACCATCGCGGCGGCGCGGTCCACGACGCGGCGCACCGGCGTCCCTTTGTTGCCGATGATCTTGGGGTTGGTGATGACGGCGCCGAGCCAGTGGAAGAAGTTGAGGATATCGGGGCCGCCAACGCCCGGAAAAAGATACTTGTTCCCGCCGGAAAAGCCGACGACTTCGTGCGGGAAGACGGGGCCGATGATGACGAGCTGATCGTAGTCGAGAACGGCGCGGTTGATCGAAACATCCACGTCCATCTCGAACAGACCGCAGGAGAGTTCGCCGATCTCGATTGCGGGAATCGTGCCGAGGGGGGTGAGTGAGGCGGGGTCGTTCCAGGCGTGGTTGAGGACGCGGACGCGGCGGTACTTGACGGCCCGCTCCTCGGCGGTGATCTCCAGGCGGCGGTTGATCGCCTCGTCGCTCATCGGCGGATGGGTGCCCAGGGCGATCATCACGTCGAGGGCTTTGGTTTCGCTCCCAACGAGATCGTGAATAACGCGGAAGAGCAGGCCGACTGGGGCGGTGCGCGTGGCGTCCGGGACGATCAGTAGGACCTTCTTGCCGGCCAAGTGCAGTGGGACGAGAGCTTGGGCGGCGATCTCGCGCACCTGCGACTCGGTCAGGTGGTGGTCCAGGCGTTGCCCTGGCGGCAATGGAGTAATCATTGAGTCTTCTTCGTTATTCATGCTTCAAATCGTCACCGACGAAAACCCGCCGTCCACGACGATGTTCTGCCCCGTGACGAACCCCGACGCCCGCGGCGCCGCCAGCCACACCACCGCCCCCGCCAGTTCATGCGCCTCCCCGAAACGGCCCATCGGCGTGTGACCGATGATCTGGCCGCCGCGCTCGGTGTAACCGCCGTCCGGTTTCAGCAGCATCGCCCGGTTCTGCTCGGCGGGGAAGAAGCCGGGGCTAATGGCGTTCACGCGCACCCCTTTTGTCGCCCACTCGCGCGCAAGCCACAGCGTCAGGTTCAGCACCGCCGCCTTGGCCGCCGAGTAGGATACCACGCGCGAAAGAGGCGTCATGGCCGACATCGAGGCGATATTGATGACGCTGCCGCGCCCGGCAGCCGTCATCGTCTCGCCGAAGACCTGGCACGGCAACAGGGCGCCGCCCACGAGGTTGAGGTCGAAGACGCCCTGCCAGCCGGACAGCGGCATCTTGCAGAAGTCGCCGCCGGGCTGGATCGTCGCCTCCGGCTTGTTGCCGCCGGCCCCGTTGACGAGCACGCCGACCGTTCCCCACTGCTTCTCCACGGCGTCCCGCGCCCGCGCCAGCGAATCGCGGTCCAGCGCGTCGGCGGCCTGGAACAGCGCCTTTCCGCCGGCCGATTCGATGGCCCGGACGCGCTCGCGGCCGCGCTCCTCGCTGCGGCCGACCACCGCCACCCGCGCCCCGGCGCCGGCCAACGCCTCGGCCATCGCGCCGCCCAAGACGCCCGTGCCGCCGAGCACCACGGCGACTTCGTTTTCCAGATTAAACAGGTCGTTTTTCATCCTTTATCCTTGCACGAACAGCGGCTTGAGGTGGCGGTCGTAGAGGTTGCCCGTCACGTTCTTGGCGATGGTCGGCTCACACGCCTCCAGCATCCGCAGGTAGCGTTCGCCCATCTGGGCGGCGATCTTGTAACCGACATGGATCAGCTGCCGCAGCGACGGGTTGAAGGCCTTGCAACCGGGGTCGTGCCGCAGGGCCGACACGAACTGGTCCGACGACCAGCTGTGAACCGTCTCTTTCGACGGCAGCTTGCCGGCCTCGATGTCGATCACCGCCGCATAAGGGGCGCACAGCGCATCCTTTTTATCCAGCGCCTTGGCGTAGATTTCCTTGGCGAGGTCGAGGCCTTCGCCGCCGGCCTCGGCCAAACCGATCACCTCTTCCAGCCAAGTGGTGCCGGCCGTCTTGAGGTGCAGGCCGGCGCCGAAACGGCCGACGGCCCGGCGGATCGGCGCGTAGATGGAAAACTTGTCGCTGCCGGAATGGACGCTGAGTTTCAGGTTCGCGGGCAGGCCGAATTGCTTGACGGCGAAGGCGATCACCGCAAGATCCTCGTTAAACACCTTCTCGAATTGCGCCAGGTCGCCGACGTAATCGACGCCCTTGTTGAAACGGCCGGTGAACTTCGGCGCGATCGTTTGGATGGGAAGCTTCTCGTCGGCGATGGCGGCCAGGATGACCAGCAATTCGGGCGGCGTCTGCGGGCTGTCGGTCTCGTCCATCGACACTTCGGTGATGAACGAATCATCGCCCTTTGCCGCTGCGATATATCGGTAAATCCGCCCCGCTTCCCGCACGGCGAGCAGGTATTTGCCGGCGATCCGCTCCACGTCGGCCCGCGTCGTCTGGAACGGCCCCTCGATGCCGGGGATTTGCAGGCGGCCGACGAGATCGGGATGGCGGTCGGCGAAGGCCTTGACGGCGTCCGCGGCGGCGGCCCGGCCGATGGCGTCGGCCACGTCGATGGTGTAGAAGTCGCTGGAGGCGAGGAAGCCGTCCACGGTTTCGAGGCGGATGTGGTCGGCGTCCACGTGGTACGGCTTGGTCCAGCCGAGTTCGCGCACCGCGGCGTCGGCGGCCGTGCGCACGCCGCCGGGTTCGGAGCCGATGGTGGTGTGTTCGCGGTGCGACTTATTCCAGACGGGGACGACCTCGGCGCCGCGCTCGGCGGCCAGCATACAGGCGCGCAGCTGGGCCTTGGCCTGGTGCGCGAAGCGGTCGCCGACGCCGAGGGAGTATTTGGCCAGGGTCAGCACGGTGTTGATGAACCTCTTGGGAGAAGGTAGTTATCCTTGAAGGTCGGGCGCGGCCTTTGATTGCACGGTGCGATTCTATCCCAAGGCGCATCCGCCGTCCCTTTCCCCGGGTCCAAAAAAGGGACCGCGCCGCCGGAAGCCGCGGGCCACGACTGCCCCTCGGTTCTTGCACAAGATCCGATCTACCGCTACAACCTACAGGTATGCCGCAACGGCCTTTTTGCCGTTGCGGCCGTGAAAGGCCCGGCGGTAAAACCCCGGCCGCCTCAGACGCACTCCCAACGGCGGGGCTGGCTTGAACATGAACCGCTCCCGACCCACCGACCCTCTTCCGACCCCCCACGAACCCGGCGCCCCGGACGGCCGGGCAAATCAAAGTCAGCAGGCCGCCGTCGCTCATACGTCGGCGGCTCCGCCGCCCGTCGACGTGGACCGGCCGCCGGCCGCCCCCACTGCCGCGGAGGGGGCGGTGGGTTCGCCGGAGCCGACCCTGGTAGCCGGCCAGGAGATTCGGGACGCGGGCCGTTCGCGTTCCATAACCGCCGCGGCGCCTCCGGCCCCGGTGCCCGGCTATGAAATCCTCGGCGTTCTGGGCCGGGGCGGCATGGGCGTCGTCTACAAGGCCCGCCATTCGGCGCTGCATCGCCTCGTCGCGCTGAAGATGATTCTGAACAGCGACCACGCCGACCCGCTGGAACTGGCCCGCTTCCGTGCCGAGGCCGACGCGCTGGCCCAGCTCCAGCATCCTAACATCATCCAGATTTTTGAGGTCGGCGAGTGCGCCGGCCGGCCGTTCCTGGCGCTGGAGTATCTGGAGGGCGGCAGCCTGGCCGCGAAGTTGGCCGAGTCGCCGCTGCCGCCGCCGGAGGCCGCCCGGCTGGTGGAGACGCTGGCCCATGCCATCCACGCGGCGCACCTGCGGCACATCATCCACCGCGACCTGAAGCCGGCCAACGTGCTGCTGACGGCCGACGGCGCGCCCAAGATCACCGACTTCGGCCTGGCCAAGCGGCTTGACGCCGGGCCGGGGCTGACGCGAACGAACGCGGTAATGGGCACCCCCAGCTACATGGCCCCCGAACAGGCGTCGGGCAAAACCGCCGAAATCGGTCCCGCCGCCGACGTGTACGCGCTCGGCGCCCTCCTGTATGAGGCGCTGACCGGCCGGCCCCCGTTCCACGGCCCGACGAGTCTGGACACCCTGCATCAGGTCCTCGTCAGCGACCCGGTCGCGCCGCGCCGGTTGCAGCCGCGAACCCCGCGCGATTTGGAGACGGTTTGTCTGAAATGTCTGGAGAAGCAGCCGGGCCGGCGCTACGCCTCGGCCTCTGATCTGGCCGAGGACCTCCGGCGCTTCCAGGCGGGCGAGCCGGTGCGGGCGCGTCCGATCTACCGCCTGCGGCGCGTGTGGCGCAGGGTGCGCTGGCCGGCGTTCACCGCCCTGGTGATTCTGGCCGTCGCGGGGCTATTGTTGTGGGGGCTGCGACGGGGCGATCCGAGGCCGTCGGACGAGCCGCAATCCCTGGCCATAAGCCGGGCCTGTCAACCCGTCCCGTGGGTGCCGGCTCCCGTGGAAGAGGTCGCCGGCAAGCCGCCCGCGCGCGACCTAAGCGGCTTTGAAGTGCTGGAAATCAGCCGGTTCTGGGACTTCAGCCGTTGGCGGCCCGTCGCACCGGAAGACGTGCATGGCGGGCGCTATGAGCCTGCGTTCTGCACGACCGTGCTCCGGCTCCGCAAGCGTCCCGGAAGGACCAACAATGACACCTTGATCTGGCATTTTCGCACGAGCGGCTACGCCGTCGATCCGCGCTGTTCGGATCGGCCTTGCCGCGTCCGGAAATACAGCTACCTCGACGAGATGCCCCGTGACCCCCAAGGGCGCACCCGGCGAACCATGACCGTTTGGGAGGCAGAGATCGATTTGTCCGAGGCCGGCAACAACGGGGCGCCATTCGATCTGGCCATCTACTCGATCTGGTGGAATGCGTATCAGGATCAGGCGCGGGGGGAGCCGAGCGACTGGCTAGCCGACCGGCTGGATTTCCCCGTGGGCGCCGTGAACGAGGCCATTTTATTGCCGCCCGGCAAGCGGCTGAAGTCGTGGGGCTTCTCGGCCTTCCCGAAGGACACCAATCAGCCGTTCCCCTCCGAAGAGTCGCCGGGGACTTATGTGGACCCGACGCGCGGCAAACTTTTCTGGCAAATACCCGATCCGCAACAGGACTGGGTCTATCGCATCGACTGGCGCTGGCAGGATCGCTGATCGCGGATGCCGCGAGGCCGTCTTCCTAATTTTCGCCTCGCCCTCCCGTTGGGCTACTACTCCCGCCACTGCACCAGCCCTTCCAGCGCGTAAAACTCCGGCAGCCCCAGCTTGCCTTGCAGGCGGGCGGCGCGCCGGTTGTGGTCAGCGAAATCGCCAAGGACAAAGCAAGGGCGTTTCGCTTCTCTATCGGTTCGCGAACCACGCTTGTACCACGCGCCGCGCCCGCCCTTGCTCGCCCTCCAGTACGCGCTCGTCGTCGGGTTCAAACTGGACGATCAGTTTCTCGTCCGGTTGAATCGCGTCGTACAGCTGCAGCGCCAGGAAGTTCTCCGGGTCCGCGAGGTTCTCGATCACCAGCGGCAAAATCGCCGGGCCGAGGGCGATGAGGGCGTCGAATTCCTTCCCGACCGCACGGGTAAGCGGGTCCGAACTGACGGCAAGCCCGCCCCGAAACCATGCGGCCTTCCACGCCCGGAAGGCCGCGTCGAACGCCGCCCGCAACTCGGCCGGCACGCGCACTTGCTGATCGTGGAGGGCCTTTTTCTGAGGCGTTGACAGGTAGGATTTCGCGTGCTTTTCGTTCATCACGTCCTCCGCGATCGCCTCGAACGCGGCCGGCAGCGCCCGGCTCTTCCGGTAGAAGGTCAGAACTCGCCCGTAAAGGCCGCCCGCGAGTTCGGCCAGGCCGTGTTGAATGCGCAGATCGTACCCGCATTTCGACTCCCAGCGGGGGCCATGTCCGGGGCCGGAAACCGAACCGTGCGTCATGGCGGCGGGAGACCGGCCCCAAGCGGCTATCGGGCCGGACGCCGCCGAACGGACAAACCCGAATCCCCGGTAAAATACGTCGAAATGCGTCAGCGCGTTTCCGGGCCACAACCAGCGGTTCGTGATTCCCACCGTCCAGGAAATGCAATTATACGCCGATGTCGCGTTGTCCGTCACGACCGCGTTGCTGACGTTGAGGTTGGGGAAGTATCCTTGGAAACGCGCCCTTTCCGTCGCGGTCATCGCACGCGTCATGGGCGTCTTCTGAGAAATAGCAACACGGCGCCGGCCCCGCCGCTCCCCTTTCCTACTCCCGCCATTGTACCAGCCCTTCCAGCGCGTAAAACTCCGGCAGCCCCAGCTTGTCGAAGAGGCGTGCGGTGTGACGATTGCGGTCCTCCGCCCGCTGCCAGAACTCGCGGCGATCCGTGCCGCCGGGGAACATCGCCCGGTCCTTCTGCGACTGGTGGCGGAAGATCGCCTGCTTCTTGCGCTCCAGGTCGTCCGGGCTGAGCGGCACCACGCGCTCCACCTGATGCGGCTCCCATTCTTCCCACGCCCCGCGGTAGAGCCACACCTCGAAGTCCTGCCCCTCCTTGCGAACGACCCGCACGGCGTCGAGCACCGCCTCGGTGCAGACGCGGTGCGTGCCGTGCGGGTCGGAAAGTTCGCCGGCCACGTAAATCTGCGCCGGCTCCAAGCGCTTTAACAGGGCGATGACGTCGGCGATGTCCTGCGGGTGGATCGGCGCCTTGGCGATGGTGCCGGTGCGGTAGAAGCGCAGGTCCATGAACTCCAGCTGCTCCGGCGGCACGCCGCACGCCAGCGCCCCCGCCCGCGCCTCCGTCTGGCGGATCAGCCCCTTGATCTTCAAGAGGTCTTCCGAGTCCGGCTGGCCCGGCTTCTTCGTTCGGAAGAACGTCTGCACGCGCTCCTTGACGCAATCGGTGTGCTTCTCGTCGATGCCGAACAGGCGATTGAACTCGACCACGAAGTCGGTGAAGCGCCAGGCGTCGTGGTCGAACACGGCAATGTTGCCGCTGGTCATATAGGCGATGTGGACCCGACAGCCCTGCTCCACCAGCCGGATCAGCGTACCGCCCATGCTGATTACGTCGTCGTCGGGGTGCGGGCTGAAGATCAGGGCGGTGGACGGCCCAGGGCCGCCGGGCCGCTGGCAGATCGTCGCCGTCAACTCCTCGAAGACGCGGCGGCCCAGCGCCCCCGCCGGGCCGTGCTCGCGCAGCAGTTCGTACAGCTCGTGTTCGCGGAAGTCGTCATCGGAGAGTTTGAGGAGCGCTTTTTTTACCTTCAGGCTCAGCCAGATGACGGCCTTGCGGATCAGGGCCGGCGTCCACTCCACGGGGCCGACGGTCCAGGGCGTGCGCAGGGCCGTCAGGTCGCCTGCCGCCGCCTGGTCGAGCAGGAACGTGGCGTCGGGGTGTTGCTGTAGGTAGCTGGCCGTGACGGCGTCGCTGATCGGCCCCTCGACGGCGCGCCGCACGATCGGCGCCTTGTGCTCGCCGAAGGCCAAGAGCACCACCTTGCGGGCGTCGAGGATGGTGCCGACGCCCATCGTCAGCGCCTGGTGCGGCACGTTCTCCTCGCCGAAGAAGCTGCCGGCGGCGTCGCGGCGCGTCACCGGGTCGAGCGTGACCATGCGCGTGCGGCTGTGGCGGGCCGAACCCGGCTCGTTGAAGCCGATGTGGCCGGTGCGGCCGATGCCGAGCACCTGCAGGTCGATGCCGCCGGCCCGGCGGACCTTCTGCTCGTAGCGCTGACAATACTCCTCCGCATCCTCCGGCTTGATCGTGCCGTCGGGGACGTGGACGTTCTGCGGCGGGATGTTGACGTGGTTAAAAAAGGTCTCTTGCATCCAGCGCCGGTAGCTCTGCGGGTCGTCCGGCTGCATGGGGAAGTATTCGTCGAGGTTAAAAGTGACGACGCGCGAGAAGTCGAGGCCGGCCTCGCGGTGCAGGCGGATCAACTCGCGGTAGAGGCCCACGGGCGTGGAGCCGGTTGGCAGGCCGAGCACGGTGGCGCGTCCGGCCGAGTTGTTCTGGCGGATGAGGCTCTCGATCATCAACGCCAGATGGCGGGCCGCGTGGCCGCTGCTCGGGAAGACGATCGTCGGGACTTTCGTGTGTGGGACGTAATGGGAAGACATGGCGGATTCTCGGTCAGAATGCCTTCGTCGGCCGCGCCGCGGGCTGTCGGCGCGACGGCTGCTCTCGACCCGGAGGGGGAGGCGCATACGTTAATTAGGGTACGCGGTTCAACCTATGAAGTGCAGAGGAAAACCGCCAACCCGCACGCCGGGAAGGAAATCCAATATGCCCGTACTCACCGTCAACGGCGAGAGCCGCACCCTGCCCGGCCCGCTGACGACCGCGCAGCTGCTGGAACGCCTCGGCCACGACCGGCGGCGCGTCGCCGTCGAGGTCAACGGCGCCGTCGTGCCGCTGGCCCGCCACGCCGAGACGCCGCTGGCCGACGGCGACCGCGTCGAAGTCGTCACCCTCGTCGGCGGCGGCGCGCCGGACGCGGCCCCGGACGACAAGCCGCTCGTCGTCGGCAAATTCCGTTTCCACAGCCGGCTCATTACAGGGACCGGCAAGTACGCCGACTACGGGATCATGAAGGATTGCCTCGCGGCCAGCGGCTGTGAGGTGACAACGGTGGCCGTGCGCCGCGAACGGCTCATCGACAAGCAGGGACGCAACATTCTCGATTATCTCGACCTCAAAAGGTACACGCTCCTGCCCAACACGGCCGGCTGTTTCAACGCCGAGGACGCCTTGCGCTGCGCCCGGCTTGGCCGCGAGCTGCTGGGCAACCTCGGCAACCCCGGCGCCGACTGGGTGAAGCTGGAGTGCCTTGGCGACCCCAAGACGCTGTTGCCCGACCCGGTGGACACGCTGCGGGCCACGGAGCAGCTGGTCAAGGAAGGTTTTCAGGTGCTGGTCTACACCAGCGACGACCCGATCATGGCGCGGCGGCTGAAGGCGGCCGGCGCCGCCAGCGTGATGCCGGCCGGCAGCCCCATCGGCAGCGGCCAGGGCGTCCTCAACCCCAACAACATCCGCATCATTCTGGAGTATTTGAAGGAAGGCGATCTGGATTACCCGGTGATCGTGGACGCCGGCGTCGGCGCCGCCAGCGACGTGGCCTCGGCCATGGAACTCGGCTGCGACGGCGTACTCCTGAACACGGCGATCGCTCACGCCAAAGACCCGCTGCGGATGGCCTGGGCAATGCGCCACGCCTGCGAGGCGGGGCGATTGTCGTTCCTCGCGGGGCGGATTCCGCGTAAACTGTATGCCCAGGCGTCCAGCCCGATGGAGGGGCGCATCGGCCCGTCGGCTTCGTGAGGACTGTAAAGATGAATTCCACCGCCGTTCTCGAACCTGTGCTTGCAACCCCGGCCGTCGTGCCCGATGATGAGGCTCCTTACGAGATCATTGACGGGAAGCGAGTGGAGTTGCCGCCGATGAGCATTTACGCCGTCGTAACCGCCACGGAACTGTCCCGGAAGTTGGGCAACCACGGCGAGGCCCAGAACCTCGGAAGGGCCGTCACGGACGGGCTCTTCCGCCTGCCTTTGGCCCGGGACCGCAACCGAAACCGACAGCCCGACGTTGCATTCGTCTCTTACGCCCGATGGCCCAGGGAGCGTCCCCTTTCCCTGGTGGTGAACGCCTGGGACGTGGTCCCGGACCTCGCCGTCGAGATCGTCAGTCCGACCGACCGCGTGGAGGAATTGTTTGAAAAGATCGCGGAATACTTCGAGGCCGGCGTCTCGCTGGTCTGGGTTCTCTTCCCGAATTTGCAGATGGTTCAGGTGTATGAATCACTCACGCGCGTCCGCGGCCTGACGGCGGCCGACGAACTCGACGGCGGCGCCGTGCTGCCCGGCTTCCGCACGCCCGTCGCGGCCCTGTTCCCCGAAGCGGCGCCTTCTTCCTGATACCGTCGCCCCTCCGGCGGAATAGCCTGCCCCCTCGGCGGTGGGCCGGAACGCCGTCCCTTCCTCTTACGGCGGTAACATCCATGTACCATCCGTCTCGTCTGCTCATCGGGGTCTTCATTCTGGGGTTATGGTTTTCTGGACCGGGGCCCGCGTTCGCCGAGGACGCCCCATCCGCGGATCGGATGAAGGCGCGGTTCAGGATGAAGGAATCGAACGAGGAGAACTATCCCATGTGCGTCGCCTTCGCCCCCGACGGCAAGACGCTGGCGACCGGCACGTTCGGACGCGATCGCACGGCGCGCTTGTGGGATGTCGCGACGGGCAAGGAACTCCGGCGATTCGACGCTGACGAATCCGCCTTCGGCGTGGAGTCCATCGCCATTTCGCCGGACGGCAAGACGCTGGCGACGGGGGGCCGGAACGACCAGGTGCTCCTCTGGGACATGGGGACGGGCAAGCAAATCCGTGAGATTCCCAGCCACGGCGGCAACATCGTCGGCGTGGCCTTTTCGCCGGACGGCAAAACGCTGGCCTTCGGCGGGGCGACCGACAACCAGATTCATCTTTTGGACATCCCCAATGGGGGTGAAGTCCGCGTATTCAAGGCGGACCCCGACCGCCTCTTCTGCATCGCCATGGCCCCGGACGGCAAGTCCCTCGTGTCGGGCGGGGCAAACCTCAGCCTGTGGGATCTCTCCACAGGCAAACCCATTCGCGAGGCTCGGCAGAAAATCTGGTATATCGGGCTTTGCCCCTAAACCGGCCTCCGTCGCCGTAAGTCCTTATCCTTCGGTCAGGAATCTGACGTAAGTCCTTATTCCTTGGTCGGCGGCTTCGGTTTAGGGGCAAAGCCGGTATATCGGCTCGGCCGCCTATTCGCCCGACGGAAAAACGATTGCCGCGGGGACCTGGAACTCGACAGTAGATCTATACGAGGCGGCGACGGGGAAGCCACTCGCGGTGATGAAGGGACACCATAGCAAGGTTCCCGGCGTCTTGGGGGTGACGGGCGTGGCGTTCTCCCCGGACGGAAGGGTCGTGGCGTCCGTCGCCGCGGACGCGACCGTCCGACTCTGGGAGGTGCTGAGCGGCAAAGAGCGGCTCTGTCTCAAGGGGCACGACGACGCGACCACCGCGGTCTGTTTCGCCCCGGACGGTCGGACGCTTGTTTCGGGGAGCGCGGACGGTTCCGCGATCCTATGGGACGTATCTCTGACCGGCGGGAAATCCACGGCCGGCCCGAAGGACGCGAAAGACCTGCAAATCCGCTGGGAGCTGCTGGCCGGGGACGACTCCGCCGAGGCTTTCCGGGCGATGGGCGACCTCGCCCGGTCGCCGCGGGAAGCGGTGCGGCTTTTCGAGGATCGCTTTCGGATCGTTACGTCCACCCCTCCCGAGACGATCGGACGACTGGTCGCCCAACTCGACAGCGATGATTTTGACGAGCGCGAGCGCGCCTCCGCGGCGCTGGAAAAGCTTGGAGCGACCGCCCCCGACGCGCTTCGCCAGGCGCTCCTGGGTCAACCATCGCCGGAACTGCGCCGGCGGGCCGAAAGCATTCTTGGAAAGCTGGACACCACCGAGGCGCGCGCCGCGCGGAGGCAGATGCTCAGGGCGTTGGAAGTGTTGGAGCAACTCGACACGCCAGAGGCCCGCAAGCTATTGGAGTCATTGGGTCAAGGCGCGCCGGAGTCTCGGCTAACCCAAGAAGCCAAGGCGGCATTGGATCGTCTCCGCAAGCGAGAAAAGACCCCCTAAGAGCCTATCCGGTTAACCCCATTCGCCTGTAAATGATGAAGGCGAAGGACATATGCAACAGGGCGATGTAGTTCTCGGCCTTCTTGCACCAGCGGATGAGGACGCCTCGGAAGCGGTTCATCCAACTGTGCGTCCGCTCCACCACCCACCGCCGCGCCTTGTGCCCGGCCTTCCGTTTCACCTTCCGCGCTTCCCCCTTGTCGGGCGGCAGGTGCGTCGTGAAATGGAACTCCTCGGCGATCTCTTGCACCTCGTCATAGGCGTAGCCCCGGTCCAGGCACAGCCCCTGCGGCTCCTCGGCCGTCGGCTCGGGCCGTCCGACGGGGATGCTCTCCAGGGTGTCTTCGACCATCTTCATGTCGGGCCGGTTGGCGCCGTCCACGGCCAGCCCCACCGGGATGCCCTCGGCCTCGACCGGCAGACTGCGCTTCGTGCCCTTTTTGGCCCGGTCGGTGGGGTTTTTGCCCGTCTTTTTCCCCCCCGAGGGGCGCC
>Ga0182024_10014870_pt1 | contig 14992 bp, 21 predicted proteins | sample P32metaG_FD_120480 | JGI IMG/M metagenome (GOLD analysis project Ga0182024, IMG submission 120480) | Permafrost microbial communities from Stordalen Mire, Sweden - P3-2 metaG (Illumina Assembly) | ecosystem: Environmental > Terrestrial > Soil > Wetlands > Permafrost | place: Sweden: Stordalen... | reverse complement strand
GTAGTCTGATACTGCATTCGTCGCTGTCTGTCCCGCAGATTGAGCCGCATTCAACTGAGCCTGTTGTAGCCTGGCTTGCTGTAGTTGGATCTGAGTGGCACCATTTTGTCTATTTGCTAACGCCAGCTGCTGACGAGCTTTCATTATCTGCTGCATTTGTTCTGGAGTCGCGGTTGCTCCGTTCATTAAACGTACAGCCCCTGTCGGCGGGATTGGATTCGTTCCCGTATTTGGTCGAATTGGCATTTGTCGACCATTTGGTCCCCCCGGAATGACAAGGCCGCGGCCTAGGCCAGGATTCTGTCGAAGGCCTTGAGCATTGGCTTGGGCCAAGAGCGCTTGTTGTTGCACGTACCACTGCCGACGTACCTCCTCCTGAACCTCTGGCGTAGCATTTGCAGGCATTTGGAGTCGGACAGCCTTTAAGTTTATTAGCCGAGTCCCGTAGGGTATTACCTGAGCTTGACGTTCTGCTATCATGGCCTGATTGAAGGCTCGATCTCTCTCCGCCTTTAGACGTGATAAATCCAGAGGCGTAGGCACATTGACAGCTGCTTTTGTTGGAAGATTATCTTTCGACTTCTTAACGGGTGGTTTTTCTATCCTGTAAGCATCAACATTTTGGAGGTCTCAACCTTGCGACCGGGCTTTTTCCCTGTTCTTTGCCGACTTCTTCATTGCATCAAAAAGATTCAGATACCGATGGTTTCGAACTTCCAATCGAGGCTGGCGGATTATCATATTAGCCTTGGCTTTATTCGTCGAACTGACACTAAGACGGTTGATTTTCTCCAACCGACTCAGCGCAGCATTTCTGTTAGGGCCAACAAGCTGAATGTTCTGCGGCTCCGGATAAATTGCGCGGAATTTCTCAAAACATTCCCATGCCGATCTCTTCTCCAGATCGGAAACAGACGAGCCAGGAAAGGATAGCGTCGCGGCAACAAGCTCGAAATTGTACAGATTATCCTTCGCAGACTGAAGAAGTTGACGTTCCTCCTCAGGAGTCCATGGAGGCGGTTTCTGATCGGTCCAATGAGTTGGAGGGGCAGGAGGTCGGATTATAATTGCTGATGTGCGCCGACGATTGCTGTGATTCAAATCGACTATGGATTAGCACGGATAACAATAAAATAGTACCGGCTCCTGCAGGGGCAAACGTGGGAAGAGCTTCCACTTGAACCTCCTTCGAAATCTCCAAGACATCATCAGGATGTTCCGGGGTTGACAAACGGTATCGAGTATTGGGTGGTTCCCAACTCGCCACAGGTACTACATATCGCTCGAAGCAGTATTTGGAGATGGGCACAATCGGCAGATCATCAATCGGATTGTGATAGACTTCCTCTGTTAAGGTAGGAGGCGCATAAATCGGCAATTGAGACAAGGATGAGCCGTCCCTCTTAGGCAACTCATTGACGGTGGCATAGATGACATCCGAAGGTAGATCAAAGATGGCGGGCAAATCATCCAGCTCGGACGATGACGGCGAAGGGGTCGGAAGAGTTTCGCGTTCAGGTTCGTGGGGCTCTTGTGAGACCTTTAACGATGTCGAAGAGCTCACTAAGGTGCCTTCGTTGGTTGTATTCGGGCCACTCACAGATGGTTCCAAAGCATGATCCATCGAAAGAGGGGATGCCGACCCCCGATGATTTACCATCAATACATCCTCATCAGCATCCACCTCTTCCTCGAAATGTTTGACGGGAGTACGTAGACGTCGCGGCCACTGTCAACGTCAGTAAATTCGTATGCAACTTTACCTTATGCAACAAGCCTCTTCGATCCGTTGATTCGTGGTATTTCTGACAAGCTTTGGCGAGAAGCAACGCACCTGCCATTTTGAATTTCCTTTCCTCGTAGAAGTCCGTAGACATCCATTCCATCTCCTTTAACAAATAATCCCAATGAGTATTAAGACGACTTGGGGTCTTTTGCTTAGCTGGCTGTCGGAGACTCCATATATTCTGCTCTTTTAGTTCTGATATCCTTGCGCAAATAGCAGCAGTTTTCTTTTCCTCAATGGCGCTTGTCCAGTCACTCGTCCGAACCGACTTGTGGGCCATTTTCGTGACAACATGTTCCAACGGAAATATTTCCACAGCTGCTTGGAGTTTATCAAGATCCACTTTGTTGGAAGCCACCACAGGATATGCAGACTCTTGGAAGACTGCACCCCGACTTCGAGTGGGAGGATCGTTTGAGGATTTAGTAGTATTCGAGCTTTCCTGAAACCCAGCGGCAAGAGATTCTATAGCTGCAGCATCTCGAGATATGCCATTGTTACGAGTCGGAGTACTTTTGGGAGTGAACTGATAGCTTAGCACTAAGACACCAAATGGGGGCTACATCTCTCTCACCCAATAGTTCGCCGACGCTTTTGTGCCTAATCGCTCCTGATGAAACCCGAGTCACCATACGGCCAGAACCCGTGGAAACTGGCTGAGAGGGAGGCTGAACAGTATGTGGTGTAGCGGGGTGTGCCAACGACTCAACTGCAACATGGGTTTCGTTTGCGGTGATTGCGGTAGGGGCATTGACAGGAATAGTTTGGATCTGAGGTAGCGTGTTCTCCTGGAATGACCGTCCACTAAAGTTCAGAACGTTCAAGTGAATAGATTGAGGCAGACTGACCTGTCCAAATCATTGGCATGAAGGAAATCGTTGAGATCAGTTGATTCTGCTGCAGCGTTGTCCTGGATGGACTCAGAGTCTGGGGGGATTTCCGGATGTTCGGTGAAATAGAAGAGTTCCGTAAGGAGCGCTTTATGTCGACCATGTATATCCCTACAGCGTAAATAGAGCGCTTCAAAAATTGGATTGCTGGGGCGGAGTTGTCTACCTTTTTCGCGACAAACGCACAGCGACCGCATCGCGGCGTAGATCTGAAATTGACATCTCCGAGAGCGCCTGACAGTGGCGGGTTGATGGATTTTATGAGTTCCCTGAGCTCGAGTAGATATAGAGACGGCTCACGCCAGTTTCTGTGACATGTACTGATGGATTAAGCGGGAGCCGACTCTTGACAGGATGTCTGCTGGGTTGTTGGGTCGATGTATTTGGAGGTACAGAAATCGGTTAGCTGCCAAACCCTAAAATTTGCGCTTTTCAAGATCTCTATACCAGCAGTGCAATCTTTTCTACAAACAGAATCTTAAAGCTATTCATTTGAAGGTTTTTTTGGCTGTTGAAGCTTTAAGGAGCCTGAGTATCCATATAGACACTGTTCGGTGAAAAAAGTCGCATTTCGAACACCTGAGCAGATTTTCCTTCTGCGTTGTCTGATGCTATTTAGCTCGAGCCAATTAATGCAACATGTCTCGGAAAATCCTCTCTCTGTAGCTGGGTGGTCTGACCCATCTTGAGACATCGTCCCTTCAGAGCATTTGCGATACAAAAGCTGTTGCCTGAGGTTGCAGTCGTCGTTTTCTCTTCTCTTGTCACCGTCAGTGTGGTCTATCTGAGGCTGAGCTGACATAAAGCAACAAGAATATTTATTCCATATTTGAGGGTTTCGCAGCGATCTAGGCTCTGCACGTCCCAATCCGCCTCTGCCCCCTTCGCCAGCATCAAATTCATCCACGCATTCCTTCCTCCCTGCTCCGCCCAAACGGTACGCCTCCTTTTCCCTTATTCGGCGCTGTCTCCGTCTCCTGACGGGCATCGGCTAACCTGTTTTGCTGTAGGAAGGAGGGAAGGGTCGCTCAAGCGCAGAGACTTCGCATCCACGCAGCACCCACGAGCTTCGCACGCGCCTGGCTCCAAGTCTGTTCTTCCTCTGATTCCATTTTCTGGCTTCTCGATTCCCCGGCATTCTATCTTTCAGTTTCGGTTTTGATATCTGCGATACCTCATCATGGCCGCCGAGATTCACCACGACACGCTTCATTATTCAACATGCCTTCCGCGAAACGATTTATGCACCCCCGAGCCGCAAACCATCATCTACTCGTCCCCCCATCGGCCTGCTGTGCACGAAGCCAAAGTCAAGGCCCTCCTTCGCGATGATCCTTCGAAGCCTGCTCCTCCGATCCAAACAAACTTTCCGCCATCGAAACGGTCTCTGGCCCCTTTGACTGAAGTACATGACTTTGTAACTCGGTTCAATACCTACCACCAGTCCAAGGCAGAGCTTCAGCCCGCCAACCCGCAACCAAATCGTCCTGCTTCCTCCTCGTCGCAAACAAATAGTGACGATGAGCGTCTTACTAGAACATCATACAATGTCTATCTCCATGCACCGGCCCCTTTGATTCATCGTGGCAGGGGTGATATCCTCCAGCACCTTAAACTTCATGTATAATCCTGCTTCCAATGGCACTGATTCGTTAGCATCAAACCTTTATCTCTGCCCCGCATAATCTTCTCCTCAACGAAAAGAACGTGCTACCAGCGGCATTCGCGGATGAGTTTGACAAAATCGCCAATGAATGCTGTGTGGAGATCATCATTGCTCTCCCATCTAACCAAAACTTCACCATCTTCAGTAACCGCAAGAAGAATTTTCTACGGCGTGGTTACCTGGATAGCTCAGAGGAGCTCAAGGAAGGAACAGAAGACGTTATCATTGTTCTGAACGGGTCTTTACCAAGTCTCGAGAGTGGGATGATAAAGTTGCGTGTGCTTTTGGATCGAATGGTAATCGCTTCCTGCAAAGTCCGCTAACTCTCTAGCAAGGGCAAGTTTGTGAGTTCCTAGAAGGGATCAAACATCATACCCATCCACTGCTTGCTGGACGGCGTCGGATTGAAATCGAAGAGAATATCGAGAAGAAGTTCAACGTCAAAATTTATATGCATGCACCAACTGTCAAAGTGTTCAAAGACGATCCGCATATCAATAGATTTTATGATAGGATTTATGTTACGGGCGCTAAAGACGATGTTCAGCAAGCTGTGAGTGCACTGCATGCTAAGGTATAGTTCCAAGGCATAAGGAGAAACTTACGGTAGACCGCGACGTTCGCAACAGTATCAAAAGATGTTATCCTTCATGGCCGCAAAATCGATTGGATTATTACCGAAAAGCTCGAAAAACTAAGGGAAATTATGGACGAAGACTCGACCTTTATTAACCTGCCTATTCTTGGCTCCGAAGACACTCATATTACAGTCACTGGAACCACCTTGCCCTTGATTGAAAGGTCGATTCGAAGAATGAACAAACTTGTACGTGCGTCCGGTTAAGTAGCTAACATTATCAGATCTCGGATTATTTTCAGTTCACTTATATGATTCTCCCGGACACCACTACGAAGCTCGAACCTCCCTGCAAGCTATCGGCTCTTGCATGGTACACAGGCGCCGAGGTAGACTTTAACCCCAACTGCTTTGAGCTCCATGGCAATGACACTGCAATTCGCATCCTACTTGACCTCCTTATCAAAGGCGATGTTTCGTTTTACAAGCAATTCCCTTATCGTTTACGGATACGTTGTGAGATGGCCAACGAACTACAAGAATTTGTTGCTGGGAAAAAAAGCGGGAAGGTCAACAAAATCATGAAGCAATTCAACTGCAATATTGTCTTCGAGAAATACTCAGATTACAATTTTCTCATTGACATCATGGGCCCCGCGCTTCAAGAGATCTTGGATGGTTACAAGGCATTAGTAGAGGAGTTTCCGGCTGAGTTGTACTGGTATGTGCCCGAGGAATACCACAAGCGTATTATTGGAGTCCAAGGAAAGACCATTCAACGAATTATGAAACATTACAGCGTTTACGTCAAATTTTTCAACGCTCTCGAATTTGCAGCGGCTGGCGGTGATGCCAAAACGGAGGACAATGTCCTTGCACGAACTCCCGCCAAAAATCAAGGAGCCTTGGACGACTGTAGGAAAGCAGTTTTGGAAATGGTTTTTCAAAATGTAAGAAGATTTTGGTTTTTGCTTCTAATTTCTAGGATAAGGATTATATCACAGAAACCCTCGAGGTCCCGAAGATATATCATGCTTTCCTGCAAAGCAAGTGCCAATCTCAGCTTCAAGACATTGGAAAGAATTCGGGTGCGACAATTAGATTTCCGGAGCCCAATACGTCTCTTGAAGCAGTTGCTATCACAGCTGCACCTACACGAATCAAAGACGTTGCCAGAGCTCTACTGAACCTTGTTCCGTTCACATTCGATCTTGTCGGGGATGATTCCAAGTTATCATCTATCGTCGAGTCCTCAGATTTCGATTACGCCATCAAGGATCACATCAAAGTGGTGTACCATATCGAGCTGACTGTCAAAGACGTTGTCGACAATGCCGCGAAAGCTACCCGTCCTCAGGCTTGTACGTTCCAATTTCAGTACTACCGCACAAATTACGATATGTTGAAAAAAGCGATCAACGAGCTCTGTCGTTATGTTGCCTCGAAAGGAGCCTCTCTGGAGCCTTCATTTCCTCCGGAACCTGCAGAGCCTGAAACCAAACCTTTCGACCAAGAGAAGAGCAATTCGTATGGCCAAAACAGTGTAACTCAACCGTATCATTCTCCTGCACAGATTGCAGCAGCTGCACAGGGGAATTTATCACCGTCGTACCATTTGGGCAATCAACATAGTATCAATTATCACCAAGGCGCATCTAATGGCATCTACCATCAGAACCACAACATAAATCAGAACTTGCATCAAAACGGATTTAATGTTCATGGTCACAGTCAGCCGCATTATGGTCGTGGATTTCACCCAGCACAATCAGGAAGCTTCGGCCCCAACAGGAACACTATGAATGGGAATCGCCATGGGCACAACGTTCCCCATACGCCTAATTACCAAGGATATCCTTCTTTCCAGTCTCATCCTTCAAATCGTGGTAACGGGATGAACCAAGGCAATGCTCTCCCTCATTACAATAATCAGTACGCACCCCCTGGAGGGATGAGTGTTCCTTTGAATAGCTCAAACGGGTATCAACGCCGTTTCATTCACAACCCCTCCACCCCTACTAGCGACGCCCTTCAATCCCCTGGATCCATTCCCACGAGCTACCAGATTTCTCGAACGGGCCCAATGGCGACACATTCCCCTCTGGATAACCTCAGTTCCCTCGAACTGCCTGAATTTCCCGGTCCAGCATCCGGCAGTAGCGGGGGTTATCGACCTCATCAAGAGGGACATAGTCCTATGAGCAACGGCGGCCCTTTCCACCCTCCCGCTCAATCGTACTTTCCTACGCAATCCAGTCAGGTTTACAATGGGTTCACAACGGGTCACGGGTATGCCGGCGGACCGCCGCAGCCTCGTTACCAAAGCTAGTTGGTATTATCATCACTCTAGGGGTGTAACAATCTGGAGGTGTTTCATTCGAGATCGTTTTGTTTTTTTTGTTTTTTTTGTATTTCATTGATTCGGCGGATAGAACTTTAAAACGAGGCATGGATATCGTTTTACATTGTTCTCGGGAAGTATTACTTGTGAACGTGGAAACATGGATCACAATCTCAGTTGAGAAGAATAACAACGTCTTCGTGTGTTGGAAAACTATTATAGTGTGTCAAAGTGTTTTATTCCCGGTGCGGTCAGGTAGGGAACACATATACGGGTATTGTTTGTTTTTTGGTAGGCCAGTCATAGCACAACAAATGGGAGATATCAAGTTTGGATAGACATTCTCCTATCTTACATTGTTCATACGAAATGAAACTCCTAGACGCCTCCCTAGTTGCTGAGTTTGGGTATCTACTATTGACCGCTCTGATCTGATTTTTCTTCGTCGTCTTCTGACTCTGACTCATCGAATTCCCAATCCCCAGGGACAGTTTGTATAGGTACCGACGGCGCATGAGTCAACCCTCGGATTCTCTCAGTGCATTTCTCAACGAGTCTGTCAAGATCCTTTCTAGTATTCTGATTTTCCATATTGCTTGGCTCTACAAGGATTTTGTAGGTCGGCCCGTAATATTCAAAGTATTCATTGAATGGGATATCTATCTGATTAGTTCGAAAACTGGGGTCATGCACCTTCGCTGAGCTCATGATTCAACAGTAAAGATGTCTCATAACACCAGGCTCGTGGAACATTTCTGATGGAGTATCCGCCTCCACCAAGAACAATGAGAGGCCGATTGAATGACTTTACAAATTCGATGCAGGCAGCATGTCCTTTGCTGGAGAGGTTGAATACTCCAAGTCGATCCCCAGCAAGAGAGTCAGCCCCACATTGTAAGACAATGGCGCTGGGATTGTAAAATTGCATGATTGAAGAGATTATAGGTCTGAAAACAGAAGCATAAGACTCGTCGCTAATGCCGTCTTTGAGAGGAATGTTCGCAGAATAACTTCCGTTAGTCATAGAGAGAACGAGATATACTTTTTGCCCCGGCCTATGCCTGTATCATCGAGATCGCCAGTACCGGGGAAGAAGCTTTCGCCAAATTTGTGAAACGATACTGTCATGACGCGATCAGTTGTGTAAAATGCCCTGAGAGGTATTAGCAACTTTAGACTTATAGGTCTTACTCCTCTACACCATCGCCATGGTGGATATCGATGTCAATATATAAGACACGCGCATGATATTTCAACAACTCTAGTATAGCAAGGACAATATCGTTGACGTAGCAGAACCCTGAAGCTGCATTGCGTTTAGCGTGGTGAAGTCCTCCTGACCAGCTAAAAACATTAGGACAATATTTCGAGACAAGGTGATACTTGATTGCAATATCTGAGTCCCCATGATTTAGTTTCTGCGCTGCGCCGATAGAACCGCTAAGCCAAGTTAGGGCCAGTAGGAAGAATGATCCTTACCCTGCGGAGATTGCGCAGAATTCGTACATACCCGGCCATACCGGACAGTCATCTCCACAGTTATCTAGAAGTCAAAACTATGATACCATTTGAGGGACTCACATCTGTCCATCTGCGCTGGATATCTTTCTTGAATGTCGGGTGTGATATTCTTTAGAAAGGCGATATATTCATCGGTGTGGAATTTGGTCATATCTTGCCAGGTCGCCGGTTTCGTGACCTGTGAAATTCTTTAGCCATCGAAGCACAAGCTAGGGATCTGGGAGAAATACACACATATCCAGCTTCCTATGCATGTCGTAGTTAACGATAAGATCGTGCACCATGCGCATCCGATGAGGTTTCATGGGGTGCTGCCCCTTCCCTGGCCCTGTTAGACACAGTGTTCAATTGTCAAGAGCAAGTACCTGCATACTGGTAGTTCCCGACATCGTTGTGATAGAAATAACTGACTCGTTGTCGGGTCATGTTGTCGAGATGGAATTGCAATGAAGTGGCCGGCGGGCTCAAAGGGCGATCAGAAACGCATCGGATCCGCGGGCACCGAGTTGCTTTAAATAGGCCTGGTCGGCATCGAAATCCAAACATGTCTTATATGAGGATCGGCACTGGCAGCTTCTCCCGCTGAGAGCTGAAGAAGCGCTGCCCAAATACATGCGTTTCACGGCGGACTACGACTCTGAAGAAGAGCAGTTTCCCGTCAATGACACAACGCACAGAGGCAGCGCTGATTCGGTGCTCCCTCTGCTAGACAGGTTCGATTTCTCTTCAGACGATGAGCTGGACGCGGAACCCGACTTCTGGGACGTCGCTGTTCACCATTCCCCTCGAGCCAGCCACGATGCATGGGTACGTTTCCTGAGAAGTGACTTGTGCTGACTTTATTTCTCAAGCTCGCCATATCCAGCAAGGAGAAAGAAATCGGCCGGTTGAATGCACTGAACGCGCGAACAGCAACCAAAACCTTGCGGCATTCGCTTATTCTCGATGAACTCGAAGCGGATTCCGTGGCCGACTTTTTGAGACAGCTGAGCTTGGATGATGAGGGACGCCGAAAAACAGAAGAGGAAGAGCTTAGAAAGCGAAATGCCGATGTTCTCGACGCTATAGGCAAGTTGATCGATGTCACCAAGGCGAAGGCAGAAGAACAACGACGGAAAGAACAGGAGGCCGAACGACAGAGACTTGAAAAGATACAGCAGGAACGTCAACGGGTATTCCCGTCCGCTCACATTTCACTGAATGATCTAGCAAGAACACGAAAAGCAAGAAAAGGAACGCGTAAGGCGTGAAAAGCTATTGGCGACTGAGCGTGCTCGAAAAGCTGCGGAGGATGAGGCTGCAGCTGTTAAGCAACAAGCAGAAGAGCGATTACGAGAACAGGAAAAAGCTCTTCAAAAACCTGTATCTCCACCACCCCCGCCCCCGCCAACCTCGAAACCCACAGGACCGACTTCGTCACCCGTGCCGGTTAGCTCTGCAGAAACTGAGTTCGACTCACATCTATCAGTCATAGAAGTACTTGCTACAATATAATAGAACTAACCATAGTCGATAAAGACGGAGATCCTCAAGCCATGTTCTGAAAACCCGACTTGGAAAAAGGCGTGTTTCGAACTAAAAAGGAAGATAACGTCTCGCCTAGGGCAACTAACGAATTCTCGACGACAGATCTCTCGTTTGGTACTTTCTGTTGTGTGATTGTATGACTTATCGCAGGTAAGGGATTTGATGGATACCTTTGAAAAAGGCAAGTCGATACATGAGAACGTTTTTACATGGTTGCTTAATTTCTTTTCCAAACAAGTGATTGTATTCAATCATTTTCTGCGAGTGGCTAATTGTTAGAAACAAGCTGAGAGCGAAGTGGTCGTACAGATACCCTCGGCATATCCGTTGGCGTTCGTTTGTGTGTTCCTCATGTCTAAGTATCCATCCTTAAAGGATATATTGTTAGCGCGATTTGCAAAAAATAGTCCTTGGACTGTGCCGTTTTATGAAGAACCTAAGGTATTTCTTTGCTTTCTGTGCTTACAAAACCAGACAGAGGAATCAATGAAACGTATGGGGTACAAACGCATGGAAGATGGTAAATGGGAAGAGACAACGAGATATATCGAACGACAAGCTGGTATATTCGCTGTGTGGACGGCGATGACCACTCATAAAATGCCAGCAAAGGAATCCGAAGGAAACCCGTTTCCCCTTTCCTTCGCCTGGCGATGGGCTGCTCGTACGCTGAATCATCGCGCCCGAAGTGAAATAGAATGCGCTATGATGGCAACATTTTTGGAAGTGGCAAATGAGCAGTTACTGTTGACTTATAAAAGACAAGGCTCAAAAGTGGTTAACTTGGCCGTCAGTGGCCAGTGGCTTGGAGAATTACGAGGCCCGGCAATCGGAAGACTGGAGATAATGAGAGACGAATTTAAACGTAAGGGGAGGATTGGAGAAGAGGGATTTGGAGCGTTTGTACCGTGAGGGAATCTGATTCGCATTCATAGCATAGCGGCAGGATGGGGACTATAGGCAATATCATATGTATCTGTTAGATAAATCTTGAAACCACAAGATCCGCAAAGTTTTTTGCCAATTGATCATCCCCTCAGCGAATGCTTAGAACCCCGTGCAGGATCCTACGAGGGCCGCACTGTCACCACCAGCGCGCTTTTACATCCTCAGTACCTAGTAGATTCGCTTTAGGGGCTCCGATTGAGCTGACGGCGGACTTGATCCGGTCAATTCATGACCTCTCGGGATTGACTTATGGCTTCTCAATCCCTCTTACTGCGGTCGCCCTTCGCACTCTTGTCACGCTACCACTGGCCATTTATTCTCAGAAAAAGCTTAACAGACGGATTGAGCTTCGCCCTCTTTTCTATCACTGGGGCGAGATCGTGGGCTCGCAGGCGGTTGCTAGACAGAAAGCCCTCAACGTCGATCTTCGAAATGACAAGAATGCTTTAGCAAAGACGATGTCCACTGTCCAGAAAACTGTACGACCAATGTTTTCAAGACTCAAACCTTTAGTTATCCCGGAGAATAAACCTCTTGTATAAGAGACACGGATGTACAAAGATGCGGATCATCCTCCCGACTTTGGTGCAGGTGCCTTTATTTATCCTAGTCTCTCTGGCGTTAAGAGCAATGAGCGGGTGGAGCGGGTGGTTTGACGTGGGCATGTGGGCATCATTGGAACCTCTGTTCCATACAGAGGGCTTTGGAGCAATTCAAAATCTTACTCAACCGGATGGATCGTTCATACTACCCGTGATGATAGGTTTGATCAGCATAAGTAACATCGAGGTAACCCGTTTCTCTATTTTGAATGCACGCCTAACGAAACAGTTAACTGCTGTCAGACGGTCTATTACTGTCTCTTCTGAACAACCATCTTCAACACGCATTCGAAAAATCACGAGGCTTTCCCTAATTACTCTCTCCGCACTTATGATACCCGTCGCAATGCAAGCACCAGCGGTAGTCTGCAAGCTGAGAGGATCTAACGTGTAGGCCATTTCACTATACTGGGCAACTTCGGCGACTTATTCTCTTCTACAGAATCTTTTGATTCAGAAAGTCTACCCAACTAGACCTCCGTACGCGCATCGGCAAATGCTAGGCCCACGCCCTTCAACCACGTGAAACGACAAGTGGGCAGAACGTGTGAAACCAAATCCATATCTCATAGTTATCTGGGATTGTGGTCTCGAGAAGACGAATAGATAAAGTGCAATGATAATTGTCGCATTACATGGAGTGAATAACTGTGTCCAACATCAAAACTGGTCTGCCCTAGTGCCTCAGTGAATGCCCCCCTGAAAAATAAAATTCCTGATCCCTTAATCCGTCAAATTCTGCCAATCGTATTCCGATTTACATCGAAATCCTTTTTGCTACAGCCTCCAGCGTCGCATCGTTCTCGTGTGTTGCGCGTTCCATGGCGTCGTTGAGTGCATGATGATTCATCTCGTCAACTTCAGAACGGGTTGGTGGTAGTCTCTCATTTTGAAGATCAGAATTTCGTGCTTCATCGAAGCTTCCAATTGCTGTGAACAGTCAGCGACGACTTTACTGAAGGGTTACCTTTCTTGATGCCCTCCGCCCCAAGCATAAGAGTCCCCGCAGGTAACCGTACGTTTCCGCTGATCCTTCGCAATTCTGAAACACTCTCGGATTCTTCTCGCAGAACCGAAAATACTCTCGACAGCCTTCCAATAGCCAAGATCTTGTTCTTAATAATTTGCCTGCGAGCTTCCCGTTCCTCCTGAGTGAGGGGCTTAGGAGCAATATCCTCAGGAGCATTCGGTATCACAGATTCCAACTCCATTTCCTCTTCCAACTCCTCCTTGGAGCAAATGTTCAACATTGAAATAAGCATATCAGTGACTAAATGAATGAATGAATGGCCAGAGTAGGTTCTTACTTTTCTCGCCAACAAATGGAAGACTCCATGAGAAGACTAGAAATTAACGAATTCCAGACTCTTAGAAGCACTTACCATCCATAAAATTTGGAAGCCAGTACGGATGAGGTGTGCAATTGAATTGCCTGATGTTCATAACATTGTTTTCGTATTTCAGGACAGCAGCTTTGTTATTATATACATCCAGATAGTTGGGGGCGGAGAAAATGGTCATGACAGCTGGAAATTGTGTTGTGCGCGTTTTCCGATACATACGATAACTAAAGTTAGCAGGAAGAAGACAAAACCATTGATACCCCGCATCCTGGGCCTCGTGTGCTCTGATAACGGACAACAAATTATTGCGTTCAAGAAATTGACATGCTGCATTGTAGCTAAATTCGTCAGAGTGAATAGATATTCGGATACCTGAAAAAATAGGAACATCCTCTTACATGATTGTGAACAAACAGATCGTTGTTTCTTTCACTTCCAAATTCTTCGAGGGGGTCTGACCAGAGGATATCGCACATGAGGCCGTGTGTAGGTGGTTCCCGGAACCTGTCAATCTAGTACATAAGCTTTCAAACTTAGCTCAGCTTACCGATTTGAGATCATCCAAAGTATTCATTTCCGGCGATAGACCTCCGTGTATGCAGAGAAATTGTTTGTTCATAACCGCAGCAAGTGGTAGGGCGCAGAATGACTCCATACAAGCCTCATATACCTCCTCAGAATATTTGTGTTTGCCTAGAAAAGATTAGACGTGCGTGATACCAGACTTACATTCAATTTTGAAAGTAAAATAATCTGTTAGATGTCGGCACTCGTGATTCCCGCGTAGAAGCCAAAATGTGTGCGGATACCATATTTTGAGAGTCCAGAGATACAGTACGCACTAGAAGACTGTCAGGAGGAAGATGGATCAAGTTACCTCAATAGAAAAGTAACCACGGTCGACGTAGTCTCCAAGGAAAAGATACATGGTATCTGCGGGATTGCCACCAACCTCAAATAATTTCATCAAATCGTAATATTGTCCATGAACATCGCCACAAACTGGGAATTAAAGCGATAAGGAGCGTGCATACCTGTTATAGGGGCATCTACTTCGAGAACATTAGGCTCTCGTCGTAGAATCTCGGTTCCCGCCCTGATGATATACAAAGCTTGTTCTTCTGTGAGACGTCCCTCGCGATAGAAATGGTTCTTAAGAAAGGAAATGTTAGGTTTGGAAGAATCCTGAGGATCGAAGAATTGCTCGTCAGTGGGGCGAAAGAAGGCTGGCGCTTGTACATCTGTTGCGGTCAATTTACGTACGCATACCAGATCATTGAGAAGGAAAGTACCTTTACAAACGCGTTCCTGAGTGGATACCTCTGTGCCATCCTCCATGACGTGCACAGTGAAATCAACATCAGCGACAGGGAGCTTGTTCTGCATGGCCTCGATTGCCTTTTGTGTTTGCTGAGAATAGCCGAAAGAAGGCGAAGATGGCGGCGATGCCGCAGAGGCAGGACCCATCGACATGATGCTACCGGCAGCAAGAAAGGCGTTCAGTACAAAGCGTAGCGCTTGAGAAGAGTGGATCAGCCCGGAAGGGGTGAATCTCCCCTTTAGCCAGATCGCTAGTCAGGATTGGAACCCATGAATGAACTGGGGAAATGAACTGGGCTGATTGTCGTTGACCGGACAACCCAGATCGCAGGGCTTACTCAGCATCTGTTTACACCCAAGGCGGTATCGTCTGGATCATCCTCCTGTCAAACAAGTGTCAAAATCGCGGAGCAAACATGGCGGCAGTCATGCCCTCGCAATTCCCATGTCTCGTCAAGGCGGTCTACTCCT
>Ga0182024_10014869_pt1 | contig 14992 bp, 13 predicted proteins | sample P32metaG_FD_120480 | JGI IMG/M metagenome (GOLD analysis project Ga0182024, IMG submission 120480) | Permafrost microbial communities from Stordalen Mire, Sweden - P3-2 metaG (Illumina Assembly) | ecosystem: Environmental > Terrestrial > Soil > Wetlands > Permafrost | place: Sweden: Stordalen... | reverse complement strand
TGGCCGGGGTTTTTTCGGGCTTCACCAAGGACGTGAACCGGGTCTCGGCGGAGTACAAGGTGGATCCCCGTGACGTGTTTTTTGAGCTGGGCAGACGCGAGGCCGTGGCCGGCCAGGACGACATGGTCGTCGAGGTGGCCGAGGAATTGAGCCGAAAGGCGGCGGAATGAAGCCCGAAAAAGACCCGAAGAAGGAATTCGTCGAGGAGGACCTCGCCAAGGTCGCCGGCCCCCTGGACCTGTCCCGGCTGGACAACGTGGGCGTGGCGATCACCGGAGCCTCCGGTTTCATGGGGATCTGGCTCACCGAGCTCCTGCAATACCTGGCCCGCGTCCATAAGGTGAGGATCAAGCTCACCCTGGTGGCCAGGGATTTCGGCCCCGCCAAGGAGCAGGCCCCGCACCTTTACGCCCCGGGCGCGGCCACCCTCGTCTGCGAGGACGTCCGCTCCCTGCACGAGCTGCCCGAGGACGTGGAATGGGTGGTGCATGCCGCCGCGTCGCCGGACGCGCGGGTGCACAACACCCAGCCCATGCTCGCCTCCCAGACGATCACCCAGGGCACCCTGTCGGTGCTGGAATGCGCGACGCGCCTGCCTCGACTCAGGGGCTTCCTGAACATCAGCTCGGGTTACGTGGCCGGCTTCCATTCCGGCGCCACGCCCATCGCCGAGAGGGTCTTCGAGGGCTTCGATCCGGGCGTGTTTTCCAGCGCCTACATGGAGGCCAAGCGCTACGCCGAGTCCCTGTGTTCGATCTTCAGGAACCAGCACCGCATCCCCGTGGTCACGGTGAGGCCTTTCTCCTTCGTGGGGCCTTACCAATCCCGGGACGCGCCCTGGGCGGTGAACAACTTCATCCATGACGCCGTGGCCAGGCGGCCGATCCGCATCCAAGGGGACGGGACCGCCGTCCGCAGCTACATGTACGGGGCGGACATGGCCTGGTGGCTGCTCAACATGCTGCTGAAGGGCGAATCCGGGCGGAGCTATAACCTCGGCAGCGAAAAGGCCGTCACGCTCAAGGATTTGGCCGGGAGGATAGGCCATTTGACGAACGACAAGGTCGAGATACACCATTCCCGGCCCCTGCTCAAATCCAAGCCGTCCGTGTTCGTCCCTTCGACCGATTTGGCGCGTTCCGAGCTGGGCCTGGCGTCGAAGTTCGACCTCGACGAGGCCCTCTTGAGGACCCTGCAATGGTATTCGTGAACGCCCGCCCCGGGCCGGCCGCCTGATGGCCCCCAGGCGCATCCTGCTGACCGGCGGCGGAGGCTTCATCGGAAGCAATATCCTGGAATCGCCCCTGAAGGGGCGTTACGAGTTCGTCAGCCCTTCCCGCAGGGAGCTTGACCTCGCCGACACGGACCAAGTGGACGCGTTCTTCAAGGCCAAGAAGGTGGACGCCGTCATACATGCGGCCGTCAAACCCGCCCTTCGCAACGACCCCGCCTCGAACACCAATTTTTACGCCAACACCCGCCAATACTTCAACCTAGCGCGCCACGCCGCGGAGGTGGAGCGCGTGATCGTGCTTTCCTCGGGGGCCGCCTACGGCCGCGCCGTCCCGCGCGTGGGGGAGGATGACTTCGGCGTCCATGTGCCGGCCGACGAATACGGCTTCAGCAAGTACGTCTGCGAGACCCACGCCGGGGCCTCGAAGAACATCGTCTGCCTCCGCCTCTTCGGGGTCTTCGGGAGGCGCGAGGACCACCGAGTCCGTTTCATCTCCAACCTTCTGTGCCGCTGCATCCTGGGGCTGCCCCTGACGGTCAACCAGGACCGCCGCTTCGATTTCCTTGACGTGGACGACCTCATGCCGGTCCTGGATTTCTTCCTCCTGAACCGGCCCCGATGGCACGCCTACAACGTGTGCCCGGACGAGGCACTGTCCCTGTCGGATCTGGCCGCAAGCATCCTCAAAGTCTCGGGCAAGGACCTGCCGATCCGGGTGAAGACGCCCGGCCTCGGCGTCGAGTATTCCGGGGACAACGCGCGGCTCAAGCGCGAGTGCCCGGCGTTCAAGCCCACGCCCATGGGGACGTCCCTGGAGCGTCTCCACCGCTGGTACCTGGAACGGGCGTCGGCGCTCCGTCCCGAGGACCTGCTCCACGACGCGTGAAGCGCCTTAAGCCAGCGCGCTTGTCACTCCGGTGGACGGCTCCTATAATCGGGACAGGGCTTTTCGCGCGTATTTAGGCGTTTTTTGACATGGGGGTCGGCTCGTGAAAGTGGTCATCCTTGCCGGCGGCGCCGGAACCCGCATCAGCGAAGAGACGGATCTGCGGCCCAAACCCATGATCGAGATCGGGGGCAAGCCCATCCTTTGGCACATCATGAAGGTGTATTCGAATTTCGGGTTCAACGATTTCATCATTTGCCTCGGCTACAAAGGCGAGGTCATCAAAAAGTATTTCGCCGACTACCATTTGCACATGTCCGACGTCACCTTTGATCTGCGTGAAAACAGCATGGTGCGGCACAACAATTACACCGAGCCTTGGAAGGTGACCTTGGTCGACACAGGCTTGTCCACCCTGACCGGCGGCCGTTTAAGGCAGCTGAAAGGCTACCTGCAGGACGAGGACCAATTCCTCATGACCTACGGCGACGGCCTGGCGGACGTGGACCTGGACGCCCTGGTCCGCTTCCATAAGGGCCACGGGAAACTGGCGACCCTGACGGCGGTCACCCCCACGGAGCGCTTCGGGGTGCTGAACGTCGGCCCCGAGGGCAAGGTCCTGAGTTTCCGTGAAAAGCAGCGCTACGCGGACGTCCAGGTCAACGGGGGCTATTTTGTGCTCTCGCCCAAGGCCCTGGACTACATCCCCGAGACGGATATGCCCTGGGAGAGCGAACCTTTGGAGCGGCTCGCCGGCGAAGGCAACCTGATGGCCTTCCAGCACCGGGGTTTCTGGCAGTGCATGGACACCCTACGGGACAAGAACCTGCTCGAGGAGCTATGGCGCAAGGGGTCGGCCCCCTGGAAGACATGGCTTTGAGGGCTTTTTTCAAAGATAAAAAGGTCTTCCTGACCGGGCACACCGGTTTCAAGGGGGCTTGGCTGGCCTGGTGGCTGAAGGAGCTGGGCGCCGAGGTGACGGGATATTCCCTGGCCCCGGAGGACAGTCGCGGCAATCTCTTCCGCTTGACCGGGCTGGAGGGCGCCATGCGCTCCCTTCGGGGGGACATCGGGGATTTGGCGGGTCTTCGCTCCGCGCTCGATTCCTGCGCACCGGAGATCGTGTTCCACTTGGCGGCCCAGGCGGTCGTGATCCGTTCCTACGAGGATCCGGTCGAGACCTACCGCAGCAACGCCATGGGCACGGTCCACCTGCTCGAGGCCTGCCGGCTGTCCCCCAGCGTCAGGACGGTGGTCGTGGTCACCACCGATAAATGCTATGAGAACAAGGAGTGGAACTGGCCGTACAGGGAGAACGACGAATTGGGCGGCCGGGACCCGTACTCCTCCAGCAAGGCCATGGCCGAGCTGGCGGTCGCCGCCTACCGGCGCTCTTTCCTGTCCGAAAAGGGCGTCGGTGTGGCCACGGCCCGCGCCGGCAACGTGATCGGCGGCGGGGACTTCGCGCCCCACCGGATCATTCCTGACATCGTGGAAGCCATAACATTGAAGAAACCCGTGGTGCTCAGGCATCCGGACTCGGTGCGCCCCTGGCAGCACGTTCTCGACGCCCTGCACGGATACCTGCTCCTGGCGATGCGCCTGCACAAGGACCCCGCCCTGGCCGGGGCGTTTAATTTCAGCCCCAAAGACACGTCCCCCGAACACACCGTGCTGGCCGTCACCCAAAAATTCATCGCGATCCTCGGCCAGGGCTCCTACTCCGTGGACCCGGGCTCGCGGCGCGGCCACGAGGCCGTCTATTTGAGCCTGGATCCAAGCAAGGCCGCCCGCCTGCTGGGTTGGAAGCCGCGTTTCACGACCGACCAAGCCTTGGAGGCCACGGCCCGCTGGTACCGGGGCCACCTCTTGGATCCGGACAAGGCGCGTGACCGGACGCTCCAAGACATAAGGGCTTTCATCAACGGGAACGGCCATGTCTGAGGAACTGAGGGCGGGCATACTCCGGTCCGTGGCTGAATACCATGCCCGGGCCTTTCCGGCCAAACCCTTCATCCCGGGGACCAGCGTCGTTCCGGTCTCCGGCAGGGTCTTCGACGCCGGGGACCTGTGTTCCCTGGTGGACGCGTCCCTGGATTTCTGGCTGACCACCGGCCGTTTCAACGACCTGTTCGAGGAACGGCTGTCCAAATACCTGGGCGTGAAACGCCTCTACACGGTCAATTCAGGCTCCTCCGCCAACCTTCTGGCCTTCGCGGCCTTGACCTCGCACCTCTTGGGGGACCGCGCCGTCAAGGCCGGCGACGAGGTGATCAGCGTGGCGGCGGGTTTTCCGACCACCCTGAACCCCATTTTGCTGTATGGATGCGTCCCGGTTTTCGTGGATGTCGACATTCCCACCTACAACACCCTGCCGGACTGGGTGGAGGCCGCCATCACGGAAAAAACGCGGGCCATCTTCATGGCCCACACCCTGGGCAACCCCTTTGACGCCGAAAAGATCGCGGCCATCGCGAAAAAACGCGGGCTCTGGCTGATCGAGGACTGCTGCGACGCCCTGGGCGGCACCTTGGGGGGGCGCAAGCTGGGCACCTTCGGCCAGATCGGAACCCTCAGTTTTTATCCGGCCCACCACATCACCATGGGCGAAGGCGGGGCCGTGTTCACCGACGATCCCCTGCTGGGCAAGGCCATGGAATCCCTGCGCGACTGGGGCCGGGACTGTTGGTGCGCCACCGGCAAGGACAACACCTGCGGCAAACGCTACGGCTGGAGCCTGGGGGAGCTGCCTGAGGGCTACGACCACAAATACATCTATTCCCACCTGGGCTATAACCTCAAGATCACGGACATGCAGGCCGCGGTGGGCGTGGCCCAACTCGGGCATCTGGACGATTTTTGCGCGCGGAGACGCGAAAATTTCCGCTACTTTAAGGGCCGGCTTAAGGGTCTTGAGGACCGTTTGGAGCTGCCCGAGGCGGGCCCGGGAGGCGATCCCGCCTGGTTCGGTTTTCCCATGACCGTCCGCGAGGGGGCCGGGTTCAAGCGCTACGACCTTCTGAAGCACCTCGACGCCGCCAAGGTGGGCACGCGCCTGCTTTTTGGGGGCAACCTCACCCGCCAGCCCTACATGAAAGGCCGCCCTTACCGCCTGGCCGCGCCTTTGGTGAACACCGACAGGATCATGCGGGACACCTTCTGGACCGGCACCTATCCCGGTTTGACCAAGGAAATGTTGGAATACAGCGCGGACCAGATCAGGGGATTCATAACGCATCAGTGAGTTCTAAAGCCCAACTTAGGCGACGAGCGGCCTCATTTCTGGCGTTGACGCCGCTCACGCGTGGGCAATTCCAAAAAGCCGAGCACCAGGGCTGTGTACAAAAGTATCCCGCCCAGGACCAGGAGCAGGGTGGACAGGCTGGTCGCCCGGAGCAATTCCAGGGGCTGCAACGGGCCGAAACCCTTGCGGCCCCATTGCGCCAGCAGCCAGACCCCGTGGACCAGTCCGGCCAGCATGAGGGCCACGCCGGCCCCGGATCCGAGCTCGAGGGTGGGCGAGGTCCTCAGTTTTTCCAGCAGCGCGTTGCCGTTGAGCAGCCCCTCGCGGATCGCCACCATGCGTATGAGCAGGCCGAAGGAGAGCCCCAGGCAGCCCAGCACGATGCCGGCCTCGGCGAAGAGCAGGGAGTGGTAGTCGAAGGTGACGGCGCCCACCCGCACCTGCCCCCGCAGCAGGACCAGGTAGACGGCCACGCTGGCCAGGCTTAAGCACAGGCTCGGCGCCGTGAACAGCCAGCGCGGGCTGAACAGCAGCATGAACTTGAGGTGGCGCCAGCCGTCCCGCCAGGGCTTCAGGTGCGGCGCACGGGAACGCCCGTCTTTGTCCAGGGTGGTGGGGACCTCACAGACGCGCATTCCGGCGAGCGTGGCCTTGATGACCATTTCCGTGGCGAATTCCATGCCCGAGGTCCGCAGGTCCATGCGCAGGAAAGCCTCCTTGGTGAAGGCCCGCAGCCCGCAATGGAAGTCCCGGATCGGGCACTTGAACAGCAGGATGCCGATGCGGCTCAGGATGGGGTTGCCGAGGTAACGGTTTTTCCAGGGCATGGCACCCGGCGCGATGCCCCCCAAAAAACGGTTGCCCATCACCAGCTCTTCGCCCCGGTCTAAACGTTCCACAAAGGCGTCCAGCCGGCTGAAATCGTAGGAATCGTCCGCATCTCCCATAATGATCCATTCCCCGTGGGCGGCCAGTACCCCCTGGAACAAGGCGGAGCCATAGCCCTTCTCCTCCACGGCCACCACCCGGGCGCCCAGATCCAGGGCTATGCGCTGCGACCCGTCCGTGCTGCCGTTGTCCGCGACCAGGACCTCCGCGTCCATGCCGCTCGCGGCGACCCATAGTCCGGCTTTTTTGATGCAGCGTCCTAGAGTTTCAGCCTCATTCAGGCACGGCATCAGGATGCTGAGCTTCATGGAAGACTCCCGAAATTTTGCGGATCCGCCGACCCGAGGACCGGCGGCTTCAAGGCCGTCCGGACGCGCCCCAGAGGCGCAGCGACAGGGCCAGCGCCAGGACCGCCGCCGCCATCCACGCCAGGTCCACGGGGGTGGTCCAGCTGACGATGAAGCTGGGGAAGAGGGAACAGAGGTCCACGCCCAAGTGGCCGCCGACGATGCGCAGCAAGATGTTCTGGCCCTCCATCTTGGAGTAGCAAAGCCAGGGCAGCACGGCCATGAGCCAGCCTAGGGCCAGGGTCCAGAGCAGCAGCAGGCGCTGCCCAGTGGAACGGCCCAGATCAAAGGCCTCGGCGCAAAGCAGGGCCAGCATCGGCGCGAGCGGCACCAGGTAGCGGGCCGGGGCCATGTTGCCGTGCCAAAAGCTGATGGGGCCCAGGGGGGCGAGATAGAGCAGCAGACCCGGCAGCCAGGCCAGGGCGCGGCCGCGGTCACGACGCCAGAGGCGCAGCAGGCCGGCGCCCGCCATGCCGAAGGCCGGCGCCCAGATCAGCCATCCGTATTCCTGGTCCAGCCACAAGCCGGCCAGACCGCGGGGCAGATTCATGGGGGAAAGATCCGATGCAGGCAGGGCGTTGGTGAGCCGGTAGACGTCCAGCGGCGACCATACCCCGAACTGCCGGTGCAGCAGCCATTCCGAGCCGGCGACCAGGGCCAGCCCCGCCGCCAGCCAGACCCAGCGCCGGCGGGGAAGCAGCCAGGCGCTTTGCAGAAGCAGCAGCACGGAGACGGCCAGAAAGCGCAAATGCACCCAGGGCAGGAAGCCCGCGGCCAGAAAGGCGGCCGGGGCGGGCAGGCAGCGCGCCCAGGCCGCAAGCACCAGAAGCCAGAGCAGGCCCGAAAACAATTCCGTCATGGCGCCCGGGGACTGCAGCAGCCAGGGCGCTGAAAACGCGAAGAGCGCGAAGGCGCCCAAAGCCTGCCCCGGATTTAAGCCCACGCTGAGGGCCACCCAGAATACCAGCGCGGCACCGGCCGCGGCCAGTCCTGTGTGCACCCATCGCGCCCCCCAGGGTCCCAGTAGCAGCCAGCCGGGAGCCATGAGCAGCGGCAGGCCTGGACGGTGCTGGTTGTACATAGCGGCCACCTTGCCGAGGCTGTCCGCGTCCGCCCCCACGTCGTCGCGGTCATGGAAGAGGACCCAGGAGCGGGCCAGGTATTCGGGCTTGAGGTCCATGCTGCCGCGCTCGGCCAAGGCCCGCGTCATCATCAAATAGCGCGGCGTGTCGCCGGTGGAGGTCCAGCCCGCAGTCCATAGGGCGAGGGCCAAGTAGGTCAGCCAGCACAGTCCGAAGAGGCGCAGGGTGAGCCGGCGCGGCCGGCGTGGCGCCTCTTGGTCGAGCCATAGCCCCAGCAGGGTCAGCTCCGCGCTAAGCAGCACGCCGCTCACCCAAGCCAGGGCCAGCCAGATCTGCACCGCGCGCAGCGGCAGGTCGTTGGGCGGCGGCAGGCGCACATGGGCGGCCAAGGGCGCGGCGAAGCCGAGCAGCCCGGGCGCGCACAACGCCGCGCAGACCACCACGGCCCGGCGCCAGGACCAGCCCAGGCCGAGGCGCGCGGCCCCCAGGGCCACGACTCCGGCCAGCAGCATGCCGGCCGTGCCCTGCGCCAGCGGCAGCTCATCCCCTCCTCCCGCCCCGGCCAGGGCCCGCAGTCCCGCGGCCCAGCCCAGAACGCCGGCCAGGCTCACAGTGATCCATAGGCCCGGGGGAAGCCGTACCAGCCGTCGCGCGGCCCTTAGAAGCATGTCCGGTGAAAAAATGGTTTTCAATGGGGGGCTCGCTTCAGCCATGCTTCGTAGGCGGGCTCCACTTCCTTCATGCGTTCCGCGGATCTCAGCACCCAAACGTTGCCCTGGGCCGGGAAGAGGTCCTTGACGCTTGAGTACCACGCAACGGCGTTCTTCAGGTCGCTGTCTTTCATCATCAGGCCGTACTGCTCCGCGGTGACGCGCTGGGCGGACAATTCGCCGTCGAGATACGCTTTTTTATCGGCGGGATTCCGGTACCAGTCGTAATATTTTTCACCCTGCAGATAGGCCTCGTGGGCGCGGCTCACCTGCTCATGGCGGGCCATGCCCCATGCCATCCCCAACGTGACCGCCACGGTAGCGACCACGAAAAACCACTCACTTTTCCACCAGGGTACAGGTCCGCGTATACGGACGTCAGCGCGCGGATGAAGTGAGTCGCCGGCGATCATATTTAGGGCCATGGGGTCCACGTGAAGGAACCAGGTCGGTGTGGAACAAGAAGCGTTCGTGGGCAAGCGACAAACCGATGGCGCAAGCGGCTCTCAGGAGGCAGGGGATGTGTCCCAGACCGAGGCCATCCGGAGGCCTCGGTCTGGGACACATCCCCTGCCTACGAAAGCCCGCTCTTCTCAGCCGTCGACTCTTCCGTCTCCCCGTTCCCCGCGGCCAAGAGCCAATTCTCGGGCAATTGTTTGCTCGCCTTGGCCCCCAGCCGTTTCATCTCCTCGGCTTGGGAAACGATGCTGCCGCGCCCGTCCACCAGCTTGCGCTGGGCCTCTTCCTGGAGCCCCAGGGCGCTCTTCATGGCCTCCCGGGCGGCCGCGAAATCCTTGATGAAACCGAAGATCTTGTCGTAGAGCAGGCCCCCGCGTTTGGCGATCTCCTCGGCGTTTTTGTTGCGGCGCTCCTGTCCCCAGACCTGGTCGACCATCTTCAGCGTGCTGAACAGCGTGTTGGGTCCGACCACCACGATGCGACGCTCCCAGGACTGTTCAAAGAGGCTGGGGTCCTGCAGCAGGGCCACGCTCAGGGCCGACTCCAGCGGCACGAACATCAGGGTGAATTCGGGCGAACGCAGCCCTTCCAAGTGGGTGTAATCCTTGTCCCCCAGGGCCTTGATGTGGCGTTTGAGGGAGGCCACCAATTCAGCGGCTTCGACCAGCTGTTCAGCCTCGGAGCGGGCCTCCACCCAGCGGAAGTAGCTGGTCAGGGAGGCCTTGGCGTCCACGACCACCTGCCGCCCTTCCGGCAGGAAGACCACGGCGTCCGGAAGCTGGGCCCGGCCGTCCTCGGTCTTGAGTTTCAGGCCCCGGCCTTGCAGCACGTATTCCGGGCCTTCCCTCAAGCCCGAGGCCTCCAGCACCCGCGCCAGCACCACTTCGCCCCAGGCGCCTTGGGCCCGCGTGTTGCTTTTCAGGGTCAGGGACAGGTTGTTGGCCTGCTCGTTGAAGGAGCGGTGGGACTCGGTCAGGAGGCGCACCTGTTCGGCCAGGCCGGCCCTGGACTCCGAATCCTGGCGGTGCATGCGGTCGGCCAGGCCCTTGAGATCCTCCAGATTCTGGCGCAGGGGGGCGACCACGCCCTCGAAATGGCGGCCGGCCTCGGCGCGCAGCTCGACGCTTTTTTCGGTCAATAAACGGCCCGCTTCCAGGCCAATCTCCATGCGCAGCTTGTCCAGGCGCTCCTGGTCCTCTTTGAGCCTCAGGCGGGCGTCCTCCGCGGCCTGTTCGCCCCGGACGGCGCGCGCGATCAGGCCGGCGGCCTCCAGGCGCAGGCGGTCCAGCTCCTTTTGGGCCGCTTCCCGGGCCGCGGCCGCGGCCTGGGCCGCGCCCCGCCGGCCCAGCCAAAACCCCAAGCCCAAGGCGGCCAGCGCGGCCGCCAGCATCTCGAATGGGACGCCCATCAGTGTCTCTCCTTGGCCGGCTTAGCTTCGCGCCGACGGACCAGATTACACCATTCCGCAATATTCCGCTTCCACCCGCTTTTTTCTTGGCCGTTTACTTGGCCCTTCCCCCGCCCCTTGCCCAGCGCCCCGTCCCCGGCGATAATTGTCGCGCATGTTCAAGCGGGTGCATTCCTTTTTCGAGACCCTCGGCGACTTCGCGGGCTTTGCCGTGCGAGCCACCTATAAGGGCATTCGCCACCCGATCCGTCCGGTGGAGCTGGTGGAGCAGGCCTACTTCATCGGCTGGCAGACCCTGCCGGTGGTGCTTTTCGCCGGCTTTTTCGCGGGCCTGAGCCAGACCCTCTTCCTGGAAAGCGAACTGGACGAATACGGCGCCAAGATGACCATAGGCCGCGTGCTGGGCATCACGACCATCCGCGAACTGGGCCCTCTGGTGGTGGGGCTCATGCTCATCGGCCGGGTGGGGGCCTCCTTCGCCGCCGAGATCGGCAGCATGAAGGTGAACCTTCAGGTGGAGGCCATCGAGGCCCTGGGCCAGGACGCCGAACGCAAACTGGCCAGCCCGCGCATCTGGGGCATGACTTTGGTGGCCTTGCCATTGGTCCTGCTCACGGACCTCGGCGTTTTGATCGGCGGCTGGGTGATCAGCACGGTCAGCAACGGCATGTTCTGGTACCAGGCGCAGATGTCGGTATATTTCCGCCATGTCAGCTCCACCCTGGTGAAACCCTTTGTCTTCGGATGGATGATTTCGGTGATCGCCACCTGGTACGGTTTGCGCACCGAAGGGGGCGTCCGGGGGGTGGGCCGCGCGGTCAGCTCCACGGTCGTCACCTGCTGCATCTGGCTTTTCATCGTCAACGCCCTGGTGGGCGTCGTCATGATCGCCTGGACGGGCCTCTAGCTATGCTTCCCAGCGCCGCTTCCAAGTCCAAGCCCCCGTCCAAACGGACCCCGTCCAAGCGGACCCCGTCCAAACGGACCCAATCCGAACGGCCCCTGTCCAAACGGTCCCCGTCCGAACAGCCCCTTTTCGAACGGCCCCGGCCTGAACGCTCCCTATCTGAACGGTCCCTCTTCGAACGCTACCCATCCGAACGGCACTCCTCCGATCGGCACCCGGCCGAAGAGCCCTCCGAACGCCTCCCGACCGGACGCGGCGAGCGACGCGGCGAGCGGCCCATGGTCGAGTTCCACGACGTCCACTTCGGCTATGATGAGGGCGTGCCGGTGGTTTCGGGTGTCTCCTTCACCGTCTCGCGCGGGGAGAGCCTGGTCATTTTGGGCGGGTCGGGCTCGGGCAAGAGCACCCTCCTGCGCCTGCTGATGGGCTTCTACCGGGTGGACGGCGGTTCCATCCACTTCGAGGGCCGCGACGTGATGGCCCAGAAAGGCCAGGCCCTCTTCGCCCTGCGGCGGCGCATGGGCATGGTGTTCCAGGAGGGGGCCCTCTTCGACAGCCTGACCGTCGGCGAGAACGTGGGCTACTACCTGCTGGAACACGGCATGGACAACCCCCGCGACCTGCCCGAGGTGGAGCGCCGCGTGCGCGAAACCTTGAGGCTGGTGGGCCTGGAGCACTGCATCGACAAGATGCCCGGCGAGCTCTCCGGGGGCATGCGCCGCCGCGTCTCGGCGGCCCGCACCATCATCTACAGCCCCGACCTGATCCTTTACGACGAGCCCACCACGGGCCTGGACCCGGCGTCCTGCGAGAACTTCTGCGGCGTGATGAACGACATCAAGCGAGAAAAGAAGGTCGCCAGCATCCTGGTGACGCACAACCTCGAGGACGCTTGGGCCGTGGGCGACCACTTCCTGCTGCTGCGGGACGGCCGCAGCCTTTGGCAGGGCCCGACCGCCGGGCTCAAGGCCATGCCCGAGGACACCCTCATGAAGTTTTTCCGCGGAGAGCCGATTTGAAGCGCAGCCTGGAGCTCGGGAAGATGAACGCCCGGGTGGGCATCATGGCCTTGGCCGGCTTCGCCATTTTGGTGTGGGTGCTCTTCTTTCCCGTGCGCGGGGTCAGCTTTTTCAGCCGCAAGTTCAGGGTGAGCGGCTACTACGCGCGCGTCGACGGCCTGCGGCGCAACGCGCCGGTCTATTTCCGCGGCACCGAGGTCGGCTCGGTGGAGAGCGTCGAGATCATCCCCGACCGCCCCGACGCGCCCCTGCAGGTGGACATCAGCATCCAACAAAAAATCCAGCCCCTGCTGCCCAAGACCACGCGCATGGACATCGTGGCCTTAGGGCTCCTGGGCGACGTCTTCATCGAGCTCAAGGCCGACCCCCTCCGCACCGGCGACGAGCCCATGCTCGCCGACGGCGACGTCCTCGACACCCGGCCTTACGACAGCGTGCTGACCGGCATGAACGACCTGACCGGCCGGGTCAAGCTGCTGCTGGACCGGGTCAACAGCATTTTGGGCCAGGTCAACGCCGGCAAGGGCACCGTGGGGCGGCTGGTCCAGGAGGACACGCTCTACGACGAATTGGTCGCGGCCGTGCGCCAGTTGCGCGACGCCACGGCCAAGGTGGACACCATACAGGCCACCATCAACACCAAGCTGCTGGATCCCAACACCAAGAAGGCCCTGGACCACACCATCGCCAGCGCCCAGCGCCTGATCGACAGCGCCGACGAGCTGACCGAGAAGGCCCAGGCCGTGCGCTGGCACCTCAGCCTAGGGCTCGACAAGTATGTGGGCGAGCTCTACGGCGCCACGGCGAGCCTGCGCATCATCCCCAACAACGAACGCTATTACGAGGGCGGGGTCAGCTACTTCAACGAATCCCTCGACTGGACCGCCAACAACAACTCCTTGGGCCAGGGCTACATAGGCTACAACGCGGTGCTGGCCTGGCGCGTGCTCGGGTCCCCGGTCTTCTTCAGGGGAGGCATCAAACGCAGCAGCCCCGACGTGGGCCTGGACTGGCGCGTGGGAGAGATCGTGCCCTGGCTGCCGGTGGAGGTCGACTTCGACGCCTACCACTTCGGCAATTCCGTGCCCCAGCTGGATCTGGGGCTGGGCTACGCCTTCGCCCAGGCCTTCAACCTCACCGTGGGCGTGGAGAACATCGCCGCCACGCCCCAGTTCAGGGCCGGGCTGGAGCTGATCTACGATGATGAGGATCTGACCAGCATCCTTGTGAAAGCGAAAACGGGGCTGTAGGCAGGCCCGTCTTCCTAGGCGGGGGTGTATGTCTTAGCCAAGACCATCCGACGAACCCGGGTTCTTTGGATTGGTCTTGGCTAAGACATACACCCCCGCCTACGACGGGCTTGCTTCAGCCACTTATTTAAGATGGACGGATTTGTTGGTGATGCTGGAAGTACGGGCTTTTATTCACGGATCCGCGTTCAAACGTTCAAACTAATCTACTAAACCACCCAATGTCCGCCGCGTCCGCCGAACCCTAATCCAGGTGCGGGATCGCTTCGGAGGAGCCTTTGCCGCTCCGGTCGGGGGCTGGCGCTTCCAATTCACCCAGGCTGGGCCGCGGCGCCGGGCCTTTTTTTTGTATCCATTGGCTGGTTTCATGGGCCAGGTCCAGTGCGCTTTCCGAAAGCAGGGAGCCGGCCCCCTTCATCTGGGAGCTGCGGGTCCGGTTCCATACCAGGGAGACGCACAGGCCAAGGTCGATGAAGGCGCTGAGCCATTCAAAGGGCATCAGGGGGTTGTAGGCGAGGCGGAAGGACAGCGCGAAATAGACGTGTCCGATCAGGTAGAGGATCAGCACATCGACGGCCAGGTATTGGCGCCTGGGATCGCGCATGGATTTCAGCAGGAAAAAACCGAGGCAGAGCTGGCTCAGGGCCAGCATGCGCAGGTAGGGCGCCAGATAGTCGTCGTAGCGCAGGCGCAGGAGACCGGCCATGCGGCCGTCCAAGACCAGGTAAAGCAGGCCCTGGGCGGCCAGCCACCAGCCCGCCATGCGCACGGTCGCCCGCAGGCGGTCCTGGCGGACGTCCTCAAGGCTTTGGGGCGGGGGCCTAAAGCCCCTAGAAGTCGGACTGGGTGGCAACGGACATCTCCGAAGTCTCTTGCAGCGCCTGAAAAATTCCCGGGCTGACCGTGCCCGCGTTTGAGACAAGCATGGTGACGCTCACGAAAATCTCCCGGCTGTTGTCCGCGCCGTCTATGGCCACCTCAAAGCCGGCCGGGAAACCGGTGCCGCCCAGGGCGCCGGCGCTGGCGGGCATGGTGTAGTTGGCTTCGGCGTAGGCTGGAACCTGGAGCGCGCCTCCGGGCCCCTGCAGGCCGATGACCGAAGTGCTGGTCGACGCGCCGGAGCTGTTCAGGGCGACACTGTAGCCGCCCGGCCCCGCGGTCAGTCCGCTGGAATTGCCGTTGGCGCGGTTGACGCGTCCTATGTCCACGCCGGGCTTGGCCCCGTAGCTTTGCACGAGATCGAAGTCGTCCAGGTAGGCCCAGCTGTACATGGGCAGGGTCGTTGGAAGCGCCTCGGGGACCCCGGGACTGTACACCGAGGATTCCGGCTGGAGCGGGTAGAAACAGCTGGAACAATTGCTGGTCAGGGTGACGTTGGCCGGGTTGAAGGCCATGGTGTAGCCGGTGCTGGTGAGGTATTGGCACGCGGCCAGCATCCGTGGGCAGCAAAGGTTGCCGTTGTAGGTGCCGGGCGAGTCCGTGAGGCTGTTGAGGCTGGTGTAGTCGATGAGCGGCTGGCTGCGCCATTCGGTCAGGCGCAGTCCCTGCCCGCTCCCGG
>Ga0182024_10014868_pt1 | contig 14993 bp, 9 predicted proteins | sample P32metaG_FD_120480 | JGI IMG/M metagenome (GOLD analysis project Ga0182024, IMG submission 120480) | Permafrost microbial communities from Stordalen Mire, Sweden - P3-2 metaG (Illumina Assembly) | ecosystem: Environmental > Terrestrial > Soil > Wetlands > Permafrost | place: Sweden: Stordalen... | reverse complement strand
TGGGCACCGCGGGCGTGATGGTGATGGCCGAAGGCACCTGCATGGTCGATATGCTTAAGACGATCGCGCATTTCTATCATCACGAGTCATGCGGACAGTGCACGCCGTGCCGCGAAGGATGCGGCTGGATCGAGAAATTGCTTACCGACCTCGAAGCGGGGCGCGGTAAGATGGAAGATCTCAAGGTCATGATCGACGCCGCGAGTAACATGGAAGGCAATACTATCTGCGTGCTGGCCGACAGCCTCTCGATGCCGGTGAAGAGCTTCGTGCCGAAGTATCGCGACGAATTCGAAGCGCACATCAAGCTCGGGCATTGTCCCTTCAAGACCGCGCCCGCGCAGCAGGCGGCCTGACATGCCGAAACTTACGATTGACGGCAAGGAAGTTGAGGCTGGCGCCAACCTGAACGTGATCCAGGCGGCCGAGCTCGTCGGCGTCGAGATTCCGCACTACTGCTACCATCCTGGTCTGACGATCGTCGGCAATTGCCGGATGTGCCTGGTCGAAATCGAAAAAGCGCCCAAGCTGCAGATCGCCTGCAACACACGCGTCGCGGAAGGGATGGTGGTCCACACCAAAAGCGCCAAGGCCGTCGTCGCGCAGAAGGCGGTGCTCGAGTTCCTGCTGATCAACCATCCGATCGATTGTCCGGTTTGCGATCAGGCCGGCGAGTGCAAGCTGCAAGACTACTACATGGATTACGATCAGCAGCCGTCGCGCTTTCCGTTGCCCGAGAAAAATCACAAGGGCAAGGCGATCGACATCGGCTCGGGCGTGATGCTCGACCAGGAGCGATGTATCCTGTGCGCGCGATGCACCCGGTTCTTCGACGAAGTGACGAAGACCTCGGAGCTGGCGATTTTCGAGCGCGCCGACCACAATCGCATCGACATCAATCCGGGCCAGCCGGTCAACAACAAGTACGCCGGCAACGTGGTGGACATCTGCCCGGTCGGCGCGCTCACCGAAAAAGAATTTCGCTTCCGGATGCGCGTGTGGTACCTGCATCGCACGGCGTCGGTGTGCGGGGGATGCGAGCGCGGTTGCGCGATTGATATCCATCATCATCGCGGGCGCATCTACCGCTTCAAGCCGCGCTACAATCCCGGCGTCAACGACTACTGGATGTGCGACGAAGGCCGCCACAGCTTTCCCGCGCTGCAGAACGAAACGCGCCTCACGTCGCCGCTCGTGCAGGCGAAGGATCAGCTGGTAGTCGAGCCATGGGGCGAGGGCGTCAGGCGAGCGGCATCGATCATCGCGGACTACAAACGCAGCTACGGCGGCAATTCAATCGCGGCGGTCGTCGATGCGACCTCCACCAACGAGGAAGCCTACGCACTGAAGCAATTTATGAAGACCGCGATCGGCTCGGATCGAATTGCGACGCTCAACTGGTCGCCGCCGGGCGTCAGTGGCGATGACGAGTTGCTGATTCGGGCCAACAAAAATCCCAACACGCGCGGCCTCGCGGCGCTCGGACTTTCCGCCGACGGACTCGACGGGCTCGCGGCGGCGGTCGCGTCGGGCGAGCTCAAGATGCTGATCGCATTCCGCGCCGACCTGGTTCGCGCGCTCGGCGAAGAGGAATTCGTCAGGCGCTTCGGCGCGCTCGACTACATGCTGGTGCTATCTACAGACGCCAATGAAACTTGCCAGATGGCCAACCAGGTCTGGCCGATCGCGGCGTATCCCGAAATCGACGGCAGCTTCACGAACTTCCAGGGCCGCGTGCAACGAATCAACGCCGCGTTCCCGCCGCCGGGAACCGCGATCGCAGGCGTCGAGGCAATCGCGAGACTCGGTCACGCGCTCGACGGCGTCGATCGTCCGCGCTCGGCGGACGCCGTGTTCGCCGCGATGGCCGCCGCGGAGCCCTCGTTCAAGGGGCTCGCACTCGCGAATCTTGGCGAGCATGGCGTAGATCTCGCTACGAGCTGAACGGACAGTCAGCGAAGAACCAGGAATTCGGACCCTCACCCGACACTCGAGCTCTCGCGTCGGCCTCTCCTAGATAGAGAGAGGGCGAATTGAAGAATTTCTCAGCCTGCGTGGCAGTTGAAGCGGAAGCCTGATTTGCCGCTGTGGATCCTGGCGATTCGGGTTTTGATCTTGGGCGTGATTGGCAGGTCGGGGAATGCCTTGACGAATGCTTGCAGTCCCGCGGCCGTCTTGGCGGCGTTTTCGCAGGCGCAGATTCCTGAGAGGAGTTCCGATTCGAGGCTGTCGATTTCGCCTTGTGCTTCGGATGCGTAGTCGTCGGGATACGTCGTGCGGAAGGTCAGCCAGCCGCGGTAGAGATCGATCATCAGTTTTCCATCGAAGCGCGTGCATCCCGATTCGCCGATCTGCTGCTGGATGTAGGCGGGGAACGGGCCGTTGCCGTCGGGTTCGGTGCGCGAGTAGATATCGAAAAAAGCGCGGTCGGCTTTGGTGCCCTGCTTGCGCGCGAGGCTTTTGAAGTAGTCGACGCTCGGGCGCACGATTGTCATCGCTTCCCGCACCACGATGAACCCCTGCATCTGGCGCTGGACTTGCTGATACTGCGATTCGCTAAGGTCTGGCAGGACAGCTTGTAGCTGCGGGCTCGCCTGCATCCCGGCTTCGAAGACCGGCTCGATGGGAATCTTGCCGCGCGACGTACTCAAGTGGTCGAGCGCCGATGAGTAGGCTTGTACTGCAGGCGGTATCTCGATGTCCGCGGCGTTTGCCCGGGTCGCGAAGCATGAGAGCGCGATCGCGACGGCAAGTAGCGCGCGGAAGAGAGCGGGCGATGGATTGAGCGACGTGTGCAAGCGGATTCGATCGCTAGCATCGCGATCGCTACGTGCGCAAGCGTGCCTCCCAACGCCTGGCCGAGCGCGAACCGCGCCGACGGCAGGTTGGGCTAATCTTTGGAGGGCTGGAACACTATCTCGACGCGATCCAGGTAGCTGAGCAGCTGGCGCGCCAGCGTCGTCACCGCGCCATCGTCGCGAATCGCGGCGGCATGCTCGAGCGAACGGCCCATCTCCGTCATTGAATCGAATCCGTAGCTGCCGCCTTCGCCCTTGATGCGATGCGCAAGGCTGCCGATCTCGGCATAGTCGCGCCGGGCGAGGGCGTCGAAAATCGTAGCCACTTCGTGGCGCTTGTGCGTAAGAAATCCCGGGATCAGATCGCTTAGATCTTCGTCCACTTCCACAATTACTCGGTCCGGCATGTTTCCTCCTTGAGATTGGTAATGTCCGCGCGTTCGTCATCGGACTGGTGCCCCTCGACCGCGTCGCGAATCGCGTTGAGCAGCGTCGATTTTTTGACCGGCTTGGTTACGTGCGCGTCGCACCCGGCCGCCATGGTGCGATGCACCGCTTCATCCAGCGCCGAGGCGGTAAGAGCCACGATGGGTGTGCGGCGGCGGCTGTTCGCCACCTCCCAGACTCGAATGGTGCTGGTAGCTTCGTAGCCGTCAACGATCGGCATCTGGATATCCATCAGCACCAGGTCGAACTTCCCGGCGACGAATTTGTCGATCGCCTGCTGGCCGTCTTCGGCCTCTTCGAGAACGTAGGGCGTTTTCTTGAGATAGGCCCGGATCAGCGAGCGGTTATCCTGCGAATCATCGACCATGAGAATTTGCAGCGGCCGATCGAGGATCGCCGGAGGAGCCGATGCCGGCCCGATTGCCGGCGGCGGCGATCTGTCGCTGCGCGCTCCGAGCTGCACTCCGGCGCACGCTCGCGCGACCGCCGCGAACAACTCGGGGCGCCGCACCGGTTTGACAATATAATTGTCCACCCCGATCGCGTGCAGGCGCGCAACCTTGTTGGTCAAATCGCTGGTGCTGAGCATCATCACGATCTGCGGCCGTCCTGCCCCGCCGTTCATCAGGAATTCGGCGACTTCGACCCCGCCCTGCGTGGGCATCGTGCCGTCGAGCAGCACGAGCTGGTAGCGTGAGGTCTGCGCGCGGTTACGCGTGAGTTCCACGATCGCTTTGGCCGCCGACGACGCCTGGGTCACCTGCGCGCCGTGCGCTGTAAGCAGTTCGGAGACAATCGAGCGGCTGTCGTCGTTGTCGGCGACCAACAGTATTTCCACGCCGGCGAAAGTCCGGTGCTGCGACTCGGATGGCGGGGGCCCGGATGCGACTTCAAATTGCGCGGTGAACGAAAACGCGCTGCCGGTTCCCGGTTCGCTCGCGACCTCAACCGTACCGTGCATCAGGGCGACCAGCCGCGCGGCGATTGCCAGTCCGAGCCCGCTGCCGCCGTATTTGCGCGAGGTCGAAGAGTCGGCCTGGCTGAACGCGTGGAACAGCAGGTGGCGCTTGTCGGCCGCAATTCCGATTCCCGTATCGGTCACCGTGAACTTGAGCCGGCCCGCGACGGTCGAGTCAGCCTCGACCGACACCAGCACCTGTCCCTTCTGCGTGAATTTGATCGCATTGCCGATCAGGTTGATCAGGATTTGACCGAGTCTCAAGGGATCGCCGAGGACGAACTCGGGGACCTCCGGCGCAAACCGCACCATCAGCTCGAGGCCTTTTTCATGCGCGCGGATCGCCAACGTCTCGAGCACCTTTTCAGTCACGTCTTTGAGGTCGAATTCGACCGCCTCGAGGCTGATACGACCACTCTCGACCTTGGCCAGATCGAGGATGCCGTTGATCAACGCGAGCAGCGCGTGGCCGTTGCTGATGACGGTGCTCAAATATCGCCGCTGCTCATCGTTCAGCGCGGTTTCCATCAACTGATCGGACATCCCGAGGATTGAATTCATCGGCGTGCGAATTTCGTGCGACATGCTCGACAGGAACTCCGATTTGGCCCGCGACGCTGCCAGCGCGGCCTCGCGCGCGGCGACCAGTTCGCGTTGGGTCATCTTGAGGTCGGATATTTCGCGCGTAATAGTCAGGCAGCAGAGCTGTCCCTTCAGCTCCAGGTTCACTGCCGAAAGGAGCACCGGCCGCTCCGAGCCATCCTTCACGCGGAACGCCACTTCGAGGTTTCTGACTTCGTTGTTCTTCATCAGTTGATCAGCGAAGTTGATCATTTCGTCCGGATGGATCCACAGGTTGAGCTCAGCGAAATGGTGGCCGATGGCCTCTTCGCGCGAGAACCCGGTGGTCTTGATGAATTCCTGGTTGACGTCGATATAGGTTCCAGTGATGCCGGTGAGGGTCATGCTGTCGAGGTTCGCGTCGAACAGTTTGCGGAAGGTTTCCTCGCTGTCGCTGAGCGCCTTTACGGTCTGTTCGAGCTTGCGGGAGGCTTCCTTAGGTGCGGTCAGGTCGCGAATCATCGTGACCACGCAGTCTTCGCCCTCGAGTTCGACGCGTACCGCGGCCAACACCGCCGGCATCAGACGGCCGTCGGGAAGCACGAAATCTACCTCCATGTTGCGGACGACGCCGTCGGCCACAATGCGATCGCGAAGCTGCTGATGCTGTTCCTCGCTCGCCCAGATCTGACGCTGGCCTTTGCGGGAATCGTCGAGATCCTGCTGCCCGTAGCCGAAGCGCTCGAATTGCTGGTTGAAATCGATGTAAGCGCCGTCGGACAGCCGCGTCACGACGATGATGTCCAGGGTTGCGTCGAAGATTTTCCGCAGTGCGGCGTGGCTGGCGCGCAGTCTCGTTTCGACCTGCTTTATCTCCGTGATGTCCCGGGTCATCGACATCACGCACTGCTCGCCTTCGACTTCGAGCACCGAAGCCGAAATCAGATTCGTCTCGATGGTGCCGTCTCTTCGACGCTGCGTGATCTCCATGTTCTTGACGCGGCCGGTTTGGTGAATCTTCTCGACAAACCGGGTCATCTGTTGTTCGTCCGGCCACATTCCAAGTGCGATGACGCTGCTCCCAATCACGTCCGCGCGAGTGTAGCCGGCGACCTGGTAGTTGTCGTTGACCGCAATGAAACGTCCGTCGGTAAGGCTGTTGACTGCGATGTTATCTGGCGACGCCTCGAACATCTTGCGCAGCATCGACTCGCTCGCCTGCAGCCGAACGAGGTCGCGTTCTCGCGCCGACGCGGCTTCGGCGCGCAGGCCCATCTCGCGCACGAGCAAGCGATGGTGCCTGGCCAGCGCTGCGATTTGCTCGGCTAATTTCTGGCGAAGGCGGGCGCCAAGGACCGCACTAAACTGGGACAACACCAGCGCAGTCAACACGGTCGTCCAGTCGATCGCCAGGCTCGAAGCCGGATCCGCCGAGTGCATCGAGTACCCTAACATCGCAATCACTCCGCTCGCCCCAAGTGCCGCCTGCCAACGCGGACCCCATGGTACCAACGCGCCTGCGCTGAAAAAAAACAACACGATCGACGTAACCAGCACGTCGCAGTGACCGTCGATTACCGCCATGCGTGCCGTGCACGCCAAGATAGCCGTAAAGATTAGCAGCCAGATCGCACGCCAGTTTCGCGACGCACCAGGCGACCGCGCGGTTACGAACGCAATCAAGCCGATCGTGATGCAGGCGATGTGAAGCGGGCTGGTGTTTGGGAATGTCAGGGGATACTCGACGCGGTCCAGCATCGTGTATCCAATTTGAAAGGCGATGATCGTCAGTGAGCCCGCGCGCATTGTCGACGATACCCACGTGGAATTGTCACCGTCGTCCATCACATGCGTCATCGCCGGTTCGATTGCGGTGATGTCGGCTATCGGCGTGGCAAAGGGATGCGTGGTCGGCGCAGACGTGCCGTTGTCGGAGCGCCGCGCCTCAATCCCCAAGCCCTCGGCGGACGGATCTGTCTCAAGGTGCACGCATCAATAGGAAGCAAGTCCAATGCCTTACGGAGCATTGCAACAACCTGCTATCGCCGTCTGACGTTGGCTTCTATCGCCGAATCTCTAACCGAGTTGCGAAGGGGTGTCCCAAAATGCGTCGGCGGACGCCGAAGTGTCTCTTCAACCGTCCAGCGCCGTCTCGAAGTCCTCGATCAGATCGTCGCTCGATTCGAGGCCCACCGACAGTCGGACGAGACCGTCGCCGATTCCTGCGCGCGCGCGATCCGAGGCCGACATTCCCGAATGCGAAGTGGTTGACGGACGCGTGATCAACGTCTCGACGCCGCCGAGACTCGGGGCGCTTATCGGTATCGTCACGCGATCCATGAAACGCCGCGCGGCGTCGAGTCCGCCCTCCAGCTCGAAGCTCAGCACGCCGCCGAAACCGTCGAACAGCTCGCACGCGCGCAGGTGATTCGAATGGCTCTCGAGGCCTGGATAGTTCACCCGCACGACCGCGCGATGCTGTTCCAGCCATCGCGCAATCTTGAGCGCACTTTCGTTCTGATGGCGGACGCGCACCGCAAGCGTCTTCATCCCGCGGTGCAACAGGAAGCACGCATGCGGATCGAGACTGCCGCCGAGATGGTTTTGCGTACGCGTGATGCTTGCGACCAGGTCCGCGCGTCCGATCACCGCGCCCGCCACGATGTCGGTGTGCCCGTTGAGGTACTTGGTGCCGCTATGCAGCGACAGATCGAAGCCGATTTCCGCGGGCCGAAAATTTATCGGGCTCGCGAACGTATTATCGATGATCGAGACCAGCCCGTTCTCAGCAGCGAAATCCACCGCTGCCTGCAAGTCGCTCACCTGCAGCAGCGGATTCGACATCGCCTCGACGTAGATTGCCTTGGTGTGGGGGCGAATCGCCTCGCGCCAGGTGGCCGGCTCGTCGCCGTCGACGAAATCCACCGAGAGCCCGTAGCGCGGGAACTCCTCGACAAACAGATCGTGCGTGCCGCCGTATACGCAGTCCTGCGCGAGCAGATGGCCGCCACCGGCGAGGACGGTTAGCAGCGTGGCCGAAATCGCCGCCATCCCGCTGGTCGCGACTAGCGCCGCCTCCGCATTTTCGAGCGCCGCCAGCTTCGCGTGCAGCACTGTATGATTCGGCGTGTTGTTCAGCCGGATGTAGCGCAGGTCGTGGTAGCTGGTCTGTCCGGCGTATTCGTACGTCGAGGATTGAAAAATCGGCATCGTGACCGCGCCGCCGATCAACGGCTCCGGCTCGCCCGCGTGAATCAGCTTCGTGTCGAGCCCTTTGATAAGTCGCGCCATGGGGCCTCCGCTGCCACGACATTTATCACTCGGCGCGTCACGGAAAATAGGTGTCCGCTGGTTTGTCGTATGAGACTGCGATGCTGCCGCCAGCGGTCACAGGCAGCCCGTGATACAATGGCGCTCGCTCGAAAAGCGCCGCGGTCGCATCTTGGTACATCAGTCGCCAGTGCGGGTCCTTTCTGACTACGTCTGCCCCCTTGGTATTCACGCCCATCAGCACGTAGTCGTGCGGATACGCCTCGAGCAGATGTTCTGCGCCTTCCATCCCATAGAAAAAGATTGCGTAGTCGCCTTCCTGCTTGTCGGTGTAGACCAGCTCGCCTCGCGGATCGATATAAACCTTGAACGCATCGCCCATGTGCCAGAGCACCCACGAGCCCCATTCGAACTGGGGCAGGATGTTGCCGTGCAGGTGATGCTGTTGCATGTACGCGAGCGCGCCGGTCGGCATCGGCTTCCAGGTTTTCAGCCGATTCGAAAAAGTTCCGCCGACGAGAGCCAGCGCAATCGCGCAAATCGCCATCAGCGTCGCGGGAGGCTCATCGTTGCCGGCGGCCTGCGCATCGCTCTTGCTCTTGGCCCTGCGCTCCAACACCAAACTCGCATGACGCGCCAGCGGAATCGCCACTGCGATCACGCCGATCGCTACGTTGCGCGCGGCATAGAAGGCGGCGCCGATAAATATCGTCGCGACTGCGAGCAGGGCGGCGTCCTCGAGGTCGGGAGCCATCACAACAACCACCACCAACCCGGCAAACATCAGCATCGGCGTAACGTACTGAAGCAACTCCTGCGGGGAGCTCCGCCAATTCGACAGCATCATCGTCGTCAACGGCACCCAGTCAGCGATTACCCGTCGAATCAACGGATCGCCGACCGAATGCGCCACACCAGTCCACAATCCCACGCCGAACGGATTTAGAATCGTGGCCGCCGCGCATCCAAGCGTGACCCACGCGAGCCGCCACGCCGACGCCATGCGGTCTGCGTCGCTAAACCATCCTTCGACGAACATGCTCGCAGCTGCGACGCCCATCGCGCCGAGTCCGACGATGTAACCGCCGTGAAAGTTGGCCCACAACGCGAACATCGGGATCAGCGGCCACAGCGTCGCGTCGCGCCGGTAAACCTCGATCGCGAGTGCCATCATGACGACCGCGATCATCATGAAAGTGAAGAGCTGCGGCCGAAATTGCATCTGGGTCGAGATGGCGACGGCGCTGAGAATCAGGGTAAGCCGCTGCACTCGCGCCACCGCGCCGGTGGCGGAAATTCCGATCGCCAGTGCGACGATCAGAATACTCGAGCAAAGCAGCTTCAGAAGCTTCAGGCCGAAGACGCCGAGATGCGCGTAGAAAAAAGCCAGCGCTACCTGCGACAGCCATTCGTGATTGTGCCACGGCGCGCCAACCGCGCTGTACGAGTAAGTGTCAAAGCGCGGAATGTGGCCGGTGCGCAGCGTCGTCTGGCCGGTCAGCATGTGAATCCACAGATCCGGCTCAGCGAAGTTGTCAGCCGTCGCGAGTGCGATCGACAGGACGACCGTCCATGGCGATGCGGAAAGGAGCGAGTAGCGCTGAGGCTTCAACGACGTGCGAGTGAATCACCCGCGGAGAGCCTCCGCAATAGCTCACAGCCATCGCGCTTTCGCGGTCTCAATCGCGCCGGTAGTCTATTCGCCGTGAAAGCTATCGTAAACGGCGGCGACTCGGGTGCTGCGTCGAGTCCGGGCGTGGCCGGCTCGAACGGCTGCCCGTCTCCAGGCCGGATGCGAGCTTTCGTCGACGCATTCAGAGAGGCCCGCTGGCTAAATGCCGAGCGTGTCCGCGGCTACTCGAGACTGCTCTGCGCGTGCTACCTCGCGCTGTTCTTCGCGTGGCTGGTGTTCAGACCGGGCGGAGTCTGGGCGACGTTGCAGCCGGTCGGTGGCGACTTCCCGCCGTACTATTCGGCTTCCTCGCTGGCGCTCCGGGGAGATCCTGCGGCGGTGTACGATCGCGCAAAGCTGTCTGCCGCCGAGAAAGCGACGCTGGGCGCCAAATCTCCGGGTTTCCAGAGATTCGAATACCCGCCCATGTTTCTCACTGTAATTCTCCCGCTGGCGATCCTTCCTTATAGCGCCGCGCTGATCGTCTGGTCGCTGGTCGGGCTGGCAGCCTATCTGAGCATGGTGCGGAGAATTGTGCCCGGGCGCGATACGCTGTGGGTGGCGCTCGCATTTCCCGGCGCGCTGCTGACGATTCTCGACGGACAGAATGGCCTGATAACCGCTGCCCTGTTCGGCGGCGGATTGCTGCTCCTCGAACGCCGCCCGTGGGTCGCAGGCGCGCTGTTCGGACTCCTCTGTTACAAGCCGCAGTTCGGCCTCCTGCTGCCTCTGGTTCTTCTGGCAACGCGCCAGTGGCGAGCTATCGCCGGAGCGGCGCTGGTGGTCGCGGCGTTCGCAGGACTCTCGGCGGCACTGTTCGGAATGCAGACCTGGCGAGGGTTCCTGGCCATCGTCCCGGTAACGACCCACGAAATGCTTGAGCAGGGCGACATCGGGTTCGGCAAGATTCAGAGCATCTTCGGCGCGGCGAGACTGTGGGGCGCATCCGTCCGGGCGTCTTACCTGATGCAGGCGGCGGTCAGCATCCCCGCTGCGTGCGCGGTGTTGTGGGTCTGGCTCAAACCCGGCGGATTTCCAGTTAAAGCCGCTGCCTTGGCCGCTGGAACCCTACTGATCACCCCGTACTTTCTCGACTACGATTCGGTGCTGCTGGCGGTGCCGATCGCGTGGCTGTCGTGGGACGCGATGCGTTCGGGTTTTCTGCCGTGGGAAAAATCGATCTTGTTCCTCGTGTGGTTCTTCCCAATGTTTGCGCGAATACTGAGCCTGTTCGCGTCTCTGACACTGATGCCATTGGTGCTCGCGCTGTTGATGTTTGACATCATCCGGCGCGCCGCGATCTGGAACCCACCCGTCTCAGTGAGCCAAGACTAAAAGCCAATTCTGCGCGTCGCCGCACGCTTTCACCTACCGCATCGCGCCGGTAGTCTGGTCGGGTGAAAGCTCTCGTAGTCGGCGGCGGCATTATCGGCAGTTCGGTTGCATGGCGGCTCGCGTCCGACGGCGTCGAGGTCTCGGTGTTCGAGCGCGGCCGTCTTGGCCTGGAAGCTTCGTGGGCTGCCGCCGGATTGATCGGGCCGCAGGCCGAGGCGCACGAGCCCGGTGTGTTTTTCGATCTGGCGCTCGCAGGCAAACGATCCTTTGATGCGATTGTTGAACGCCTCACGGCCGAGAGCGGCGTCGATCCCGAGTATGATGCTCACGGCGTGCTCTACGTCGCCTTTGACGACGCGGCCCGCGCCGAGTTGCAGTCGCGCGCGCGATGGCAGCGCGCGGCCGGCGGCGACGTCGAGGAATTGTCGCCGCGCGAGGCCTTCAGGCTCGCGCCGGTGCTGTCGGAAAAAATCATCTTCGCGCTGCACATGCCCAACAATCGGCGCGTCGAGAATCGCAAGCTCACGCTTGCCTACATTAACGCCGCGACCAACGCTGGCGCCGACTTCCGCGAGGGTGCCCGCGTCGATTCGGTCGCAATCGAGGGCGGTCGCGCGTCAGGTCTGCGGCTGGCCGATGGCTCGCTCGAGACCGGCGACGTTATCATCAACGCCGCCGGCGCGTGGGCAGGCGACATCCGCGGCCTCGAAGACGATCGCATCCACTTCTACCCGGTGCGCGGCCAAATCCTGTGCTTCGACGCGCGCCCCGGCCTGGTCGGACCGTCGATTTTCTCAACGTCCGGAATAGTGGTGCCGCGGCGCGACGGGCGTATCCTCGCCGGTTCGATCTTCGAGGACGCCGGCTTCAACAAGTCCGTGACGCTCGACGGGATGGAACGAATCCTCCGCGCCGTGCGTGCGATGGTACCTTCGATCGCCTCGATTCCATTTCGCGAAGCGTGGGCCGGCCTTCGCCCCGCGAGCGACGACCTGCTCCCCGTGCTCGGCCCGTCGCCGACCGTCGCCAACGTGCTCTACGCCGCGGGCCATTTCCGCAGCGGCATCCTGCTCTCGGCGTTGACCGGAGAAGTGATCGCCGACCTCGTCAAAGGCCGCCAGCCCTCGATCGATCTCGCGCCATTCTCGCCCGCGCGCTTCCGCAACGGCACCGCCCGCGCGGTAAAACTCGCCGACATGATATGAAGGCACTCGGACTAGTCCGCGATTTGTTCTTCCGCGCGAAGATTGACGCAGTCGCCGCCGCCGTCGGCGCCGAAGTCGAGTACGCGTCGTCTTTAGATGTGATCGCCGCGCGATGCGCCCAGCTTCACCCCTCGATCATCTTCATCGATCTTTCCGACGCCACATTTCCCGCTCTCGCAACGCTCGAGCAAATCAGAGCCGCCGCGCCGGGCGCGCGCGTGATCGGATTCGCATCGCACGTCGATCTGAAACCGCTTAAGGCTGCCCGCGAAGCCGGCTACGAGCTGACGCTCTCGCGCAGCGAGTTCACCGCCCGCCTCCCCGAACTGTTAAAGGGATCTCCGCGCTAAACGAGCTCCCGCATCGCGCGGCGTACCGATTTTCTAATAATAAAGTGCAGGGGTTACCCGCGCCCAAGGAAGTGTGAACCCCAGGCAGGTTTCACATCGAATGAAGTTCTTTGGACTGTGCACCGATGATATAAATTTTCCATGCCCACAGCTCTTGACGATTTCCATCCTGCAGTTCGCGCCTGGTTCGAGCGGCGATTCGATGCGCCGTCGCGTGCGCAGGACCTCGGATGGCCCGTTATCGGCGCCGCCAATAACGCGCCTGGCTTCGACGTTCTGCTCTGTGCGCCGACCGGCAGCGGCAAGACGCTCGCCGCCTTTATGTGGGCAATCAACGGCCTCGTGCTCGACGCGGCGCGCGACGCTCTGCGCGACGAAGTCTCCGTGCTGTACGTTTCGCCGCTGAAGGCGCTGGCCAACGACATCCGGCTCAATCTCGAAGAGCCGCTCGACGGCGTGCGCGACGTTGGCGCCGAATCAGGACTCGATCTTTCGCGCATCCGCGCCGGCCTGCGCACGGGAGACACGTCGGCGAGCGAGCGCACTGCGATGCTTCGCCGGCCGCCGCATATTCTCGTCACGACGCCCGAGTCGCTGTTCATCCTGCTGACCTCGCCGAAGTTCCGCGAGAAGCTTGCCGCGGTGCGGCACGTGATCGTCGATGAACTCCACGCGCTCGCCGGCAACAAACGCGGTGCGCATCTCGCGCTGACGCTGGAACGCCTCGAACGCTTCGTGACGAGTCGCGGAAATGCGCGGCCGAATCGAATCGGGCTGTCGGCGACGCTGAATCCGATCGAAAAGCTCGCGGGATTCCTGGCCGGCTACGACGTGGCTCGCGACAACACCCGCTCGCCGCGTCCGATAAAGATAGTTCGCGCCGACGATCGCGTGCGCACGATGGATCTCCAGGTCATCGCGCCCGGCCCCGAGCTCGGACCGCTGGCGACGCATCCGCATTGGGAGGCGATGTACGACGAAGTCGCGAGGCTCATCGGCGAGCATCGCACGACCCTGGTTTTCACGCTCAGCCGCCGTCATGCGGAGCGCGTGGCGATCAATTTGCAGAAGCGGCTCGGCACAGACGCGGTGATGGCGCATCATGGCAGCCTCGCACGGGCCGAGCGGCTGCTCGCCGAGCAACGCCTCAAGCGCGGCGAGTTGAAAGCGATTGTCGCGACCGCGTCGCTCGAACTCGGCATCGACGTCGGCGCCGTCGAGCTGGTCTGCCAGCTCGATACGCCCAAATCCATCTCGGCCGCTATCCAGCGCATCGGCCGCTCGGGCCACAGCCTCGGCGCGACTCCGAAGGGCCGCTTCTTCGCGCTGACCACCGACGATCTGCTCGAATGCGGCGCGGCGGTGCGCGCGATTCGCCATGGGCATCTCGATGAAGTCGAAATTCCGATGGGATGCATCGATATCGCGGCGCAGCAAATCGTCGCGATCGCCGCCGAGGAAGAAGAAATCTCCGAAGCCGATCTGCTGCGCGTGCTGCGCAGCGCGTACAACTTCGGCCAGCTCGACGCCGCCAAACTTCGCCATCTGCTGGAGCAGCTGGCCACTGATTTACCTGAAAAAATCATGGGCGCGGCGCCGAAAATTTTCTTCGATCGGGTCAACGCGCGCATCCGCCCGCGCCGCTCCGCGCGACTCTCGGTAATCACTTCGGGCGGAACGATCCCCGAAGCCGGCAATTACGACGTCGTGATCGAATCCGAGGGCCGCAAAATCGGCGACGTCGAAGAGGACTTCGCGCAGGAGTCCTCGCGCGGTGACGTGTTCTCGCTTGGCTCGATGCCGTGGCAGATTCAACGCAGCTCGCGCGGCCGCTTGATGGTCGAGGCTGCGCCCGGGATGGCGCCGACGCTGCCGTTCTGGCTGACCGAGGCGGGCGGCCGTTCGCCGGCAATGTCGGCCGAGATAAGCGACCTTCGCCACCAGATTTGGAATCGCCTCGAACGCAAGGAATCGGCCGAAGAATGGCTGATGGCGGAATGCGCGATGTCGGAGCGCGCCGCGACGCAAGCCGCCGACTACGTTCGCCGCGGCGTCGAGGCGCTCGGGGCTATTCCCGACGAGAAGACCGTCGTCGTCGAGCGGTTCTTCGACGGCCTGGGCGGCACGCAAATCGTCATCCACACGCCATTTGGAATCCGCCTCAATCGCGGACTCGGCCTGGCGATTCGAAAGCGCCTGTGCCAGTCGTTCGATTTCGAAATCCAGGCGTCTGCGATCGACGACGGCGTGCTGCTCGCGCTGAATTCGCGCCACAGTTTTCCGCTCGACACTCTGTTCAGCATGCTGAAGGCGCGCAACGCGCGCGACGTGCTGGTGCAGGCGCTGCTGGCGGCGCCGATGTTCGAAGTGCGCTTCCGCCATGTTGCGACGCGCGCG
>Ga0182024_10014867_pt1 | contig 14993 bp, 12 predicted proteins | sample P32metaG_FD_120480 | JGI IMG/M metagenome (GOLD analysis project Ga0182024, IMG submission 120480) | Permafrost microbial communities from Stordalen Mire, Sweden - P3-2 metaG (Illumina Assembly) | ecosystem: Environmental > Terrestrial > Soil > Wetlands > Permafrost | place: Sweden: Stordalen... | reverse complement strand
TCCCGTCCCGCGACTGCTGGCAATTCAACCGTTTTGCGAAAAACCAGCAACCTTAAACCGGACTCAATGTGTCAACCATGTCCCCGGTCTAAAGTGTCAACTATCTCCCCGGCCGTACAGTTTGGCCCCCGGCCCTCCGGGCCTCGACGAATTATTAGGTCCCACATTTCATCGTGCCAAGCTAAACCGGCACCGTACACGTCGTCGTGACCGGTGAAGCGAAGCAGGAAGAGCTAGTTTGGACAAGTCTGGAATCCGGGGTAGCGCACTGGCGAGATCTTCGGTTTTCTCCCGGTTTAATGGTCTTCGCTGGCCCAAGAAGCGGGTTATCCCATCCAGAAGCGATGCGCACGGAAATCGAAGGTGAGGACGTGCCCGGTGAAGAGCTCATGGCCCACAGTGCCATCGAACATTCCGTCGGGCAAGTGAACCTTGGGGGTCGCGAAGTAGAGGGCGGCCTCATGCTTCAGTACTGCTGCTCCGAAGCTCTCGGTCGCGGCTACGCCCGCGATCATGTCGACTCCGTCGTCGGTGAAGGGGAAGTTGCGCTTTTTCGCAGCGTCCTGTTGCGCGGACAAGCCCAGCTTCTCAACCGAAGTAGGGTAGATGAGCATGGTGCCGGTGTAGAGGGTATCGATCTGCACCGTGACCGGCTTGCCGTTCACGTTAAAACCGGTGGTGACCACGATGGGAGGCCCCTGCTTACCGAACGTCGGATGGCTCACGGTTCCGCAGAAACCGGGGCAGCGCACGTCGGTCGTCATCGGTTCGGATACTCCGATAAGGCGTTCTTTGTAATTCAATTTCAGCATCCGGTCGTGGAAGACCGTGTAGGTTACCGTTCCATCTGAAACCGGAAAGGTTCCTTTTTTTATGTCAGGCTGCAGGTCCGCAACCAGAAATTTGATCTCCCCGAGTGCGATGCTGCCGATCTTTACATTCTCCGCGGTCGCAATAGAGAAGCCCGGATACGCTTTCCCATCCGGCCCCATTGCCGGCTTGAGGGGAAGGCCCAGCTTCTCCGCCGTCGTTTTGTCGAGCATGGAAGTGCTGTTACCTGTGTCGACCAGCATCTTGAGCCGCTGCCCCCCGGAGAGGATGACATCCACACAGGGAAGGCCCGAGCACTCGAGCATAGGAGTGGTCGCCAGCTTGGGCTCTTGTGCGGTGGCAGCCCCGATGAGGGTGACACATAGAAGCAGAACGCGCATTTCTAAGCGAAGGTGCAAATTGGCTCCTATTTAAAAGACTCTCACTTAGATGGATCGACGAGCGCCTGGTAAACGGTGGCGTGGCTGCGGTACTCCAGGCTGTGATTATCGTGACTGGTCATGCGCTGAATCATCCCGACAAAGACGATATCGTTCGTCGGATCCACCCAAAACCAGGTGCCTGCCGCACCATCCCAGAAGAACGTCCCCTTGCCATCGGGCAAGGCGGCCTCGGCTGGATCAAAGACCACCGCGCAGTTGAATCCGTAGCCGAAGCCGGGCCGCATTATGTGCTGGCCGGCGCCAAATTCCCCCGTGAGCAGATTCACCGGCAGGTGATTCGAGGTCATCAGCTTGACTGTGGCGGGACCAAGAATGCGTTTGCCCTCCAGTTCCCCGCCGTTGCCTAGCATCTGGGCGAACCGATAGTAGTCCTCCCCCGTCGATACCATGCCGCCACCGCCGGAAGGGCTGGTGGGCTCGGTGGCATAGTCCGTCGGCGGACCGCCACCCGCTACGCTGGGCACCAGCTGGTCCTGGGCATCGTCGTGATAATTCGTTGCGAACCGCGAACGCTTCGCCTCGGGAACAAAAAATCCCGCATCCTTCATGTCCAGCGGAACGAAGATCTGATCGCGGATAAAGTCCGGCAGTGTCTTACCCGAAAGCTTTTCGACGATGTAGCCCTCAATGTCCATGGAGACGCTATAGGTCCAACCCTTGCCCGGTTGATAATTGAGCGGGATGGTGGCCAGTTTGTCGATCATCTCCTGCAAATTCGCCGAGTGCGTCACCTTCTTATCGGCGTACATCGCGTCCACAACCGTGTGGCCTGAGCCATAGGAGAAGCCGGCCGAGTGCGTCATCAGCTCGCGCATGGTGGGGGCGTGCTCGGGATCGACCAGGATCATCTTGCCTTCGCCATCGACGCCCGCAAACACCTTAAGGTGAGCGAATTCGGGGATGTATTTGGCAATCGGGTCCGAGGGCAGCCACTTACCTTGTTCATAAAGGATCATCATGGCCACACCCGTTACCGGCTTGGTCATGGAGTAATCGCGAAAGATCACGTCTTTGGTCATGGGCGCAGCGGCGGCCATGTCCCGCATTCCGTAAGTGCGGTAGTCGACGATCTTGCCATGTCTCGCGAGCAGGGTGATGGCGCCAGCCAACTCCTTGCGGTCCACCTCACCCTGAATCAACTGGTGCAGGCGTTCCAGGCGTTCGCTGGAAAAGCCGACCGTCTCCGGCTTCACCACGGTCATGTCAGGCGGATGATGAGCTGCCGTCTGGCCGCCGCTGGGAAATGCGATTGCCGCCCCCATCAGCGCGGCCATTAGCAAACACACGCCAGGTGCATGCGCGAGGCGCAGGTTGTGTGGGAATCTTTCCTGGTTGCGCAAGGCTTCCCCCCATTTCCGGTGCTGACCAATGTCTATCCCACCCTTCGCCTGTAGAAGCGCTTCCGTGACCATGTACGTTGACCTACTTCAGCTCTTGAGGCTGTGAGTGGCATCGTCAAAGAAGACTCGTTCGTTGCGGAAATAGGACTGATTGGCCATGTGGCATGCGATAGCTGCGTGATTGCCAAAAACCGCATTCTCGACATTCGGTTTGCGACTCTTCACGGATTCGAAAAACGTCCAGATGTGCGGTCTGAGATCATCCCAGTCATCACCGGAGTACACCGTCTGCTCGGTAAGCGGCTCTTTAGCGATCGGAGGGTCGTGCTTCTCGTGCCACTCACGGACATATTCTGCGCGCATTTTCTGAGGGAAACTGCTGTCGTAGTAACTCGGTTCCGTATCGATTCCCTTCTGCGGCGAATAATGGATACCGAACTCAGTCGCCTCCAGAATTCCCTTCGGACCCATATAGCGGGCGGTTTCCGGGGTTTCTGTGCTCTGACCCAAACGGATATAGACAGGAATTCCGTGATAATCGAAGAGGACAGTCTGCAGGTCCGGCATGTCCCGGCCATCTTTCCAGCGAAAGACGCCACCTAACGACAGAGCAGAGCGAGGAGGCTCGTTCCAGTCCAGGGTGAACAGCATGCCGCTGACCAAATGCACCATCAGGTCTCCGGCTACGCCGGTGCCGTAATCTCTCCAGCAGCGCCAGCGAGCAAACCTCTCTGGATTGAAAGCGATTTTAGGAGTGTCTTTCAGCCAGGTGTCCCAGGCCAGATTTTCGGGAGAAAGATCCAGGGGCGGAGGATATTCCCAGGCGCCCGTCGGACTGTTGCGGCCTAGAGTCAATTCGACCGACGTAACATCTCCAATCGCTCCTCCCAGGTACATTTCCCGAGCCTTCGCGCATAAGACGGAACTGACTCGTTGCGCGCCGATCTGAACGATCCTCTTGTTGCTTTCGGCGGACTGCACCATTTCGAAGCCTTCCGGAATGGTGTGCGACATCGGCTTCTCGCAGTAGATGTCCTTCCCCGCATTGCAGGCATCGACAACAACCTGCTTATGCCAAAAGTCCGGTACGGCGGCCAGGATGCAGTCGATGTCTTTGCGGTCCAACAGCTCCTGATAGTGCCTTGTGGTGTGAAGATTCGGGTTGTCGGTGATCTCTTTTGCCAAAGTGTGACGGCCGTCGTAGAGATCGGCCGCCGCAACGCACTCCACTCCAGGAAGGGTTAAGGCGCTTGACAACACGCCAGACCCTTCCATGCCCACACCTATGATGGCAAAACGCAACCGGTCATTAGGGCCGACCGGCTTGGTTGGTATGGACTGCGCCTGCGGCTCCAACATGATGGCTTTGGAATTTGGCGACAACAGACCGCCCGCGGCAATCGCGCTGGCCTGCAGGAACTTACGGCGAGACAAACTATCAAGCATCCTGGTCCCTTCTTTTCACTGCACGAAATCAAAGCCGCCCATGCAGAAGAGGTTTATGGCATGTCCTTAGTACAAGATTAGGCTGTCGAAACCTAATTTGCCATTGTGCGGAAGAAGTATAAGCGATGAGTCTTCATGCTGGCGAGGCCGCTTGAGCGGCCAGGATCATCGGCAGATGATCTGCAACTCCAAATTGATCGGGAGTCAAACTGGATATCCTGGCGACATGAACCCCTTTGGCGTCGTCGCCGGCCTCTAGCGAGACTTGTGATAAGTCTTGTGTTGTTTTAACGGAGAAGGCTTGGGTCGATACCGCAAATAAATCTCCCTTCTTAATATCGGTGCCCTCCATATCACCCCACGCCATACGAATGTCAAAGGGCCGATCGTAAGACCGATTGTCAACGGGAACAACGTGCGCCCGTTCGAGAAGTTGCTTATTGATTCCCGTCTCTTCTACTGCTTCACGCAACGCGGCAGTTATGGGTTTTTCAGCAACAATGGTTCCGCCAATTCCCCGAACAGGGTCAAGAAAACCCCCAGGCAGCGCATCAAGGCCTGCGCCAGGATCGTGCCTGCGAGTAATTAAAACGACATGACCGAAATTGTCCAAAATAACGGCATCCGCCGCATGCCTTAGATGTACGAGGACCTCTCTACCATCAGGCATCTTAAGGGTGCCCAGAGAATGAACAGCCTGATTTGGGTTGTTTCCAAAGTTCCCGTCTACAGCCCTTTTGATGATCTCTTGCTGGAGAGAGGGGTCAATCAGCAAATTGTCTTTCACAAAATTGGTTCCTGGCATTGGCCTTTTCCTCGATGGTTGTTCATCCCCGGGCCAGGCGAACGGCCGCAGCCAGCTCTGTGAGCAATCCATGCGTTTCGCTCCAATCGATGCAGGCATCGGTGATACTTTGTCCGTACACGAGTGGCTTGCCTGGCGCGAATGGCTGTGCGCCCGCCACCAGATTGCTCTCGATCATCACCCCCAGGATGCGCCGGTCTCCGGCGGCGATTTGTGCAGCGACATCGCGGCACACAAGCCCTTGACGAGTGTGGTCCTTGTTGCTGTTGGCGTGGCTGCAATCGATCATGATACGCGGCGCGACGCCGGCTTTTTCCATCTGCTCTGCAGTCTGCGCCACGGCGGCAGCGTCGTAATTCGTCGTCTGCCTGCCACCACGCAGGATGATGTGACAGTCTGGATTGCCCGCCGTAAACAGAATCGCCGACTGCCCTGTCTTTGAGTGCCCGAGGAACGTATGCGGATGGGCCGCGGAGACAATCGCCTCAATCGCAATTTGCACGTTGCCCGAGGTTCCGTTCTTGAAGCCAACCGGGCACGAAAGGCCCGACGAGAGTTGCCGATGCACTTGGCTCTCGGTGGTGCGCGCCCCAATCGCTCCCCAACTCACCAGCGAGGCGACATATTGCGGTGAAATCATGTCGAGAAACTCGGTCCCGGCGGGAACGCCCATCTCCGCGAGATCCAGCAGCAAGTGTCGCGCCAGCCTCAACCCATCGTTGATGCGGAATGACTCGTCGAGATGCGGATCGTTGATCAGCCCCTTCCAGCCGAGGGTGGTGCGCGGCTTCTCAAAGTAGACTCGCATGACAATGCAAAGCTCTTTCGAGAACTCGGCAATGGCGCCCTTCACCAGGCCCCCGTATTCTCGCGCTGCTTTGGTGTCGTGGATAGAGCAGGGTCCGACGACAACCATCAGTCGGGAATCGTTGCCTCTCAGAATGTTGACAATCTCATTCCTTGCTTGAAAAACGGTGGAGGAAGCACGCTCAGTCGCCGGCAACTCTTCTTCCAGGAAAACGGGGGGAAGCACGACTTTGGTGGATCGAATACGAAGATCATCTGTGGGATAGAACATGGTCTTACTTTCAATTTAGCAGCGTTGGCGGTAACGCCCTCTTCTCTTTGGGCTTTGAGGGACAGGAGAAGCCTAAGTGGACGCTTCCTTGGGGCCAATTTCGGTGGTGGCTGGCCACTTTAAGGAATCAGCAGCAGTTTTCCCGTTGTCTTGCGTCCCTCCAGTTCGATATGCGCCTGCCGCGCATCGCCCAGTGGATAAATGTGCTCCATGCGGACCTTCAGCTTGCCCGCATCCACAGCGGCCAGCACCTCTTCGGCACGTGCCACCAGCTCTTCCCGCGTCTGTATATAGTCCTTTAACGACGGACGCGTGACATAGAGCGATCCCTTGGCCGCAAGCTCGATCAGATCGAACGGCGGAACCGCACCGCTTGACGCTCCAAACAAAACCATCATCCCCCGCGATCTCAGGCTGTTCAGGGATTTCTCAAAGGTCGTCTTGCCCACCGAGTCATAAACCACGTCTACCCCGCGCCCGTCTGTCAGGCGCCTGGTTTCCGCCTCGAAATCGATCTCCGTATACAAAATCACTTCGGCCGCCCCCGCCTCTCGCGCGAGCTCAGCCTTTTCCTTCGTGGACACAGTGGCGATCACCCGGGCCCCGGCTTGCGAAGCTATCTGCGTCAACAGTAGCCCCACTCCACCCGCCGCTGCATGCACCAGCGCGGTGTCTCCGGGTTTGAGCACATATGTGGAATGGGACAGATAATGCGCGGTCAACCCCTGCAGCATCACCGCCGCGGCCAGCTTCGGGTCGAGCCCTTGCGGCGTCTTCACCAACCGATTGGCTGGAACCGCCGCAAACTCCGCATAGCTGCCCAGAACGCTGGTCCAGGCTACCGCGTCACCCGTCTTCAGGTCGCGCACACCCTCGCCCACCGCTTCAACCGTGCCCGCCGCCTCCTGCCCATCGATAAACGGAAGCTCGGTCTTGTATCGCCCCTCGCGATAATACACATCGATGAAGTTCACACCCGAAGCATGAATCCTCACCAGCGCCTCGCCTGCCTTAGGCTTGGGAACAGGCACATCGGATAGAGCCAGAACTTCCGGCCCGCCAGTTTGCCGAATCTGAATCGCTTTCATTGAACATTCCTTTATTGGACCCCGTATGCTTGCGAAAGAAGATCATATAGTTGATGTGTGAAAAGGTCATAATTCAACAGCTACCTCGTGGTTCGCTCGCAATCACGAGGTAGTTCGCGCCTGGAGCCTTATGACTACGAACCGAACCATGTTCCGGCGAGACCTTTGTCGGGTGGCGGCCATGTTCGCACTCGCAATATCACCCATCCTGCTGCCGAGCCAGACCCGTCCCGAACTAAATTTGCCCGACACCGTTCTTTTCGGCGCTGCCTATTACGACGAGTACACTCCGAACGACCGCCTGGACCAGGACATCGCCTTGATGAAGGCGGCCCACATTACGATTGTCCGCATTGCCGAATCCACCTGGGGAACCGAAGAGCCTGAAGAGGGCCGCTTCGACTTCTCCCACATTGACCGTGTGCTCAACGCCATGGACAGAGCGGGGATCAAGGTCATTGTCGGCACGCCTACTTATGCCGTTCCCACATGGCTCGCACGCGAGCACCCCGATGTTTTGGCGATTACCCCTGAAGGACACAACACGTACGGGGCTCGCCAAAACATGGACATTACCAATCCCCACTTTCGTGCCGCAGCTGAAGCCATGATTGTCGCTCTGGTCCGCCACGTGAAAGATCATCCCTCGGTGATTGGGTATCAGCTGGACAACGAAACAAAGTCGTATCACACCAGCGGCCCTAACGTGCAAGCCGCCTTCGTCGCGCAACTCAAGCAGCAATGGCCCGACCTGAACGCCTTCAACAAGGAATTTGGCCTGGACTACTGGAGCAATCGCGTCAACGATTGGCGCGACTTCCCGGATGTGAACGGTACGATCAACGCCAGCCTGGCCTCAGCATTTGCCGAATTCCAACGCGGCTTGGTGACCGAATACCTGGGCTGGCAGAGCAATCTCGTGCATGCGAACGGGCGGCCTGATCAGTTCGTTACGCAGAATTTCGATCTCGACTGGCGCGGCTACTCCTACGGAGTTCAATCCCAGGTAAATCAGTTTTCAGCGGCCAAAACCCTGGATATCGCTGGCGTCGATATTTACCACCCGACTCAAGATCACCTTACGGGCACCGAGATCGCCTTTGGTGGCGACCTGACTCGCTCCCTACGTCATGGCCAGAATTACCTGGTCATCGAAACTGAGGCTCAAGGATTTCCTGAGTGGCTGCCCTACCCTGGCCAGCTTCGGCTGCAGGCATTCAGCCATCTCGCCTCGGGCGCCAACATGGTTGAGTACTGGCATTGGAGTACAACTAACAACGCTTTCGAGACTTACTGGCGGGGACTCCTGAGCCAGGATGGCGAGCCGAATCCAACTTATGAAGAGGCTCGCACGATTGGCGCCGACCTTGCTCGTCTGGGTCCAAAGCTCGTCAACATGCACAAACACAACAGCATTGCAATTTACGTCAGCAACCGCGCTTTAACCGCTTTTGACAGCTTTAAATTCGGCTGGACTTCGAAGGACACTTACAACGATGTTCTCCGGCCGTTTTACGACGCGCTCTACCGGATGAATGCCGAAGTCGATTTCATCGATCCAACGACTACTGATCTCTCCCCATACAAGTTGATCATCGTTCCGGCCCTCTATGCCGCCGCTGAGCCCGAAGTGCGTCGGCTGAACGAATTCGCCAGGGCAGGCGGCCATGTCTTTTACACCTTCAAGAGCGGCTTTTCCGATGAGAACGTCAAAGTCCGTTCTACGAAGCAGCCTGGCATCATCAGCGAGAGTGCCGGCGTCACTTACAGTCAGTTCACCCTGCCTGAAAACGTATCGCTCGGAGGTGATCCATACCAGGTTGGCGCGCAAGCCAATCAGGCGCGCTGGTGGATGGAACTGCTCACCCCAACCACCGCCACCGTAGTGGCACGTTATCAACATCCCATCTGGGGCCGCTACGCGGCTATCACGCGCAATCAGTATGGGCGGGGCGAAGTGACCTATCTCGGCTTTATGCCTTCGGACGCACTCATTGAAAAGCTCATGAGCGAAGCGGTCTCGCGCGCAGGTCTCCCCACGCCGGCGCAGCAGGCCCACTTTCCATTGATCGTTCGCAGCGGCACCCTATCCGACGGGCATCTCGTTCACTACCTTCTGAACTATTCGTCGAAGTCCTTAGCCATGCCGTACGGCTTTCCGTCTGGACACAATCTGCTCACGGGGATTCCGGTCCCGGGCAATAGCAGCGTACAGCTCGAACCCTGGAGCTTTGCCATTGTTGAGGAGGATGTGTCTTCGGACCCGCGCTGAGCTGACCTTTGACTCCTGTCCTCTCGACTTCCTGGACCCGGATTTCCTGCCAAGCAGCACTAGACAGGTCCACGTGTGCGCCTTTCCGTAAAGAAAGGCGCATGAAGTGTCTCAACGCCATGAATCTCGACAGGAAATCCGGGGGAGGCGCAGGTAGGCTTTTTGTTCTCTTGTAGCCCGCGGGCTTTAGTTGGCCGAGGGGCCTGCTAGGGCTTCAGTACGTCGTGCTTATCGACCCACCCGCCTTGAAAGAAGCGGTGTTTTACCATCTCCTGGCCAAGCAGAAAGATGAGGGCTACCAAGATGACCAACAAAAGAAACTTTACGATCCCTAACCAGGGTGACTGTCCCGCCGGGGGGCCGGTCGCGTTCGAAATAGGTGCCATTTGACTGCGTCTCCCACCCGCTGATAACAAGCACCGGGCAACCCGGTTGCCTGCCGCTCCAAGATACTCACTTACAGAGCCGCCGACAACACATTTCTGGTCGGTGGCGAGCGTCTATTCGGTTGGTCTCGGAGCCGGTGAATTTGTGCACACTCAACGAGCGCAATACCCGTGAAGCGGGATCATTTTGTTGAGAACCTGCGTATTCTCTGTTAACCATCCGGCTCCAGGAGCGTTTTATAGGGTGAAGCATGCAAACGGAGGGATACAGATGGGACCGGACACTCTACCGATCATCGCGGTCTTTGCAACAATCAGCTGGGTCGCGTGGCTGCTCTTTTCTTCCATTCGCCGCTACAAAGTAGCCCAGCTGCAGGCAGAGATCCAGACCAGGCTACTGCAACGATTCGATTCTCCCGATGCTCTATTGGGATATGCCCAAAGCGATGCGGGCAGGCAGTTCATCAAGAGCATGGACATTGAGCGAAGTACACCATACAGCCAGATTCTCAAAGGGGTCCAGGCAGGAATTGTGTTCATCTTTTTTGGGGCGGGGTTGTTGCGGCTGCACGCTTGGAACATCGGCGATGAAGGGCCGCTGGTCTTTGGCACGCTCGCCCTCGCGCTAGGATTCGGATTCGGCGTGGCAGCGGCAGTCTCATACTACCTCTCACGCTCCTTTGGTCTTTTGAGCCGGCAGGGCTAGGAGCGGCAGGGCAATTGGCCTTGGGGCGATGAGGATTGTCAGGGATGGAAGAGCAAACATTCCACGTGCTCTACGCTGCCACAGCGAAACCCCTGTGGGCATATATCGCGCGCGTGTCCGGACGCCCGGACGTGGCAAATGATCTTTTGCGGGAGACCTACTGCCGCTTCCTGACCGCCCAACTCGGCGATGTGGAGGCCGCAGAGGCCAAGCCTTACCTGTTTCGCATCGCGACCAATCTGCTTCACGACCGATGGCGCAAAGGCGAGGATAGGAAATGGTCCGAACTTCCGGAAATCGGCATCGAGCGAGATCTCGATACGCAGATCGACGTTCGCGACCTGATGCAGCAGCTCAAGCCCAGAGAGCGCCAACTGCTTTGGTTAGCCTATGTTGAGGGCATGACGCATATCGAAATCGCGAAGTCCACCGGGCTGCACTCGATGAGCGTTCGCATTCTGCTTTTTCGGGCGCGCCGGAGGGCGGCGGAGTTGCTGGGACGAAAGGAGAGAGCCGTTCATGAAGTGTGAGAGAGAGCAGCAGGTTATCGAAGCAACGCGCGACGGATTGTGGGCCTCCTCCTTGCGCGCTCATGTGCGAGATTGCGCGCTATGCACCCAAACGGAGCTGATTGCGGCATCGCTGCAGGAGGATGCTGCAAGGGCGGAACGGATGATGCTCGATCTTCCGTCAGCCGGAATGGTCTGGCGCCGCGCCCAGACCAGGCGGCGTGAGGCCGCGCTGCAGCGAGCCACACGCCGACCATTTCTCATAGTTCGTGCGCTTGGCGCGGTATATTCCGTCGTTTTGTTGCTGGTGGGGGATCTCTCAGGTTCCTCAGTCCGTCTACCGTCTGTTCGTCGCGCCTCCCGGAGTGACCGGGGACGTGGCACTCGCGGGCGCAGCACTGTCAGGAATTCTCGCCATTGTGGGAACGTGTGTCTTGGTAGTTGAGACGAAGCGCTGAGTCACTGCGGCGATAACAGTTTCCATCTCGCCATCGAAAGCTTCAGCGATCCCTTCGGAGTGTGTGTCATCAAGAACCCAAAGGTGCCGCACCTACGGTGCTCCCCCGGATTTCCTGTGGATCTTAGCGGCGCTGGCGAACTTCATGTGGCTTTCCTTACTGAAAGCCGCACACGCAGTCTTGGATGGAGCCACGTACAGGAAATCCGGGTCGGGATCATCATCCATCGATAACCCAGCCCTTCCGGGCTGGGCTGACGTTTGGCGGCCGGCCCTCCGGGCCTTGACGAACTATTAGGTCCCAAATTTCATCGTTCGTTCCTTTTCTCCAGATTCATCCTGGATATATAACTTATCCCTTCAGCCATTGTCGAAGGATGTCCTGGAAGTGCAGACTAATGATCTGCTTGCCGTGAGCCACTTTCCCAACACATACCGTCAGCGGGAGGAGGCCGATGGAAACTACTGACCCTACCGTTCTATCCTCCGTCCCGGCTTCCAAAAATCGCCGCTTCTCGAGCGCCCTTTATCTCATCCTGATTACCGGTGTAGCAGCCCTTGGCGGGCTTCTGTTCGGCTATGACACGGCCGTTATTTCGGGCGCGATCGGCCTGCTGCAGGTCCATTTTGCACTCACCGCCGCGACAACGGGCTGGGCCGCGAGTTCGGCCCTCGCCGGGTGCGTCCTGGGGGCCGCAGTAGCAGGCATCGGCAACGATCGCTACGGGCGGCATCGGATGTTGCTGATCGCAGGCATCTGTTTCTTTCTTTCGGCTATCGGCACCGCATTGGCTTCAACGTTTACGCTTTTCATCGTGTTCCGTGTCCTGGGCGGGGTGGGGGTCGGCATAGCTTCAGTAACCAGCCCGCTCTATATCGGCGAGTCCGCACCGGCCAAATGGCGCGGACGCCTGGTGGCATTGAACCAGCTGGCGATCGTGGTCGGCATGCTGATCATCTATTTCGTCAACTATCGCATCCACTTAAGCGGCACGCTCGAGTGGAACCAGACTCAAGGGTGGCGCTGGATGTTTGCTTCCGGCATAGTGCCCTCGGCGCTGCTGCTGGGCCTGCTCTTCGTGGTGCCGGAGACGGCCCGCTTCCTACTGATGCGTGGCCGCCGCCAAGAGGCAGAGCGGGTTGCGGCGCGCACCGGCGCCGAGACCTTTGAGGAGATCCTCCAGGCTGAGGTGCAAGCGCCAGCCACAACTACGCAACTGCGTCGTGTTCTCACCGTCGGCCTGGTGCTCGCGGTGCTTCAGCAGGTCACCGGTATCAACGTATTTCTTTACTATGCGCCCGCTATCTTCAGCCGGGCCACGCATTCGGGCGATGTCTCCCTGAGGCAGACTGTTGTGCTCGGTGCCGTCAACATGGTTTTCACCATCCTCGCCATGGTCTTCGTGGATCGCGCAGGTCGCAAGCCGCTGCTGCTTGCCGGTTCCTTTGGGATGGCTCTCTGTCTGCTTGCGACGGGTTGGGCCATCATGCATGAGAGTGCATCGGCCTGGCTTCTGCTTTTTGTCATTGTCTACATCGCTTGCTTTGCGCTTTCGGTGGGACCGGTGACCTGGATTGTCTTGTCTGAAATCTTCCCCTCCGGGTCTCGTGCCAAGGCGATAGCGATCAGCACTGCCGCGCTTTGGTGCGCCAACTTCGTCGTCTCCCAGACCTTTCCCATACTCGACGAGAACCGCACCCTGATCGCACACTTCGGACATGGATTCCCCTTTTTCCTCTATGCCGGGTTCTGCCTGGTGGAGATAGGGTTCGTCTGGCGATATCTCCCCGAAACCAAGAATCGCTCACTGGAAGAGATATCCGGTTGGTGGAGCATGGAGGCATAAAGGATGACCTTCGAGCGCCAAGAAAGGCTTAACGATGTTTACTAGACGATCCTTTATCGGAGCTGTACCAGCTCTTTACGCTTTCGCCAAAGCCAAAGCCCTGGCGGCGGACGACGGTTCAAAAAAGAACGAGTACCACGTTTCGCAGAGTGGGGATGACAAGAATGACGGATCGCCTTCACGGATGTTACGGACCATCTCCGCAGCGGCCGCCCGTGCAAATGCAGGCGACGTCATCACCGTTCACGAAGGTATTTACCGGGAGCGGGTCACGCCTCCGCGTGGAGGTACGTCTGACGCGGAGCGGATTGTGTATCAGGCGGCAGCAGGCGAACGGGTCGTAATCACCGGCGCTGAAATCATCAAGGGCTGGACGCAAGAGAAGAACAATGTATGGAAGGTATCCATCCCGAATAGCTTCTTCGGGCAATTCAATCCATACAGCGATCTGATCCATGGAGACTGGTTTCAGCCTAAAGGCCGTCAGCATCACACTGGGGCCGTCTACCTTAACGGCGAATGGCTGGTCGAGGCGGCAAAGTTGGACGATGTGCTCACTGGGAGCGGCCCGGATGCGCTTTGGTTTGGCCAGGTCGACGAGCATGTTACGACGCTTTGGGCGCAGTTCAAAGGCGTTGATCCCAACCGGGAGCTAACAGAGATCAATGTCCGGCAGACGGTCTTTTATCCAGATAAGACGGGCGTCAACTACATCACGGTTCGCGGGTTCATTCTGCGCCAGGCGGCAACGCCCTGGGCTCCTCCAACGGCGGAGCAGATCGGGGTCATCGGCACCCATTGGAGCAAAGGCTGGATCATCGAAGACAATGTCGTCAGTCATTCCACGTGTTCCGGCATTTCGCTGGGAAAATACGGGGATGAGTTTGATAACACCTCACAAAACTCCGCCGAAGGTTATGTGAAGACCATCGAGCGGGCGACGAAGTTCGGATGGACCAAGGAAACCGTGGGCTCTCATGTAGTCCGGGGAAACACTGTTTCCCACTGCGAGCAGGCGGGGATCGTTGGCAGCCTGGGTCCAGTTTTCAGTGTGGTAACCGGCAACACTATCCACGATATTCACATCCGGCGCTTGTTCACGGGTGCGGAGATGGCGGGAATCAAGTTCCATGCCGCGATCGATGTTGAAATCAGCCACAATCACATTTATCGCGCCAATCGTGGCCTGTGGCTGGACTGGATGGCTCAGGGCACGCACGTACACGCCAATTTATTTCACGATAACCAGGTGGACGAGGACTTGTTTGTCGAGGTGGACCATGGACCCTTCCTGGTCGATAACAATATTTTGCTTTCCGGCACGTCTCAACGCATTGTTTCTCAAGGCGGCGCCTATGCTCATAATCTCTTTTGCGGTGGAATCAAGTTGACCCAATTTGACAAGCGTTTAACGCCGTTCATGAAGGCTCACTCCACTGAGGTTGCCGGGCTGCATGACAACCCGAGTGGTGATATGCGCTTCTATAACAATGTATTTGCGCAGGCCGGCAATATGTCGCCTTACAATCAGGCGCGTCTCCCAATGACGGTTAAAGGAAACGTCTTCCTGGGGGCTGCGAAGCCATCCACGCAAGAGGCCGCGCCTCTGCTCGAGCCGAACTTCGATGCGGGCATCCAGTTGATCGAGACTGACGGCGCTTTTCACCTGGAAATGAATCTGGACAACAAGTGGGCCATTGAACAGCGCCGAGGCCTGGTCACCACCGAGCTGCTGGGTATGGCCACAATCCCAAATTTGCCCTTTGTACGGGCTGACAACACATC
>Ga0182024_10014866_pt1 | contig 14994 bp, 11 predicted proteins | sample P32metaG_FD_120480 | JGI IMG/M metagenome (GOLD analysis project Ga0182024, IMG submission 120480) | Permafrost microbial communities from Stordalen Mire, Sweden - P3-2 metaG (Illumina Assembly) | ecosystem: Environmental > Terrestrial > Soil > Wetlands > Permafrost | place: Sweden: Stordalen... | reverse complement strand
CTGGCACTGTTCGTCGTGCCGTTGCTCGCGCTTATCGACTCTCGGCTGATTCCCGGCCCGATGCTGTTCGCATCGGTGGCGTTGGCAGCGATAATGGCCCTTCGCGGTCGTGCGGCGATCAATCGCCGGGACCTCACCCTGTCTCTGATTGGTCTTTGCATGGGAACGCGATCGGGGCGTGGGGTTTAAGTTTGGTCGCGCCGGCTTCCTTGACGAAGCTGTTCGCGCTCTTGATCCTGGTGGCGGTGCTGATGTCCCTGCTCGGTACGAGTGTCCGGGTCAGTCGAGGCGCCCTGCTGCTGGGCGGCGGAGCCGCCGGCGTCATGGGCACGATGGTTGGAGTACATGGGCCGCCGATCGCATTGTTTCAGAACGCGGAGCCCGTGCAGGCGCGGGCGATGCTGGGAGCGTTCTTCGCAGTTGGTTATGCGATATCTGTTGTAGCCCTTGCCGTAGTCGGCCTGTTTGGCCGGCAGGAGTTCACGCTCGGGTTGCTACTGCTACCCGGTGTCGCGATCGGCTATGTGACGGCGCCATTAGTAGCGGGGCTCCTGGACCGCGGACGACTTCGCATCGCCATCCTGACCATCTCCGGTGCCAGCGCTGCTGCCTTGCTTGTGCACTGAACCCACAGCTTGGTCCCAGATTGGCATAACCGTAAGCCGTTGCAGCTTTCCGGACGCCACGTTCTGCTGAGTTATGCGCTGCCGCTGCCTCCTATAGGAAGCGGATGTCTGCATCGGGGTCAAGAGCCGATTGGTCGTTAGCCGACGAAGGTCCGCTACCGGCGCTCAACGGTCACTCAGACGGAATCGGCGAATGGTCTGCAACGCGCCGCTTCCGGTCGTTCGTCTGACGACCATCGGACGGCTCAAGTCGACCCAAACCGGAAGTTCGACCTAGCCCCGTCTGGTGCCAGAACCGGTCATTCACCCGCCGCCTACTCAATCATCTCGTCAGCGCGGGCGAGTAGCGATTGCGGGACGGTGAGGCCGAGCGCCTTGGCGGTCTTGAGGTTGATGACGAGCTCGAACTTGGTCGGCTGCTGCACCGGCAGGTCGGCGGGCTTCTCGCCCTTGAGGATGCGGTCGACATAGGCGGCCGACCGCCGGTAGATGTCGACGATGTCCGCGCCGTAATACAAAAGCCCGCCATCCTGCGGAAAGGGCGGATTGCCGGTGACCAGCGGCAGCCGGTAGCGCATCGCCAACGCGATGATCTGCTTGCGGTGGATCGCGGTAAACGTGTCGATCGGCAGAACGAGACCGCCATCGGGCTTCTCCGCCAGCGCGATCATGGCCGCCTCGATGTCCGCGGGCGACTGGATCGGCGGCGCAGCGATTTCGACCGCAAACTGCGGCGCGGCGTCAACGATGCGCTGTCGCCAAAAGTCGCCGCCGCTGAGCACCGCGACACGCCGCACCTTCGGCGCGATTTCCTTGAGCAATTCGAGCCATTTCGGCCCGAAGCTCTGCTCGGTCGCGGTGAAACCGGTCACATTGCCGCCGGGATGGGCAAGGCTCTCGACCCACCCCGCCCCGATCGGATCGCTGCCGACGACAAAAATGATTGGAATTGTTTTCGTCGCCGCGCGCGCTGCCGGCACTCCGGGCGCCTGAACCAGCAGGACATCGGGGCCGAGCGCCAACAGCTCAGCGACTTGCGCCGTAGCATTCTCCTGGCCGATGTTCGGCGCATAACGGGTGTCGATGCGTAGATTGCGCCCCTCGGACCAGCCGAGCGCCGCCAACCCGTCACGGAAGGCGGTGAGCCGCGCCTTGGTTGCCGGATCGTCTTCTCCAAGACCGGTTAGCACCCCGACCCGGCGAACCTGGGTAGACTGCGCCGCGGAGTGACGCACCACACTCACCGCCAGAACCCCGGCGATCAGTTCGCGCCGCCTCATTCGATCACTTCGAGTAATCTGCTCGTTCTACGTGTCCAAACTCGGACCGCGCCAGCCCGGCCTCGCAGCGCCTGCTCACCCTGATCCTGCAATTGGTCAACGAGCGCGGCGGCGGCTTCGGACGATCCCGCCTGTATCGCAACGATAAGCGGCCCGCCGACGACCAGGGGCGTTTTAAGGGCGCGGGTCAGCCCCTGCAGCCGGCTCGCGGTGTTGACCGTGTCGCCGATCACTGTGAACGACATGCTGTGCTCGCTGCCGACATCGCCGAGGACCGCCGGCCCGTAGTTGAGGCCGATGCCGATGGCGAGCGGGGTTTCCCCGGCCTGGGTACGCTCCGCATTCCAGCGGTCGAGCGCCTCGAGCATCGTGTCGGCACAAATTAGCGCGTTGGCCGCGTCGTTGTCGCTTGGGGTCGGCACCCCGAACACGGCGAAAATCTCATCGCCGATATATTTCTCGACGGTGCCTCCGCAGGCGAAGATCTGCGCCGTCATCCGCTGATGGAACTGGCGCAGCAGCGTCACCACCGCCTCGGGCGGCATCGCCTCGGCCATCCGCGTGAAGCCGACGATATCGACAAACAGCACCGCGACGGTCTCTCGGCGCACGGCCCCGAGCGGTTCGTCCTGCGCGGCCAGCATGTCAACGATGTTCGGCGAGAAGTAGCGTGACAAGTTGCTGCGTGCCCGCTCAGCCGCCATGTGGAGACCCTCGATTTCGCGCAATTTGGCAATATCGGCGAGGGTCTTGCGGATGGTGATTTCGAGGTCGCTGAAGTCGACCGGCTTGGTGACAAAATCGAAGGCGCCGCGGTTCATCGCGGTACGCAGGTTGGTCATGTCGCCATAGGCCGAGACGATGATCGCGCGCACCGGAGATAGCCGCTCGCGCAGTTCGTTCAGCAGGGTGAGCCCATCCATCACCGGCATGTTGATGTCGAGCAGCATCAGTTCGATGTCGGGCTCGGCCTTCAGCACGGCCAGGGCTTCCTCGCCGTTCTGGCCAAAACGGAAGGTAAACTCGCCGTCTCGGATCTGGCGGCGAAACCGCTGCCGGATTAGGGCTTCGAAATCAGCCTCGTCATCGACGCCGAGGATCTTGACCGGCCTGGCCAATGGGAGCCCTCCTTAGGCCAATGGTGCCTGCAGCTGGTGCAACTGGGCTTTTAGGAGATCAAAATCGACCGGCTTGGTGAGGAACTCAGCGGCGCCATATTCAGCCGCCCGCCGGCGCCGCTCCTCGTCGCCATAGGCGGTGACCATCATCACCGGCAGATCGGGCCACCGCAGCTTTATCTCGCGCAACAGGCTGAGCCCATCCATCCCCGGCATGTTGATATCCGACAGGATGACGATCAGCTGGGGCTCGATCTCTCCCGCGAGGCGTTCCAGCGCTACCGCAGCCGAGAGTGCAAAATGCAGAACATAGGTTCCCTCCCTTGCCTCGCGGCGAAATCGCTGGCGAAACAAGTCGGCGACATCGGGTTCGTCATCGACGATCAAGATGCTGACGGTCATATCGCGGCCTCTGCTGTCATTTGCCGGCGCCGTGGCAGGCGGACGGTGAACTCGGTAAACGCGCGGATCTCGCTGGCGACCTCGATCGTGCCGCCGTGCTGTTGCGTCACGATGTCGTAGCTGATCGAGAGGCCAAGCCCTGTGCCCTCGCCGGTCGGTTTGGTGGTGAAGAACGGCTGAAAGAGCTTGTCCTTGATCTCCGCGGGAATGCCGTCGCCGTTGTCGCGGACACGTACCTCGACGGCATCGCCGAGGTCGCGCGTCGTCACCGTCAGCACGGGTTTGAACGAACCGTCGCTGCCCTCACGCTGGCGCTTGTTCGCGGCATAGAAGCCATTGCCGAACAAATTGAGGAAGACGCGGGTGACGTCCTGCGGCACCAGCTCGATCGGCGCCATCGCCGGATCGAGGTCCCGCTCCAGCGTAATGTTGAAGCTTTGGTCCTGGGCGCGGGTGCCGTGATAGGCAAGGTTGAGTGCCTCCTCGATCACGCCGTTGAGATCGACGCTGCGGCGCTCGCCGCTGCCGCCGCGCGAATGCTCTAGCATGCTCTTGACGATGCCGTCGGCCCGTTTGCCGTGCTCCGTAATCTTTTCCAGATTGCTGGTCAGCATGTCGAAGACTTCGCCGACTTCGGCGCGCTTGTCCTCGCCCAGTGCCAGGATCGCCGGTGCGGCGGCTTCCTTTAATTCGTCGAGCAATTCGACCGACAGGCTGGCGAAATTGTTGACGAAGTTGAGCGGGTTTTTGATCTCGTGGGCGATGCCGGCGGTCAACTGGCCGAGCGAGGCCATCTTCTCGGCCTGGATCAGGTTTGCCTGCGCCGCCTTCAGCTCGCCCAGCGCCGCCTCGGCGGTGTCCCTGGCGGCGCGGATCCCGTCCAGCAGCCCCGCATTCTCGATCGCGATCACCGCCTGCGCGGCGAAATTCTGCAACAGCGCGACCTGCTTGTCGGAGAACGACCGCGCCTCTTGCCGATAGATCATGATGTACCCGAGAAGCGTGTCGTCCTTGCGCAGGGGGGCGGCTAGCAAAGCGCGGGCACCACCTAGATCGACCAGTGCGCGGCGATGCGGGTCTCCGGCCCGGTAAACGTCCTCGGCGGCAAGGTCAGCGATATGGACGAGCCGTTCGCCACCCAGGAACCGCGCCGGCGCCGTGCCGGGGCCGAATGCCGGCGGGCTGTCTTTTAGGAACTCCGAGTAAGGCGCCGGGGAGCCGCGCACCGCAACTGCACTGAAGCGCTCGCCGTCGTAGGTTTGCATTTGGCCGAATGCGGCCTCGCACAGGCGCATCGCCTTTTCGAGCATCGCGTCGAATACCGGCGCAAGGTCGCCGGGTGACGAATTGATGACCTGCAACACCTCGGCGGTCGCGGTCTGCTGGTCGAGCGCTTCCTGTGTCTCGGTGATCAGCCGCGCGTTCTCGATCGCGATCACCGCCTGCGCGGCAAAGTTCTGCAATAGAGCGATCTGCTTGTCGGAGAATGGCCGGACTTCCTGGCGATAGATTTGGATGAAGCCGACGACGGCATCGTCCTTTGTCAGCGCCACCGCGAGCGCGCTGCGGGCACCGCCGAGATCGACTATCGCGCGGCGGTTGGGCTCGCCGTTCCGGTAGGCGTCCTCCTCCATCAGGTCAGCGACATTGACAACGCGCTCGCCGCCGAGGATTCGCGCCCAACTCGATGCCGGCCCCGGAGCCGGCGAGTTATGTCGCCGGTATTCGGCGAACGCGGCCGGAACGCCCCGTATCGCCGCCGTCCGGACGCGCTCGCCGTCGTAGGTTCGCAACTCCCCGAAAGCGGCTCCGCATAGATGCATCGCCTTTTCGAGCATCGCGTCGAATACCGGTGCGAGGTCGCCGGGCGAGGAATTGATAACCTGCAGCACCTCGGCGGTCGCGGTCTGCTGCTCCAGCGCCTCGCGCGTCTCGGTAATCAGCCGCGCATTCTCCATCGCGATCACCGCCTGGGCCGCGAAGTTTTGTAAGAGCGCGATCTGGTTGTCGGAGAAGGGGCGAACCTCCTGGCGGTACAGAACGAAGCCACCAAGCAACTTTTTGTTTTTGCGCAGCACGACCCAGAGCGCCGTGCGCGCGCCGCCTAGATCGACCAGAGCCCGTCGGACGGGATTGCCTGATCTATAAACATCACTGTCGGCGACGTCTTCAACATGGACGACATCCTCGCCCTCGATCAGCCGATAGAAGCTCTGGCCCGGGAGCGCCCGCTGTGGCTGAGACCAGAACTCGGCGAGGGCTGGCGGCGCGCCACGCAACGCTGCTTGACGAATGTATTCGCCGTCATAGAACTGCAGGAGCCCAAACGCCGCCTCGCACAAGCGCATCGCCTTTTCGAGCATCGCGTCGAACACCGGCGCGAGATCGCCGGGCGAGCTATTGATAACTTGGAGAACCTCTGCGGTCGCGGTTTGCTGGTCGAGCGCCTCGGACAGGTCGGCGGTGCGCTCCTCGACCCTGTCTTCGAGCTCGGCATAGGATTTCTGCAGGCCCGCCGCCATGCTGTTGAACTGGTCGGCGAGCCCCTCCAACTCGTCGCCGGTGTGGATGTCGATGCGGCGGTCGAGCTCGCCGGCGCCGATCCGCGCCGCGCCCTCCTGCAATTCGTGGATCGGGCCGGTCATGCGGTGGGCCAGCACGAGCGCGGCAAACGCCGCCACCATCAAGCCGAGGGCCAACAGCAGGGCGGTGCGCCACGCTTGCCCATAAAGCGGCGCGAAAGCCTCCGAGAGCGGCACTTCGACAAAGACCAGCCAGCCGAGCGGCGAAATCGCCGCATGCGCGGTCAACACCCAGCGGCCGCCGATGCTCTTGGCGACGGCGACCACCTCCGGCGTCGCCTGCGCCTGCCGCACCACGGCGAGCGCCGCCGCCACCTGCGGCAGTTGAGACAGATCGGTGTCGCGCAGCACCAGGCTGATATCGGGGTGAGCGATCAGCCTGCCATGCTGGTCGACGACGTAGGCATAGCCGCCCTGGCCGATCTTCAGCGCGGTGATGACGTCCCAGATCAGCTTCAGATTGATCTCGGCGACGGTGACCCCGGCGCTCCTGCCGGCGCGCGCTATCGCCAGAGTGATGTAGGGCTCGGATTCCTTGCGGAAATACACCGGGCTGAACCAGGTGCCATGCGCCTTCGCCTGGGTGAAGGCCGGTGCGAATGAGAAATCCTCCCCGCTCCCGACCGCATCCATCGCCAGGCGCGAGACCTTGAGCTGTTCCTTACCCTCGCCGTCGAGCTCGGAAACCTCGGTGATCGCCGGCACCTGGCGCAACAGCCGCACATAATCGAAGCGGCGCTGGTCAAGCGACCCCGCCGCCCATTGCGCCTGCGTCGTCCAGCCGATCTGGCCCTTGATCTCCTCAATGAACTCTTCGATGCGTTGCGCCGCCGCGTCGGCCTTTTCCTGCTGGATGCGGACTAGCGCCGCCTTGTTTTCCTGGTAGGAGAACCAGAAATCGAGGGCGCTGTTGACGATCAGCGCGACCCCGACCAGGGCGATAAACAGCAGCATATATTTATGGAACAGGCGCCGGCGCGGGCCGGCTGCGTCCGGCGTCCCGCTCATCGCGGCGACCGGCGGCAGGCTATCTTCGGCTCCGGTCATGCGATCATCTCATCGGCGCAGACCCAACGCAGCGGTCGCACTGTAATCTTTGGCGGAATTCCCGTCTGCCGCCTCATTCAATCACCTCGTCGGCGCGGGCGAGCAGCAATTGTGGCACCGTGAGGCCAAGCGCCTTTGCCGTCTTCAAATTGATCACCAGCTCGAACTTGGTCGGTTGCTCGACCGGGAGATCGGCGGGTTTTGCGCCTTTCAGCACCTTGTCCACGATGATTGCGGCACGGCGGTACGCATCGGCCTCGTCGACGCCGTAGCTCATCAGTCCGCCTTCGTCGACGATGGCGCGAACAAAGGACACGGCCGGCAGGCGATATTTCAATGCCAGCTCCGCGCTGCGTTTGACCGGCAGGCTGGGCTGGACGATGACAGCGTCGGGGCGGTCTTTCTCCATTGCCGAAAACGCGGCGTCGAGCTCCTCGGCGCTGTGGATCATGATCGGCTCGATCGCCGTGCCGATGGCGGCGCTACTCAAGCGGATCTGTTCGAGAAACGGCTTGGAGAACGGGTCGGGCGCATTAACCAGCACCGCGACGCGCTGCGCCGACGGCAGCAAATCTCGGATCAGTTCGACGCACTTGCCTGCCAGTGCCGCACCGACGGCGGCCATGCCGGTGACATTCCCACCCGGCCGGGCGAGGCTCTCGACCAATCCGGTTGCTACCGGGTCTCCGGCGAGGGCCATAACGATCGGGATGTCGCGCGTCGCCTGCTTCGCGGCGAGGGCGGCGGGCGTGAACCAGGTCACGATCAGATCGACCTTGAGCCGCACCAGTTCTGCCGCCAGTTCGGGGAGGCGGTCTCCCTGCCCCGGGTCCGAGCGGAACTCGAACCGGACGCTTTTCCCCTCGACGTAACCCCGGTCCCGCAGGTCCTCCTGAAACAACCGCCAGAACCGTTCCGCGCCGGCAGAACTGACGACCAGGACGCCGATGGTCGGCATTTTCGGCTGCTGCGCCCGCGCCGCGAGGGGCCGGAGGGCCGCCGCGCCGGCGATGATTGCGAGAAGGTTGCGCCGCTTCATTCAATGACCTCGTCGGCGCGGGTGATGAGCCGGACATGGTCCGGCACCCGAATGTGCGGCATGGGTCCCCCCGGTCGAGGCGCCACCGCGTTCGAGAAGCGTCAACGACGGATGGACGACAATATCCCTCTGCCCTTCGGCCTACCAGCGGCGGCGCTGAAATAGGCGCAGTGCCGAACGACCGCTTTTCCTTTCCCCATTGGGCATCACAGGCCGGGCAAATCGGGACCGCCGGGTTCCGCCCGAGTGAGCCGTTCGAAGCCGTCGGCGCGAAGGTCGGCTGTGGGGCAATTTGAGACCGCGGCGCCGTTATCGCGCGAAGACCGAAAAGCGCCAGAAAGCCGACATTTGCTCGTGGGCTTTTTCAGCAAAACGGAGCGCGCTCCGTTTTGCCCGAGGCTTTTTAGCGGTTTGCTGGTGCAGTTTCGGAGCTTTTTAATTGTGGCACGAGGCATTCCTAGCACTGTTGCGAAAGATGGGGTGGGGCAGGACCGGCCGCCCTTATGGGCGCAAGCGTCAGCTTTATTTAGACGAAGCCCTTTTCGGCAGATGATCGCGGTGCGGGTCAATGGGTGAGTCGCGCTGCGGTGGGCGCGGTTGGGATCAAGGAGGCAACCATGCTCACCGCGATCCCATCACTCGTCGGCTTTGCGAAAACTCCTTGGAACAAAGGGCGCCTCATCGGCCAGAGGCGCCCGCTGAAGCCAAGGAGGTTTGGGCCATCCGCGTCCGGCTCCAGCTTGAGCGGCGGCGACGCGATCTCGCCCTGTTCAATCTCGCCATCGACAGCAAGCTGCGGGGCTGCGATCTCGTGCGGCTCCGGGTCAACGATGTATGCGTCGGAGGCCAAGTGCGGGACCGCGCTACCGTGATCCAGCAGAAAACCGGCAGACCGGTCCAGTTCGAGATCACCGAACAAACCCGAGCAGCAATCCGCGATTGGTTTGCCAGCGCCGCGTTGAGCAACGGCCAGTACCTTTTCCCAAGCCGCCTCCATGACCAACCGCACCTATCGACACGGCAGTACGCGCGCATCGTCCACAGCTGGGTCGAACGTGCAGGTCTCGATAGCTCGGCTTACGGAACCCATTCGATGCGGCGGACCAAGGCGGCACAGATTTACAAGAAGACCGGCAACTTGAGGGCGGTTCAGCTGTTGCTCGGGCACACTAAACTCGAAAGCACTGTTCGTTACCTTGGCATCGAGGTTGACGACGCGCTCAGCATCTCCGAGCAAGTCGATCTCTGATCTCAAGATGCCTGCGGCCCTGTCTCTGGCAGGGCCGCTAGCTTTTCACCGCCCCACGACTCTCCGCCCGGACGGCAGCGTCGGCCGCTCGACCGTTGGCTTGAACGGCTTCGGATCAAGCTTTGCCAGCCCGATTTCAGCGACGCGAGCCGAGGCGACAGCGGGTACCTGTCCTCGGCGATGGCCCGGCGCATCGCCGAGGTCTCGGCGGCCATCTCGTCGTCGGTGAGGTGGAGGGTGGGCACCTTTTGTCGGACTTCTGTCGGACAACTTCCGTGCCAACCTGCATCTTTCGCTCTAAGTATTTGATTTTTTGGTGAGCCCGTCGGGATTCGAACCCGAGACCTACTGATTAAAAGTCAGTTGCTCTACCGGCTGAGCTACGGGCTCTCGCTCACATCTACGACGAACCGGCCGTCGTAGCTACGCTATAGTCGCATTTCCCGGGCCGGCCAAGCGCCTGGGGCGCTGGCATTCAGCGGCGGGGATCGTGTAGGCCTCGCTGGCGATGGCGGCGATCGCTGCCCGGTCGTAATTCAGCCGACAGAGAAGCTCGCCGGCTATGTGCTGGGCGTCGGCGGCGCTTCCGCCGTTGCCGGCGAGCAGCACCTTCCGCCCGCGGCGATAGCGGTCGTCACACGATCGCCAATCGTCACCAGGGTCGCGGAAAAATCCGGCTGTTCAATTGCCGCCTGAACGACGTCGCGGGACTGGCGAAGGTAGTCGACAATCGCCTCGGTTGCCGCGTCAGCCGTGCTGTACATCCCATCCATCTGGCACACCGGTCCGATACCACCAGTGCGCCACCTTCTTGAGTAGCTTAAAAGGATCACTCATAAAGTCGGAATTATCGATTGCCCTGAAACCGCTGTCTAACTCTATAGCGACACGGTTCCGATTGCTGATAGAAGGGAATTGCGTCAGTTCCTTTCTGGTGATTCCTGTAGCGCCACCCGTGGTAGAAGATCACGGTAACCATTTGGATTCTGGACATGGATTTTTCGGGAACCCGCATTCTCTGTTTAGGCGATATCATGCTCGACCGCTTCGCCTATTGCGGGCTCGAGCGGATTTCGCCGGAAGCGCCGGTGCCGGTCCTCTTGCTGCAGCGGGTTGAGAGGATGCTCGGCGGCGCGGGCAACGTCGCCCGCAATATCGCCGCGCTCGGCGGCACCGCGGTGCTGATCGGCCTGCTCGGCGACGACGCGGCGGGCGACGAGGTACGCGCCGCGATCCGGTCGACGCCGCGACTGGTCGATGCGCATGTCGCCAGCCCCGCGCGGTCGACGATCTGCAAGACGCGCTACATCGCGGCGCACCAGCAGATCATGCGGGTCGACGAGGAGCAGGTGCGCCCGCTCGACGCCGACGAGGAGGCTCGGCTCCTGGCGGCGATCGGCGAGGTCATGCCCGGTGTCGATGCCGTGATCCTCTCCGACTATGACAAATGCGTGCTCGGGCCAAAAGTGACCCGCTTCGCGATTGCCCGCGCCCAGGCGCGCGGCATCCCGGTCTTCGTCGATCCCAAGGCGAAACCATTCCGCCATTATCGCGGCGCGGCCTGCGTGACCCCGAATCTCGCCGAGCTGGCGCTGGCGTCGCGCATGCCGATCGGCAGCGAGGCGGAGGTGATCGCCGCGGCCAATCGGGTGCTGCGCGACGCCAAGGCCGACGCGATCCTCGCCAAGCGCTCGGACAAGGGCATGATGCTAGTCGAGGCGTCGGGCGCGGTGCATGTGGAGCCGGCGCGGGCGCGCGAGGTGTTCGACGTGACCGGCGCCGGCGACACGGTGATCGCGGTGCTGGCGCTCGCGGTCGCCGGCGGGTACGCGCTGCCCGAGGCGATGCGGCTCGCCAATACCGCCGCCGGCATTGTCGTCTCCAAGCTCGGCACCGCCACGGTCGAGCTCGACGAGCTGATGCTCGAAGCCTCGCGCGATACCCGCGATCGAGCGGCGCTGCACGCCAAATATTACAGCCTCGCCCAGATCGAAACCCTGGTGCGGCAGTGGAAAAGCCGTGGGCTTCGCGTCGGGTTCACCAATGGCTGCTTCGACATCGTCCATCCCGGCCATGTCGGGATGCTCACGGCGGCGCGCGCCGAATGCGACCGGCTGGTCGTCGCGCTCAACGGCGATGCCAGCGTCACCCGATTGAAAGGCCCGTCGCGGCCGATCAACGCGCTCGGCGACCGCTGCGCGGTGATCGCCGCCTTGGAATCGGTCGACGCGGTGCTCAGTTTCGACGACGACACGCCGCTGGACCTGATCCGCCGGCTGAAACCCGATGTGTTGATGAAGGGGGCCGATTACACTGTCGAAACGACGGTCGGTGCGCCGGAAGTCATGTCCTGGGGCGGCCGCGTCGCGCTCATCAATCTCGTCGAAGGGCATTCGACCAGCAAGGTGATCGACCGAATGCAGACCCCAGCCAAGGTTGACGTCGGATGACACCATACCGTCGCATTTATTCGTCTCCCCCGCGCGAGCGGGGGTCCAGGGGCAACTGTTGCGTCGCTCGCCCCTGGGTTCCCGCTTTCGCGGGAAAGACGAATAAAATCATCGCGCTTTAAGGGAATCCGGCGATGCTGGTCGTCACCGGCGGCGGCGGGTTTATCGGCTCGGTGCTGGTCTGGGCGCTCAACGAGGCCGGGCGCGCCGACGTCGTCATCGTCGATCACTTCGGGACCGGCGACAAGTGGCGCAACATCGCCAAGCGCGATTTTTTCGAGATCGTCACCATCGACGGCCTCCCCGCCTGGCTCGAGCGCTTCGGTCGCGAGGTCGAGGCGGTGTTCCATCTCGGCGCCAACTCCTCGACCACCGAGCGCGACGCCGACCACATCATCGACACCAATCTCAATTCGTCGATCGCGCTGTGGCGCTGGTGCGCGGTGCACGGGAAAAAGCTGATCTACGCCTCGTCGGCGGCGACCTATGGCGACGGCACCCAGGGGTTCGACGATGCCGGCGATTATGCCGAGTTCAAACGGCTGCGGCCGATGAACCTCTACGGTTGGTCGAAGCACGCCTTCGACCTATGGGCGTTGCGCGAGGCGGCCAAGGGCCACGCGCCGCCGCTCTGGGTCGGCCTCAAATTCTTTAACGTGTTCGGGCCGAACGAGTACCACAAGGCCGAGATGATGAGCCTCGTCGCCAAGAACCACGGCAAGATCGCGGCAGGCGAGACGATCCGGCTGTTCAAGTCGCACCGACCCGGCATCGCCGACGGCGACCAGAAGCGCGACTTCGTCTACGTCAAGGATTGCGTCGACGCCGTGCTGTGGCTGTGGCGGCATGCCCGGGACAGCGGCATCTACAATATCGGCACCGGCGCCGCGCGCAGCTTTCGCGAGCTGATGCAGGCGACCGGGGCGGCCTGCGGCAAGCCGCCTCGGATCGACTATGTCGATACCCCGCCGGAGATCCGCTCGAACTACCAGTACATAACCGAAGCCAAGCTCAACCGCCTGCGCGCCGCCGGCTACAACGCGCCGTTCACCCCGCTCGAAGCGGCGGTCGAGGATTTCGTGACGGGCTATCTCGCCAAGCCCGACCCCTATCTTTAGGTAAGCCGCGCACCAGCTTGCCGGCCGACGGCGCCGTCTTGCTTAATCGCGAGGGCGTTTCGGCACAGCGTAATCCAGCAATCCAACGATAGATCGTGCGCGTTGTCCCCGGGAGCGAAGCGATCGATGTAGCCCTTGAGCAGTCCGTCTCCGACCGTCTCCACCGTTCCGGCCCGGTGCTTGGCATCCTGCACTTCGACCCATAGGAGGGTGCACGGACCGTACTCGTGCAACGCGGCGAGCAAGCGCAACATCAGCACCCGCGGCAACGGCCGCATGCCGCAATAGACGAATATTTTGCTGCCGTCCTCGAGTTCATCGAGCAACCTTGTGGCGACGACAAGTGTATCAGAGTCTGACTCGTAATTGGGGATGATCATCCTTGGGCGATGCGGCGAGTGAGGAGTTTGACGCTGGCGATCATGAACCAAGCCAAAGCGCTCTCGATTGAGGCCTCGAAGTCCTTCGCAAGTCGGCGATTGCGGTTGAGCCAGGCGAAGGTGCGCTCGACGACCCAGCGGCGTTTGATGAGGTGGAAACCCGGTGTGGTCTGAGCCCGCTTGACGATTTCGATGGTCCATTTGCCAAGCCTTTTGAGCGCGGTCTCGAGTTTGCCGCCGGCATAGCCGCCATCGGCAAAAACATGACGCAGCCACGGGAAGGCGTAACGCAGGGGAGCCAAGAGGGGCGGCGCGCCGTCGCGATCCTGGACGCCGGCCTCGTGGACGATGGCGCCGACCAGCAAGCCGCCAGTGTCGGTCAGGATGTGGCGCTTACGTCCCTTGATCTTCTTGCCGGCGTCGTATCCGCGTGGGCCGCCGCCTTCGGTTGTCTTGACCGACTGGCTGTCAATCACCCCTGCCGATGGGCTGGCTTCACAGCCTTGGTTCTCGCGGGCCTGCATCAACAGCACGTGGTTGATTTGCTGCCATATCCGGGTGTTGCGCCACGGGTAAAAGTACCGCGGCACTGTCGTGTAGAGTGGAAAATCCTTCGGCAGCATGCGCCACTGGCAACCGGTTTAGGCGATGTAGGAGATCGCGTTCATCACCGCGCGCAAGTCGGTCGTGCGCGGCCGGCCTCGGCCCTCGTGCGGCGGCGGCAGCAATGGCGCAATCACCGCCCATTCCTGGGTCGTCGTATCGCTTGCGTAGCGCAATCCATTCCGCAGATATTTCGGTCGGGTGATTTCAGTCCACATCTTGTGCCTTGGCCACTGTTCGCGACTACGATCGAATCACAGGTCCCTGAAATCACTCAACTCATTTTCGGGTCAGCCTCTTAGTGCGGTCGATTCCGCAGAATGCGGAGATCGCATCAACCAGGTTGATTATTGCGGCTTTTTGGAAATTGTCAGGTCTCTTCTCCGCGGCATCAGTGTCGACAAAGATCGGTATCTTCGCGAGTATCCCGATGTCTAGGAAGCAATCAAGTCGGGCATCTTTAAGTCGGCAAAACACCATTTCTGGGAAAATGGCTTTTTCGAAGGCCGCAAACCGGCCTATTATGTAGTCGACGAAGATTGGTATTTGGCAAGATATCCCGATGTGTCCGATACTATTGAAGCGAAAGTGGCGCTAAGCGCAACTGAGTACTTCCACGTCAGCGATATGAAGAGGGTCGATTACCAATGGAGTACTGAGCAATTCGCGAACCCGGCGTGATCACACCGCCGCTCAGCCCCGATCATTCATGACGCGTAGTGGCGTGCGGCGTGAGGGCGGCATCCGGTCGCGGTTTTTGGTGGCGTCTGGGCCGCGGCTGATCGGGGTTTGGAGTTGCGCCGGAGGGTTCCGTGTGGAGCACGTGGCCCCGTTGTTCACGGCGGCAGTTTGCCGATGCGGCCGGCGAGGCTGGCGAAGCCGATCTGGTAAGGGTAGGCGGTGGGCGAGGCGAGTTTGATCCGGGTGACCATCTCGGTGACGCGCCCTTGGTCTTCCCCCGCGGGGTGATCCGGGTCAAATGTTGTATGAGAGCATTTCTGACACCACTGTTGGGTTGGGCGAGCGCGCGCCCCCAAGCGCAGGCGCGCTCGCCCACGGCACGATGGTTCCGCTGCGAGCGATGATGGCCTTAGGCGCCG
>Ga0182024_10014865_pt1 | contig 14994 bp, 15 predicted proteins | sample P32metaG_FD_120480 | JGI IMG/M metagenome (GOLD analysis project Ga0182024, IMG submission 120480) | Permafrost microbial communities from Stordalen Mire, Sweden - P3-2 metaG (Illumina Assembly) | ecosystem: Environmental > Terrestrial > Soil > Wetlands > Permafrost | place: Sweden: Stordalen... | reverse complement strand
TCTGATGCAGCTCGTGGCCGAGAACGACGATGCTGCGTTCGCGATCTTGTATGAGCGCCACACGAACGTCGCTTTCTCGCTGGCCTTTCGCATGTGCGGCAAGCGTCAGGTCGCCGAAGAGGTCGTCCAGGAGGCGTTCCTCTCGGCTTGGCGCAGCGGCGCGCGTTACGACCGCACGCGTGGCAGCGTGCGTACATGGATGCTCGGGATCGTCCACAACCGGGCGATCGATGCTCTGCGCAGGGGTAAGGTCCACGACCGTGGCAGGATCAGCGACGAGGGCATCGAGGAGCGCTTGGAGGCGCGCGAGCGCACCGAGGAGGAGGTCGGTGCTCGCGACGAGGCACGCGAGATCCGGGTGGCTCTGGACGCTCTCCCCGCCGAGCAGAGCCACGTGATCGAGCTCGCATACTATGGCGGGTTCAGCCACAGCGAGATAGCCACGATGCTCGACACTCCCATCGGTACCGTCAAGGGCCGCATGCGTCTCGGCCTGCAGAAGATGCGTCTGGCACTCGGTCCCGTGCAGGTTCTCTCATGAGCTCGATCGAGCACGAGTGCGAGCGGTGCGTCGACGCCGGCGCATATGTCCTCGGTGCGCTCGACGAACACGAGCTAGAGCCCTACCGGGAGCATCTCGCCGCCTGCGCCGCTTGTCGCGGGGAGGTGGCCCAGTTGCAGGAGGTAGCCGACTCGCTGGCTGTCGCGGTGCCCCGGATGCAGGCGCCGGCTAATCTGAGTACGCGGTTGATGTCCGTCGTGCGTGGCGAGGCCGAGCTGCTGCGGGCCGCCGGTCTGCAGGCCGATCGTCCGATGCGCGCACGGCCCCGCTGGCGCTGGCGCCTGCTCGGAGCGTTAGCGGCCACCGGTGCCCTGGCCGTTGGTGTGCTTATTGGCGCGCTGGCGATCAACACGGGCTCGACCCAGCAGACACGGGTGATCCAGGCGATGGTTCTCGTCCCCGGCCACCGTGCCACCGCGGCGCTGCGCAAAGTGGGCTCGCATGTGGAGATCGAGGTGAAGGGGATGCCTGCGCCGCCGCTGGGACGTATCTATGAGGTGTGGCTGGAGCGAGGCTCGCGGCCGCCCGAACCGACCGACGCGCTGTTCTCGGTCACGGGTGAGGGCAACGGCACGGCCGGTGTGCCCAGCGATTTGCGAGGCGTGAGCAAGGTGCTGGTCACCGCCGAGCCGCTCGGCGGCAGTCTCAAGCCGACGCGCAGCCCGGTGATCGTCGCTTCGGTGTAGGAGTCCGGGATAGGAAGCTCCTTGAGCTGACGGGGAGCCGAGATAGGCTCTGGCTCGGACATGGCCACCTGCTATCGCCACCCCTCGCGCGAGACGGGGGTTTCGTGCTCGAACTGCGGGCGGCCGATCTGCACCGATTGCATGACCACCACCCCGGTGGGGATGCGCTGTCCGGAGTGCAGCAAACAGCGCACCAAGGTGGTGCGTATGCACGAGCTGGCCAAGATCCCGCGCGTCACCTATGCGTTGATCGCGATCAATGTCGTCGCGTTCCTGACCGAGCAGGGCCAGTTCTCGCTGTTCAGCTCGGAAATCCACGGCAAGGTGATCGACGAAGGGGTGCTCTTCAGAGAAGCGATCGGCCACGGCAACGACCAGTACTGGCGGCTGATCACCAGTGGCTTCCTGCACGAGAACTTCATCCATATCGGCTTCAACATGTATCTGCTGTACCTGCTCGGGTTGATGCTCGAGCCGGCGATCGGCTCGGTGCGCTTCGCCGTCATCTACTTCACCGCGCTTCTCGTCGGCTCCTTTGGGGTGGTGTTCGTTACCGCCAGCCCCAGCCTGGGAGCCTCGGGCGCGATCTTCGGGCTGATGGGCGCGGCCGTGGTCGAGCTGCGCGCACGCGGCCTCAGCATCCAGCAGTCGGGTATCGGCGGGCTGATCGTGATCAACCTGATCCTCAGCTTCACGCTCGCCAACATCTCCGTCGGCGCGCACATCGGTGGCCTCATCGGCGGCTTCCTCGCCGGCTACGCGATTCGAGCTGCAGATCAGCGAAAAGTTCCCGCGCTCGGGCTCATCGCCTGCGTGCTGCTGTCCGCGGCCGCCGTGCTGGGGGCGATCGCCGTCTCTGGCGCCACTGGCAGCGGCTTCGCGTAGCGGGCTCTTCGAGCCGGCTCCCCGTCGCCCTCGGCGGCGGCTGCTCCTCAGAGCTTGGCGCCGGCTGGCTCCACGGTGAGCGCTCGCGTCCCCGCAGGCGCCTCGGGGAAACGATCCGGGTGCAGGATGTGCGCGAGCAGCTCGAGCCCGTCGATCAACCGCGGGCCGGGTCGTGAGAAGTAGGCGGAGGCATTCACCGCGCACACACGCTCCGCGCCGAGTCCGGACAGCTCGTGCGCGTGGGCCACAGCTTCGGCGTGCGCGCGATCCTCGTCGTAGCCGCAGGGCATCACGACCACGACCTCAGGGCGGGCGGCGGCGAGCGCTTCCCAGGACACCGTCTGCGACGGTTCGCCCGGGAGCCCCAACACATCCTCGCCGCCAGCTAGATCGATCAGCTGAGGCGTCCAATGGCCGGCTACGAACACCGGGTCGAGCCACTCCAGAGCAACCACGCGGGGACGGATGGCCGTGCGCACGGCGAGCTTCACCCGGTCGATGCGCGCGGCGATCTCTCCCACCAGATCGATGCCGCGCTCACGTCGATCGGTCGCCGCGGCGACGGTACGGACGTCGCCGAGCGTCTCGCCAAAGGTGTGTGGGTCGAGCGAGATGACCTTGGGCTTTGAGGGCAGCCGGGCGGCGAGCTTGGCGACATCCTGGAAGGAGACGGCACATACCGGGCAGAGCGCCTGTGTGACGATCAGATCCGGCTGCAGGGCGCTCAAAGCGTCCTCATCGAGCCGGTAGATCGCCTCGCCTTGCTCGGTGCGCGAGCGCACCGCTGCGTCGATTTCGCCGGCGCTCAGGTTTCCGGGCAGCACGTCTCGAGTGATGTGCGGAAGTGAGAGGGCCTGCGGCGGATGGTCACACTCGTGGGTGACTGCGACGACCTGCTCGCCCAGATCGAGCGCAAACAGCAGCTCGGTGGCGTGGGGGACGAGGCTTACAATGCGCATCCCGTGACTGTAATGCCGGTACCCAGCGAGAATGAGATCGAGCGACGGCTCCTCGCCCTGGGCTCCGCCGAGGATGGCATCGTCTGAAGGGCCTACTCTTATCCCGATGACGCTGGCCGACCAGGAAGTCGAAGAACGCCTCGCGGGCGGCGAGTGGCGCAGGGAGGGCGCGGCAATCGTCCGTGAGTGGACGTTCGCGGACTTCGCTCAGGCGATCGCGTTTGTCAACCGGGTGGCCGAGGCCGCCGAGGCTGAGAACCATCATCCGGATATAACGGTGCACGGCTGGAACAGGGTGCGTCTGGAGCTGAGCACCCATTCCGAGGGTGGCCTCACCGCGGCGGACTTCGAGTTGGCAGCGCGTATCGACTTGCTCGCGTGAACGGCCTGAAGCTCATCTTCGCGGCCGTGCTGGTCGCGGTGAACGCGTTCTTCGTGATCGCCGAGTATGCGCTCGTGCGCTCCCGCAAGGCGCGTCTGGAGCTGATGCGCGAGGAGGGGGCCCGGGGAGCGGCGCTGGCGCTGAAGCAGCTCGAGAGCATCAACGACTACATCTCGGCCGTGCAGATCGGGGTCACGATGACCTCGATCGCGATCGGTGCCCTGGGTGCGCCCGCCCTCGCCGAGATCCTGAAGGGTGCGCTGGGGACCACGCTCAGCCACGGCGTGGCGATTGCGATCTCGGTGGTGGTCGCCTACCTCGTCATCACCGCCGTCCAGCTGATCGCCGGCGAGATGGTTCCGAAGTTCTACGCGATCGACCGCGCCGAGGCCGTGGCGCGGCGAGTGGCGCGCCCACTGCAGGCGTTCAGGGTTCTGTTCCACCCGGTGATCGTCGTGCTCACGGCGCTCTCCACCCGCATCCTGAAGCTGCTCGGCGTCGACATGACCCGAGAGCGGGAGGGCGGCTCGCCAGATGAGCTCAAGCGGTTGATCGCCGAGTCCCATGCTGGCGGACATATCGATCCGGGCGAGGCGGGGATGCTGACGGGCGTGTTCCACCTGCACGAGCAGGAGGCCCGTCAGGTGATGACCCCGATCCCGGCGGTGGTCACGGTCGATCTCTCGCAGGACGTGGAGACGGCGCTACAGCTGTGCATCTCCTCCGGCCACACGCGGCTGGTCGTCACCGAGGAGGAGAACCGCGACCGGGTAAGAGGTCTGGTGCACGCCAATTCGCTGGCCAAGACGCTGATGGAGGAGGGTCCGCATGCGACGCTCGAGCCGCTGGTGCACGACGCTCCGATCGTGCCCGAGACCAAGCCGCTGGATGACCTGCTCGCCGATCTGCAGCGTCAGCGCACCTCGCTCGCCGTGGTGGTGGACGAGTACGGGCGGGTGGTGGGGATCGTGACTGTCGAGGACATCGTCGAGGAGGTCGTGGGCGAGATCGCCGACGAAACCGACCCGGCCGCCGGCGAGGTTCGCCAGCTCGCGGGCGGCGACTGGTTCGTGCGCGGGCACGTGGCGGTGACCGATCTGGCCGACTACGGCTTGGATTTGCCGGTGGACAGCGACGCGTACAACTCCGTTGGGGGATTCGTGTTCGCCGAGCTCGGGCGCTTGCCCCAGCGGGGGGACACGGTCAACGCGGATGGCTTCTCGATCCGGGTGGAGTCGGTGCGCGAGAACCGGATTGAGGCGGTGCGCATCCGCGAACGCCGTCCGATGCCGCCGCGCGAGGATCGCGATAGCGCCGATTCGTAGGCACGGAGAGCTTGGACTCGAAGACCCACGGAAGAGAAACCGCCCCAAGCACACGTCCGGCCCGCGGGGGGAGCGGGCCGGAGCGTGTGCACTGGGAGGAGGCGGGTGTGCGTGCGACTAACTACTGTGTCGCAGTTGCCAGTATCGCGAGCTTGATGAAGGCCAGCTAAAAGTCACCTGATCCGAAATAAATTCTCACGAAGAACGCGTGATGCTGCATCAGTAGAGGTGGAACCCGCGCCCGCTCTTGCGCCCGAGCGCGCCCTCCGCGATCAGCAACTCGATGCGCGCGGGGACCGCCTCGCCGATGGTCTCGCCGATCGCCACCGAGACGTCGAGCCCGACGAGGTCGAGCAACGCAAGCGGGCCCAGCGGATGCCCGGCGCCGAGGCGCATGCAGGTGTCCACGTCGGCGGGGTCCATGCCGGTCTCTTCGAGCAGGCGGACCGCGCTGAAGAGATAGGGGAAGAGCAGGCGGTTGACCACGAACCCGGGGACATCGGGGACCTCGACGGGGGTCTTCTCGAAGGTCTCGCACAGGGCGAGCGCTCGCCGCCGCGTGTCCTCGCTTACGGTGGGGGGGAAGATCAACTCGACGAGCGCCATCTTCGTGACCGGATTGAACACGTGCAGGCCGAGGAAGCGCGCTGGGCGCCCGCTGGCTTGCGCGAGCTGCTCGATCGACAGCGAAGAGGTGGTTGTGGCGAGGATCGCCTCGGGCCCGAGCATCCCATCGAGCTCCGCGAGCAGCCCCGCCTTGATGGGGTGATCCTCGATGACGGCCTCCACGACGAAGGTGGCCTTCGCCAGTACCTGCGGCTCGGTTACCACCTGAACGTGCTCGGGGTCCACGTCGGCGCCCAGGCGGTTCAGGGTCCGCTCGACGGTGGCGCGTGCGCGCTCGGCCGAGTCCTGCGAGCGGGCGAGCAGCAGCACCGGACCGTGGTGGGCCGCGGTGGCTGCAAGGCCGCAGGCGATGGCGCCGCTGCCGACGATTGCGAGACGTTCGTTCATCTTGCTGGGTCTCTCTTCATATTGACTGACTGGTCAATCTAGTTTTGATCGCGGCGCGGTAGAGTAAGGGATACCCCATCAACATGCCGTGCAAGACCTTAGGAGGACTTCAGTCATGAGGCAAACAGAGGGCCGCGAGGTCGTGATCGTCGAGGCGGTACGCACGCCGATCGGCCGCGGGCACAAGGAGAAGGGCTACTACAAGGACACCCATCCGAATGCGCTGCTCGGAAAGGTCTACACGGAGGTCATCGAGCGCTCCGGCATCGACGCGGCCGAGGTCGAGGACGTGATTGCGGGCTGTGTGCAGCAGTTCGGCGAGCAGGGCTTCAACATCGCGCGCAACGCCTGGCTGCAGGAGGGGCTGCCGATCGAGACGCCCGGCACCACCGTCGACCGCCAGTGCGGTTCGGCTCAGCAGGCGGTCAACTTCTCCGCGGCGCTGATCGCGGCGGGCGTGCATGACGCGATGATCGGCTCGGGTGTGGAGCACATGGGCCACCTGCCGTTCGCGGCCGGGATGAAGACGCAGGAGGACTTTGGTTTCGCCTTCACGCCGGAGCTGATGGCCAAGCACAACATCGTCGGGCAGGGGCTCGGCGCCGAGATGATCGCCGATCAGTGGGAGATCTCCCGCTCCGAGCTCGACGAGCTGGCGGTGCGCTCGCATAGGCTGGCCCACCAGGCCACGGAGGAGGGCCGCTTCGAGCGCGAGATCGTGCCGATGACAGTCAACGGCGAGGAGCTCGTGACCGACCAGGGGATTCGCCCGGGCACTGATCTGGAGACGCTGTCGCAGCTCAAGCCGGCGTTCAAGCCGGACGGCAAGATCACCGCGGGCAACGCCTCGCAGATCTCCGACGGCGCGGCGGCCGTGCTGCTGATGAGCGCGAATAAGGCCAAGGCGCTCGGACTGACCCCCCGCGCACGGATCGTCGACCAGACGACCGTCGGCTGTGACCCGGTGAAAATGCTCGAGGGCCCGATCCCGGCCACACGCAAGATCCTCGATCGCAACGGGATGAAGATCGACGACATCGACTTGATCGAGATCAACGAGGCGTTCGCGCCCGTGGTGGCAGCATGGAGGCGTGAGCACAACCCGGACATGGACCGTGTGAACGTAAACGGCGGCGCGATGGCGCTTGGCCATCCTTTGGGATCGACCGGCGCGCGGCTGATCACAACGCTGCTGCACGAGCTCGAGCGCTCCGACAAGGAGATCGGCTTTGTGACGATGTGCTGCGGTGGCGGCCTTGGCACCGGCACATTGATTCAGCGAGTCTGATTCACCCCTGGGGTCCCCCGCCGGTCCAGTTGACGGCGACCGGCGGGAGGGCCAGCAGCGCCTGCCAGGTGGCGGCTTCGGTCCTGCCGGTGGGGGCGATCCCGTGCACTGTCTGAAATTGCGCGAGGTTGGCGGCGGTGGTCGCTTCGAAGATGCCGGTCGTCGCCTGGGTGGGGATCGCGCTGGCGAGGTGCTCCTGCATCCACAGCACCGGATCGCCGCGGCTGCCTTCCGCAAGTTCGGTGTAGCCGGGGTTTGGAGTGACGCTGGTCAGCGGCGCCAGTGGTTCCGCAAGCGCCGTCCACTCGCTGGCCGGGGTTTCCTGCCAGTCCCACCACGACACGCCTGTCGCGCCATAGTCGACGGCCTCCTCGCGGAAGCGCAGGAGTTCAGCGCCCGAGGGGTGGCTGTAGGTCTGGCCCAGCGGATAAATGGGGCGGTCGTAAATGCGATTGGCGATGTAGGTGTTCGCATATGCGGTGTCGACCGAGTTACCGATGTCCTTCCAGTACATCTGGGGCGCGTTGAACTGCGCTCCGTTTGGCCCGAGCAAGACGGAGTAGGGGAATGAGGTGTGGTCGTAGACATACGGGAACGACGCTAGGCCAAGGGGATAAGCGGGCCCGATCTTGGCGCGCAGGTCGGCGATGTAGGTCTGGGCCGCGCCGTAGCGTCCTTCGTATTCGCCCTCGGCGTCGATCACCAGACAGTCCGCTCCGTTGGCGACGGCCTCGGCGCCGAGGTTGGCCTCGCCGGCGGGGTTTGTCCCGTAGACGAACTGCCAGGCGCACGCCTTCAGCCCGTTCGCGTGCAGCTGCGCTACCAGTTCGGGGCTGAACTGACTCCAGTAGTTGGTCGACCCGTCGGAGCTCTTGATGAACAGCGTGGTCACCCCGGCCGCGTGCGCTTGGGCGACGATCGAGGCGAGCGAGCCGCCGCTGGACTGGCTCAGGTACCAGATCCACATGCCCTGGCCTTCGAAGGCTGTTCCGCTGGCCGCGGTGGCAGTCGGGGTGAGGGATGGAGTGACTTTCGGCGGTGCGGGCGGGTGCAGCGCATGGTTGTAGATATAGATTGGGCCGTAGGAGCTCGTGTGGCGTCCGTGGCTGAGCAGCACCATGATGTGCCCGGAGTGCGCGTTCTTCGGCACGGTCAGCTCGAAACCCGCCGCGGCTTTACGCAGATGAGCTATCGGCGAGGAGCTCGAGATGCGCGCGCCCGGCGAGTGCGGAAAGGCCACGGCGAACTTCGTCGCCAGCCCTTTGCCTGCGATCAGCAGCGTGCCGTGGATCGAGACCTGGTGTAGGTTGCTGCTGCATCTGGCGGTGGGCATGCAGCTGACGCTCGTGATGCGCACCGTGAGGACGTGCAGGCTGGTGGATGCCGGCGTCGGGGCGGCTTTATGTGGGCTGGCTTTCTGCGTGGGGCTGGAGGGGGCAGCACTGCCGCCGGGGTTGGCAGCGTTTGCCGGCGAAGACTGGCCGACGAAGCAGCACAGCAGCGCGGAGGCGACTGCTGCGAGGGGGAACATGGATCGCTGGGGGGCGCTGCTCGCCAAGAAGATCCCTTCGCGCCGGAAAATCTGATTGCTTCAAATCGGCGGCCACCGACCTTAGCCGCTGTGCCTATGCAAACCGAGCAGCGGGAGAGAAGTTGCGTTCGGTTTCTAGACTTAGTATAACCATTGTTACACGCAGTCTATTTGCAAATACTTCTCCGGGGCGTCTTTATGTTCTGGTCAAATTTAGACCCAGCGAAAGCCCAGCGGCGCGGGTGTGGGTGGTAGCGGGCTGGAGGGCAGGTCGGGGGGCGGCTCCGGCAGGTTAAAGCCCGCCGGGGCGACATCGTTGGGCGCGTCAGGGTGGAAGAGCGAGGCGAGGTACTCGATCTGGCCGCGGCCGACACTTAACTCTGACTGCCCGCCGCCGTAGCAGCCGATGTCGTTTGCTGCGCAGTAGTCGTAGACGTCCAGCAGTGAGCGCAGGCCCCCGAGTCGCGACGGCTTGATGTTGATCGTGCGCGGCGGCCACGGCAGCGCCTCGATGTCCGCAACGGAGTGGATCGGCGCGTCCCAGGTCACGCGCGCGCGATGCGCACGCAAGACCTCTTCTGTCTGCGGCGTCAGCTTCGGATCCTCGATCCATGCATCTCCAAACGCCTCCACGACGCGCAGGTAGAGCTCTGGATCGGCCGGGTTGTCGACGATCGTGCCCTCATACTGCCCCTTGAGATCCACGGAGTCGACCGCGTCCAGCGCGACGAGCTGCGCGATCAGCTCCTGATCCCAGGATGGCGTCGGGTCTAGCTTGAAGCGCAGCGCCGGCGCGATCTCGAGGCGCCGCAGCAGCGGCTGCAGTGACGGTGGCTCGCCCAGGCGCAGCGAGGCAACGAAGCGCAGTGGCTTACACTCGCGTCCCAAGGCCGCGTGCAAACTCGTGCCGGCTTGGCGCAGCGCGAGGTCGAGCGCCGCGGAGTCGAATGCCCAATCGCGGTAGAGGCGAAACTCCGGCCGGTCCGTCGGCTGCGGGAATAGGTCTAGCGAGCGCAGATGCTCGGCAAACGACGCCAGCGTCCACCGGCCCACGAGCGGCGCGCTCGCGCCGGCGCGCTGCAGCGCCTCCTGGTCTTCGACGGCGTAGGTGACGTCCTCGCCGACGCCCTCCTCGCCGGCACCGCGCAGCCTGATGACGGTGCTCTTACGCACGAACTCACTGGAGAGGGCGACCTCGTGGCCTTCGAGCTCATATCCCTCGACGAGGAGAGGAAGCTCGGCGAGCAGTTCGTAGGTGCTCATGGAGTCTCCACCCGACCGTCGCCTTCCAGGCGCGCCACGAGCTCGTCGAGGCGCAGCTCCTCCAGGGCCGCGCCAACGGCCTCGAGCTCACCGGCGCAGAGCTCGATCAGCATCTTGCCCTCCTGGACGAGTGTGAGCGTCTCGTTGAGGCTAGCCTCACCTGAGTCGAGGCGGCGGATGACCTCCTCGACGCGCGCCGCGGCGGTCTCATAGGTCTGCGGTTTGGCATCGGTGGTTAGCTGGGAGTCGGTCATTCGAGGATCCTCGCTGGGATGGTGGCGTCGGCAAAGCGCAACCGCACCTCATTGGCCCCGCGGCTCGAGGTGGCCGTGGGGAGGGCCTCGCCGGACGGAGATTGCACGAGGACGTAGCCGCGCTCGAGTGTGCGCTGAGGGTCGTGGGCGGCCAGCGTGAGGGCGAGCCGCTCCAGCGCGTGCGGGTGTCGGCGGCGGCAGTCCAGCAGTGCTGACTGAGTCTTGCGTTTCAGCCCGAGCGCACTCCGCGCAAGCAGGGCTCGCTCTGCCTCAAAGCGCCGGCGCGAGCCGGCGCGGACCTCGCGTAGCTGCTGGTGCAGCCGTGCGCGTTGGCGAGCCAAGTGCCCGGCCGGGGCACGGGAGAGCGTCGCGAGCAGACGGGCGCGCGAAAGCACGGCTCGACGCCCGTGATCTTGCAGCCGTGTGGCGGCGGCAGCAGCCTCGGAGCGCGCGCGCGGGCAGTCAATGCCGACGGCAGCCTCCGCGGCATGAGTCGGCGTGGAGCAACTGACGGCAGCGACGTCGTCGAGCAGCGTGCGGTCGGTGTGATGACCGACCGAGGCGATCACCGGTACCCCGAGCAGCGCGACCGTGCGACAGAGGGTCTCGTCGCAGAAGCACAGCAGATCGGCCAAGGAACCACCACCGCGGGCCACGATCGCCACCTCGACCTCGCCCACGGCGGCGAGGTCCCCCAACGCGCGAACGATCGTGGGTGCGGCGTGACGATCCTGCACGGGCGCGAAACCCCACACGAGCCGTCCGGCCCAGCCGCGACGGTGCAGGGCGGCGAGGATGTCATCACGCGCCTTGCCGCTCTCGCCTGTGATCACGCCGATCGTGCGGGGGAGCAGCGGCAGGTGCAGACGCTGCTGGCGCTCGAGCAGCCCCTCGGCGTCGAGCGCCTTGCGCAAGCGGTCGATCCGTGCGAGCAGATCTCCCTCCCCGGCCACGCGCAGGTCGGTGACGGAGAAGGAGAAACTGGGGGATGAGGTGGTGCTGCCGGAGTAGAAGTCACAGCCACCGGCAACCACCACCTGCATACCCTCTATCGGTACCCTGCCCGCCTCGCCACCCTCGCCGCCGATGCGGGCGAGGATCGAGTCCCAGTCCTTCAGCCATACGGCGCAGGGGATCGCACCCGAGGAGTCGCGCAGCTCGAAGTAGACGCGCGCACGAGCGCAGCGCAGGTTGACGAGCTCGCCGACGAGCTGCACACGGGTGAACGAACGCAGCTGCCGGCGCAGGGCGGCGGCGTACTCCCCGACCGGGAACGGGCCGGCGAGCCTGCTGCCGGGAATGCCGGCGTCTGCGGGCGTGGCTGGAGGTGCGAGCGGCAATGACGGTGCCATAAAAGTCCAGGATAGGCGCTAGGATCGACGGAGATGCGGCGCAGCGAACCTTGGCCGAGCTCCTAACGCCGTGACGAATCGCAACAGGGGTCGTGGCGGACGCTCGCGCAAGCGGCGCCCGGCCCCTGCGAGGGCAGCCGGGGAGGGCGCGGCAGACGTCGCGAGCAGCAAGGATCCGCCGGCCGGCGGGGAGGCGGGGCGGAAGCAAAAGAAGTCCTCTCTCGAGTCGCGGCGCGGGGGCCAGCGGGCACGTCCGCGGGGCGCGTCGGGGCGCGCCGGGGTGGCGTACCAAGAGTCGCAGTCGCTCGGCGAGCGTCCGAGGGCGCCGTGGCATCCGCTGCCGCTGTCGGAGTTGCTGATCGTGGTCGGGATAATCGGAGCCGTGATCGGCCTGGGCCGGGGGATCTCACACGGCGTCGCGCCGCTGTCCGCGGGGATCGCGGCGGTGCTGATTGGCACGGTCGAGGTGACGCTGCGCGAGCACCTGAGCGGGTATCGCTCGCACACGATCCTCCTGACGCTAATGCCGGTGGTCGTGTTCCACGTGGCCGTGGTCCTGATCGTGGGGGCGCTCACGCGGGTACCGAAGGCGCTGAACCTAGGGTTGCTCCTGGCCGATGCGGCGCTGGGCACGCTCCTGTACAAGCTGTTGCGCGCCCGTTACCTGCACGCACGGCGCGAGCGCACTGTTGCTGGCCGGCGGCGTTGAAGGAGTCAGGCCGACGCAGCTGAGAGCAGGCCGGGCCCGGGAGAGGGAGGCTGGGCGTCTCGATCGAGCCGGTTGTCGTGGCCAGCGATCACGACCGGGTCGCTGCAGATCTCCATCAGTCGCGAGAACGTGCGCTTGCCGATGTGCTCCTCCAGTTCGCGGGGTTCTGGCGCGAGCGGTCCATCGGCGTCGGAGTCGATGTCGGACGTGAACACGATCGAGCGCTGTCCCTCGTAGCGGGCGTTGACCACGAGGTAGAGCTGCTCGAGTACCCACTCGGTTGGACGCACGACACGCAGGTCCTCGATGTGCAGCAGCTCGACGCTCGCGAGCGTCTCGATCACCTCGTCGGTCGTTTCGCGGCTGTCGGCGTCGAATGTCGCCCTGATGCGGTTTAACAGCGCGACCGCGTTGAAGCTCAGGACCGAGTGCTGTCCGCGGCTCGCCGCGGCGGCGATCATGTAGCCGAGCGTCGTCTTGCCGGTCCCCGTGTGACCCATCAGCCACAGGCCGTTGCCAGCGGCGAGGTTGCGGTCGACATCGGTGCAGAAACGCTTGACCTTGCGCACAGAGTCGGCGTTCACTGGGTCTTGGGCGATCTGCGTGAGCGGGTAGCGCTCCCATGAGAGGTCCATATAGCGACGGGGCACACGGTCACGCAGCCGCCGCGCGCGCGCATTGGCGATGCGCTGGGACCGGCACGCGCAGTCCTGGGCGGTGTTCGTCTGCTCGTCGACCACGAAGCCGCTGCCGTCGCACGTGTCGAACACGCAACGGTTCTCGCCGGCAGCTTTTGAGCGCGAATCGAACATCCACGACCCAGTGAAGCAAGACCTCCGGCGGCCACGAGCAGCAACCGTGCAATCGCCGTGATTTTTTGAGCTGGCGAGGTCGGCTAGGCGAGGTCGAGCGAGGGCAGTGGGCGCTCGCCGAACTCGCGTCCCTCGCCGCGGGTCTCGCCCTCGAAGCCGAGGCGCTCCAGGCGGACGATCTCGCGCTCGCCTTCCACACGCGCCGCGTGCTCGGGAGGAAGATCTGCAATCAGGGCGGCGATGCGGTTGCGCAGCTGGAGCGCGAAGTGGGGGGTGGAGGCGCCCATCAGCTGGCGCACGTCCTCAACGGTCACCTCGTGGTTGCGTTGGATGCGTGCAACGCGGTTGGGATCCTCGGCTTGGCTCACGGGGTCATTGGGTGCGGTGGAGGGTCATGTTGCGTGGAGATTGGTCATTCGGCGAGCGGCAGAGACGGTTCTTCGGTGGCGGCGGCGCGTGGCGATGTCTCGAGCAGCGTGTCGATTTCCGCCTGGGTGACCGCCGAGATCGCTCGTTCGTCTCCGATCAGCCAGCCGCGATTGTAGACGCCGCGGACCGGCGACACCTGGGGAGAGTAGGCGGGTTTGATGTCGTTCAGATAGTGGATCAGCGCAGGTGCCAGCGCGGGTTCAATCGAAGTCCGCGGAATAGAACCCCGGGCGGGTGGGCTCGAATCTTCAAGCAAAAGCAGCGGGCCAAAGTCGCCGCTGGCGGAGAGCGATGCTGCGGCAGGGGCGTCGAGCGGGCGCGAGACGTTAGCGAACACAAGTCCGTGGCCGGGTTCGCGAATGCCCCAACCGAACGCGCCATCGGCGAAGCGCGCGACGGCGATCGCGTTTTCGATGGGGTTCCCGCCCGCCCCGGCGTCTTCGCCTGCGCCTTCCCCGATCTGCTTGACCGGCCCGAAGTGCGCGAGCTCGGCGAGCACGCGGCCGCTGAGGACGGAGGAGCCGACCACGTAGATCGTCGGTTGATGCAGGCTGGCCAGCTCCGTGCCCGTCGCCGCGGGAATAGCTGTGCTGTTCACGAGCAGGATCGGCGCGCCGCTCTCGGCGGACAGGCCCGCGGCTGGCATCTCGAGCGCCGGGGGACCGTCTTGCGCGAGTACGATCACCTGGCGGGGAGCGACACCGTGGGCGCGGCTCACGAGCAGTGCCATTTCGGCGGCCAGCGCGGGAGGTTCCGTCGCCGCGAGCGTGTCTGTGCGGTAGCCAGCCGGCATGGCGGTGGTGGTTCCGATCCGGATCACCTGCGCGCCGCCCGCTTGCGCCGCTCCGGTGGGGTGCATTGTTGCCAGTGCTTGGGCGCTCACTGCAGGCAAAGTGGAGCCGTCGCTGTACAGCAGCGGCGCGCCCAGGGGTGCGCTCGCCAGCACCGATGCGGCCAGCGCCGCGGGCCAATCGCGTTCGTCCACCAGCACGATCGCCTGTGGCCGCGTGCTGGAGGTCAGGCCGGGGTACACCGTGCGGGCCACTGCCGCCGCGTCGGTTGCTGGATTGGAGCCGCCGAGCCGGGTGGTGTTCTTTGTGGATAGGCCTGTCGCGCCCTGGGTGCTCACTTGCGCGATCGGCCCGCCGGAGGCGCCGCCTGAGGGTGCTGGCGCGGACTTGCCGCAGCCCGTGAGCACCGCCCCGGCGAGCACGGCTGTAAGCAGACCAGGCATGGGAGTGTTCATCGCGGAGACACTATCGGCCGGGCCAGCGCCCGGGCCTGAGTTCGGCGGGATTGCGGTCTACGTCGGAGGTTTGCCGCCGAGAAAGGTCGAGGAGGCATCCGATAGCCGGCAAAGCCCGGCATTTGCGGGATAAACCTGCGAAATGGGCTGCAACCGGTGCAACCGTCATTGCACTTTGCTAGTCTGCCGCCCGAACGCCGAATCCTTGACCAGATGTCAGGGAACGGGGGACCCGAGTTGTTGGGGCGAATCCCACGGTGAACCGTGAGAAGCGCAGGCTCTTTCAGCGCTAGCCCG
>Ga0182024_10014864_pt1 | contig 14994 bp, 14 predicted proteins | sample P32metaG_FD_120480 | JGI IMG/M metagenome (GOLD analysis project Ga0182024, IMG submission 120480) | Permafrost microbial communities from Stordalen Mire, Sweden - P3-2 metaG (Illumina Assembly) | ecosystem: Environmental > Terrestrial > Soil > Wetlands > Permafrost | place: Sweden: Stordalen... | reverse complement strand
CGGCCGAGATGGCGCCTCCTAGTGCAGCCGGCCCCGCCGCCAAATCGCCCGGCTCCGGCCAGGGCGCCCGGTGGACCGAGCCCTCCTGCCACCATGACCAGATCTCCTCGGTGACGAAGGGCATTATCGGGGCAAATAGGCGGAGCAAGGTGGAGAGGCTGACGGCAAGGGCTGTCCGGGCGGACGTTGCACGCTCGAGGCCCATTTCTCCGTAGGCGCGGGACTTCACCAACTCGAGGTAGTTGTCGCAGAAGTCCCAGAACCAGGCCTCCGTCCGCTCGAGCGCTCGAGCGTAGTCGTAGTCCTCGAATGCCCGGGTTGCCACCGAGACGAGGTCGTTCAGACTGGTCAAGAGGGCGACGTCAACCGGGCCCACTGCGAGCTCGGCCCGCAGGGCTGCGGCGGCGGCTTCGCCGGCCGCCTCAGCCGCCGTGGGCTCGACAGGTGCCTGATCGTCCCCCCGGGCCCTGGCCCAGAGCTTCGGGCTGAGCACGAACTTCGAGGCGTTCATCATTTTGAGGGCCAGTTTTCGGCCGACCGTCATCTGGGTTTCCTCGAAAGCCGTGTCGGTGCCGGGGCGCCCGGAGGCCGCCCAGTAGCGGACGGCGTCCGAACCGTGCTGTTCCAGAAGCCCGCGGGGAGTGATGACATTGCCCACGGATTTGGACATTTTCTTGCGATCGGGGTCGAGGATCCAACCTGATAACGCCGCATTTGACCATGGCAGGCGCCCGAACTCGAGGTAAGACCGGACAATCGTGGAAAAGAGCCAGGTCCTGATTATGTCGTGGCCCTGCGGGCGCAGGTCCATCGGGAAGAGGTGCTCCCAGCGGTCGCCCGCATCCCTATCTTCCCAGCCCCCCGCGATCTCGGGCGTCAACGATGACGTCGCCCAGGTGTCCATGACGTCAGGGTCGGCGGTAAAGCCTCCTGGCATGCCGCGATCTTCGGGCGAGTAGCCCTCCGGGACGTCCGTCGTCGGGTCGATCGGCAGGTCGTCCTCGGCCGGTAGCAGTGGCTCGGAGTGAACCCGCTCGCCGGCTTGGTCCAGGCGGTACCAGACAGGGAAGGGCACACCGTAGAAGCGCTGCCTGCTTACCAACCAGTCGCTGTTCAGCCCGTTCACCCAGTCCTCGTAGCGCGCTCGCATGTAGGCGGGGTGCCACCGAAGCTCGCGGCCCAGCTCCAGGAGTGCCTCCTGGTGGCGGAGCGTGCGGATCCACCACTGCCTGCTCGTCACTATTTCCAGGGGCCGGTCGCCTCTTTCGTAGTACTTGACAACGTGGGTTATCGGGCGCGGTTCGCCACGCATTTCGCCCGACTCACGCAGCAGGTCGACCAGGCGCCGCTGCGCAGCGGCCACAGTTTTCCCCGCCAGTTCTGCGGAATAAAGGGCCCTGCCAGCATCGGAGAGCCCTGCCGGCGCGGGCAAGAGCCTCCCGTCCCGCCCGACGATGGCACGCACCGGTAGGCCAAGTTCACGCCACCAGATCACGTCCGTCAGGTCCCCGAAGGTACACACCATCGCTGCCCCGGTGCCCTTGTCGGGCTGCGCCAGCGCGTGTTCGACCACCGGCACCGACGCCCCGAACAGTGGGGTGGTGACGTGAGAGCCAACCAAGGCTTTGTAGCGCTCGTCGGAAGGGTGGACCACCACGGCGACGCACGCCGGCACCAGCTCCGGCCGGGTCGTGTCGATCAGGAAGTCCTCGCCATCGGGGCGATGGAAAGCCAGCGTGTGGAAGGCCCCGGGGCGTTCCCGGTCTGCCAGCTCGGCTTGGGCGACGGCGGTGCGGAAATCGACGTCCCACAACGTCGGAGCTTCGGCTGAATAGGCCTCGCCCTTGCTCAGGAGGTGCAGGAACGCCAGCTGGGATGTGCGCCGTGCCTTTTCGCCGATCGTCGTGTAGAGGTGGCCCCAGTCGACGGAAAGGCCGAGATAGCGGAAGATGTCCTCGAAGGCTCGCTCGTCCTCGGCCGTGAGCCCCTCGCAAAGCTCGACGAAATTGGGCCGGCTTATCGCCACAGGCTGTTCGCCTTTGGGCAGCCCACCCTCGACGGGCGGGACGTAGCCGGCCACGTAGGGCAGGCTCGGGTCGCAACGCACGCCGTAGTAGTTCTGGACGCGCCTCTCGGTTGGCAGGCCGTTATCGTCCCAGCCCATCGGGTACCAAACCGTGTACCCGCGCATCCGCTTGTAGCGGGCGATCGTGTCTGTGTGTGTGAACGAAAAGACGTGCCCCATGTGCAGCGACCCGCTCACAGTGGGAGGAGGCGTGTCTATGGAGTAGACCCGTTCCCGTGGCGCCGTGGTGTCGAAGTGGTAGGTGCCCGCGTCCGCCCATCGCCCGGCCCAGCGCTCCTCGAGCCCCTCGAGCGCGGGCTTGTCAGGTGCGCCCCGACGACCGGTCTCGTCCCCAGCGGCGCCGGTGGCCTTCCTCTTAGACATGATCCCGCTACCGTACTTGCTGTGCTCGCTCTCTTGGACACAGCAACGGGGCAGGTGGCACCCCTGGAGCCACGTTCGCCGGGCCGCCTTTCGGTCTACCTGTGCGGGCCGACGGTGTCAGGGCCGCCGCACCTAGGCCACGGCCGTGCCACGATCGTGTGGGACGCTCTCCGCCGTTACCTGGCCTGGAGCGGGCTGGACGTCCGGTTCGTGTCGAACGTGACCGACATCGAGGACAAGATCATCGCCCGCGCGGCTGAAGAGCAGAGCCCGACCGATGAGGTTGCCGCGCGCTACGAGGCCCTGTGGTTCGGGGTCATGGACGCCCTCGGAGTGAAGCGTCCCGACGCCACCCCACACGCCACGGCGTACGTGGAGGACATGGTCCGCCTGATCGGCGAGCTGGTCTCCAAAGGTCACGCGTACGAGGGAGGGGACGGGGTCTATTTCTCGACCGGGTCCCTCCCGGGTTATGGGCTGCTGGCCCGCCAGGACCTGGACATGCTGCAGAGCGGGGCACGGGTGGAGGCGGGCGCGGAGGCGGCCAAGCGTTCCCCGCTCGATTTCGTCCTCTGGAAGTACGCCAAGTCGGGCGAGCCCGCGTGGCCCTCGCCTTGGGGCGACGGCCGCCCGGGTTGGCACACCGAGTGCGTGGTGATGTCGCTCGACCTGCTCGGCGAAGGCTTCGACCTTCACCTCGGTGGTCTGGACCTGGTCTTCCCTCACCATGAGAACGAGCGTGCCCAGGCGGTCGCTGACGGCAGAGTGTTCGCGCGGCGCTGGGCCCACAACGGCATGGTCGTTGACGAGGGGGGCGAGAAGATGAGCAAGTCCCTCGGGAACATCACCTCTCTCGAGGAGCTGCTGGCGCGCTATGAGGGCCGGGTGCTGCGAGCCCTGGTCCTGCAGACGCACTACCGCGCTCCCATGAGCGTCAACGCGCACCTCCTGGACCAGGCACAGGGCGCCATCAACCGGCTCGACAACTTCGCCAGGGAGACAAGAGCCCTCCCGGTGGTCCCACCGGACGAGGCCGCCATTGCGCGTTTCAAGTGGCGCATGGACGACGATTTCGACACCCCGGGCGCGTTGGCGGTGATCTTCGGGGCCGTCCGTGACGCGCGGGCCGACCCGTCACGCGCACCTGCGCTGGCGGCTGCCGTCCGCGAATGCTGCGAGCAGGCTCTCGGGCTCATTTTGAGGGCGGACGATGAACCCGTCGAAAAAGAGGTGGCCGAACTGGTCCTCCAGCGCGATGCGGCCCGCTCCAAGGGTGATTTCGCTGCGGCCGATTCCATCCGGGGCAAGCTCCAAGCGATGGGCTACGTCGTTGAGGACGGGCCCGAGGGCACGATCGTCCGCCGTGAGCGCTGAGCCCTAAGAACGAGAAAGCCGCGGCCCCCTGCGGGCCGCGGCTTTGGACGAGACGTTATAAAGGTTTATTTGTGGCCCGGTGACGCGCCTGGGAGAACCGCCCCGTTGCCGTTGCCGTTTCCGTTGTTGGCGTTCATGACCCCGGCGAGCAGGCTGGTGAGCTCGACCGGGATGACGAACTTCGTCGACGGCGAGCTACCTATTTGCTTCAGAGTTTCCAAGTACTGCAGCGTCATCGTCGTCGAGTCAAGGTCCCCGGCGACTTCGAGGATCCGACGCAGCGCGGCGGCGTAACCCTGTGCGCGTAGTTCGGCGCTTTGGCGTTCGCCTTCGGCTTGCAGGATGGACGATTGCTTCTGGCCTTCGGCCACGGTGATCGAGGCTTGCTTTTGGCCGTCTGCCTCGGTGACAACGGCGCGTCGTGTCCGCTCGGCGCCCATCTGGCGGGTCATAGCCTCGAGGACCGCAGGGGGCGGCTTGATCTCTCTTACCTCGACGTTGGTCACCTTCACACCCCAGCGTTCGGTGACGTCGTCCAGTTTGAACCGCAGGACCCCGTTCATTTCGTCGCGCTTGGACAGGACATCGTCCAGGGTCATGTCGCCGACCACAGAACGCAAAGTGGTGGAAGCGATGTTGGTGGCGGCCCCTTTGAAATCCTGGACTGCCAGTACAGAGGTGAGCGGGTCCAACACCTTGTAGAAAATGATGAAGTCGATCGCTATTGCGGCGTTGTCCTGGGTGATCGCCGTCTGGTGCGGGATCTCGAGGTAGCGCTCGCGAAGGTCGACCCACGAGATCCGGTCTGTTATCGGGTTGATGATGATCAGCCCAGGGCCGCGAGCGCTGTTAGCACGGCCCAAACGGAACAGGACCACCCGCTGGTACTCACGCACGATCTTGATGGACACGGCCGCAAGCACCACTAACCCGATGAGCACGACGGCGACTAGGACCAATATGGCGACGGTCACCGCTCCTCCTTTTCTTGGTTTGCCAAGCCCAGGGCGTCTGGGCCCAGGACGTTCCCGGCCTCCGACCACACGAGCAGCCGGAGACCCTCTACCTTCACCACGTGAATGGGCACGCCCGCAGGTAGTGGACCGCTTACTGATTCTGCGGTCCAGGTCTCGTTGTTAACCTTTGCCAGCCCGACCGGGTTGAGCGGGCCGAGGGTTATCCCATCGGCACCGAGCGGCAAAGTGGAATTGTGCGACGGGCCCAAGGCGTGCCGGTATGCGACGGCCGGGACGATGAGAGCCGCGGCCACAAAGGCGCTTAGGAAAGCGAGGGCGGCGAGGGCCCAAGCGGCTGGAGACGTCCAATTCCCGGCAGATACGACTAACGCCCAGGTCCCTGCCAGCACGATGACCGGCAACGGCACGAACCAGCCATGGCCTCCGGCATGTAGGCCCAACACGATCACGCCAACCACGGCCACGACCAGCACGATGCCCACGATCCAGGGCAGGGCGCCACTTGCGAAGAGCGAGACGGCGAAGATGCCGCCGACCACGAGTGCGAACGCGGCAAGAGCGGCTACGACCGACAGGCGTCTGGCAACCGCGATATGGCGGAGGTCCGGGGCCTTCGCCAGGGTCGCTTTGCCTAGTAGCGCCGAAGCGGCGGATGACGCTCGCTCACCGAGCTCGCCTAGTTGGAACTGAGACCGCAGGTTCTCGTCGGTCATGCTGACGACCTCTCATTCGTTTCGATACCCAACCTACATGCAAGATTGAGGCGTCCGTTGTGCAGGTGCACGCGGACTGTCGCTTCCGAGCAGCCCAGGATGTGCGCCATTTCGGCGCTCGAACGGTCTTCTAGGTAGCGGAGCACGAGCACCTGTGCCTGGCGACGTGGCAAGGAGCGCACCGAGCGCCAGAAATCAGCGTCCGGCTGCTCGAGGGGCGCCGTCCAAGTGGGCATGCGCGAGCCGAGCCGTGCCAGGGCGCGGGCCTGGGCACCGAGCCGGCGGCTGAAAGAAACCGACATGTTGGTGACCACTCGCCGGACGTACGCACCCGGGACCTCGTAACCCGAGATACGGCCCCAGTTGCGGTACGCCACCAGGAAAGCGTCCTGCGCCAGCTCTTCGGCGACCGCCGCTTTGCCGGTCAGGGCGAACGCAAGAGCGACGACCGCGTGGTACTGGCCCCGGTAGAAGGTGCGAAAGTCCACCGCGCCGAGAGCGTTCGCCGCGGGAGCAGCGCGCAGAGCGTTCGGCCTAAGAGCAGGCCCAGCGGTCTCGGGCCTGCTGGTCCGCCGGTCCAATGCCTGGTCCACGGTCACAACTGTCCCTCTCATCGCGCGATACCTGTTGGCACCCACGCTACGTCGATCTGAAACGATCATTGTCCTTAACACGCACAGGCGCGCCCGTTTGTTCAATTGCGCCGCCTAGGTGGGCGCCAGGCGATATCCCGAGGTCAACATTTTGGCATCGACGCAGCCGTCCATGCGGGCAACGTCACGTTCCCGGTTGCCGGTGGGGCCGAGTTCGTGCCGAAATTATTCGGCAAATTTTCTGAACTGCAGATCCCGGCGGGGGCGTTCGTCACGATCGCCGCCCTTGAGTTCCGCAAGATGGGCTAGCCGGTCGCGACCATCAGCTCGGCCAAGCCCAGGCGACCTTCGGCGCGAGGTTGGACGGCTGCCCCGATGCTGCCAGGCCATGGGCTCAACATGTTGTGCCGGTGCCACCAGCACTGTGCCTGGTCGGTAGCCGAGCACCCGGGGTTGGTCCCACCCGGGCCGTCGTCGTACATCCACTCGTAGTCAGCCTGGAGGACCGTTAGCGTCCCGTACGCCGTGTTGGCTACCCATGTGCTGCCAGCAGGGCCGTTCGGGTCCGAAGCAGGGCCCAGCGCCTGCGCAGCTAAGCGGTCGAGGTTACCGTCTGGCGAATGCCACGCTGGGAGGCCGCGAGAAATGCGTTCGGCGTTCGTGACTGCGACGAGCTGGGCCGCCATGCCCAGGTCCTCGTAGCCCGCCGGCAGCTCGAGGGGGCCGAGGCCCTCTGACGCTCTAGCGGAGTCGATAGCTTCCAGGCTGGCCACATCGCACGCCTGGCGGGCCCGAGCAGAACGGTCACAGGCTCCCACCATCGCTTCGCTTGCCGGCATGTCGAGGGCCGGTGTGCGCCGGGCGCGGGCGAGGTCAGCGGCCCGGGTGTGGACGACCTCGGCCCAGCGGGCAGAAGCGGATGCGGAGGGCTGTCCTGTTGCCAGGGCGCTAGCGGCCAAAGCGAGCGCCACGAGGCTGCGTACCGGCAGCTTGTGAACTTGAACGCGAGTGTGGGACGCGGATGCCATCCAGGGTCTCATTGGCGAACAGACACGCTGTGTGCCGGGGTGGGCGGAGTGAGTTCCCAAGACAGTACACGCCGCCCGCCAGGGCGCAACAGGGGAGAATTGAGGGATCAGGTCAGTAGGCTCAAGCTTGATAACGGAGCAAGTGAACGGGAAAGGAGCCCAAATGGCCATTGAGATAGGTGACCGTATCCCCGATGTGCAGCTGCGGATGATCACAGACCACGGTGTTGAGGTCGTCAGTACGGCCGACGTGCTCGGCAAGGGCCGGGTCGTCCTGTTCGGTATGCCAGCGGCGTTCAGCGGGACTTGTTCCGACACACATCTGCCTGGGTACCTCGTCCGCGCGGAAGAGCTGACTGCTCACGGAGTCGACCGCATTTTCGGTGTGGCCGTCAATGACCACCACACCATGGCGGCTTGGGCGCGCTCCCAGGAGCTTGGTGACAAGGTGACCCTGCTTGCCGACGGCAACGGGGAACTGGCCCGGGCCATGGGCGTCGACCTCGACATGTCCAAGTTCGGCATGGGTACGCGCAACCAGCGCTACGCTCTGGTGCTCCAAGACGGCATCGTTACCCACCTCGCTCTCGAAGGCGGGACCGGCTTGGAGGTAAGCACGGCTGACGCCACTCTCGCGGCGCTCAGCTGAGCACCCCGGGGCTCCTGGGCTCCCCACTTGGCAGCTTCCCCCGATACGGACATCCGCGCATCAGCGCCACCTAAACGGAACGGCACGACCACTGCGCGTCGCAATCCGGCAGTCCCTGTGGCTGGGTAGGCACGCGCTCTGTATCGTGCCATGTCATGGGCAGTTTCGCCCAGCGAAGCGTAAACGTATCTATCTCCAGCTACGAGGCCATCTTCTCGAGCACGACCTCCGTCGCATGGCCAAGAGGTGCAACCCGTGAACCCTTTCGACAGCTCAGCACCCGAGGACCAGCCCGGGCCCTACGCTGGGCCATTCTCGTCCGCGGCTAAGCCGGCTGGGACGGGAGCCGAGCAGATGAGCGCGGCGGGGACCGACGACATGGGCGGGCCGGTGGAGAACCTGCAAGCCTCGCTGGGAGCACTCAACGTGGGCGGCAGCCAGCCCGATCAACGCTCCGACATCGATGGCGCGCTCGGCGAGCTGCCCAGCCTCCTCGCACGCTCCGCCAGTGGCGTGGAGTTCATTTACGACACACTCGACCTGGTTGCCGCCCGCTACGGGTTGCGTGACCTCCTGGTGGTCGTCGAGCAGCCCAACCAGCCTCAGCTTTTCCGCCTCCAAAGGGCGCCGCTCGATCTTGGGCAAGGTGTCCCCGCTTACCTCCAGGACGCACTCGCTGGTCGCGCCGGCCTTTACGCAGATCCCCCAGTTGTTGGCCCGCTTGCAGCCGCCTGCGTGACAAGCCTCGTGGAGCTGGCGTTGCGCCTGGACCTCCTGGTACACGACGCAAGCCACGACGCGTTGACCGGCCTGCTCAACAGGCGTAGTTACGAGTTGTTGCTCGACCAAGCCGTGAGCCGGGCACGGCGTTACGGCTGGCCGTTCGCTTTAGTGGTGCTGGACCTCGACGACTTCAAGGTTGTCAACGACCGCTACGGCCACGCCGCTGGCGACGCTGCGCTCCGCGCGGTGGGCGCCGAGCTTCGTGCGGCGTTGCGGGGCGGTGACGTAGCTGCCCGTCTCGGTGGCGACGAGTTCGCTCTGCTGGTTGTCGGAGTCGAGAACGTTGCCTCGCTGTCCCCGCTCCTCGGGAGGCTCAGGAGATCGTTGGAACGCGCGGTCCCTGAGACAACGGTCGGTTTTTCTGTAGGCGTAGCTTGCTTCCCCTCCGATACCGACGACCCGGACGCGTTGACCGGCCTTGCCGACGACCGCCTCTACGCGGCCAAGGCGACGATCGGATGAGCCCGACCGTAACGAGCCACGACCCGATGAGCCAAGGACGGACTACGTAGTGAGCACGAAGGATGCACTCGAGTTGGAGCTCCGCCAACTTCCCGGGGTTTGGTTCGTCTCGTTTACCGAAGACGAAGGGACCACCCTCATCGAGTTGGCGGTTCGCCCGGGGACAGAACAGGCAAAGGTACGTGACGAGGCTGCGCGCAGCGCCGTGAACCATCTGGAGGGGCCCGCGGAGATCCGGGTCTTCAACCCGCCGCGAGAGCAGTTGTTGTCGCCGCGGGGCGAAAGAGTGAGATTGGTCCTGGTCCTCCCGAGCGACGGGGGGGCCTCTATCGAAGTGCAGTTGGCAAGGGGCCCTCAGCGCTACGCCAGTCGGGCTTTGGCCGGCGACACCACTTCGGTTGGTCGAGCTGTCATCGAAGCCCTCCGCGGTGTCGGCGCTCACGCCCCCTTCGACGTTGTCGGGTTCCACGCGTTGCCGTCGGACTGGGGAGCCGGCTTGCTGGCCGTCCTGCGCGACACGACCACAGGAGAGCTGCGCCGCGGGGTGGCGTCGGGCCGCGCCCCCGCAGATGCCGCCGCCCGGGCGGTGCTGGACGCTGTGAACCGGTCTATTTAGAGGCCTCGCACCGGTTTCCTGGGGGAAGCTCGCATCTGAGACAATCGACTAGATGTCTAACGGCTCCGCCCCGTTGTCCCACACCCTCGCTGTCGAGCTGCTCACAGCCTCGAGCGGGGGCGCAGGGGCGCTGGTCGAGCATTCTCCGCTCGGCTTTGTGATCGCCTTCGGGGCAGGCATCGCGTCGTTCGTCTCGCCCTGCGTACTGCCCCTGGTGCCGTCTTACCTATCGATGATGTCCGGTGTCGGCGGGGCTGGGTCCCGGGCCGGGCCCGGGCCGGACGGGGCGGAGCGGGCCCGGCTGCTGTGGTCAACGCTCCTGTTCGTTGCCGGCTTCAGCCTGGTCTTTGCGGTGCTCGAGGCCACGGCGAGCACGCTCTCGCACCCGTTACAAGCGCACAAAGTGGTCCTTAGCGACGTAGCGGGTACCCTCATCGTCGCCATGGGTGTGGTCATTGCCTTCCAGCTGCCGTGGTTGCAGCGCGAGCACCGTTTCGCAGTCCGGCCTTCTCGGCTAGGGCCGTGGGCCGCCCCGGTCATGGGCATGACCTTTGCCTTCGGGTGGACCCCTTGCATCACCCCCGTCCTGGCGGCGGTGCTTGGGCTGGCCTCCAGCGGCGGGACACTCGCTCGCGGCGAGGAGATGTTGGTCGCTTACTCGTTCGGGCTGGGTGTGCCGTTCGTGCTGACCGGGCTCGCCTTCGGCCGGCTCTCCGGTGCACTCGGCTTTGCCAGGCGCCACTCTCGGGCCGTGAGCGTAGCGTCGGGGGGCCTCTTGGCGGCCCTGGGGGTGCTTATCATCACTGGAGAGGTGGGCGTCGTCTCGTCGTGGTCGAACAGTTTGCTGGAGCACGTCGGCCTTGGTGGCCTCGCTTCGAGCTGACCGCCTTGGCTGGTCCCGCTCGGAGCTGCGTTGGCAACCCGGCTGCGTGGGTCGCTACAGTTGAACGGCGGCCATGCCTTATGACCTTGCGGTTCGCTTACGTTCCGCCGTTGCGCTCGCCGGACGTTACCCGCTTCTGGCCGGCGCCGATCTTGACGTGCGTACCGGGGAGATCCTCGCCCTCAAAGGTGCCAACGGGGCCGGCAAGACCAGCCTGTTGCGTGTGATCGCCGGCCTGTTGCCCCTCTCGGGAGGGGAAGCCTCGGTGCTCGGGCTCGACCCGACCTCCGATGCGAGAGCCTTGCGCAGCCAGATCGGCCTTCTCGGCCACCGCAACGGCCTCTACGAGGACCTCTCGGCTGAGGAGAACGTGCGCTTTGCCGCCCGGGTTGCACGGCCGTCAAAAGGGGCTGCTCGTGAGGCTCTGGCACACCTCGGCATCCGCGACAGGCTGGCGGAACTGCCAACCGGGAAACTTTCGGCAGGACAGCGCCGACGGGTGGCCCTGGCCTCCTTGCTCGCTCGCCGGCCGCGTCTGTGGCTGCTCGACGAACCGCATGCGGGCCTCGACGCCGAACACCGTGAGCTCCTGGACGGGCTCTTGAAAGAGGTGGCCGCGCGCGGCGCCACGGTCGTCCTGGCGTCGCACGAGATCCTTACCCGAGAGGTGCTTGCCGACCGGGTTGCCACTGTGTCGGGGGGGATGGTCTTGGACGGCCTGCTCCTCGACAACCCAGCCCCCGACGGCCCGGCCGTTGACGCTCCGGAAGCGGGCAACATGGTGCAGCCTGAGCTGGTGCGGCCTGACCTGGAGCAGCCGAGTGTGGCGTGACGCCCTCGTCGTAGCGGGGAAGGACCTGCGGGTAGAGGGCCGGTCCAAGGTTGCCCTCAACCAGGTGGTGCCGTACTCCCTCGTGGTCCTGCTGCTGTTCGGTTTCGCCTTCGACCAGGACCAGCCTCTGCTTGTCCAGGCAGCTCCAGGGCTGTTCTGGCTGGCCGTCCTGTTCTCGGGGCTGCTGGCCGTGCAGCGGACCTTCTCGATCGAGTCAGCCGACGGGGCCGCCGACAGCCTGCGCATGTCAGGGCTAGAGCCGGCTGGAATTTTTGTCGGCAAAGTCGCGGCTGTCGCCGTCCAGCTTCTCCTGCTCGAGGTTTTCCTCGCAGGCGGGATCGTGGTGCTCTTCCACAGCAAGTTGGCCGGCGCGGGCCTCCTGGCGGCAAGCGCAGTTTTGTCCACGACCGGCGTCGCTGCCGCCGGAGTTGCTTACGGGGCGCTGTCGATGGGCACACGTGTGCGCGAGACGTTGTTGCCGCTCCTGCTCGCGCCGGTGCTCGCACCTGTAGTACTCGCTGCTACCGAGGCGTGGCGGGCCGCTTTGGGCTTCTCTTCTGGGGACGGCTGGCGTTGGCTTGGCTTGCTCGCCGGCTTCACGGCGATCTACCTGGCTGGCGGAGTACTCAGCTTTGGGGCTTTGATGGAGGAAACGTGAGGTACCCCCTAGCTTCTGGTTCGTCCCGGCTCACTCGTGTGCTCGGTTGGTCTGCTCTTGTCGCCCTCGCGCTAAATACCTGGTGGGGGCTTTGGTTGAGCCCGCCCGACGTGGTCCAGGGACAGTTCGTCCGGATGCTGTACATCCATCCCGCGGTAGCCACCATGTGTTACGCGGGCTTTGGCGTGTGTGCTCTCGGGAGCGTCGCGTGGCTATGGCCGCGCCTTCGGAGCCCCCGCTGGGACCGTCTTGCTGTCGCAGGCGCCGAGGTCGGTGCCGTGTTCTGCTTCGCAACCCTGGTGACCGGCTCGATCTGGGGTCGGGCTTCCTGGGGCGTCTGGTGGACCTGGGACGCCCGCCTGACCCTGACGGCCATCTTGTTCGCTCTTTCGCTCGGCTACCTGGCGCTGCGCCGTTCGATCGACAACCCCCATTCGCGCGCCCTGGCGTCGTCGATGGTGGCGATCCTGATGGCCTTGACGGTGGTTGTCGACCACTACGCCACGGTGTGGTTCGTCACCCTCCACCAGAACGAGACCTTGTTCCAACCGGACCCGACTATCCACGGTTGGCAGCTAGTGACCATGCTCATGTCGTTCCTGGCCTTCGGCCTCGTTTTTGCCTGGATGATGGTCCACCGCTACCGGCTCGAAGTGCTCGAGGAACGCTACGAGCGCGAGGGCTTCACCTCCGCACTGGAAGCACGACGTTCTGAAGCGCTCCCAGAGCGGCGCGTCGAGGTGCCGTCCAGATGAACTACGTCGTCGCGGCCTGGCTCTCATGTGGGGCCATATTGGTCGCCTACGCGGCTCGGACGTTGCGACGGGAGCGGGCCCTGCGACGTTCCCTGGCGCCAAAGGACGGGCCCACGTGGCGCTGACCGCCCCGCCGAGGGTGCCAAACAGTGCCGGTGCCGCTCCTGAGCGCGCGCGAGGCGCCGGCAGTTCCCAGGCGGACGTCCTCCTTTCCCCGCGCCGGCGGCAATCTCTCGGGACGAGGCGCCAGCGGGTCGTGGCGGCCGTCATCATTCTCGGTGCGCTCGGTTTCCTCATAGAGCGTGGCCTTGCTAACTCCATCGACTACTACCTGACAGCCAACCAGGCCGTCGCGCAGCGAGCCCAGTTAGGAGATACGGATTTCCGGATCCAGGGCACGGTCCTACCGGGGGTCCACCCTGTCGGCACGACGTTGCAATTTGCCATTACTTCCCACAATGTTGACGTCAAAGTGGTGAGCACTGGTACGCCCGGCCAGCTGTTCCGTGTGGGTATGCCCGTGGTCCTCGACGGCCATTGGCAGGGGAATGTCTATTCGAGCTTTCAAATAATGGTCCAGCACGGCTCGACATATGTTGAAGCCCACCCCACCAAGTCCAAGAGCGGAGCGCATAGTTCGTGAACATTGCGCTGGGGCAAAGCGCTTTGCTCCTGGGGCTGCTCGGCGCGCTGGCGGGTGCCGCCACCTTAGTCTTCGGTCTCAGGAGCGGGCGCCGCTCACTGTTGCGTGCCGGGCAGGGCTACATCTGGCTCGTTGTGCTAGGTGCGGTGCTGGCCACTGTGGCGATGCAAAGGGCCCTCATCACCCGCGATTTCACCCTCGTGTACGTAGACGACAACGACAGCACCTTCACTCCGCTGATTTACCGGATAACCGCAATGTGGTCAGACTTGGCGGGCTCGATCTTGTTGTGGGCGCTTGTGCTTTCGGGCTACCTGAGCGCCATGTGGATCCGTTTCCGCAAGCGCGCCTACGACCCGGTCGTTGTTTGGGCAAAGGTCACCGGCTACGTGATAGCCGCATTTTTCTTCGGGTTGATGCTGACCTTGTCGGACCCCTTCAACCGTGTCCATGGGGCAGTCCCCACCCAGGGGCCTGGCCCCAACCCACTGTTGCAGGACAGGGTCCTCGTAGCGTTCCACCCCCCGCTTTTGTACCTCGGGCTGGTCGGCTTCACGGTGCCTTTCTGTTTTGCAGTTGCCAGCCTCGTGACGGGCCAAGTTGGGCAGGGTTGGCTCTTCGAGACCCGCCGTTGGTCCATCTTTGCCTGGACGTGCCTTACGGCCGGCGTGGTGCTCGGTGCATGGTGGAGCTACCAGGTCCTTGGCTGGAGCGGCTACTGGGCCTGGGACCCAGTCGAGAACTCTGCTTTATTGCCCTGGCTGACCGCGACAGCGTTCTTGCACTCAGCGATGGTCCAGCAGCGCCGCGCCATGTTGCGCGTTTGGAACATCTCGCTGGTCCTTTCAACGTTCAGCCTGACCATCCTCGGCACTTTCTTCACGCGCTCGGGAGTGCTCGAATCGGTGCACTCTTTCACCGACGACGGCGGCGTGGGCCCAGCCTTGCTCGTATTTTTCGGAGTGGTTGTCGCCATCTGCATCGCCTTGCTGGTCTGGCGTGGCGACGAGCTCCGCACGCAGGGCTCCATCGAGTCGCCGGTGTCGCGCGAGGGCGCTTTCCTCGCCAACAACCTTCTGTTTGGCGCATTTGCGTTCGTCGTGCTGCTCGGCACCGTTTTCCCTCTTTTGGTCGAAGCGCTGAACGGCTCCTCCATAACCGTGGGCGGCCCGTTCTTCGACACGATGACGATGCCAATAGTGCTCTGCCTGTTGTTCCTAATGGCCGTCGCACCGGTCTTGCCTTGGCGACGGGCCTCAGGTGAACTGCTCCGCCAACGCCTCTTGTGGCCTGCGGCCGGCGCCGCCCTTGTGCTTGTCGGTTGTGTCCTGGCCGGTCTCCGCGGTTTCTGGCCGCTCGTGGTGTTCACCCTCGCTGCGTTCGCTGGGGCGTCGGCGTTGCGCCAACTCGTGCTGCTGGTACGCCGGGCGGGCCCACGCTCGATCGCCGGTCGTTCCGGGGGCGGCATGATCGTCCACTTAGGTGTCGTCCTGGTTGCCGTTGGTTTCGCGGCTAGCCATGCCTACCAGCACCAGACCCTGTTGAGTATGGCCGAAGGTGTGCCGGCCCATTTCGAGGG
>Ga0182024_10014863_pt1 | contig 14995 bp, 8 predicted proteins | sample P32metaG_FD_120480 | JGI IMG/M metagenome (GOLD analysis project Ga0182024, IMG submission 120480) | Permafrost microbial communities from Stordalen Mire, Sweden - P3-2 metaG (Illumina Assembly) | ecosystem: Environmental > Terrestrial > Soil > Wetlands > Permafrost | place: Sweden: Stordalen... | reverse complement strand
GCCAGCCGACCCCGAAGCCCCGCCCGCCCCCCCTGCCCCGCCGCGATTCGTCTGGCAGGACGAGGTCTACCGGCAGTTCCCGCTCACCTGCGACGCGCCGCCGACCGAAGAACAGATGACGAAAATCGCCAACACCGTCGGCCATGGCGCCAAGCTGGCCAAGCGGGTCGAGGTGAACTTCGACAGCATCGCGCCCAAGCTCGAGGAGTTCTGGTCGAGGAGCACCGCCTCGGAGATGACTGTGCCCGTCGGCCGCCGCGGCGCGACGCGCCTGCAGGACCTGAGCGTCGGCAAAGGCGTCGCTCAACACGTGCTGATTGCCGGCAAGACCGGTTCAGGTAAGTCCTCGCTGCTCAACGCGCTGGTGACGAACCTGGCGATGTGGTATTCGCCGGACGAGGTCGAATTCTACCTGATCGACTTCAAGAAGGGCGTCGAATTCAAGGCCTATGCCAGCCAGCGCCTTCCGCACGCACGGGCGATTGCCGTGGAGTCCGACCGCGAGTTCGGGCTGAGCGTGCTGCAGCGGCTCGACGGCGAGTTGACCCGTCGCGGCGACATCTATCGCCGGGCCGGCGTCCAGGACCTGGCCTCGTACCGTAACGTGTCCGGCGCCGTAGCGATGCCGCGCACCTTGCTGCTCATCGACGAGTTCCAGGAATTCTTCTCCGAAGACGACAAACTCGCCGCAGAAGCGTCGCTGCTGCTCGACCGCCTCGTCCGCCAGGGTCGTGCCTTCGGCATCCACGTGCTGCTCGGGTCGCAGACCATCGGCGGCAACTCGGGGTTGAACCGCAGCACTATCGGACAGATGGCCGTGCGCGTCGCCCTGATGACCAGCGAAGCCGATTCCCAGGTCATCCTCGGTGACGGCAACTCCGCCGCCCGCCTGCTCACCAGGCCCGGCGAGGCGATCTACAACGACCAGGGCGGGCTGGTCGAAGCCAACAGCCCGTTCCAGGTAGCGTGGCTGCCCGATGAACGGCGCGAGCAATACCTGAAGGCGGTCCGAAGCAAATATGACGCCTGGGCGGCCACATGGGCGGGCAAGCGTCCACCGCGTGATGAATCGGTTGTCTTCGAAGGCAACATGCCCGCCGATATCACGCAGAACAAGACGTTGGACGCGTTGGTCAAGGCGCCGGCATGGCCGGTTGGCGGCGCCGGCGCCGCGGCGCGGGCCTGGGTCGGCGATCCGGTGGCCATCCGCGAGCCCACCGCCATCACCTTCCGGCGCCAGAGCGGCTCCAACCTGCTGCTGATCGGACAGGCGGACGAGGCAGCCCTGGCAATCCTCTGCACCACCATGATCAGCCTGAGCGTTCAGCACCTCCCTACCGAGGCCCGCTTTTACGTGCTGGATGGCTCGGCCGCCGACTCCCCATTCGCTGGCTTTCTGGAAAATGTCCGCACGGCCCTGCCTCACTGGAGCCAGTCGGTGGACTACCGCACGGTCCCCGATGCCATGGAGGAACTGGACGCGGAGGTCAAACGCCGACAGGCTGGCGGCCAGGAGTCTCATGGCCCCGAAGCGCCCGCCGACCCGGAAATCTATGTCGTCATCTACGGCCTTCAACGCTACCGCGCCCTTCGCAAGAGCGAAGACACCTTCAGCTCATTCTCCGCGGGCAGCGACGACGAAGAAAAGAAGCTCGACTCGGGCAAGGCCTTCGCCGACCTGCTCCGTGAGGGCCCGCCGCTGGGCATCCACGTCCTCGCCTGGTGCGACACCCCCATCTCCGTGGAGCGGACGCTCGACCGCGGCACGCTGCGGGAATTCGATAACCGCATCCTCTTCCAGATGAGCGCCTCCGACTCCAGCAACCTGATCGATTCCCCGCTGGCCAACAAGCTCGGCTTCAACCGCGCCCTGGCCTACAGCGAAGAGCAAGGCACGGTGGAAAAATTCCGCCCCTACGGCCAGCCGCCCAAGTCCTGGCTCGAATGGGTCAAGAAGCAACTGTCGGCACGAAAGGCCGAGCGCCCCAAGCCGCCCGCCCCCAAGTCAAGTGCTGGCGCCCCGGCGCCCGCGGCCATCAAGCCCCCGGAGACCCCTGTGCCTGCGGCGGAGACGACGGCGGCGGATACGTCCGTCGAAGAAGAAGATGATGACCCGGGCTTGGCGGAGTTTCTCAAACGGTCGGGCCTGACATCAGAGCCCACCGATCCGGCCGGAAATGACGGCGTCAACTGATTGGCAAACGACGCAGGTTACCCGCGGAAAAACCTGTCGCTCACCGGCGTCTCGCTCTCCTGTGCGGCTTGACGATCCCCGTGACCAACAGCAAGTCGAGAGTGACTGTGGAATCATCTTCCAATCCAATTGTGATGAGCCGGCCGGAAGGGGTCTGACCGAGGTATTCGGGGTGGCCGACGTCGTACTCCTTGCCGTCTGCCGTGAGCACGCGGAACGGTTCAAACGGCTGCGCGGATCGAAGACGCTGGATTTCCTGAATCGTCATACAGGAATTTTAGCATGCGTCGCCGGTGTCGCAAAAATGAGGAGCAGGGAAAGAATGAATATCGCCAGCTCGTCGAGCAGTTCGAGTGGTATCTCCGTGCATGTTTCCGGGTTTCAACCGCAATTCCACCATTCGACCTGAATGAACGCCAATGCACCCACGAGATGCCTCGCGGGCAACCCTGGCCTAATGAGGACGTCCCAGTCCATCTTCTTAGGTACTGAGACCCAAATGGCGGGGGTATTATTTGAACTGCCCCAGAAACGCCCCGTGAATAGTGGCATCCGAAACGTCCACGAGCCGATGCCGTCGAGGTCTATGGCATATTTGTTGCGCAGGACACTTCTCAAGCTGATCCCGACCGAGGATCTTATCGTTCTCCAAAATGTGAAAAACGGGGGGCAAAAACGAACCTCGGCGTATCAGCAACGTGGCTCCGCCTTCGACGTCAGTGAATACAAAATCACGCTTGCAAAAGGGGTTGGACCGACTGCAGGCCGGGCGAACACTGGAACGGGCATAGCGCCAGCGAGGCACACCGTGTTCATTCCAAACTTCGCCGCTGTGCCCATCCGTTCCACGGCCGATACGGAAGCAGTACTTGCCGCCACGCGCGACTGTATCATCGTCAGAAGCAAGAGATCCAGGTCGCCTCATTGCTGCTGTGGCCCAAAGCAGAAGACTAAATCCAGGGTGCGCCCAAAGACACGACCGCTCGGCTAAGTTCGTCGCACGCTTGAAGTATACGGGACTGAATTCGCGTTCTCCGGTCTTGTTTAGCAGCCTCGCTTGGGAGGCGCGGATCGTTCCTTCGTTCGGCACAATTCGCGGTCCACGCCCCGCCCACAGGGCTGCTATTGAGCGACAGAAAACAGTGTCAATCACGATCTTGAGATCTCAATTCCCTCTCCCGGTACTCCGGGAGAGGGCTAGGGTGAGACTCTTTCTTCCACTCACCCAAAGGGGCCCTCACCCCAACCCTTTACCTGAGTACCGCTTGTCATTACCCGCATCTTCTAAAGGCCGAGTCACTTTCCCCCGGACGCATTCCTCCGCCCCTGCCGGGGCGGGGAGCGGGGACCATTGATTGACACCACGGGTTGCGCGGCGGCTGCGCCGCCGCGCCGCTTCACCCGTGGCTACAATCCGCCACCCCGTTGGGGTGAAGACCCGTGGACGACGTACGGTGCCTGCCCCGAAGGGGCTGAGGATTGTAGCCACGGGTGGAGCGCAGGATTGCCGACAGGCAATCCGCAGCGCAACCCGTGGTAGGAGGAAACACCCGTTCCCCGCCCCGATAGGGGCGGAGGGAACGTTTGAACTTGCCGATATCGTTTCCACTTCTCATGCCATTAGACATGTGGGTAATGACAAGCGGAGTACCGGGAGGGAGGAAGAGCACGACCTCCGGTGACAGTAGTTACCTGACCCTCAATAAACAAGTACCGCCAATGCTCCAAGCTCCAACCCTGTCCCTACGCCTTGCGAATGAAATCCGCGGCGTAGCTGCGGATCTGGCGGCCGTTGAGGACGTGGAACAGCCGCAGTTGCTGGACCGTGCTGGCGCTGAAGGCCGACAGGGGCAGGTGGATGAGCTTCTTGCCGAACTGCTTGGCCAGGCGGCGCCAGGCGGCGCCGGGGGGGCCGGCCGAGAGCAGGGCGATATGCCGCTCGCGGCTATAGGTTGCCGCGGCCATCAGCAGGCGCTCTTCCAGCGTGTCGGCCACGTCGAACTCCTTAGTCCGCCAGATGTCGGGGATGTGCAGCGGGGGGAAGATCATCATCGCCCCGCCGTAGGTCGCCAAGGCGATCCCCGGGCCGATCAGGTTCTTGCGGTAGTCGCTGGCGAAGAACGCCAAGGTCGATTCCTCGTCGTGCTCGTGGTGCCAGGTCACGCGATACGGGTAATCGCGCGGGTCGGCGGGGGAGTCGAAGAGCATCACCACCGCGTCGAGGCTGCCGCGGGCCGGGGGGAAGTTCTTGACGTAGATGTCCCCCGTGTGCCAGTTGCGGAGCGTTTCGCGGATGTCGATGCCGTCCATCACGCTGGTCGTGAACTTCTCGCTGCGGGCCAGGTCCTGGTTGAGAAGCTGCTTGGCCCGGTCGAAAGTGTGCGTGCGGAACTGCTCGATGGCGACGTCCTCCGGCGGCCAGGAGCACTGCTGGAAGGGGTTCCAGCGCATCTGCCATTGCCGCTGCTCGCGCCGCTCGGGCCGGCGCTTCAGCTCCAGACCGCGCCAGGTGATCACCGGCCCGGCCAGGCGGTTGACGAGACGGACGACACTGCCGTCGGGCAGCCGCCCCTTGTCGATCCCCAGCGAAATCGGCGCGAACGACGTCTTGAGGTGGAAGTCGTAATCGCGGGCCGTCTCGGCGACGTGTACCGCGAAGTTGTCACCGGCGAACTGCTGCGCCCCAATCACCAGCGTGTACAGGTCCGGCGTCAGGCGGCGCTCGATCAGCGAGAGATTGCGGACGTACCGCAGGTACAGCCCCAGCAGTTGCGGCGTGATGGGCCGTGCCTGCTTCTTCAGGTCCTTCTTGTACCGGTCGCGGGCGGTGATGAGCAGTTCCTTCACCCCGTCGACCGAAAGGTCCTCGTCATCCTCAAGCTCGGCACGTGCCTTCTCATACAGGCCGGTGATGAACGGCAATTCGCCGAGCATGAAGAACAGCGTCTTTTCGTTCGGTTGGTACGTCTGTGTTTCCTCGACCGCATCATCTTCGATAGCGCTCGCCTGGTCGTTATACGCCTGGCGCACCCAGGGCCAATCGAGGATCGAGCAGACGAACAGAATTCGCTGGTATTTCGCTTCCAGCCGGTGGAGCCGGGCGGCCATCGTGCTGATCCGCTGCCGGGGCTGCCCCTGCGGCGGCCGGGGAATTGCCGGCAGCAGGGCGGCGGCGAACTTCGCCAGCGGCACCTTCTTCAGGGCGTAAGGGTCGGGAAAGTTCGCGGCGTATTGCACGAAGCGATCGACCTCCAGGTCGATGAACGCCCGCGGGATGCGCTCCTGCATCGCTCCGCGGACCGCCGCGATCACCGGCTGGCACGGGTCGATCGGCACAAAGTTCAGCGTTTGCGGCTCGTCATCCTCGCCATCCGCGCCGCCTGAACCGTCAAACCGAACCGGCTCCGCCTGCGTCACCATCGTGACCGCCGGCAGGTGCTGCACCGCGGCTTCCACGTCTTTCTTGAACGACCCCGGCAGCGGCACGGCCACGCAGTCGAAGTGTTCGTCCAGCATCATCCGCCGGACTTCCAGCGAAAAGTCCCCGCTGCCATGGATCACCGGCAGGCAGGTGATGCGGTCGGAGAATTTGAGGAAGTCGTCAGCCATGGCCGGGACCGCGATTCGGAGCAGTTACACGATCAATGAGCATAATGCCCGCGGCGTCCCTCGTACAAGGCGCACGGCAACTTGCATTCGCGACGATTGAGACAGCGTTCGAATAAACGGTGGTCCAACGTCCAACTCTTCGGCGGATTTCAATCCGGAGTGATCTGGCCCGGAGCGGTGGACGGAGAGGCCGAATGGGAGGGGCGGAACTCCACGTCCAGGGTCGACGATTCGCCGATGCTGACCCGGGTCGCCGGCCCCACTGGAATCACCAACTGCCGGTCAATCGGGCTTCCGTGGCGCACGTGGGGGATCCAGTAGATGTAAATGCTGAGCCGAAGGCCGGCGTCGGCGCCCATGTAGAGATCCGGGTCGACATTGATCGAAATGCCAAGGCATCCCCTCGCCCCGTCGCAATTGAGCATCGAGCATACCCTGCCAGGATAGATAAGCTGGCCTTTTTCATCCTTGAGTCGGGATCGTTTGATCGGCACTTCATACTTGATTCCCGACGCGACCCCGGGGATCGTAAGAGTCGCCACCATCACCATGTCAGCGTTGTGCTCATCAATGCATTGTTCCCACGTATCCCGCGCGTACCCGTCGCCAATCGGCGAGGGCTCAGGTTCGTTCGAGTTAGACGCTCCTACCGGTGGACCGGCCACGCGGTGCATGGCGGCCGATCGATGGAGCAGGTAGATAGCGTCCGCGGACAACGCGCAGAACGAGAGCGCAAGCCACAGCGATGCCAGCACGGAAAATCGGCCAATAGTCACAATCGAATGACGTGCATGCCGGCTAGAAATTAGGTGACGGCGATCGATTCGCTTAGCTGACTCTGCGACCCTACGGTGATGCGGTCAGTCCGATCGCCACCGCGAGCATTCGTTGACGCGAGTCAAATGAAACGAGTTCGCCAACACTGAGTGATTTGGCGGCGGCGATATGAAGAATGTCAAGACTGCTTCATCAGAACGCGGCTTCCTCGCGTTCGATGAGGACAAGGTTTGGCAGGACGCGCCCCCCGGAAATGCGACGAGCCCTGGCCTCAACGTCCGGCCATTTGACGCGCCGAGCACGGGCCTCTGAGCGGACAGCGGTACGTTGGTCCAGTGCGACCACCTGTCGGAGGAATTTGCGCCGTTCCCGGGGGGACAGCGCCTTGACCTGCTTCAACAATTCCGAAGCACTCATGCATTAACGATACACCAAGGCGCGGAACCCGACAAGCGGAAGATTCGCGCCGGCCGATTACAGTCCGAATTGGGCGTGAGTAATCGAACATCGTCCCTTTTTGCGGGAGCCCATACGTCGCTCCAGAATGCCCCGGCCTACTCCTCTTCATCCTGATCTGGATGCAACTCGTCATCCGGATCGTGGAAAAAATCGCCCAACCCCATCGGCAATGACTCGCCCCCCAGCGATTGCTTCTTCCGCTTGGCCGCGGCGTCGAGGTCCAGGGCGTCGTCGCCCAGGCACTTGGCCAGCGCCTCGCGCCAGGCGGCGTCCTTGCCCAGCGGATGGTCGGGGTCCTGGCTCATCCGCTTCAGGGCATATCGCAGCAGGTTGACGCCGTCGCGCGGGGAGAAGTCCAGCTTCAGGCCGTGGGCCTCCTGCAGGAACTCCACCGTCAGATCGATCATCTGCTCCTCGGCAAACGGCAGGTGGTATTTGAGGATCGCCTTCTCGTCCCGACGGCTCGGGAAACCAAGCTTCAGCGTCGGCTGGAGCCGGCTCAGGATGTAGTCGGGGATCTCGTAGGTGCTGTCGTCCTGGTTCATCGTGACCGTGCAGCGGAACTCGTGATGGGCAGGGACGGTGATGCCGGCCACGACCGATTCCACGTAGCGGCGGTGGTCGAGCAGGGGGGCCAGGCTCGCCCAGGACTTTTCGTTCATCCGGTTGCCTTCGTCCAGCACGCAGATCCCGCCGCGGATCATCGCGGTGACCAGCGGCGAGGCGTGGTAGGCGATCTTGCCGCTCTCGGCCAGCACCGGCGTTACCAGCAGATCCTCCGGCCTAGTGTCGGCCGTGCACTGGTAAATGTACAACTCCTGCTTGCGGCTCATGGCGCCGGCCATCGCCAGCGTCGTCTTGCCGATCCCCGGCGTGCCAATCAGGCGCGGCGTGAGCGGCAGGTCCTTGTCATCCACCACCAGCCAGCAGGCCAGCAACTGCTTGAGGATCTCCTTCTGCCCGATCCACTGCGATTCAGCGGCGTGCGGCTGCGACAAGTGCAGCCGCACCCCCTGCACCTGCACCGACCGCTGCAGGGTCTCGGCAACTTCCGGGTGTTCATCTCGGGGCTCGTTCGACGATTTCCGTTCGCTCATAAAGCATTTCCCACAATCCGGCCCACGCCGGAGGCGGCGGTGGACATCTCCGCGTCAGCACGGCGCCGCCATCGGTGTTTCCGGAACCTGAAACTCTACCCGCGCCGGAGCAAAAAGGCGCGTGGGTTGCCTCATCTACCCCACCGGTGGCACCCCGAGCACCTGCCCGTAGGCAGGCCGCCACGTCTCGGCCGTCGCGGCGTCGGTGACGGCCCACAGCACCTCATAAGGCACGGGCTCGTCAGGGAAGATGATCGCGCCGTCGGTGATGACGATGACCGCTTCGACTTCCGGGTCGCCGGCCAGAGCGAGCATCGCCGGCGACATATCGCTCCCGCCGAAGCCTTGGACCGTGTAGCTCCGCAGTTCCTCCGGCTCGATCCATTCATCGCGGGTGACGCGCTCGTCGCACTGGACGATGTGGACCTGGCCCACGCCGACCGATTCGCAGAACGCGGCGATCAGGCCCAGAACGCGGGTGATCTCGCGCTGCATCGATCCGCTGGTGTCGAGTACGACGTGCAGCGTCCAGCCGACACGGGTGCGCCCTGCCAGCACCGCATCCGAGTGGCCGGCATCGCGCCGCGATGGCCGGGCGTAGGACCGTGGGCCGGGGGCCATCGCCTCCATCCAATGCTGCAGCGCCAGTTCCCAGGGTGGTGCGTACAAGCCGCGCATCGCGTTGGCGACGGCGGTCTGATCGCGCGGTAGGGACGCCGGAACGGTGGGCATTGCCTCGATCTCGTCGAGCCGGCCCTTGAGCTTCGCCAGGCTCAGGGCCTTGGCGGCGGCGGCACGCACGCGCTGCCGCGTCTGCGACTCGACGCTGGGGTCCGCGTCGGGGAAGAGTTCGTGTTCTTCCTGAAGTGAGATCACATCGCCCGTGCCCGGCCCCAGGTCCCGCCGGCTCTCGGGCAGCAGCCCGGCGTCTTCCAACGCCGCCCGCATGGTGCTGCGCGGCACGGGAGCGGGCGAGGGGATCTGCCCGCCGCGCATCATGGTGACGATTTTCTCCGCCGACAGGTCGCGGGCGCCGGCGTATTCCAGCCCGCCCCGGGGCGGTCGGCGGCCGAATTCCTCGGCCAGCATGTCGTTGATGATGTAATCGTGCGCCCAGTTGAAGACTTCGTGTTCCGTCCCGACGCCCCGATCGTGCGACTCCAGGCACAAGTGCAGCATCTCATGGGCCATCACGAAAGTCGCGTCGGCCAAGTCCAGTTGGTTGAACCACGCCGGGTTGACCAGCAGCTTGCCGGCCGCGGTGATGCCTGCGGTGGCGATCCGTGAATCCACGACAATCCGAATGATGTTGGCGACGCCCGACAAATGAGGCAGAGAGGCGCACGCCATCCGAAGCGTGAGCCGCGCCTTTCGGGCGGCGTCGGACGCCGATTGGGGAGCCGCGTTGCTGGAAGTTCGTATTTGCATCGCACCCCTAACACCACTTGTGGACGACCGCGCGAGAGACACTTACCGGGTACGCCGGTCTGCCCGCTTTAGCGGGTAGGGTTAGTGATTCGGAATACCACCGTCAGCGGCTTCCGTGCCTCTCTTCATAACCCCGTGACCTCCTTCAACGTCGCCAGCAGCGCTTCACCCGCGCCGAGCCGGCCCCAGTCTTCGACCATGTCAATCAACAGCGCGAAGCGATGGTCCGGCGGGATGGCCATCAGGAACTTGTTGAGCGTCACCGCGCCGACCGCGGGCATCTCGCCGCGCTTCACCAGGTTGCGCATGCGACACAGCACGAACCAACGCGGTGTGTCTTCGGAGGGGAGCTTCTCCGGGTTGCGGAGGTAATCATCCAACGGCAGCAGCCCGTCGATCGCCTCCTCGGCCATGGCGCAGAAGACGGCGGCGTCCTGGGCCGTCAACCGTCCGAACGCCAGCGCCCGGCGGACTTCGCGGCCGAGCAGGTTGGCAGCCTCGGTCAGATCCAGCGCCGCCGACAGCGATGCCCACGACCGCGGCGTCGAGAAGGGCACCGGCAACGCCGGCACGGGCCGCATCAGCGCCTCGGGCATAAACGTGATGAACGACAGGATTTCGCCGCGCACGCCGGCGGCTTTGGCCCAGACGAGCCACTCCTTCACGTCCACGCGCACCTGCAGGACGATGACGCGGTTGATCAGCGCGCTGCTCAACGCACGCATCAGGGCGCGGTCTTCGGCTCGGTTCCCGGCCGCCACCACCCAGGTGCCCGGCGGCAGGGCGTGCTCCCCCAGCCGCCGTTCCAGCAGCAGCGAGTAGAACGCCTTCTGCACGTCCGGCGCGCAGGCTGGCAACTCATCGAGGAACAGGCAAAACGCCTCCGGCTTTTCCGGCAGCAAAATGCGCGGCGGACAGAAGACCGACCGCTCGCCGACGATCCGCGGGATACCGCTCACGTCTTCCGGCGCGATCTGCGTCCCCAGCAGCGACCGGCACGCCAGCCCCGCCTCCGCCGCCGCCTGCGCTACCGTATCCGATTTCCCGATGCCCGGCGGCGACAGCAACAGCAGGCTCTGGCGGTGCGCCAGCGAGCGAATGAGACCCTTCGCCTGGCTCAGCGTGATCGTTTCCATCGAGGCGGCATCGGACATAACGGTTCACCTCACCCCCATCGCGGCCGATCCCACGCCCTGGGGCAGAACATTTCCCAATCGTACCCGAAATGCGACGCCACCGTCTCCTCATGGTCCGAGCGGTAAAGCACGAAGATGCATTTCAGAAATGACTCGAAGCGCGCCGGCCCCTCCGGGTCTGCCGCGATGGATAGTCGTCCCGCACTTTCCGCGGTTTGCCGCAGCTTGATGATGGCATCCTGCAAGCGCGCGGCGATCGACGGTTGATCGTAAACCGACTGTGTCATGTCGGCGCCCTTCAGGCCGTGCGCCCATGCCTCCACGAAACCGCAATCCTCCTGGTCCAGTTCGAACCGCGCTGTCCACAGCGCCTCCGCCATGCTTTGGGGCCGGCCCGCGATCTTCTCATGCAACTCGATCAGGAACGGCGTGACCGCCTTCGGGTCGAGAATGGTCGCCGCCTCCCAGGCGCGGAGCCAGACGGCATCGTCGGGGAGGTCGCGGGCCGGATGATGTTCGCCGGCATCGGCAGCGGGCCTGCGGCCGCGGGCCCCGCGCCGCGCCGAATGGAGCAGGACAAACGTCCAGTACGCCAGTGGGTCGGCCGCGCGCGGCAGCGACTGATCAAACAATTGCCGCGAAGAAATAAAGATCGGCTCCATGGCCGCCAGGGCCTTGCGCTGGGCCAGCCGCAGGTTGTATACGCTCGCCACTTCGGCGTACCGCAGCAGCTTGATGTGCCGGCCCAGGTGGGCGCGGTCTTTGGCGGCCAGGATCGCCCGATACCCGCTCACCGCCGGCCCATGCAGTCCCGGCTCGTGGAGCAGGCCCCGATACGGCTCCATCGCCAGCGCCGCCCACAGCAGGTCGAAGGCCGGATCGCGTTGCTCCAGGCCCCGTTGGACTTCGTGCGTCAAGAGCTCGGGCTCCGCTTTGCGGACGATGGCGGCGGCCTCCTGCCACGACGGGCACGCACCACCCGGCGCAAGCCGCTGCGCAAGCCGCACCAGCCCGGTCAGGCTTTCCGACCACGCCCCAAAGGCCGAGCGCAGCCGGCGGAGCAGGCCTTTTTCATCCAGCAACGGTCCTTTGCGAACGATTTTCCCGCCGCGCTTCGGCCGTGCCGGCCTTTGCGGGAGGAACTCGATCGAATCAGCCTGCCCTTCGTCTAAGGTCCCCGGCACCGCTTGCGGGTTCGAGCCGGCGGCGGTTGATTCGTCCTGCGTATTCTCCGGCTCTGGAAAGACCTCGTGCCAGCCGACGAACCCGCCGCCGGCCAGCGACGCAAGATCCTTCTCGCCGAGGACGCCTTCGCGGCAGAGGTAGTCGATAATTTGTCGGACGGCTTTCATCGGTTAACTTCGGATCATGAAAATCACCAAAGCCGTGATCACCTCGGCGGGACGAGCCCAGCGCGGCTTGCCGCTGCAAGTGCTGGTTGACCAGGACGGCGTGCAGAAGTCGGCCCTGCGGATCATCCTGGAAGAGGTGGCCGCCGCCGGCATCGAGGGGGCGTGCATTGTCATCTGCCCCAACGACCAGGCCGCTTACGCGGCGGCGGCGGGGCCATGTGCCGACATGCTAACCTTCGTCGAGCAACGCGAGCCCGCCGGGTACGGGCACGCCCTGTTCTGCGCTCGCGAATTCGTCGGGGCCGAGCCGTTCCTGCACCTGGTCGGCGACCACCTGTACGTCAGCGGCGTCGCCAAGCGCTGCGCCCAGCAACTGGTCGAAGCGGCCGCCGCCGAGGCATGCTCCGTGTCGGCGGTCCAGCCCACCCGGGAAAACATGCTCCCCTATTACGGCACGGTCGGCGGCAGGCGGGTCGCCAACGTGGTCAACCTCTACGAGATCGACACGGTCGTCGAGAAGCCCACTCCCACCGAAGCCGAGCAGCGCCTGATCGTGCCCGGCCTGCGCGCCGGCCACTACTTGTGCTTCTTCGGCATGCACGTGCTGACGCCGGGCGTCATCGGCATCCTCGGCGACCTGGTCCGCCAGGCCGACGGCCGCGAACCGGTCGCGCTTTCGCCGGCGCTGGCTCGCCTGGCCACGCGCGAGCGCTACCTGGCGATGGAACTGCACGGCCAGCGCCACAACATCGGCGTGAAGTACGGCCTGCTGATCGCGCAACTGGCCCTGGCCCTGGAAGGCAAAGACCGCGACGAAGTGATGACCCAGCTCCTCGAACTGCTCGCCTCGCGCGAACGGGCCCACTAAGCCGAGCTAGTCCAAGATCCCCACCATCAGCAAAACCGCCTCCTGCTTGTGCGTCAGGACTTCCTTGAGCGAGGTTCGTGCGTCGGTCAACTGCTGGCGTGCCTTGGCCTGGGCGTCACGGTAGGCGGCCATCTTGGCGGCCAATTCGTCGGGGCCGGAGTTGGCGTCGATGGACGCCTGCAGTTTCTTGGCAGCCAGGGCGATGGGGGACAACTTGGACTCGTCCTCTTCGGGCTGGGCGCCGAACCCGCCCGGGCCGCCGCCGAACAGCATTCGCATCCCCGCGCCCCCGCCGCCCATGCCGCCGGCGTCGCGCTGGGCGGTAAGGACCTTCTCGATCCGAGGCTCGATCGCGGCCCAGTCTTCATCGCTGACGGCCATCACTTCTTTGAGCCGGTCGGTCATCATCTTCTGGAGTTGAGCCGGATCGAACCTCCCACGGCCGCCCGGTCCACCTGGACCACCGGGACCGCCCGGCCGGGTCGTCGGCCCGCCTGCATCCTGGGCCATGACAGGATTGCCGATGCCGAGCAACGTCAGAGTGATGAGAGCGACCAAGACCGCGATTCGTTTCGACTGCCGCATATGAATGACTCCTTGCGTGACGAGATGCGTTTCCATTCCAGTAAACAGATTGATACCAGCAAAACGCCGCAGGGTCGAGGGCCGCGAGCATCGTGACATTACGAAATCTCGCGGCGTATGCCTGTTGGAGTTACAATCCACCGCTTCATCACGGAGATCGAATGGCCAATCGCAACTCGTCGGCTCGTCAAATCGGCAAATGGACTGCGAGAGCGGCAATGGCACTGGCGCTGGCCGTCGCGCCGGTCGTGCCCGGCCAGGCAACCCGGCCGGCGGACGCCGACGCCGACCCTTTGGTGTCGTTGAACCTTCCGGAAAACACGCCGCTGAAAGTGCTGATCGACTACTACAGCCAGGAGTTCGGCGTCAACATCCTCTACGACGATCAGGTGGCGACCCAGCGCATCACCATCCAGGCGCCGGCCAAGTTGCCCCGCAGCGCGGTCCCGCACCTTCTGGATAGCGCGCTCAAGATGAAGGGGTTCGCCCTGGTCGACGCCGACCATCCGGGTTGGAAGCGGATCGTCCTGCTCGGCCAGGCAGCCAAAGTCCCCGCGGCGATCGGCCCGGCGGCGCCGCCCGGGGCGGGCGTCACACAAGTGTTCAAATTGCAGTACACAGACGCCACCAAGCTCGACACGCTCGTGAAACCGTTCCTCACGCAACCCGGGGCGAGCAGTTTCCCGCTCCCCGATCAGGGGCTGCTGGTGGTGACCGACTACGGCTCGAACCTCGGCCGGGTGTCGGACCTGGTGCGGGCGGTGGACCAGCCCAGCCAGGACGTGGCGATGGAGTTCCTGCCCGTCAAGCATGCCGACCCGGCCCGGCTCACGCAGCAGGTGGACCAGTTGCTCAAGGCCAAGCTGCGCACCCAGGGAGGCGGCGACCGTCTGGCCGGGTCGATCGAGACCGGCTACGACGTGCGGACGAACACCATCGTGGTCATCGCCCCAAAGGACCGCATGGAGGATGCCAAGCAGATCGTGAAATCGCTGGACACCGCCGTCACCGAGGAACAGAGCCCGATCCATTTCTACCGGCTGGCCAACACCACGGCGGCAGACGTCCTCTCGACCATTCGCGGGCTGGAGGGTGAGGACGAACAGGGGCAGCCCGGCAATGCTTCCGCCCCCGCTGGCCCGACAGCGGCCCCGCCCGGCGCGGCGCGCAATCGCGGCGTTGCCCCGGGTTCCCCGGCCAACGTCTTCGCCAACGTCACCCCACCGGGCGGCCCCGCATTGAGCCCCTCGAACGGGGCGGCCGGCGCCGCGCCGGCCCAGGCCAGCCCATCCACCGCGACTCCGAGCGTTGCCCCGCCGGCCCGGCCCGGGTCGGTCGGCGCGCTGGTCTCCGGTGCGGGCACCGACACCGCGGCGCAGGTCCGCGAATCGGTCCGAACCCGCCAGGCCCGCGTCACCGCCGACCCGCATACCAACAGCATCATCGTCGCCGGCCCACCCGACGTTCAGCGCCTTTACGAGCAGCTCATC
>Ga0182024_10014862_pt1 | contig 14995 bp, 10 predicted proteins | sample P32metaG_FD_120480 | JGI IMG/M metagenome (GOLD analysis project Ga0182024, IMG submission 120480) | Permafrost microbial communities from Stordalen Mire, Sweden - P3-2 metaG (Illumina Assembly) | ecosystem: Environmental > Terrestrial > Soil > Wetlands > Permafrost | place: Sweden: Stordalen... | reverse complement strand
TTCCTGTCGTCGGCGTCGGGGCGTCGGCCGGAGGGTTGGGTGCGCTGAAGCGATTCTTTTCGACAATGCCGAACCACAGCGGCCTGGCATTCGTGCTGGTTCCGCATCTCGACCCAACCCACAAGAGCCTGATGGTGGAACTCCTTTCCAAGCAGACCGAGATGGCGGTCCTGCAAGCCGAGGACGGCATGCTCCTTGAGGCAGATCACGTTTACATCATCCCGCCGAATCGCTATCTCTCGCTCAAGAAAGGACGGTTCAAACTCGACACGCCTGCCGAAGGGCGCGCGATGACCATCGCCATCGACGGCTTTTTCCGTTCCTTGGCCGCCGACCAAGGCGAACGGGCCATCGGCATCGTGCTCTCCGGCACCGGCAACTATGGGGTCGCGGGGCTGCGGGAGATCAAGCTCGCCGGCGGCATGGTGATGGCCCAGCGGCCCGACACGGCCGACTTCGACCAAATGCCGCGGGGCGCTATCGCCGCGGGGGTGGTCGATTTCAGTCTCCCGCCCGAAGAGATGCCCGGAGCGATCGTCGAATTCGTCAAGCGGTTTTATCGCGGTCCGCCCGCCGACGCGGCCGCCGAGCCTGAGCTCATGGCTCAATTGGATCCGATCCTGGCGTTGCTCCATACGCAAACAAAAGCCGACTTTCATCATTACCGCAAGGCGATGCTGCTGCGGCGGATTCTCCGCCGAATGGGTCTGCGCCAAATCGATCGGATCGACGGCTACCTCGAATTGCTGCGCGGCAATCCGGACGAAGTTACCGCACTTTACAAGGACCTGTTGATCGGCATCACGAGCTTCTTTCGTGAACCGGAAGTCTTTGAGGTTCTCGAGCGGAGCGTCATTCCCGAACTAATCGAACAGAATGATGGCCGCCCGGTGCGAGTCTGGGTTCCCGCCTGCTCGACCGGTGAAGAGGCCTACTCCCTGGCCATGCTGCTGGCCGAAGGTTTTGCCGCGGCCAAGAAGATGCCGCTCGTGCAAATCTTCGCCACCGACATCGACGAGGAGGCGTTGAACGTCGCGCGCCAGGGCATCTATCCCGAAAGCATCCTGGCCGACCTGGCGAAAGAGCGGCTGAAGCGATTTTTCGTAAAGGCCGACGACCACCACTTCCGGGTTACCAAGCAACTCCGCGAAATGCTCCTCGTCGCGTCGCAAAATCTGATTTCCGACGCCCCCTATTCGAAGCTCGATCTGGTGAGTTGTCGTAACCTGTTGATCTATCTCGAGTCCGAGATGCAGCAAAAGGTGATTCCGCTGTTTCACTGCGTGCTGAAAAAGGGCGGAGCGCTCGTGCTGGGCCATTCGGAATCGGTTGGCCGTTGTGTCGATCTGTTCGAGCCGATTTCGAGAAAGTGGCGAGTGTTTCGCAGGATCGGCACGGCACGGCAAGACCGAGTCGAAATTCCGATTATTCCAGACTTCCAGTCGAGGTCGCCGATCCCGCGCGCCGAGCCGACCTTGCGCCCGTCGATGGGATTTTCCCAGTTCATGCAAAAGGTGTTGCTGGACGATTATGCTCCGGCCTCGGTGTTGATCAATCAGAATTGCCAAATCCTCTGCCAGCAGGGCCCTCTGAATCCCTATCTGGAATTCCATAGCGGCGAACCGACGCGAGATCTCCTTTCCCTTGTCCGCCAAGGATTGCGGGCCAAGTTGCGCGCGGCCATACAGCGCGCAGCCCGCGAGGGGACGATCGTTGTCGACGCGTCCGCGCGGGTGAAGCGTGACGGTGAATATGCTTCCTGCACGATTACGGTGAAGCCGGTTCCGGGATTGCGCGACGAAGGGCTCCTGCTGGTGGCCTTTCGTGATCGCCAGGATCCCGCCGCCATTGAACCCGCCGGCGATGAGGGGGCGGGCATCCAATCACACTCCGCGATCGTGCGGCAACTGGAAGACGAACTAAAATCGACCCGCGATGAACTGCAAAGCGCGATCGAGGAGTTGGAGGGCTCTCATGGTGAACTGAAGGTATCGCATGAAGAAGTAATGTCGATGAACGAAGAGCTCCAATCCGCCAATGAGGAATTGGAGACCTCGAAAGAAGAGTTGCAATCGCTGAACGAGGAATTGATCACCGTCAATAACCAACTTCAGTTCAAGGTCGAGGAATTGGAGCGTGCCAACAATGATATTACGAACTTGCTGGCCAGCACCGATATCGCGGTGGTGTTTCTCGATACCATGCTGCGCGTCGTGCGGTTCACTCCCCCCGCGGCGAAGCTCTTGAGCCTGTTGCCGAGCGACGTAGGCCGGCCCTATCGCGACCTGTCGCCGAAGTTCAACGATAATACGCTGCTGGAAGAGTGCCAGCGTGTCCTTCGACACCTCAAGCCGGTTGAAAAAGAGGTTTGGAGCGACGTTGCGGCGGGTGCGGCTGCCGCCGAAAGCGGCGAACGGAAGCCCTCTCCGCGCTGCTATCTGCGCCACATCCTACCCTATTATACGGCCGAACGCTGCATCGAAGGCGTCGTCATCACGCTGGTCGACATTACCGACCGCGTCGAGATTGAAGCCGGCATGCGCCGATTGGCCACCGTGCTGCGCGATTCGAACGACGCCGTGCTGGTGCATGATCTCGACGGCAAGATCACCGCGTGGAACCGCGGCGCGGAGCAAATGTATGGCTACACGGAAGCCGAGGCGCTGGGGATGAACCTGGGCAATATCGTCCCGGAGAGCCGGCGAGCGGAATCCTTGTCTCACGTTCAGCCGTTGACTGGCGGCGAGCACATCGATTCGCTCGAAACACAGCGGCTCACCAAAGACGGACGCACCCTCGACGTCTGGCTGAATGCCACCTGGCTGACCGACGAAATGGGCAAGCCCATCGCCATTGCCACGACCGAACGCGATATCACCGAGCGAACGAAGTATTTGCAGGCCCTCGAAATTCTCACGAATACGTTGGAAGATCAAGTCGCCAGTCGCACCAAAGCGCTGCGGAAAAACGAGGACCGGCTTCGGGCGATCGTCGATAGCGCGGCCGACGCGATCCTCACGATCGGCGAGCACGGGTTGATCGACACTTTCAACCGGGCCGCCGAACAGATGTTCGGCTACCCGGCGGCCGAGATGATCGGCCGGCACATCAAGCAACTGATGGCGCTGCCGTATCGCGAGGAACAGGAGGGCGATTTCGGCGGTCGTCTGCAAACCGAGCGGAACAGCCGCCGAGGAACCATGCGCGAGATGGTGGGCCAGCGCAAGAATGGCACGACATTTCCCATCGAGTTGGCCGTCAGCGAATTGTCGGACGGCATCGAGCGGATGTCCACCGTCTTGATCCGCGACATGTCGGAACGCAACGAGCTGCAAAAGCAGATTCTGCAGGTCGCCGAACAAGAGCAGCGCCGCATCGGACAAGATCTGCACGACAGCACGCAGCAGGAATTGTCGGGATTGGGAATGATTGCGCAAAATCTCTACGAATCGCTGGGCGGGCAAGGTGCGTCGTCGCAAGCCACGATCGCGGGCCGGCTTTCCGAAGGTATCGGCCGAGCGCTGGAAAATGTTCGCCGGCTGTCGCGCGGGCTGGTTCCATCGGAAGTCGGCGCCCACGGGCTGCGGATGGCCCTTTCCGAATTGGCAAGGCAAACCTCCGAATTGCAGGCCATCGATTGCCAATTCGAATGCGACGACACGACGGAGGTTCGGGATCAATTCGTCGCCACCCACCTGTATCGCATCGCACAAGAAGCGATCACCAACGTGCTGAAGCATGCCAAGGCCGAGCACATCTGGCTCTCGCTGGAGAAGCAAGACGGGCTATTGGCCTTGAAAGTGCTCGACGACGGCGCCGGCATCTCCGCTTTTCCCGAAACCGACAAAGGGATCGGTTTGAAAGTGATGTTCTACCGGGCCGGAATGATCGGTGGGTCGTTGCGCGTCGAGCGATGGGAGGAAGGAGGCACCCAGGTGGCCTGCACTTTCCCGACCGGTTGATCTCGGAATCGGATTTAGCACGGGGTTTTTCCGCTCGCGGCGTGTAGAATGGAACTCAACACAAGATTCGAAAGTTTGACGCATTGGAGAATTCATGGGCAAGACACTCAAGCCTGCGAAGCGGATACGGATTTTGATCGTCGACGATCATCCCTTGGTCCGCGAGGGACTGACCGCGCGAATTTCCGCCCAGGCCGATCTCGAGGTTTGCGGCGAGGCCGAGGATGTCGAAGGGGCGCTAACGGAATTCCAGACTCGCGACCCCGATCTGGTGCTCGTGGATATTTCGCTCAAGAACGGGCACGGCCTGGAGTTGATCAAGCAAATCAAGGCCCACAGTCCTAGCGCGAAGATGCTGGTCATCTCGGCCTACGAAGAATCGTTCTACGCCGAACGAGCGCTGCGGGCCGGCGCGCTCGGATACATCAGCAAGCAAGAATGCCGAGAGAATATCATCATTGCAATTCGCACCGTCCTCGACGGCCGCCGGTATTTGAGCCCGCGGATGACCGATCATCTGCTGGGCCTGGCCGTCGGCGGGCGCGAGCCGGCGTCGGTCTCGCAGGTCGATAAACTCTCCGACCGCGAACTGGAAGTGTATCAACTCATCGGCCACGCGCAGACCACCAGCAGCATCGCGAAGCAGCTTCATCTGAGTCCGCATACCATCGATTCTCACCGCGAGAAGATCAAAGCCAAGCTCGGCTTGCAAAACGGATCCGAGCTGACGCGTCATGCCCTGCAATGGGTTCTCGAGAATCGCTGAGGTTACGTCAGGCAAATCAATCGGAATTTCCTGCATCCCGATTGACGACTACGGGATCGTTCGCGCGCGTTCTTGCTCGCCGACAATTCTTGTCAGGCATGTCCGACCGTCGGCGGATGAGTCGCAATATCTTCGCTTCATCTGGTTAAGGGCATCCGCTTATCGCGGTTGAACCCTCGACGGCGGCACCGCGAACCCTAGGAAACACTCAGGGAGTTTTGCTCATGTGGCGAGAACTGCTGCGCGAAAATGTGTCGCATGTGGGATCGGCGCTCCGCGAGCCGGAAGCGTTTGCGCTGCGTTGGCACCGCGAACAACAACCCTATGCCATCGCCGTTTGGATCGCGTTGGCCGGCACCGCGATATTCGGCACGCTGACCTACGGCATGACGATGGGCATCCATTCCGGCTTGCCGACGATTCTCGCGAAGGGCGTCGAATTGACGATTGCCGCCGGCCTCGCGTGGGCAATTCCGCTGCCGGCACTCTATATCCTGAACAGCCTTACCGGCTCTCGGCTGCGAGCCAGCACGACGCTGATGGCGGCGCTCGTGACGACAAGTTGGGGCGGATTGGCGCTCGTGGCGTCGATTCCGATCAATTGGTTTTTCAGCATCGCGGCCCCGTCGTTGCCGGTGGATTTGCTCGGCACTAATGCCGCGCATTGGATCGTCCGGCTGGTGAACTTGCTGGTGTTTCTCGGCGTCGGAGTCTCGATGGTCGACGTCTTTGGCCGAGTGATGAAAGCTCTGGAACCCGAGATGGGGCGATACCCGACGTGGTTCCTGATCCTGGTCGGCGCGATCGGAGCGCAATTGGCCTTTCTCTTCAATCTTTTCCCGCCGGCCTGACGACGGCTAAACGAATAGGAGACGAACGATGATCGATGAAATCCTTACGGAACCATTCAAGCTGAGCGAATCGATTCCATTGGCCGGCCTGGCGGACCAATATCTCTCTCCGCCATCGTGCGATACCACGAATAATGATGCGATGATCGACGCACCACTCGTCGGCGTCGTTGAAATGTTGCTGAAAGATCGCGGCCGGCTGGATCGGTTGTTGCGCGACAAGAATGAGCAGCGAACCTTGATTCCGCGGCTGCTGGCGGTGGCGCTATCGGGCTTCGCAATCTATGGCGTGGTGGCGACACTCGTGTTGAATGCGTTCTGGTCGACGTATCATGTTTGGTGGGATTGGGTGCCGGCCGCGCATTGGCGTGATTTGAGCGCCGGGAATTTGGTGCTGGCGTACACCATCGGGCTGATTGCCGCCAACGGCGTTTGTCTGCCGAGCTTCTATTTCTATGGGCTGCTGGCCGGCGTGCGGACCACGATGCTCTCCGTGGCGGCCCAAGCGTTGAAAGGAATGGCGGCGGGCGCGCTCGCGCTCGTCGGCATCCTGCCGATCTACATGGCGCTGGCCTTGAGCGCAATCGTGTTTCCGACTCCGCCGGCGCTGATCGAAGCGTGGGTGCTGCTGGGGTTGGCGCTGCCTTTTTTGGCCGGCGTATGGGGCGCGGTATGTCTCTACGAGGGTTTCATCGGTTTTGCCGACACGATTCCCGCCGCATGCCGACAGAGCCGGCAATGCTTTCTGCGACGGCTGATCGTGGCTTGGTGCGGCTGTTACACGTTGGTCACGCCGTTGATGATCTACACGCTGTGGATCCATTTCGCCGGCATGACGGGCGGTTAGCCGCATGTTGAATCAACACACCAATACAGATTGACCGATCCCGTTACGGGAGTTGCGCGTCATGCGACTACAGGAAACAATTGCGTTCTACTTGTTGCTGGGCGCCGGCGTTGCCGTGGCGATGCTGCTGAATGCCGAGCGAAGCACGATCGTCGAACGACTCTTTCTGGCGATAACGGCATCGCTCTTCTGGCCGTTGTATGTTCCGCTTCTGCTTTCCCGGCCGGCCGCGCCTGCTGGATCGCTCGCCGAGCGTAGCGAACCGAGTGACGATATGGCCGCCGCCATCGCGCAAGTCAACACGGAGCTCGACGCGGCGCTATCGAGTCTCGATGGCTGGGTCGAAAATGTGCTGGAAAGCGAACGAGGGCGGTTGAGCGAATTGCGGACCGCGCTCGTGGCACACGCTGCGCGCATCCGGGCAATGGATGCGTTGCTCGCCGGCTCGTCCGTGCCTGCCAGCGCACGCCCGGTCGCGGCGAGTGTCGCGGTTGGCGAGACGTGCGATCGTCGCCGGCAAAGCGAAGCGGCCCGATCGCAGAACGTCGCTAGATTGGCAGCCGTTCGAGCAAAATCACACGACGACCTGATGGCTACGTTGGCCTGGATCCGCGAGCTCGTCTCGATGATCCATCTGGCCAAGTTCACCGGCGCTCCGGCTTCCCGGGCCGAAGAGTTGGTGGCGCAAATCGCGGCGGCGGTCGAGGGCATTTCCGCCGTTGCCGCCGGAGAATCGACATCGCAACCGGCCGATGGGCCCGTCGAAGAGAACAATTCGCGGCATGTCGAGATGACAACGCCTGACCAAACACACTTTCCACTTCACTCTGACAAAAATAGGAGCGTCGCAACATGGGTATCTTCCAACGCACCGGCGACATGATTTCCGCCAGCCTCAACGATTTGCTCGAGCAGTTCGAGCATCCGGAAAAAATGTTGCGGCAGGCGCTTCGCGACATGGAGCATTCGGTTTCGTCAGTGTCGGCGGCAGTGGCCCGATCGATCGCCGCGGAGCGGTTGCTGGCCCGGGAGCAAGAGCGGCACAGGCTTCAGGCGAACTATTGGGCCGGCAAAGCGGCGACGGCCGTCGAAGCGGGCAACGATGATTCGGCCCGACGAGCGCTGGCCCACAAGCTGGAGTACGAACGATTGGCGCAATCGCTCGATCGACAATTGGCCGAAGCACGGGCCTCGAACCAGGAACTGCGCGGTCAGGTCGAGGCATTGCGGGAGAAGCATCTCTCCGCGCGGCGCCAACTCTCGGCTCTCTTGGCCCGGCAAGCCGCCGCCGATGCCCGACGGCGCTTTCGCTCGGGAATTCCTGGAACGCAGTCGGCCCTGGCCTCGCTCACGCGGTTCGAGCATTTTAGGGAAAAGATCGAGTTGGCCGAAGCCGAGGCGGTCGCCCTGGCCGAACTTGAATTGGGCGCCGACAACATCGAGTCGTCGGAATTCGATCTCGATGACAAGAATCGGGCGATTGAAGAGGAGCTCGCTGCATTGAAGGGTCAATACAAAGCGTAGGAGTCACCCGCCACGATCGAAGAGCGCTCCAGCAAGCCGTTCGATCTTATCGCGCCATGCCAATTTCGCGATCCAATCGGCAGGGATGGCGGAGGCGCCGTAAAGAGCGCCGGCCAACTGTCCCGCTACAGCGCCCACGCTGTCGGCATCGTCGCCCAAATTAACGGCCGTCAGCACCGCGTCGCGAAAATTGTCGGTCTTCGACACCGACCACAGCGCCGCTTCGAACGTATCGACAACATAGCCAGTCGATTTGATTTCGTCGCGGGTTTTCTTTTTCCAATCGCCGGCGGAAATCGAGATGAGCCGCGGGCTGAGCGACATGTTTCGCTGCCGAAGAACCGTCGCCCGATCGGCTCCATTGAGAGCGTCGATCAATTGAACGACGAATAGCTTGCAGGCATCGAGCGATTCCAGTGCGGCGTGGGTGGTTCGGCTCTGCTCGGCTGCCATCGTGGCCGCGGCGTCGGCGTTTGCGCGGTGGAGGATTGCCAACGGCGCCAGACGGACCAATGATCCGTTGCCGGCGGTTCTTGGACCGCCGCTGCCCGCGGCCGGATCGCCGTCGGAGATGAACGACTCGATGGCTGCCCGAGTCGTGTTGCCGATGTCGAAGCAGTTTCCTAGAACCGTGTTCTCGCCCTTTTCCAACCACGCGCGGAACCGGTTCATCAAGTCCTGCTGGTCGAGCTTTTCGTTCGCCAGCAGGGATTCCGCCAGGCAGAGGGCCATCGTGGTGTCGTCGGTCCATTCGCCGGGCTTCAGACGGAATGGGCCGCCGCCTCGCATGCTTGTCACCGGCGGAAAGCTATCGCGGGGAGCGAATTCCACCGACGCTCCCAAAGAATCGCCGATCGCCACTCCAAGAAAGCATCCGACCGCTTTGTCGCGGGCCGCGCTGTCGTCGATCGTGATTGCGTTTGCCATGCCGTGTGATTTCCGAACGACGTGAGAGTGTGATTGGCTTGCGGAAGCGGTTGCGACATGACTACTAAGCGCATTTTCGTCGCTGTAAGTGCGCTGTCAATCCGAATACAGAATCACCCCGCGGCTTGCACCGGGTACTCCGGCGGACAATGATGTGTTGATGTTTCGGGCGAGGGCGTAACCTGACGATCATCCCCGCTACGACGCCATGGATAGTTCGTTTCAACCGAAGAATTTCCCGACGACGCTCTGGACGGTCGTTCTGCACGCCGGTCGAGACGAACCTTCGCAAGTCCGGGCAGCGCTGGCGCAGCTTTGTCAGACCTATTGGTATCCGCTCTACTCCTTCGTTCGCCGCCGGGGCTATTCGCCGCACGAGGCCGAAGACCTCACGCAGGCATTCTTCGCGCAGCTTTTGGAGAAGCGTGGGCTGGAACGCGTCGATCCCGAGTTGGGGCGATTTCGCACTTTTTTGCTGGCGTCGCTGAAGAATTTCTTGGCAAACGACTGGGACAGGGCACATGCCCGCAAGCGTGGCGGAGGAAAGACGATTACCTCGCTTGACCAGGATAGCGCCGAATCGCGTTACCAACTTGAGCCAAGCCACGGCATGACGCCCGAGCGGCACTTCGAGCGGCAATGGGCCATGACTCTTTTGGATCAAGTGCTCGATTCCTTGCAAGATGAGTATCGCGCGGAAGGCAAGGGGGATCTCTTCGATGAGCTGAAGGCTGTTATCAGCGGTCAGCCGGCGGCTTACGCGGACATGGCGGCCCGGTTACGGCGTACCGAGGGGGCAATCAAAGTGGCTGTCCATCGGTTGCGCCACCGCTACCGCGAGCTGATGCGAGCTCGAATTGCCGCGACCGTGGGCGAGGGGGACGTCGACGATGAATTACGCCATTTGCTGGCGGTGCTAGGCAGTTGACGGAATTTGCATCTTTTCCCGTAACCTTTCGCAACGGTTGCTTTTTGTAGGGGTGGAGACGAAAACACCCACTACGAAAGGCAAGAAACCATGTGTACCGCACCCGTCTGTCCGCAATGCGGCAAGCCGCTACCCAGCGATGGTCCACAGGATCAATGCCCAGCCTGCCTTCTCGGGGCGGCCCTTGCGAGCCAATCGGACGTTTCTCCGGCAGCCACGGTTACGCCGAATTCTCCTGCGACTACCGCGAGCGGCTCCGAGGTCGGTACGCGTCTCAAGTATTTCGGCGATTATGAGCTTCTAGAGGAGATCGCCCGAGGCGGAATGGGCGTCGTCTGGAAGGCCCGGCAATCGAGTTTGAATCGCGATGTGGCCCTGAAAATGATCCGCGCGGGCGCCCTGGCCGGCCCGGAAGAAGTCGCAAGGTTCCTGCGCGAGGCCGAAGCGGCCGCCAACTTGCAGCACCCCAATATCGTCGCCATCCATGAAGTCGGCGAGCATGGGGGCCAACATTACTTTTCGATGGACTACGTGGTCGGGCGCGACCTCGGAGCCCTCGTGAAGGATGGGCCGCTGTCGCCGCAGCGCGCGGCGGGGTATGTGAAGATGATCGCCGAGGCGATCCAATTCGCCCATCAGCGTGGGACGCTGCATCGCGACCTGAAGCCGCAGAACGTGCTGATCGACGCCGACGATCGGCCGCGAATCACGGACTTCGGCCTGGCTAAAATCATGACCGACGACAGCCGGTTGACGCAATCGGGCGTGGTCATGGGAAGCCCCAGCTACATGCCGCCCGAACAGGCCGCCGGCCGGCATGGCGACATCGGGCCGGCAAGCGATGTCTACTCTCTCGGCGCGATGCTTTATGAACTGCTGACCGGCCAGCCGCCGTTCCGCGGCGCCACGGCGATGGCCACCCTGCACGACGTGCTGGAATCCGAACCGGTCGCTCCGCGCAAGTTGAAAGCCGACATTCCGCCCGATCTCGAAACGATCTGCTTGAAGTGCCTGGAAAAATCCCCTTCGGCGCGGTATCCCACGGCCCGAGCGCTGGCCGACGAACTGGGCCGATTTCTTAGCGGCGAACCGATCCAAGCCCGGCCGGCGAGCGCGCTGCGGAAGTGCGTGAGCTGGGCCCGGCGGCATCCGGGAGCTTTGGCTGCCGTGGCGGCGATTGTCATGGTAGCGCTGGCATTCAGCATCTTCTATCTCTTCGAGGAAAATGCGTTTCTGCGGGCTCGGAATGCGAATCCCGCGCTGGAGCGCATCCCCGGAAAGCTTCATGAATCGGTGCAAATGTGGAGCATGATCTGTATATTTTCTTTTGAAGCCGGCGCTGTTGTGTATTTCGTCGTGCGGAGACGGGCGCGTGGTTTACGGACCCTCAAGGCAAGCCTCAAGGAATTGTTCGACCAGTCGCAGTTCCTCCTGCCCCGGCAGCCACTCGGCGAACGAACGCGGACGTTCGCATTCGTCACGGGCCTGATCCTGGTCGGCTGCGGCGTCATGCTTCTGGCAAGCACGGTCCGAGCCTACGTGTGGGAGGGAGAATCGGTTTGGGGTCAGATAGGCATGATTTACCTGCCGATCTACATTGGGCTCGTGATGTTCCACTCAGTCGTTCACGACTACCGTCTGGTCCACTATGGCACCTCAAGCCGGCAATTGACCGCGGAACAGATCGAGCCGATCCGCAACGCGATGGAAGGTTGGAATGTGCAGGCCGCGATTCGACATTACCGCAAAGCGGTGCCGGATGCGGGCGCCTTGGAAGCAACTCGATATGTGACTCACCTCGCGGATTCGCTCAAGGCGCAACACCCCGGCAAGTTCGTTCCGGCCCCTTTGTCTCTGGCCAAACTCAATTGGCAGCTCGTGGGGATCACTGCCCTGATCGAAGCCGTCGCTGTCTGCGTATTGTGGCTCGTCGTGCCGACGCTGCATTCGGCCTCGGCTGTTACGCTGTTCGCCTGCAGCTTTTTGGCCGGCATGGCATTCATGACTGGCCTGCGCGTGAGAGACACTTGGAAGCGGGTTCTGCTGCTGGTTCCCTTTTTTGCGGGGATGTGCGTCGCGCCAATCTTGGCTGCAGCTTGGTCTGTCTCGAGTGGGCCATGGTGGTGCGGTGTTGTGTTCGGGATGTTTCTCATGGTTTCCGCTTTCACTCCTCGACGCAAGGTGAACTAGGCCTGATGGATTCCGTCGAGGCCATCTTCTACAATCGACGCGAGGCTACTGGCTATCCGACGACGGACGGAAAGCGCAATGCCCTTTTGAAATCGCCTCCGTAACGATCGAGGGAAATTCATGCAGATAACACTTGCGGGCAAAACGGCGATCGTGACCGGGGCTGCTTCGGGAATCGGCTTGGCGATCGTGATGAAGTATGTCGAGGCCGAAGCGAAAGGGGTCGTGGCGGTCGATATCGCGGAAGAGCCCGAGGCGCTGCGCCGCCTGGCCGCGGCGGGGCGAGTGCGATATGTGCGCGGCGATGTCGCGCAAGAGGCGACCGCGCGCGAGTTCACGAGAGTGGCGATCGATTCCTTCGGCCGGATCGATATTCTCGTGAACAACGCCGGGATAGCCCTCGTCAAGCCGCTGCATGAGCACACGCCCGACGAATGGGATCGCGTGATGAACACCAATGTGAAAGCAATCTATTGGGCTGCGCGGCACGTCGTTCCGGTGATGATCCGGCAGAGATCGGGCGTGATCCTCAACACCGGTTCGATTTCCGGGCAGGTTGGCATTCCAGGGCAAGGTGCGTATGGACCGTCGAAAGGGGCGTTGCACATGCTGACGCGGCAGATGGCCGTCGAATATGCCAAGCATGGAATTCGCGTCAACGCCGTCGGCTGCGGCACGGTCGACACGCCGATCGTCCATCAGTCCGCCAAGGAATCGGGCGATCCGGCGGCGTTTTGGGAAATGCTGCGCGGCAACCATCCGATCGGACGCGTTGCTTCAGCCGATGAGATCGCGGGGTTCTTCACGTATCTGGCCAGCGATTTGGCGAGTTTTTTCACCGGCTCGATTCTAATGATGGACGGCGGCTTTACGGCGAAGTGAACCGCAAGGATCGGCGCGGCGATTCGATGTCCCTTGAGATATTTGCAAAACAATGTGGAGCAATCCATGAAAACGGAAAACAGCATGAATGTCTTCGATCTCTTCAAATTGGACGGCCGGCGGGCGCTGATAACTGGCGGGTCCAAGGGACTCGGGCGCGAGATTGCCATGGCACTCGCCCAAGCCGGCGCCGATGTCGTCATCACCAGCCGCAATGCCGAGCAGTGTGCCGCGACGGCGCGAGCAATTCACGAGGCAACCGGCCGCCGGGCAACGCCGATTGCCGCCGACGTGGCGAAGGCGGCCGACGTGGATCGCCTGTTTCACGAGGCGACGCGCGGCGGAGAGCGGGTCGATATTCTCGTCAACAGCGCGGGGCTGAACATCCGCAATCCGGTCCAGGAACTGAGTGAGGCCGATTGGGATACGGTGATGAACGTGAATCTCAAAGGGCCGTTCCTGCTCGCCCGCCAATTCGGCGCGGCAATGGCCGCGAACGGCTGGGGCCGCATCGTCCATTTGGGGTCGATCATGTCGGTCGTCGCCATTCCGGATCGCGCTCCGTATGCATCGTCCAAAGCCGGCGTGCTTGGCCTGACTCGCGTGTTGGCGTTGGAATGGGCGACCAAGGGAGTGACGGTCAACGCCATTTGCCCCGGCCCTTTCGCGACCGACATGAACAAACCATTGCTCGACGATCCGAAGAAGTATGCCGAATTCGTCGCCCGGATTCCGATGGGCCGATGGGGTGAACTGCACGAAATCACCGGCGCCGCGTTGTTCCTGGCGTCGTCCGCATCGTCGTACATGACCGGCACGACACTGCTGATCGACGGCGGCTGGACGGCGCAATGACCGGCGAAATTGCTCTTGTATACGACGGAGATTGAATTTACCGAATCATTGCATCAAATGGCCGACCGGAACTGAATGACGTGGATTTTCATCGAATTGTTGCCGTGTTTATCCTCTCCTGTTCAATCCTTCCGGCGGGACGATCTTTGGAAGCCGGCGAAATCACGATCAACGTACACGCCGACCAGGTGGTGGGGCATGTGTCGCGCTTTCTCAATGGCGCATGTCTAGAAGACGTAAATCACGAAGTTTATGGCGGCATTTACAGCCAGATGATTTTCGGCGAGAGCTTTCAAGAGCCGCCGCCCACCGCCATCAAGGGCACGCAAACCGAACCGGCGAAGCAGGTCAGCGGCATGTGGCGGCCGATCCGCCGCGGCAGCGCTGCCGGACAATTTGCTCTCGTCAAGGAGCGGCCATTTGCCGGAACCCAATCGCAGCGAATTGTCTTCGAGTCGGGAGAGGGCGAGATCGGTATCGAAAACCAGGGACTCAATCGCTGGGGCCAGAACTTCGTCGCGGGGAAGCCTTACGAAGGTTTTCTCTTGTTTCGAGCGGAGCAGCCAACGACGCTGTTCGTCGCGATGGAAAGCCGCGACGGGTCTCGCGTCTACGCCGAGCAATCGTTGCAACTCGACGCCACCAGCGATTGGCATTGCCACTCTTTCTCGCTAACGCCGACCGCAGCCGACACGGCCGGTCGCATCGCGCTAAAGCTCAAGCAACCCGGCTCCGTCACGCTCGGCCATGTCTTCGTTCAGCCCGGCGAATGGGGCCGGTTCAAAAAGCTACCGGTCCGACGCGATATCGCCGAAGGATTGATTAGCCAGGGAGTCACCGTGCTGCGCTACGGCGGCTCGATGGTCAACAGCAGCGGATACAAGTGGAAAAACATGATCGGCCCGCGCGATCGGCGTCCGCCATATTCCGGCACCTGGTACAAGTATTCTTCCAACGGCTGGGGAATCTCCGATTTCATGAACTTCTGCGAGATGGCAGGCTTCGAATATGTTCCCGCGTTCAATATGGACGAGACACCGCGCGACATGGCCGATTTCATCGACTATGCCAAGTCGCCGGTGGACTCCGAATGGGGCCGCAAGCGCGGCGCGGACGGCCATCCGGAGCCCTACAACCTCCACTACATGGAGCTCGGCAACGAAGAACGCGTCGACGACAAGTATGCGGAAAAGTTCGAGGCTCTCGCCGCCGCGATTTGGGCCAGGGATCCGAAAATGATCCCCGTCGTCGGTGATTTCGCCT
>Ga0182024_10014861_pt1 | contig 14995 bp, 12 predicted proteins | sample P32metaG_FD_120480 | JGI IMG/M metagenome (GOLD analysis project Ga0182024, IMG submission 120480) | Permafrost microbial communities from Stordalen Mire, Sweden - P3-2 metaG (Illumina Assembly) | ecosystem: Environmental > Terrestrial > Soil > Wetlands > Permafrost | place: Sweden: Stordalen... | reverse complement strand
GTCGGCGAAGTGCGCGGTCTGGGAATGATGATCGGCATCGAATTCAACGACGAGCATGGCAATCCGAGCAAAGAAATTGCCGACAAGGTGGCTGAACGCTGCATCGAGAACAAGATGATTGTCTTGACGTGCGGCAGTCACGGACAAGTGATCAGGCTGATCCCGCCGCTCAATATTTCTGACGTGGACGCGGAAAAAGCCCTGGATATTCTAGAGAAAAGCATTGCATTGAAATAACAATGAGCGAGACAAGGCGGCAAGACCAAGACCAAGCTGGCGGAACAACGAAGACGAATAGGGTTAGCGAGGCGAGGCGGCGAGGAGCCGGCGAAGCAGAGCGAAGGTGAGCGCGGAGGAGGCGAGGGACGAGCCGACGGAGCGCTTATAAAAAGGGAGAAGACATAAATGAGTACGACGACAAAGGGCCTGGAAACGAAAGGCCGAACTGAAAAGCCACAAACATACAACAACTTCATCGGCGGCCGTTGGGTCAAGTCCGAGAGCGGTGAAACGTTCGCCAGCGTCAACCCTGCTGATACCAAAGAAGTGATCGGACACTTCGCAGCGTCAACGCCTAACGACGTCAAGAAAGCTGTCGATGCTGCCGCTGCCGCTCTACCGGCATGGCGCAAGGTGCCCGCTCCGCATCGGGCCGAGATTCTGCTCAAGGTCGGACATCTTTTGGAAACCAGAAAAGAAGATCTGGCCCAAACAATGGTGCGCGAAATGGGCAAGGTGATCAAAGAAGCCCGCGGCGACGTACAAGAAGCGATCGATATGGCCAAGTTCATGGCTGGCGAAGGCCGCCGCCTGATGGGCCAGACCGTTCCCTCCGAACTGCCTAACAAATTCGCTATGGCCATCCGTCAACCGATCGGCGTAGTTGGTTTGATCACTCCTTGGAACTTCCCGATCGCTATTCCCAGCTGGAAGATCTTCCCGGCGTTGGTCTCCGGCAACACCGTCGTCTTCAAGCCTGCCACCGACACGCCGTTGTGCGCTTTGAAGCTGGTAGAGATTTTGGAAGAAGCCGGCTTGCCACCAGGTGTGGTGAACTTCATCACCGGCTCGGGCAGCAAAGTGGGCATGACCCTGGTTGAAGATCCCCGCGTCAGGATGATCTCGATCACCGGATCAACTGAAGTTGGCCGGCGCGTCGCCGGACGTTGCGGCGAGCTGATGAAGCGCATTTCCTGCGAACTGGGCGGCAAAAACGCCATCTGCGTCATGGACGATGCCGATCTGGAACTCGCCGTTGAAGGCGCAGTCTGGGGCGGTTTCGGCACCACCGGCCAGCGCTGCACGGCAGCCAGTCGCGTCATCATTCACCGCAGCCGCTACGATGAGTTCACCAAAGCTTTCGTGCAACGCACCAAGGAGCTGAAACTCGGCTTCGGACTAAATCCCGACGTGCAAGTCGGACCGGTTGTGAACAAGGGCCAATTGAGCAGCGTTCACGAATATGTCGAAATCGGCAAGAAAGAAGGCGCCAAGCTCGTTTGCGGCGGCAACATTCTGTCCGAGGGCGAATTCGCTGACGGTTGCTTCCACGAACCGACCATTTTCGCTGACGTGAAGCCGACGATGAGAATCGCTCAGGAAGAGATTTTTGGACCGGTCGTAGCGATTATCCCTGTCGACAGCTTCGAAGAGATGATTGAAGTCGCCAACGGCACTGAATTCGGTTTGTCGCTTTCGATGTACACCCGCGACGTCAACCGCGCTTTCAGAGCCATTGAAGAGCTGGAGTCCGGCATCGTCTATATTAACGCTCCGACAATCGGCGCCGAAATTCAACTGCCGTTCGGCGGCATCAAACAAACCGGTAACGGGCACCGCGAAGCGGGCACCACTGCCATCGATCAATTTACCGAATGGAAGGCAATCTACGTCGACTATTCGGGACGTCTGCAAAAAGCGCAGATCGACACGCCAACGCAGCCAGCTGCCGGCGAAGACAAAGAATAGATGCTTATGGGGAGCCCCAAAAGGGCTCCCTTGAGCCATACTTGATACAGAGGTAATTGGAGAATTCGATATGGACTTTGATTTCACGCCCGACCAACTTGCCATCCGCAAACACATGCGCCAGTTCGCAGAGCGCGAGATTGCGCCGGTTGCCGCCAGAAACGACCGCGACTGCAAATTTGACTGGGATGTCGCTAAGAAGATTTTCGCCGAGGGTTTTCTCGGTTGCCCCGTGCCTGAGAAGTACGGCGGGCTGGGCATGGACTACATCGCTTACGGTCTGATGACTGAAGAAGTGAATAGAGTTTGCTCGTCGACACGCACGTTGTTCTCCGTGCAAACATCACTCGTCGCTCTGACAATCTTGCGTTGGGGCACAGAAGAGCAGAAGCAGTTCTATCTGCCTAAAATGTGCAACGGCGAATTCATCGGCTGCTACGGCTTGACCGAGCCCGAAGCCGGAAGCGACGCTGCCAACCAACAGACGCGTGCTGTGAAAGACGGCAGCGACTACATTATAAGCGGTCAAAAGGTCTGGATCTCCTGCGGTTCCATCGCTACGCATGCGCTCGTTTTTGCCACAGTGGATTCCTCGCTGGGACATAAAGGCATCACCTGCTTCGTCGTCGACACGAAGAGCAAAGGCTTCAGCGCCGTGCCGATCAAAGGCAAGCTCGGGCTGCGCGCTTCGGATACATCAACATTATTCCTCGATGAAGTTCGCGTTCCTGCAGCCAACGTCCTCGGACAAGTTGGTGAGGGTTTCAAAATCGCGATGTCCGCACTGGATAACGGGCGCTTCTCCGTCGCTGCCGGTGCCGTTGGACTGATGCAAGGATGCATCGACGCCTGCGCTACATACGCTATGCAACGCCAAACGTTCGGCAAACCGATCGGCGAGCATCAGCAAATCCAGGCGATGATCGCCGACATGGTTGCCGACTGCGAAGCCGGACGCCTCCTCTACTTGCGCGCAGCGCATTTGAAGAACAAAGGCGTGCGTAACACGTTGGAAACATCGATCGCCAAGCTGTTTTGCGGCGAAGCTGCCAATCGTGCCGGACACAACGCCGTGCAGATCTTCGGCGGCTACGGATATTCAGATGAATACCCGGTCGAGCGTTATTTCCGCGATGCCAAAGTGCTGAATATTTACGAAGGCACGCGTGAAATCCAACGCCTGATTATCGCTCAAGACGCGCTCGGTATCCGTTATGCCAATGGCCAGACCAGTGGCAAGCAGACCGCAGTGGCGGTGTAGGAGACAAGCCTTTTCCAAGCTGGATCCGCCTGTCGTTATCCGGTGCGAATTCTTGGACAGCCTGCTGGGCTGCTGAAGAGAATCTTTCGCATTGGGTACAGGCGGATCATTCTTGTCTCGTTAGCTATTGGATTTGGTTACGCATCAGTTAGACCCTGCGCTTGCGCGATGTAGGCCGTGAGCGTGGGATCATCCTGGACTGTTTGTGACATGACACTCTGTCCAACTGTATCCTGATAGAGTCCGGGGTTGGTGGCAAAAAAGTCTGCTGCGAAGGCGTTACTCATATGATCGCCGTCTCCTTGAACGTTGCCGACGGTGTCGTTTAAGTCTCCTTCGTTATACACCGACTGTCCCAATGCATTCATTCCAGAATCCGACAAGGCTACGGCTTTCGAATCGCTCCAACTTCCTGCTCCACCATTGGATACTTGCCCGTACATTTCGTAGAGCTCATGGACTTCGGCCTGATCCGCCATGCCGCTGTCTACGTAGAAGTCTCCACTAGTACCGTTGTTCTCACCTTCGGGCCCACCACTGAAGCCGCTCAGCAATTGCATGTTGACGCCGCCAGAGACTAGTGCTTGTTTCATGTCCTCCGGCAAGGCATTGGCTATGGCTACAGCGTGCTGCATCTCCGCGGATGTGACGCCTGAATCCCCTTGCTGAAATATCGAAGACATGTCGGTACCACCGGTGCCGCCACCTGGCGGCGGCACTGGCGGCGGCACAGGTGGTGGCACAGGTGGTGGCACAGGTGGCGGCGGCACACCATCTCCACCGGTGCCACCGGTGCCGCCACCTCCGCCGGTGCTGCCACCATCTCCGCCAGTGCCGGTGAGTTGACCAAGCTCTTGCAGCATCTGCTGGAGCTCCTGCTGGATTTGCTGGATCTGCTGCTCTATCTGTTGAACGGTTGCGCTGTCGCCAGCGCCTGTACCAGTGCCAGTGCCGGTGCCGTCGCCGGACGTGCCAGAGCCAGCGCCAGTGCCGTCGCCGGACGTGCCAGAGCCAGCGCCGGTGCCGTCGCCGGACGTGCCAGAGCCAGCGCCGGATCCGGACGGATTATCATTAGTAATAGTGACGTTGTCGTTGTTTCCATTGATAACCACGCGCGGTGTTTTGCCGTCGCCACTCTCGACGACGTTGACGTTGTCATTGTCGCCGTCGATGTGAACGGCTTTGGCGTCACCGCCATTGATTGTCACTGTATCGTTGTTGCCGTTTATATCGATCACGCCTGAGTGCTTGCCGTGTCCGTCTTGCGGCTGCCCATCGGTGCCACTACCGGCAGAACCACTAGTGCCTTGATCGTTTGCTGTTTTGTTTTGTAGGTCAGCCTGGTTGACTGTGAAGTAATCCGGGCCTTCACCGCCGCTGCTGCTGTCGGCGTTCTTCATCAGCGAATTAGGATTAACCGCGGCATTGGTGTCTCCGGCAGTGCCGTTGGCCAAACGGCTGTTCCCATCAGTGCCTTGGGGAACCTGAAAGACGTCCGTGCCATTTTGTCCACTGGCGTCGCCTTGAGGAACCTGGAAGACATTTTTGGCGCCGCCATCGCTAGTTGTCGAATTTAAATTTGCTGCACCCGGGCTGAAGTCTTCTATAGCCGAACCGTAAGGTGATGCCTGTTGCGAGAAGTCTATGGCACCGGTCTTGAGAGCATCCGGTAAACCCGACTGACCAGCTGACAATTGGCGCAATCCGCTGTACAGCTCGGGCACCGATTGAGACAGGCCCGTGTTTGTACTTTCAGGAGAAACAAGCGGTTGTGTATCGGATACATCTTTTATACTCATTGGCTACACCTGGGGTAGGGCGGCAGCAGTACTAGTAGTGCGCAGACACTACTTCCTTCTTTCATGCACGCGCGCTTCGCGGAGCACAGCGTGTGAAGCCAGCTTGAATACTAATCGTGGGTGGGTGGGAGTAGAGAGCTGCGATCAGCTGAAGGCTGATCTCAAGCACACAAAAATAGCGGTCTGACGCTGATGAATGTAGTACGCAAACTTGGCAACGGTGATGCAGCAACTTGGCATTTTGTTGGCACGCACATTAAAAGTGTCGTAAACCTTTGCCGGTCGAGCAGTTCGTCAATGATGCCATAGCCTGGCGGCGTGCGGAAAGGCTTGATCCCGAACGATGATTCAGCCAGAAATCCTTGCCCAGTGTGTTATAAGAATGTTGAGTGGAAACCAGCAGTTCAAGTGTTCATGGCGAAAATTCTCGTTTCTGATGATGATGCCTCTCTCTGCACAACCATCTCCGGGTGGCTTGCCCTTGAGCATCACAATGTCGAATCGGTCCACGATGGACACGATGCGCTCGAGCATTTAAAGGTATCTGAATACGATGTGATCATCCTTGATATTGGTCTACCTGGGCTGAGCGGTCTGGAGGTTTTAAAAGAACTCCGTACTTCCGGGCTCACCACACCGGTGATCATTTTGACCGGCAAGACTTCTGTCGACGATGTCGAGAAGGGTTTCGAAGCCGGAGCAGATGACTACTTGCGCAAGCCGTTCCACGGCAAAGAGCTGATGGCTCGAATCCGAGCGTTGCTGCGCCGGCCGCAAAGCCTGATCGGTAATGTACTCAGCTTTGGCAATTTGGTTCTCGATCGAGAGAATTACAAAGTCACTAAAGATGGACATTCGATCAATCTCTTGCCTAAAGAGTTCGCACTGCTCGAATTTTTCATGCGCCATCCCAATCGAGTATTCGCTCCTGAAGCATTGCTCAATCGAGTCTGGGCATCTGATTCCGATGCCACAATCGAAGCAGTGACGACCTGTATCAAACGCCTGCGGCAAAAAATTGACGAACAAGGAAAACCCTCGCTGATCTGCACCGTTCGTGGCGCTGGCTACCGCCTCCAGGAAGGCGATCCAGAGTAGCGCAATGTCGGTGTCGTCTAATCGAGCCTGAGTATATAAGCGTCGGTGCCGTATCGCTTTGCCATATCGAAAGTTATTTTTGCATATCCGTTTTGCGCGAACTGAGTTCCCCATGAGTTCTGCATGATGAAGTAACCACCGCCTGCGCTGCGGGGATTGATCTGATAGCCGACCAGGACCTCGCCGTGACCGGATTTGTTTTTTCCATCGATGTTGCGGTCACTAAGGAAGTACTGGTGATCGACAATCTCTAATGAATATCAACAGAGCAGCAATTCCGAATAAAACCAGATCTGCAACCTTCAATAAATGCCGCAGCACTTTTATCTCAATTTTACGCTGAGCCATAACCCAAATTATGCGCGAACCTGCCCCCGGCGCTTCGGAAAAAACTTCGATTTAATGTGCCTGCCAACGGAATGCCAACTTGCGGAACCTTGACTGCCAAGAAGGCTGTTTAAAGTGTGTATGTTCGCTTCCCGCAGCTATATTGTACGCACATCGGTTTACAGACGGCTCGATGTTGCCTACGCCAGTCTCTTCCTCTTCACCACCACTGAGGCATGAGACTCCCACCCCGTTTGATTGTCTGTCAATTGGCTTGGTTAATATGGTTATGTACGCAGCCCAATTAGCAACAGTTCTCACCTCAGGACACAGAGTTAGCCATCATGGCGCCTACTCGATTCCGTATGTAGCGGATAAAGAGCGTTTGTACGGACAGCGCTCCATAGACACTATTTCTGAATCCGATCACGACACTACAGATGGTGGCGTACGAGTCAACCTGAGCCTGTTAAGTTTAGGAACGAAGGGTAGTGGCGTCCCCGGCCACCATGGCCGGGGTGCCTCCGCTAACCAGCGCTCCGGCGATGTCTTGGAGAAGGTGCGTCAGAGAATTTTTGACGCCGCTCGCCAGACACACTAGGTTTAATGCACAGCACCTGCCCAACCAAGATCAGTAAGGGACGCGTCGCCTCAGGCGGTGCGTTCTTTGCCGTCTGGTTGTCGGTTTTGTGCGTCCGATTGAGAGAGCGGAATGCGGAACTTGAAAGTACTTCCTTGACCTTCTGTGCTTTGCACGGAAATCGTTCCGCCATGTGCTTCGACGATCGCTTTGCTGATCGTCAGTCCCAGTCCTGAGCCACCCATCTGACGGGCATCTTCGGGACTGACTTGCTGGAAGCGGTCGAATATTCTAGTGATGAAGTCGGCGGGAATGCCTCGCCCCTGATCCTGAACGGAGAACTCGATCCAATCAGCGGTCTGCGTGCAATCGACAGTGATAGTCGAATTCGCCGGTGAGAACTTGAGCGCGTTTCCCAACAGATTTACCAGGACGCGCAACAGCCGATCTTCATCAGCTTCCATGTAACCGTTGCATTCGGTTTCGGCGATTTTTATATTATTCTTTTCGGCAATCGCACGCACAGAGTTGATTGCTTGACGGATCAGTTGCGATACCTGCACCTCACTGAATTCCAGCGTTAAGGCGCCTGCTTCGATTCTTTCGATCTCGAGCAATTCATTAATCAGCGTGAGAACCGTTTGCACATTTTGGTTGGCCATTTCGATCCATCCCGCCAGCTCCTTGTTAAGCGGTCCGTGGTGCCCTTCCAGCACGAATTCGAGCGAGGTCTGCACGCTGGACAGCGGTGTGCGCAGGTCATGGCTGATCATGCCCATGAACTCTTGCTTGCGACGTTCCGCCAAGCGCAGGCTGTCAGCCATTTCATGAAAAACACCGTCCAGGTCAGCGATTTCGTCTGTGCCTCGCATCACCGCGTGCAACTGCTCACGTTTGGCGAAGCGCGTGGCATTATCGGAAAGAATCGATAAGCGGCGAGTCAGTCCTCTGGAAAACCAGTAGAAAAGACCTGCGGCGCCGAGGATGTCGACAATCAACAAAATCACGACAAACTGATTGCGCAACTGTCTCATCGAAAGATTTTCTTCCAGGGAATCTTGTTTGTACGACCACATTTCTCCTGCCAAGATATTGCGCCGCAGCTCGTACAGCTCAACCAAGACGGGCATCAGCTGACGCTTCACCAGATCGGGCAACTCTTGCCGCGATGACTGCTGGTTCAGTTTTGTTGCCGTATCAAGCACGGTAAAAAGATCATTGGACAAAGTCGTGGCTCGATCGATCAGCGGCTTTTGCTGCGGCTTTTCACTGACCAAATCGGCGAAGTCCTTGAATTGTTTTTGTACGTCCGGTGCGGATTTTCGATAGATGTTGAGGCAATCCTGATCCCCGGTGGCCATGTAAGCCAGGCAACTGAGAGTAGTCTCGGACAAACCTGCCGCCAGCCAGTTGCAGCGGCCAAGAACTTCTCTGGTTCTTACTTGTTGCTCGGCCATTGATTCCGCTTTGTTCCAGGCTTCGATGTAGAGCGCCAGGAAACCGATCTGGATCACCAGAACAAAGGCAATGACGGACAAGCCTTTATGTAATAGGGTTAGCTTCACTGTCTTCGGGCAAAGAGAGCTTTTCGCGCCGCACGGTTCAGCAAACAATCTTACTGTAATTGAATTGATACTATCTGTGGTACCGCCAGTCAAGGAGCACAATCGCAAAATTTAATCACTGGCCTGCTTCAGGCAGAATCAAGTGGCCTGAGGCGATCCGGTTGAGACCGGCGATAATTCCCTCGGCAAACCTCATAAATGTATTAAATAGCCATTGACGTTAACCACTCATGATGTCAGTATATAGATTAGTGGTGGTTAATCTTTGGGTCCCTATTTGACGGAGGGATAGATTCTCGTATGCCACTGATCTCTCGTCCGCGCGCCCGCAGAAAATGTAACGGCAACATGAGTGAGTTTCCCCTCACTGTGTTGATACTTTTCCTTTTGATGGTCTTCCCGCTGATTAATCTCTCCGGCCTGGCAGTTGGAGCAGCGACCGAATGTTTGATTGCGCATCAGTGCGCGACCAGAGCGGCCGCTCTGCAAAACTACGGAAGTGCGTTGGCTGCCATGAACGATGAAGCGCAAAGGATGTTCTCCAGCGGATTTGCCGCTTTTGCCCACTTGAAGCCTGTTGGCGGATACAAGGGCTGCGGTGTCGAACTCTGGACGGTCGTCACCAATTACCATACCGGCCAGGTGCAAAACTTCGGACCAAATCAGCCTCTCACCGGTGGTATCGACCCGTCCACTTACTTGTACGAGTTCAATGCCAAGGTCTCGTGCCAGGTCGGACCGGTGATCAACATGTCCAGCCTGCCATGGATCGGCGATGTCCCAGGGCTCGGCAAACCTGCGACGCTCAACTTCGATGCCGCCCGCGCCGCCGAATATCCTGTCGGCTTGACGCAATCCAGCGCTGTGGCGAGCGACCCAGCTTCCCCCGGTGGAACGCTGAGAAATCTCTCCATTCCATGGGACAGCACCTACGCCGTCGGCAGTCCCAACGGCAGCAGTTGGAACTTTCCTGGGCTGTACGACGCGATTCCCGGCACAGGCGGCACTCCGCTTGATGACGATGTCGTGCTGGTGATGGCGAACGACTGCTACTGGACACCCACAGTTTTTACCGTCAATCCTAAAGCCAACAAGGTTTCCACAGACATTCGCGTTGACGGGTCGTGGGCGCTTGCCAATGGTGTGCCGATTTCCGCCGACGGCACGGTGAACGCCGGGGCGTTTGGGTTGCCGCAAGGCGCACTGATCGCGAAAGTAGGGTTAGGTGGAACGCCATTTCTGATCGGCACCACTCAAGTCGGCTGCTCCCTCCCTGGTGGCGGAGGCGGCGGCACACTTTATCTCGGCATGAACTCTCCTACGTCCTTGACTGATGCACCGTCACCTGGAGCTCCGACCCCTGCCAACAGCCCATATGCAAAATTCTCAGGCGCACAATTCGTTCGAGTAGTGACACAGAATTAAAAACGGATCTTCGCGCAAAGGAGCAATTCATCACCGACAACCGAATCAATCGAAGCAACAGCTCACGGAAGCAATGGCAACGCTCGGCTTCCGGCAACGTGTTGGCGCTCATAGTGGCGTCGATTTTGCTCATGATTCCGCTTGCTTATTTTGGCTTGCAGTACGTGCGAATCACCGGTGCCAATCAGCAGCAAAGAAGCGCCATCGAGGGCGCCGGCATGGCCGCGGCCAAGGACATCGGCAGAATCGTAGTCGACGACCCTGATGAGGGTTTCGTCTCGATCTCAGACTATCCGCCTTCCGGCACTAACACAAAAGCCAGCGACAATTATTTCACCGAAGTGCGCAGCATCAACACGATTCTCGCCACAGCGAGAATTGACATGATCATTGCCGATCAGCTAAACAGCAACATCATGCGCTCTGCGTCGATCAGGGATTATCAAAATGCACTGAAAGCGAAAGACCGATTGATGACCATCCTCAATGCTGCGATCCAACCGGGCGGTAGCGGCACCGATATTGATGGCAAAACAGTTTCGCCATACGACGATGCGGTGCAGGCCTATCAGTCCAATCTGATTCAGATGACCGGTGGCAAATCGGTGCTCGTGCCAGACTCGCTCAAAATGTCTCTGGGCTGGGAAAAGGAGTTGTATACAACAACGGTCTTCCCGCAACCGATCTCGATTGCACAGATCAAAAACGACGAGCGTAACGATACCTGTTATGCCGCATACGTCAACGTGCCCTTCAACTTTAAAAGTCCGCCCTACGGACCTGGTCCTGCCTATAACTTCGTTTTCTATGCCATCGACAGCAACATTCGCCTGGTTGACTATCGAGGATTTCTGCCAAGCAGCGAGAACGGCAATTTGCCCTATTTGATTCCTTCAATCATCAAAGTAGAAGCGGATCAGCAATTCACCGATCGAAATCCCAGCACTGATCAGTTGCAAACGCGCACGGTTCACTCCATTGCCTGCGCTGAGCCGGCCTCTTTGGGCGAACGCTTGCCGGCAGCAGGCGCTCTCGGTGTCGACTTTCCCACAGGAAACGCGCCGGGTCTGGGGCACTTGCTCGATATCTTTCAGACACCCCAGATCATGAAGAGTCCGACCGACTTGCTCTACACTCCACCTCTGGGTGACAGTCCCCCAGCCGATTTCATCGAGGTCGTTCCGACGCCTTTACCGAGCAAACATCCGCCGTTCGCCAATGTTCTAGCCCTGGGGATGTACGATTGGATCCGCCGGTGCGGCACTGGAGTCAATGTAAAGTCTCTGATTGACGCATTCGTCTTGCCGTTCGCCTGGTCGGGGCTCTCCACCGATCCGCACGCTGAATACTATCAGATGGATCTGCAGGGGAACATCAATCATTTTGCCGAGGCCACCGCCAAGAAAGTGACCAGGCCCGTGACACAACATCAAATTTACGCCAGAAGTGGTATCACATTGATCGGAGTGGATCTCGCCGGCAACAAGACACTCTATGACGTTTTCATCAAGGATTACGTCAATCAACCCGGCCGAACCATGGGCGGAGTGCACGCCGGAGAATCGATGGGCGATGCCATGCCCCCTTGCATCAACAAGCTTTACGGTATCGGTCGAGAGATCGACGAACTGGCGTTTGCCGGCACATTCCCGACGGGACCGGGAAACGGCGCAGTACGACCGACATATCAACAAGAGGACGCAGTTGCTGTCGACATTCTTGTGCGCGGCCGCTCGATAATTGTGCCTAATTAAATCGTGTCAATTCAAAGTCTAATCTGTTTAAAGTCGCTCCGTCGGCTTCGTCCCTCGCCTCCTCCGCTCTGCCAACGCTTCGGCTGCGACGGCTCCTCGCCGCCTTGCCTTCGCTCACCAGTAGTTCTCGTAGTTCCGTCGCACGCTCAGGGCAAGTCCTCGCCTCATGCGCTGTGCCAACGGTTTGCCAGACTGCTGCACTGGAATCGCCACCTTGACACGCTAAAGTTTTAACGACCACCCACAGAATGCTTCTGTCTTCAGCGGCAGATGATCGGCCAATTTACTAGGACCGAGCACTTTGCCACCACCTCTGGTGCAGGAGGCGAGCCATCGGATATGGTAACTGCGCCTTGGGGTGAAACGGAACACAAGGTGGGCGAGGTTTAGAACATATGGTTTACCAAGAAAACTCCGGACAAAACTTTGAAGTTTCAGCCGAGTGTGTGCAAGAGCTGGAAAAGCTGCAGCGCAGCCTGCACGATATCAATGCCAACAAGCAGCTCTCGCGTTCGGCGGCCGGCCTGCCCGTGCGTCACGTCGAACGCCGACCGTCGCAGCAGGCTTGGGATCAGATCATATCCGGCAAACCGAGTGTGGTTGAGCCAGCTGAAGCCAAACAAAACCATGATCCGGTGATCTCTGGTGGAATGCGACAGCGCGTCGGTGAACCAGTCAACATCTCGTCGTCAGTGATGCATTACCTCTCGCCAATTCAGTGGCGGGAAGTAGCGCAAAATAATTTTGGCAACGATCGATTCGTTCTGGTCAAGCCGCTATCCAACAGCGAATCGCAAGCTTCTGAGCAAACACTTTGCTAGAGAGCAACGCGGGCTGTCGCGGTTGTGGCGCTGACTTTTCTGTTGTTCAGATGTTGCGGGCACGCTGGGAACAGCTGAGCCAATGTCTTTTTCGACCGCGCTGCCACGTGACAGTTGTCGTCGCCGGCAAGCTCTTCCAAAATCGTTAGCGGAATACGGCTGTTTTCGGCTACGGCGAAACGCACATCGACGCTCTCGTCACCCGCCAGGGCGCCAATCGCGCTGCTTGGCGCCATATGATTTTCGGCCACGGCAGCGCGCACGCGAGCGCACTGGTGCTTGCTCAATCGCATTAATGTTGTCGGCCAGGCGTTGGGATTTTCAGCGATTCGCTCCAGGAAAGCGGTGCTGTCCTGCTGCGCCAGTAAATCAAGCACGGCCGGCGGCGTCTCCGGATGCAAGGCAATCATCCAACATACATATCCGCCCAGTTGCTCGAACTCCTCTGATTCCTTCTTTGAGGGTTGACCTGCCTGCGTTAGCCAGAGCCAAACCAGCCTGCGAATCAGGCTCTCGATATGATCCGGCCAGGCCCAGCGCAACAGAAACCGAAATGGGAATTTCAGAGTTTCAGGCAAAGCAATGTTATCCATAAATCTCACCGTTTCTAGTCATGGAGTGAGCTCCGTAACACCTCATTCCACGCCTGCTGATAACCACAGCTATGGAAACCTTATCAAGTTATAGGCGTTAACCAGCATAGCGGTGGTGAAGCCCCGCGCTGACGGCGTTTTCGGGATATTAATTTCTGTCAGACAAAGTAAACTATATGTAACTTAAAGGCTACAAGAAATATCCAGTAAACGATTGTCACATGATCGCCCTCACATACCGGAGAGCGGTTTTCAGTGGCTTTAAATAAGCTCACTTGAGCGCTCTGAAGGAGTACAAAAATGGGCAGCACCTACAAAATGACGGAAATCGTCGGCACCTCGACCAAGAGTTTTGCCGACGCAGTTCAAGAAGGCGTGAAGAGAGCCTCCAAGACCCTTCGCAATCTGGGCTGGTTCCAAGTGGTCGAAGAACGGGGCTTGATCAAAGAAGGACAAGTGGCCGAGTTTCAAGTAACGATCAAGATCGGCTTCAAGCTGGAAGACGAAGCTTAATTAGCCGGCGCAATTCCGTAAAGAGCGCAGATAAACTGGTATTCGCTGGGAGCGCGGGTATCTTGCCCGCTGCGAAGCGGGCCGATGCCCGTGCCCCAGGGTAGGATCTAGCGCGATTTTGGATTGTGTCCCTTCGCAGGGGCTGCATCAGAGGAAGCCGGGTCGAAGATCAACTCGTTAAGCACATTTGGGTCAGGAACGAAAAGCTTTCCGTCGGAAACTTCCTTCAAGTCACCCGGCAATTTGAACAGCTCAGGCGAATAAGAGATGGTGCTCACAGACGTTGTCTCGAGAAACGAGACCACACTCGAGTGATCTAATTGATAGGCCATGCGAAAGCCAAAGCCCGCGTCGGGGTCGATTCTGGCAAATCTCAACGGTATGCCGCTGCTAATTGGTGGAACGTCATACAGCGCATTGAGAAAAGCCAATGTGTTCTTGTTCAGGGGAAACTTTTTATAGTAAGTGTAAGTCGCCTGCAGCCTGCGCTTATCAAAGACCCCCTTGCTTTCGGCTGGATAGAATACTTGCTCGCTTGGCAATCCAACGTATTGGATCGAGCGTTTTGCCACCATCGGAAAATGGTTGAATTTCTCGTTAGCCTCCAGACTGATCGGCGTACGGATCCCGTTCTTTGACCAATTTTCGAAGCTAATCGTATGTTTCAATTTGAGAGACGGGCGAATGAATTTCGCCTGCCAGTCGGGTGCAGAGCAGCTGAAAATCAGCCCCTGATCGGGACACAGCACCTTTGCCGATTGATCGCAGAGATATGCGGTGACGTTGCCGTAGAGCCGATGTTTCTGCTGGAGCACAATCACTTTGACCTGGCACAGAGCTGGTAGCGCGCTCAACAACAGCACGAGAACGCCAGCTGCAATTTTCATCAAGATGTGCAAGAAACCGGCGATCATTGCCTTCCTCGCTCTGGTAAATTGTACCGGTGGGAGCAGTTTCAGAGGTCGCAAATACATTATGACAAGATTCTGGTCGGCCGCGGTTATCACTATCGCGCTGGGCGTCGTCGGTCAACTTAGCTCCGCACCTGCCGGTGCAGACGAAAAGAATGCGCCGATCAATCCCTATGCCAATGAACCAAAGCTGTTGTTCACTTCCAAAGCGAACTGGGGTCCTTACATTCTTGATTTGCAGACTCGCCTTCTGAAAACATGGGTGGCTCCGAAAGATGCTGCCGGCAAAGTGCCGATCATGCTGTTCAAGGTGCACGAGAATGGCAGGCTCGCTGAGACGAAAGTGCTGCGCTCGTCAGGAGACCCCGCCATCGACAAGG
>Ga0182024_10014860_pt1 | contig 14995 bp, 16 predicted proteins | sample P32metaG_FD_120480 | JGI IMG/M metagenome (GOLD analysis project Ga0182024, IMG submission 120480) | Permafrost microbial communities from Stordalen Mire, Sweden - P3-2 metaG (Illumina Assembly) | ecosystem: Environmental > Terrestrial > Soil > Wetlands > Permafrost | place: Sweden: Stordalen... | reverse complement strand
GGAGTTCAGGAGGATGAAATTTGAACAACCGACGCGCGGAGCATTTGACCGTAGCTCAATCCGGTACAACCGCTTGATTGAGTTGGATTTGGCAACGCGACCATTTACCGCATTTGACGTTATATACCACACCTCTATCATTCGATCGCGCGCAAGTATTTGATTGGTATGGCCAGGGGTGGAATTGAACCACCGACACGCGGATTTTCAGTCCCCGGTCTTCTTATATACATGTGTCTATAACAACTCACGCGCATTGTTAAGTGCCTATTTTTGTAGTGGTTTATTGAACTTTCCCATTTAAGATCATCTCTACAGATTGACTCTTCGCGCTGCCAAGCCGCTGCCAAGCGGCAGGCTGTACGGCGGCCTATCCGAGGGATCTTCAATGGGAACGCGACGTTTTGCATTTACGGCGACACGCCTTCAGGCCGTGCCGACGCCGACCGTGGGGGCGGTTCAAGTTTACGACGACGGGACGCCCGGCCTTGCTTTGCGGATAACGAAGGCGGGCGCGCGAACATTCGTGCTCTTCCGGCGTATCCATGGACGCACCGTCAGGATGAAACTCGGCTCCTTCGGCAGTATGTCAATTCCGGATGCCCGGAAGGCAGCCCAGCAGATCGCCGGCAAGGCGGCAGCGGGAGTGGACGTTGTGGCGGAGCGCGCAGCAGCCCGTGCCAGGGGTCGCACGATAGGCGATGCGTTCAATGCCTGGCTTGCCTTCGCTCGGCACCGCAAGCGGTCCTGGGAGGACGACAAGCGCCTTTGGGAACTATGGATCGAGGGGAAGCCGGACCAGCCGATAGCAAGGAACCGCGACAAGGAGGAAAGACGCCAATCGCGCAAGTCTTTCCCGTCATTCGCAAGGCGACCCCTCGGCGAAATCACGCCGAGCGAGATCGAGAATATCGTGCGGACGATCGGCGAGAGCCACCCGAGAACGGGAAACAAGATACGCGCGCTCCTCTCCACTATCTGGAGTCATGCGATTCGCAGGGGCGAGGCCCAAACAAATCCTGTTCGATTCGTCCAACGCTTTCCCGAACACAGTCGCGAACGGTTCCTGCAAGAAGCTGAGCTAGTAGCCTTTCTCCGCTCAGTAGCCGAGGAACCCCCCACCTGGCGAGATTACTTTCTCCTGGGGCTGCTGACGGGACAACGGCGCGAAAACCTCAGTCGCATGCGATGGGATGAAATCGACTTCGCCACAAGTTGTTGGCACATTCCTGCCAGCAAGTCGAAGAACAAGCGAGCCACGACAATACCCTTAACCGAGCTGGCCCTAGGCCTACTGCAGCGCCGGCGAGAAGACACTACCGGCGACTGGGTCTTCCCTTCATACATCGGGTCAAAAGAAGGTTGTGTCCGAGAGCCGCGAAAGCCCTGGCAGCGCGTCCTACAGCGGGCCGGAATAGCGAATCTGCGGCTACATGATCTGCGCCGGTCCGTCGGTTCCTGGCTCGGCCAGAGCGGCACGAACTCGTACGTGATCGTCCGCGCACTTGGTCACCGGTCTGTTCGATCCGGTGAGGCTTACGTGCGGTTGGCAGCGGACTCTGTGAGGGAAGCCATGCACGCGATACAGCTATCACGACCGGCGCTAGGCGCAGCCGTCAGAGAAGGCCTCACGTCAGCGGGCACCCCGCAACCTGCGAGGAAGGCCAAATTCCCTGGCACGGGAGGCAAGGAAGCGGCATGAGCCACGCGAAACACCCAGATCTTGATCCGGGACTAATGACTTATGACGAGTACGTCGAGTTTGGGGAATCAGAAGCGGCGGTCTACTCCGAAGTCACTGCTCAGCTCGGCATTAAGAATGCGACCGACGTGCACGCGCCGCTAATCGAGGCCGGCTACCGGCTCACCACTGAGCGCTGGTCGGCTTCGCTGCCCGGTAACGCGTCTCCTGATCCAATGAACGTGCTCCGTGATGTTGCGATCTCTTACGGAGATCGCTTGAGCCGCGTGGACAGAGAACGGGGAAAGTGGCAGCGCAAGACTCAGCAAGGCATCGATGCGAATCTGCGGCGCGGGATGGAAACACGTGATCGCGTGACGTCTGAAGCCACAAAGGTTGCGGAATCACACAGGCTTGGGTGGAAACCATGCGCCGGACGGGCACCCGCGATCGTCGTCGCCGTGGTTGCAAGGCGCGTAGGGAAATCGAAATCAACGGTCCGCCGCATCCTAAACGGGGAGGTTTGAGCCTCAAAGGGCTGCTTCCCGTCATTCAGGACATCTGTCGGCAAGAGGTTGCCAATAGAGATCGGCAAAATAGTCGCGCATGCGCTTCGTCATGCGTGGACACGAACTACAGTATTCCGCCATCAAACCCGGAGATATCCGAATGGCGGAAATAATCCCAAAGTCGATCCCAACTACGGCGCTCATCAACGCTCGGCAGGCCGCAGCGTACTTGAGCTGCTCGGCGCAATGGCTTGCGGTCTTGCGCATGCGTCGCGCCGGCCCCCCGTACATCAAGCACGGCAGCTGGATACGGTATCAAATTTCCGACCTGGGCGCCTGGACCGCGCGCCACCGGATCTCGACGGATTCGGGGAAGGCAGCGTGATGAACATCGTTGCAGGCCGCCTTTGGCATGCCGTGGCGTGTCTGAGCGCGCTACTCGAAGCCAGTTCAACCACGCCAAGAGTGCCGTCTATGTCGCTTCGACGGCCGTCTCACGAGAGCCGCCTGAACTACTCGTTGCAGCCGGCTGCCTACTTCTCTTTGCACCCGTGCCCGGCGTTTCCATCGCCTTCGTCTCAGGTCACCGACGATCTGCCCCGTGACGTGAGCAGCATGCGAGACGAAAATTCGCCGGCAATCTTCAGGCTTGTCTCGCTTGTCTCACATGTCTCCAATAGTTGGGGGGTCAAAGAAATCAGCCGTGCTGTGTGGGTTGGAGCCGCCAATTGCGTTCTCCCCGCCTACGAGGAGCGTCGATTCATCAGGCTCGTGAGATGGCGAGACAAGCGAGACGAGGCCTTCGCGCCCGGGGAGCCCGCTATATGACGCCCTTCTGGGAGGAAGTCGCGAAGGCCAGGGCGCCCGACGATGCGCTCTCGGACGCTCAGCTCTTTTGCCAAGCGGTGTTGCCCTCGACGGGGCACTTTTGCATCCAACCCCTGCTTCACGGTCGCCCCGGCAGGGCGCGTTGGCTCGCAACACATGAAGAAGCCGCCCGCGTAGCGATCGAATTGGACCGGGCGGGCGCTGGAGACATCTATCTGGCGATTGCGAGCTTCGGTGAGGGCAAGGAACGCCGCGAAGAAGCTGTGCGCTGCAAACGAGACTTCTACCTTGATCTAGACGTGGGACCCCAAAAGCCGTTCCCCGACAAGCGGACTGCGGTCCTCGCATTAAGGCAGTTCACGCTGAACAGTGGCGTGCCCTTCCCAGCCATCCTCGTGGATTCGGGAAACGGCTTGCACGCTCACTGGCCCCTGGACCGCGATCTCGAACTTGGCGAATGGCGAAAAGCCGTGGGGCTGATCCTAGTTTCCCTCAGGCGTGGTCTCGGGAGGCTTACGGCCATTCGAGGCTCGCATTAAGAGCGTCGTCCCAAACCTTCAGAACACCCAATGACCACCTTTTCATTCTGAAGCCGCGGCGGATCGGAGAAGCCTTCAAAAGCGGTACCGGGGTTCCATTCTGAAAGACTATAGAAACGCCTCCCGCGCAATCCCCTTACACCATCGTTCCATGCGCACAGCATTCGCTTGCCGATGTCCTCAAAGGCGGGGTATTGCGTCATCGCTTCTCGCACTCGAGGCGCGATTTCGGACACAGCATCACTGACCGCTTCGACGATTTCTCCTTGTGTCTTGGCAGAGATGCCGAATGTGGCGGCGATGAAATTTCCGAGAGTCTTGCCAGGATTCCACGTTTTCTTGCCCATAAAGCCGATGCCGGGAGGGTTGTTTTGGTAGCCGGCGTACACGACCGTGGTGATCATGTCGTACACGGGTGAAAAGTGAACGTCGTCGCGCGTCGTGTAAAGCAGTGCGAGATTCTTCGCGTGGCAATCTGAATTGCGCAGCGCATAAGTCAACAGAAGCGTCGTGGCGAGCTGACGGAAGGTCTGGAGTTGTGCCGCGCCGGGAACGTGATCGCGCACCGCTCTCGCGATGCGTTCCCAGGTAGTCTCGTACTTCGCAGCAGGGCGCAAGCCGAGCAGGGCACAGAAATCCTCCATGCCCCAATGCAGCCGCCCATGGTCATCCACGTCGAATCGATTTACGACGAGAGCCTTCGCGTCCTGGGAAAGTTCTGTTGTTGCAGTGGGTAAGACTCGCGCCGCCACCTGCATGCACAGGTGCTCGTTTAACGTCACGTAAGGGAGTCTACCTGTTGAGCCTTTGATGATGTGTCGGCGGGTCAGCAGCGTCCCCTTGTTGTGGATAGTTCGCTCGGTTTCTTCATTCTGCGCGTCCAAAAATTTCGGCACGACGCCCGAAACGCCACTGGTCGCATGTTGTCGGACAAGCTCCGCGAAAGCTTCCTCCGAATTGTCTCCCTGCAAAAGCTGTTTGATTTCGAACGGTTGAGTCGGCTCATCGAGTTTCGCACCGGCGCCAGCGACTTGAATGCGGCCAACCATGTTGCGTCCAATGACGGAAAGGAGTGCCATGGGGCTAGCTGTAATTTGAGGGCCGAGTTGCTCTTGCAGCACTTGCAAGAGATAGCCTTCGGGAAGATTCATCTGGAAAACGGGATGTAGAGTGTCATCCCATACGTACGACTCGGTGCGTACAGGCATCGTAAGGGAGACGAAGTCGTCCGTTGGGGCGCTAGCGCGATAAGTCAGCACGCTGCGAAAGTCTCCTAGCGACTCAAGCACCGCAACGTCGTGGCCGAGGACGTAGGCTGACAGTTTCATGATTTCGCCCGTTCGCGACGCAACTCATCGAGCGAGCCAGATAGGCCGATTTCAGTAAATTGAAGCTCCATTCCGAGGACAGCAAGGACGGCCATGAGTTTGCGTGAGCCGAATTCCGGCGCATGTCCCCGCTCAAAACGGGACAGGGATTCGGGATTTAGCCCAGCCTGGAGGGCAACGTTATGCTGTCTCAGGCCTAAAGCGTGGCGGCGCGTTGCTACCGCGACGCCAAGCTCGTGGATTGTTTTCATATTGATATATACGTCATGATATTGCGCTATTTAGGCATTTCTTGATGTAAATATCAATTTTAAATGGGTATGGATGTCGGCCTTCAAGGACCAGTCCGCGACCTAAATAAATCCCCGCCGCCAAAGCCCAATGGCGCAGTCCCCCAGGGGCCGCTTCCGGCTAAGCAAACAGCTCCGGGAGGATGGCGAGAGCCGAATTAGCCCCGCCAGAGCACTGAAACTCAACTCCTTTTGAAGGCCAACTACTCCGCTAAATTACAAACAATTTGACTAGCTAAATTAGAGAGAATATCATCAGATTAATATCAGTTATCCCATAATTTATAGGAGACATCTTTTGGACAATTCTGCAGCTAAAAACGTCTTGTCAATTAGGAAAGATGGGGCACATAAACGAGGGAAATTCGTAGAGCTGGCGCAAAATCGCACGAGAAACGCGATTAAGGCAATCCGAGTAATCGCTAAATTAGGTAATAAAAACGCGTATGATTTCAATGAGACAGACGTGAACAAAATTGCGAAGGCGCTTACTCGCGAGATCGAGCTAATGAAAGCGCGAATGTCGTCCACAGGCGGCAAGGAGTCCGTGGACTTCACTCTGTGAACGATTGGTACCGTAATTGGTACAGAGAGCTGCGATGAATAATGGCCAAATTAGAGATCTATGCGTCAGCTTGTTTACGGCAGATGCTGAGGACGAGGTCGTCGCGCTCCTGCAATCGGCGGGCTATTGGGAAGACGCGACGGTCTGGAGGCACTACGGCGACGTGGAGAATAATTGGGGTCAAGGTGGAAATCAGCAGAGTCTCGCAGAAGCCGCATTGGTCGAGAAGATTGTCAATTCAGTCGACGCCCGTCTCATCAATGAATGTTTGACGCGCGGCCTGGACCCAAAGGGGCCAGAAGCACCCAAGAGCATCCGCGAGGCAGTTTCACGGTTTTTTGAGGGTGGCTCCGGCAAAATGATGTCAACCGGGGGCTACGTCGAAGAATGGATGGATGAGAAGATCCGCGAGGTAGCGCTGGGTATTACACTTTGTGCTACCGGTACGAAGCCGACCTTGAACCTCACAATCAGCGACTGTGGAGAGGGCCAAACCCCGCGAAAGCTGCCTACCACGATCATGTCCCTGAGCAAGAGCAACAAGATGTACATCCCCTTCGTTCAGGGACAATTCAATCAGGGCGCACCGGTGCGCTGCGATTTTGCGGCAAGAATAATATTCAACTCGTCATCAGCCGTCGCAACCCGAAGCTTCTCGGGCCGGACCCCGACGAAAACGACTCGCACTGGGGCTTCACGCTGGTGCGCCGCGAGCGACCCATGGGTGGCCGCCGAAACTCGATCTACACATATTTGGCGCCGGTCGGGGTCGGCGACGCCCACGCCGAACGCAGGGGGGAAGTTTTATCGTTTTCGGCGCCCTCTCTTAAGATCTACCCAGACAAGGAAAGCCCATACGGCCGTGAAGCGACCTACGGCTCGGCGATCAAGCTGTACGACTACAAATATCTCGGTGAGCGATCGAATATAATTCGCGGCCGAAGCATCCTCAGTCGACTGGACTTACTGCTGCCGGAAATCGCCCTCCCCATCAGGCTCTACGAATTCCGAAAAAGCGAGGGCGGCAAGTATCTAGAGCCCGGCAGCCGTGAAACGACGCTTAGCGGGCTGCGCCGCCGGCTTAACAACTCTTCAAACGTGGAAAACGGTTTCCCGATAACCATCCCTTTTTCACCGGGTGGTGAGCAGCTATTTGCTACGGTGTACGCATTCAAACCTGCGGGTACGACGCGCAGCGACGAGGAGGCTGACGAAGACGACGCCAACGCCAAGAAGAAGCTCGGTGGCCTAACCCGTTATCGAAAGCGCGAGGGCGTGCTGTTCGTGCGCAATGGTCAAACGCAAGGTACGTTGCCCAAGGATTTCTTTCGACGCGACTCCATGAAACTGAAGACGCTCGCTGACGACCTGTTGGTCTTTGTCGAGTGCGACAAGATGAACGACGACGTACGTGAAGACCTTTTCATGCCGTCCCGCGATCGTCTCACCGAGAATGATTTTAAAGGTGAACTGATCGACGGTCTAGAGCAGGCACTGCGAAACGATGAAATCCTGCGAAATTTACGAAATCAGCGCCAGCAAGAACGCATGACTGCCCGGATGAAGGATGACAAGCCGCTCGCCGACGTGCTACAGCAGCTCATCCGTAACTCACCCAACCTGACCGCGCTGCTGCAGCTGGGGCAACGAATCACGGCGCCGTTCAACACTACTCCGACAAACGCTCACGAGGAGCAACCCTTCAAAGGGGAAGTCTATCCCCGCTACTTCAAGATCAAGAATGTGCCGTATGGGGAGATTCACAAGCGAGACTGTCCAATTAACTATCGAATGCGTCTGTTGTTTGAGACCGACGCCCGTGATGATTACTTCTCCCGACGCATCGAGAGTGGGGTGTTCTCATTGGTGTGGATAGATAAAGTCGGGGAGGAGCATAAAGTCTCGACTGTTGGACCTACTCTGCGACGCGGCGCTGCCAGCGTGATGGCAACATTGCCAGAGGGCGTGGACGTTGGCGACGTCGCCGACTTCGTCGCACGTACCAAGGACACGCGAAACGACTTTGAAAATCGCATCGTAGTTACCGTTAAGCCACCAGCAGAGCACCGCGAAGGCGGGAAGCCGAACAAGGATCGCAAAGCTGCAGACAAAGGGCCGGGGAAGGAGCGCGAGAGGCCGCGCGAACTTTCCACACCGAAGATCGATCCCATCTACATGGACCGGTGGGCCGAGCAAAAGCCGGCCTTCGACGAGTACACAGCGATGCAGATGGACGTCGAGTATGACGCGGAGGAGAACGCGATTCCCGTCTTTCGGATTAACATGGACAATACACCGCTCCTTAACGAGATCAAGCAGCGGCGTCTCGACGATGTTCCCGCGCGAAACCAGTTCATGTATGGCAACGTGTTGGTCGGGCTTTCACTCCTTCTACAAGACAAGGATAAACGTGAACTGCCGGACGATGCTAAGGAGCCTAAGGTTGAGGACCGAATTGAGGCATTAACCAGAGGGCTTGCACCATTTATGCTTTCCCTGACGTCGCTTGGGCTCGAGGATCTGTCAGACGCCGAGCCGGTCGATGGGCTGGAGGCTGCCACAGGCTGAGTCATCTCTTCTTGCGGTGGATAAGTACGACTTCTTGGCTTCCGGGTGTAACGCCTCGCTGGTGGGAATACCAGCGCCGACCCGGCACGCTGCGCCATAGCCTGCCGTCTCGCTTCCCCTTTAGTGCTGGGAGAAAGAACTCCGACAGGCCAGCCTCTCTCATGGTTTGGAGATAGCGTGTGAGCTGCCACGAAATGTCCGAGAATGCGACCATCTGCACGATAGTCGTATCTTTGTCAGCGAGCGCCGCAAGGGATGACATGCTGGAGCGGATGCTGTCGAAGTAGGTCTTAAGGTTCGGGTAATGCCGATCGCCCATGGTGTAGTAGCTACTCCCAGCTCCATCGAGCTTATTGGCGATCATAAAGGGTAGCGGCGCTTCCTTGCGGCCATCAACCTGCCATCGGTGATAGAGCACATGCACGCCAGGGTACGGCGGTGATGTGAGTACCAGCCTAGGTGCTCGCGAAAATGCTAAGCAACTATCCTTTTCGAGTCCAGCGGCCGATCGATTGATTACGCAGACTGTAGGCCGCTGATAATGGCGCCTAACCGCAACGGAAAATTCGCGTGCACCTGAGAGCATTTCCTTTGCGTACCCCGTCAGCATTGCTCGGAAACTATCGAGCGACGGGAGATTCTTACGGCCATCGAGCGCCCATTGCGCCGTCCGCAAAACGACGCAGCGGCCAAAAGATTCCAGTCGCGGTGAATCAAGCTGCATCGCGCTTCTGAGTGCTTGCTCGATGGCTTTTCGCAGTCGCCAGCGGGAAGGATGGTTAAGGTGCTTGTAATATCCAAGTTCGGCGTACCTCCGGAATTTAATTGATGACTTTTGCACCTGGACTGCATTCGCGATTCGGCTGACCCATGTCTCTAGGCGATCGAGCTCCGCTTCGTTGAGCACAGTAGTCTTCACAGTAGCCACGAATTCAGCGAGCGCACTTACATCGACCCCGATCGCGTGTCGCCCTAGCGCTAGGGCTTCTACTAGAGTCGTGCCTCCTCCAACATGATTGTCCAGCACCAAATCGGCCGGTTGAGTGAATGTCTCGATTGTCGCGCGCGCAAACCCGGGACTGAAACGGGCAGGATATTTGTAATATCCATGCGTGAGACCTCGAACTGGCTCGTCGTCACGTGCCGCGGCAACCAGCGCGGCCTGTACGAAGGCGGGTAGCTCGAGCATCGGCCGGCTCGGGGTGTCTTTCATAAATTAGCCAATTTGCCTAGTAGCACGGCTGCTTATCTCTTAGCCAGCCTTAGGTTTGCGGCGCACTTTATTAGCAGCTAACCATTCGCGCACGGCATATTCTGTAATTTCGTACGCGGTCTTCTCCTGGTCTAACGCCGCTTTTTTCAGCTGCTTAATAATTTCCTGATCGAGGTAAACAAGGAGCGGCCTGCGGCCGTCGGTCCGTGCGCGAGGTGTTAGCTTTGACCCAGTTCTTCTGAGACCCATTGGCTACTTAGCTATCCAGATAGCTAGAGATCTAGCATGCTAACTATCGCACCATTGTGTTTGAATGACAAGCGAGGAGAATGGTCTCAATTCTTGGACCTCAATAGAAAAGGGCGAATTGGTAATCATGCAAATCGCTTTCGCCTGTACCGTTGCGCGTCGAAGGGGTTAGCGATCCCCGTGCACCGGCTCGCACCTGAAATCGCAATTTTATTTTTCAAAATTTTTCCCAAACTATGCGCGCGACACGCGAGCGCTGCGCCGGTAGGGGGGTGGTCTTGTCCAGGCAGGTAGGGGTGTGCTGCAACATCGGCGCAGAGTTGCGCCAGTTCGATGCGGACGGGAGCGGGCGTCAACTCACGAATAGTGTTGCCAAGGCGTAGCCACGGGAAAAGCTGAGATTTGTCAGCGTCCGTAACATCCTGATTTGATTATGGCCAGGGGTGGAATTGAACCACCGACACGCGGATTTTCAGTCCGCTGCTCTACCAACTGAGCTACCTGGCCATCGAAGGGAAGACGGCTATTAGACCCGGCAGCTGAGCAAGGCGTCAAGCAACGGGATGGGCTAACTCACTGATTCTTGTGGTTGCACTCCGAAGACCCGGCGCCATTGCGGCGTGCGCGGAGGCGGTACCAGAAAGTCGACGTGACAGCATCAATAGGCGCTGGCATTGCCTCACCCGGCGTTACCGTCTGCGATGTCGGCCTTCTGCAGCCCAGCGTTGGTGACATCCGAAATGCATGTGCAGCACGCGTCTCGCCGTCCGCCGGGAACTCCACCTGATACTCAATATCAGGCGGATGGATCCGGCCGTTGCACAGATCACAGGTAGCGCCCGTGCCGCGGCTCGCCCATGTCCGTAAAGGTTTCTGATAGGGCAGCGGCCGCGCGCCGCTCTCGGAAAGTGCGATGTTCTCGCCGTGCGCATGCATAACGCACCTCTTTTATTGTGCCTGGGAACCCTAACGCTGCGACCTGCCGATCGGATGACACATGACGCTATTAAATTGCTGGCGGTTTAAAGCCCTCCGGCGCCTTGGAGCCCGAGCCGAAGAAAAATTTCTCCATCTCGGCCTCCAGGAATTTGCGCGCTTTAGGTTCGACCGGCGTCAGCCGGTATTCGTTCATGAGCATGGTCTGGTGAGTGATCCAGCGGCTCCAGGCTTCCTTGGAGACCTGCGCATAGATTCTCTGCCCGAGCTCGCCGGGATAAGGAGCGCGGTCGAGCCCGGGCGCTTCGCGTTTCAACAACACACATTGCACGAGGCGGGACACGCTCAACTCTCCATTTAGCCGGCCGCGGGTGCATCGAACAGCGTCGGATCCGCCAGACGATCGAGCAAAGTTTTGATCGGTGCGGGCATACCAATGCGCGCGGGCTCGTGGGTGTTATACCAGAGGCTCTGATTCTCATCCATCACGCCCGCGGGCCCACTGCAGCGTGTTAACACCGGAGAAATAACCAGGTCGAAATGCGTGAAGCTGTGCTGCATAGTTTCGAGCGCCTGCGGCTCTGCGGACGTACGCTGCAGCGATTGATCGGCGAACATCCGCGCGGCGGAGAGCGTGTCGAACTCGGGCAGACACCACAATCCGCCCCACACACCGCTTGGCGGCCGGCGCTCGAGCAACACCGCGCGATCTTCGCGGACCGCGACCAGCATGAACACTTGCCGGCTTCGCCTAGGGCGCGTGGGTCGTGGCGCCGGAATCTCATGCTGGCAACCGGCCTGGCGCGCGATACACCATTCGCTCAAGGGACAGAAAGCGCAGAGCGGCTTCCTGCGCACGCAAACCGTGGCTCCGAGGTCCATGATCGCCTGGGTATAGACCGCGACATCCTTCCGCGGCGTGCAGCGCTCAGCGAGTTGCCATAGTCGCTGGGTCATTGCGGTGCCTGCCGCAGGACCGATCACTCCAAAGAAGCGTGCGAGCACGCGCTTGACGTTGCCGTCGAGAATCGCGAAGGGCGCATCGCAGCTCAACGCAAGTATGGCACCCGCCGTAGAGCGGCCAATTCCGGGCAGCGTGACGAGCTCATCAAAGCTTTCGGGAAATTTGCCGTCAAGTTCATTGCAGATGATCCGCGCTGCGCGGTGCAGGTTGCGGGCCCGGGCGTAATAGCCCAGACCGGTCCATAGATGCAGCACGTCATCGATCGGCGCTGCGGCGAGCGTGACGACATCCGGAAAGCGGGCGATGAACCGCTCGTAGTAGGGAATGACCGTCGCAACCTGCGTCTGCTGCAGCATGATCTCCGAGATCCACACCCGATACGGCGTGCGCTTCTTCTGCCAGGGCAGATCATGACGGCCGCGCCGTGCATGCCACGCGATGAGCTCGGAGGTCAGGCGCGTGTAAGGGCTCTCCACAACGCGAATTCTAACAACGGTACGAGCCCATTCGCTTCCTGCACCGCGGAATCACGACAGGGCCGTCTTAAGGAGAAAACTCGATATGCCGCATCGAAAAAAAGACGCCGCCGGAAAATGCTCGAGAGGGGGTCACGGGCATCGAACCGGCGGCGTGCCTGGTCTACCTTGGTAGGTGGACGCTTGTGGACGTTGAGGCGACATCCACGGTCTAAGTAATGCAACCGATGTGCCAACGTGTGATGCGGACCTTTTCCTGAGATGCGTCAATGACCTAGCGCTGGAGGGCCTCAGCTTCGGAACCGGCCATCGTGAGCGAGTGACCCGCCATAGAGCGCATTCGGCGGCTCACGCACAGACTTTGTGCATGGGATGCCGATGAGCGATTGAATCCAATGGCAAGCGCTCGACCCGCGAGATCCGCGCACTTACCACCTGACGAGCGGCGGCAGGCTCATGAGGTAGGCCTCAGGGTCGGCATCGGTGCCAAATCCGAACTGCGTGCCCCGGTCATACACGAGGTTGAACTCGACGTAACGGCCGCGCTTATAGAGGAGCTGGTCGCGCGCGGCATCATCAAAGGCGATGTGCTTGCGCCGCGCCACGATTTTCGGATAGACGCCGAGGAACGCCTCCCCTACGGCGCGTACGAACGCGAGATCCGCCGCGGGATCTGCGCTTGCGAGCTGATCGAAGAAGATGCCACCGACGCCGCGCGGCTCCTGCCGGTGCGGCAGAAAGAAATACGTATCGCAGGCCTCTTTGAATTCGCGGTAAGCATCGGCGCGGTAGGTATCGCAGGCGCCGCGCAGGGCATCGTGAAAATCGGAGGTGTCTGCCGCGTTGGGGAATGTCGGCGTGAGGTCGGAGCCGCCACCGAACCAGGCGCGGCTCGTCGCGAGATAGCGCAGATTCATGTGCACGGCTGGCACGTGCGGGTTCATCAGGTGCGCGACGAGCGAGATGCCGCAGGCCTGAAATTTCCCCTGCGATTCCTCCGCGCCGGGTATCTGGGTTTTGAACCGCGGCGCGAGAGTCCCCCAGACGTGGCTGACGTTCACGCCCACTTTCTCGAACACCGCGCCGCGCATGAGGCGCATCGTGCCGCCGCCCTGCAGCCGATGTCCCTCGGGCCTTGCCCACGGCCGATGCGAAAACGTACCGCCTTCTTCCAATACCTCGAAGGCGCTGCAGATGCGCGCCTGCAGGTCCCGAAAGTAGGCGGCCGCCTCGTTCGCGAGATCCGCGTCAGTCACGACTCGTGCGCTCATGAACCTGGTCAATGAGCCGCGCCACGGCATCCGGATCCGTATCTGGCCAGATGCCGTGCCCGAGATTGAATATATGGCCGGGGGCACCGCCCGCCTCCGCGAGCACCGCATCCACCTCCACACGAAGGTCCGCCGGCGATGCAAAGAGCGCGGCGGGATCCAAATTGCCTTGTACGGCCTTCGACGCGCCCAGTATCTTGCGATTCACGCTGAGTGCACTTCGCCAATCGACTCCGACGACATCGACGTCGAGCTCAGCCACCGCCTGCATGAGCGCCGAGCCCTGATTGGCGTAATAGATGAGTGGCACGTCAAGGTCGCGCAGCGCCTTCACCGTGCGCTCGACCGCCGGCAGAGCGAAGCGGCGATATTCCTTGACGGCCAGAAGCCCTGCCCAGGATTCAAACAGCATGAGGGCTTGAGCACCGGCCTCGGCCTGCGCCCGCAGATACGCCGCCATGGCATCGGCGAGATGCGTCAGCAGGCGCTCGGCGGATCCGGGATGCGCATACAAAAAAGCGCGTGCCGCCGCAAATTCCTTTGACGGCCGGCCACAGACGAGATAACAGAAGAGCGTGAACGGCGCGCCGGCAAAGCCGATGAGGGGCACACCGCGCGGCGCATTGGCGCGCACCAGGCGCACGGCCTCCGGCACAAACGGCACGTCGCGTTCCGGCACGAGCGCCGGCAGCGCATCGATCTGGGAATCGGTGCGGATCGGATCCCGCACGATGGGACCCGGCTCAAATTCGAGTGCGATGCCCATGCCCTGCAGCGGCGTCATGATGTCGCTGAAGAGGATTCCGGCATCGAGCTCGTAGCGCTTGAGCGGCTGCAGCGTCACCTCTGCCGCAAGCTCCGGGGTGCGCGTCAGTTTGACGAAGTCGACCTGGGAGCGAAGCTTGCGGTATTCGGGCAGATAGCGCCCTGCCTGACGCATGATCCAGATCGGCGTGTAGGCCGTCGGCTTGACGCGGCAGGCATCAAGAAAAGCGCTCAAGGCTTAAGCCAGCGGCACACATCCGGTGCGTAGTAAGTAATGATGAGGTCGGCGCCGGCGCGCAGGATGCCGGTCAGAGACTCAAACACCGCGGCGCGCTCGTCGATCCACCCGCGCTCGGAAGCGGCCTTGATCAGGCTGTACTCCCCGGACACGTGATACGCCACCACCGGCACGCGCACGGCATCGCGGACCCGTGCGATCACATCGAGATAGGGACCCGCCGGCTTCACCATGACGAGGTCCGCACCCTCTTCGATGTCAAGCAGGACCTCGCGCAGCGCCTCGCGAGAGTTCGCGGGGTCCATCTGGTACGCGTGCCGATCGCCGAATGCCGGCGCAGACTCGGCCGCTTCGCGGAAGGGTCCGTAATAGGCCGACGCGTATTTCGCCGCATACGAGACGATGGGCGTGTTCACGAAACCCGCGCCATCGAGCATTTTGCGGATCGCGAGCACGCGACCATCCATCATGTCAGAGGGCGCCACGGCGTCGGCCCCGGCGCGCGCGTAGTTGAGCGCGACCTGAGCCAGCGTTTCGATGGAGGAGTCGTTATCAACTTCGCCCGAGGGCAGGAT
>Ga0182024_10014859_pt1 | contig 14996 bp, 12 predicted proteins | sample P32metaG_FD_120480 | JGI IMG/M metagenome (GOLD analysis project Ga0182024, IMG submission 120480) | Permafrost microbial communities from Stordalen Mire, Sweden - P3-2 metaG (Illumina Assembly) | ecosystem: Environmental > Terrestrial > Soil > Wetlands > Permafrost | place: Sweden: Stordalen... | reverse complement strand
CATGAGCTCGGCCAAAAACGGCTCATAAATGGGGGTCTTGCCGGCCCTCAATAAAACGATCTTCTTTTCATCGGAATCGATACAAGTAACGTCGTGGCCTAAATACCCTAGACATACTCCGGTAGTCAAACCAACGTATCCCGTGCCTATGATTGATACCTTCATCCGTGCTCTCTCCCTTCATACCTTACCAAAGCGACCTGAACCCGGCAAAAGACTGGTAGTACCGATTCAGCCGACGCTAGTACTGGGGCTCTTAGACTAAATTCGCTGATCGCTTATCGTACCGACGTGGGACGCCAATACCTCGGCAATGGTTTCGATCGCAGACGCGCAATCTTCGCGGGTAACATCATAGTGCGTGACGGCGCGCATCTGACGCGAGTTAGCTCCATTCATCAGGACACCACGCGCTTTTAGAAATGTACTGAGTTGGGAGGTAGTAAGTCCCGTCGCGCTGATGTCGAAGATCACGATGTTGGTTACGACGTTTTCAGGATGCACGCCGATACCGGGAAGCTCCACCAGTTTACAGGCAAGGAATCGCGCATTGGCGTGGTCTTCGGCTAAGCGCTGAGGCATCTGGTCGAGAGCGATGAGGCCGGCCGCGGCAAGTACGCCGGCTTGGCGCATACCGCCACCCAAACGTTTGCGGTAGAAACGTCCGCGATCAATGGCATCGGCACGCCCCACCAGCATGGAACCAACCGGCGCGCCCAGGCCCTTCGAAAGACAAAACATCACGGTGTCGGCTTGGGCCGCAAGCTCATGGACGGGGCGGTCCAGATGACAGGCGGCGTTGAAAATCCGCGCGCCGTCCAAGTGAACTTTCAGATCGCGATCGTGCGCGTTATCGCAGATCTGGTTGAAGGCTTCGAGCGGGTAGACCGTGCCGCCCGCCATGTTGTGGGTGTTCTCGATTTCGACGAGCGCCGTGGGAGCGCAATGCGGGCTATCGGGCCGGATGGCAGCCGCGATCTGCTCCCATTCGAGAATTCCCGATTCAGTCTGAATCGGCCGCACCAGACATCCGGAAAACCAGGCCGTCATGGAAAGTTCCCAGTCGAGGAGATGGGCGCGGGACTCGCAGATTATCTCCTGGCCGTGCTCGGTGTGGATCTTCACCGCGATGGTATTTCCCATGGTTCCCGTGGGAACAAACAGACCGGCCTCCTTTCCCATCACCTCGGCCGCGCGTTGTTCCAGGCGATTGACGGTGGGATCTTCGCGATAGACATCGTCGCCGACTTCAGCCTCCGCCATAGCTCGGCGCATGGCCGCGGTCGGGCGTGTGACGGTGTCGCTGCGCAGATCGATCATGCGCCTATGAACTCCGCGATCACGTCGTTAGAAAGGAGAACGCCCCGATCGGTGAGCCGCAGCCGTTCGCCATCACGGGTCAGCAGGCCGTCATCCACAAAGCGGCGAATGGGCGCTTCGAACTGCCGCCAGTCTTCGGGTTCCAGCTCGATACCTTGCGCCAGCCGGAGACCGACCAAGAAGCGGTCCTCATGGAGTTTCGAAGGCTCGGAACTGAAGCGCGGGGACTCGCCCGCACGAATCCGGCCGACATACTCCCGCGGCAGTTCGACGTTTTGCGCTCGCGCGGCGCCATCGAAGGAATGCGCGTCGCTGCCGAAGCCGCGGTAGGGCGCTAACGTCCAATACTTCAGATTGTGGATGGATTCGAAACCGGGGCGAGCGAAATTGGAAATTTCGTAGCGCTGAATTCCCATCCGCCTGAGCTCGGCGAGCGCAATCCCGTACATGTCCGCCGTCAGGTCTTCGCTGGGGACGTCCGGCGCTCCGTAGCGCATTCCGTTGAGCAGCACTTCTTGTCCCAGGCGGCTGTCCTCATCGATCTCGAACATGTAGACCGAGACGTGCGGCGGTGCAAGCTGCTCGATCCACGCCAGCGATTCGCGCCAGGATTGCTCCGTCTGGCCGGGAAGCCCGGCTATCAAATCGATATTGATGTTTGCGATGCCGGCCTCGCGCAGCATCCCGATTTCGCGGGCAACCACTTCGGCGGTGTGCTTGCGGCCGGTGCGCGAGAGCTCGCTTTCGACGAAAGACTGCACGCCGAGGCTCACGCGATTCAAGCCGGCACGCCGCCACGCAGCCGCTCGATCTGGCGTGACATTTCCCGGAGCTACTTCGATGGTTGCCTCTCGCCAGGGCCGGCCTGGAATGACCGCGAGAATCGGAGCCAAATCGTCCGGGGCGATCCGGCTGGGCGTGCCGCCACCGATGTAGACGGTATCGGGAGACCAGGGCCACTCCTGGTTATTAAGCTCGCTAGCTAACGCTGCCAGATACTCGCGCTCTAGCTCGCGGGAAAATACGCCGGATGAGAAATTACAATAACTGCATTTCTGCGCGCAGAAGGGATAGGAGACATACACGCCAGACATTTACAACGTGACTTCCTCACCTAGCTGCTTCGTGATGGCGTCTTGAATTAATTCGGTAAGAGTTTGACCGGTGGCTTGCAGGACGAAGGCGCTTTCTACCGAATCCCAGTCCAGCTTGTAACTCTTCGACTGCGCCGAAACCCAGATTTGTTGAACCGGGGCATTGGGGCTGACCACAAATTTAGCAGGGGGATCGGTGAACTCGATGGCCAGAGCTCCGCCGTTGAAGTCGACATCAAATTCCGCTTCGTCGGAGGCGGCGGCAAGACGTTTGTAGAGCGCCTGAAGCGATTTGTCCGCTCGCTTCCCGAACTCCTGATCGTCCATATGTGGGCCTGACACTTGATTCTAGCGAATCGCACGGGAAGGCGGTTGCTTTGGCTATCCTAAAGTCTTGGCAGAGCGAATAAGTCTTGGTAAGCGGCTGTACGAACGTTGGATCATGGCGCAGGAAGAACGCCTATGTTTCCGGTCGACCAATCGGGTGGTGCGCGACTTTGAATGGGGTTTCGAGTGGATCCGGGATTGGCCGTGCGTCCGCGATGCTCCGAAGAACGGAGACGCGCCGGCCGATTACATGGCCAAGCTGAACCAGCTGGCAATGCGGGACAGTGACGAGTTTTTTGGATACCAGCGGCCCAAAGATTTCGCGCTCACCGATAATGTTCTGCGGTTTCGCTCGCCGGTGGAAACACCTTACCCGGAGAACAACATCGTCCACGCGCAGTGGTTCCCGGCGAAAGGCGCGGATAAGAAACGAGCGGTAGTGGTGTTGCCGCATTGGAATGCCCCGGTTCACGCGCACAACATACTTTGCCGTGGCCTAAGCCGCCTGGGGATTTCGGCGCTGCGGATCAGCCTGCCGTACCACGATTACCGGATGCCGCCCGAGCTCGAGCGCGCCGATTATGCGGTCTCCTCCAATGTCTGCCGGACCATGGACGCGGCGCGGCAAGCCGTCATCGATGTGCGCTGCTGTTTCGACTGGCTGGAGATGCAGGGTTTTGAGCGGTTGGGAATCGTCGGCACCAGCTTGGGATCGGCCTACGCGTGTTTAGCCAGCGCGCACGATCCGCGCATCGCGGTGAACGTATTCAACCACTGCTCAACCTACGTCGCCGACGTAGTTTGGACCGGACTGTCGACCCAGCACGTGCGGCAAGGTCTGGAAGCGCACATCGATCTGGACCATCTGCGAAAGGCCTGGATGGCGGTGAGCCCGGTGAGCTACATGAACAAATTCGCGGCCAAGAAAGACAAATCCCTGTTCATCTATGCCGCCTACGACACGACTTTTCTGCCGCGGCTATCGAAAGATATCGTGGGAAAAGTTCGCGAATACGGAGTGGATCACAAGGTGGTGGTGCTGCCCTGCGGCCACTACACGCTGGGAGAGACGCCGTTCAAGTTCATCGACGGCTATCACATTTGCGCGTTCTTGAAACGGCATCTGTGATCAACCGGCGCTGGGCGTGAGATTCTTGTCCTTGGCGTAACAGATCGGGTCGAGCTTGCACTCGGCGCATTTTGGCTTGCGCGCAATGCACAGGGCCCGGCCGTGATAAATAAGCTGCAGCGGAAAGATAAACCATTTCTCTTTCGGAATGATTTTCATCAGGTCCTGTTCGATCTGGACCGGCTGGCTGTGCTTGGTGAGATCCAGCCGCTGGGACAGGCGTTGGACATGCGTGTCGACAACGATGCCTTCGATGACGCCATGCGCGCCGCCTAGCACTACGTTGGCGGTTTTGCGCGCCGCGCCCGGGACCGTAAGGAGCTCCTGCATGGTCTTGGGAACCTGTCCGCCATACACCGTCAGGATCTTTTGCGCCGCGCGGATCAGGGCCTTGGACTTGTTGTTGAAGAATCCGGTGGAGCGGATGTCCTGGGCGAGCTCGGCCTGATTGGCGTGGGCGAAATCGGACATGCTGGGATATTTCTGGAACAGCCCGGGGGTGACTTCATTGACACGCTTGTCGGTACACTGCGCCGACAGGATGGTGGCCACCAGCAGTTCCCAGGCGTTGCGGTGCAGCAGGGGGACCTTAACATCGGGATACATTTCATTGAGGAGCTTGAGAAGCTTTTGGACGCGGGCGGCGCGCTGGGCGGAGGTTTTGGGGCGCTGAACCAGGCGCGGCGGAGTGGCAGTGCGGGAGGTTGCGGTTTTGGTGGCTACAGTTTTCGCACTCATCGCCGCTATGATCGCATGCGGCAGGGGCCCGGCACAGGAAATCGCGCGGTTTTACTGCTGGCCGGATACCTGAACGTCGGAGCGCAAGGACTGCCAGTCGGAAAGCGAGGAGGCGCGCAGGTCGGCATCGAGATCAGTGCGAATCTCGCGGCTCTGATAGGCGCCCAAGGCCGGCACCTTCGAAAATACGGTGAACAGCGGCGTAGAGCTGGGCGGATCGTTCCCGGAGCGCAACGCCAGCCGGATGCCCAGACCGGTGAGCTCCTTGGAGGAATGATTGATGATGATGTACTGCAGCTGCGGCCGGTGATTCGCTCCGCTGATGACACGGATTCCGGCCACTTCGACCAAGCGGGACCAGGGGTGCTCGGCGGGCGCGCTGTCGATGGGAGCGGCGGACGCGGAACGGCTGGGTGTTGGAACGCTAGCGGCGGCGGCGGCGGGTTTGGCATCCCGCTCCGCTGACAGGTACTGGATGAGGCTGACGGCGCCCAGCAGCAAGCCCGTCGCAATGAGGCAGCTCACCATCAAAGTTGGCAAATGGTTGCGCGACTTGGAAGGCCTTTGCTGCGCCGTCTGATTCTCGGTAAGGTTCTTGAGCTGCGGCGGAAGACAGGGACCGTTCAGCGTGGGGCTTTGTGGTCCGATGGAAAACGATGCGGCAGCGGGATCCTGGGCTTCGGCCGGAACGATTACGGGCCGCGCGGTTCGGATCCATTCCAGAAACGGAGGCGCGGGCGCTGTCACAACCTCCTCCGGCGCACCCAGCAGCCTGGTCGTAGGTTTCTCAGAGAAGGACGCCAAGATGACGCCGATAGCGGCACGCTCGGTTTCCAGCTGCTGCGCGATGGAATCCAGCACGATTTGCGCTTGGACTTCAGAGGCGCGAAAGAGATCGGCGGCCGTTTCGGCTGGCTGCGGCCGCGGCGAAATCGCTTCGAGCACCGCCTGGGCGTCCTGCTCGAGGGCCTCGGCGAGTGCGGTCGAATCCGGCAAGGCCGGGCTGCTGAGAAGCGGCTCGGGTTCTATGCTGGGAGATTCCTGATGTGAAACTTCCAGAGGCGGAGGCTCGGCGGGCGCAGGTTCGGCCAGTGCAGGTTCGGCCAGTGCAGATTCGGCCGGCGCGGGATCGACCGGCGCAGGTTCGGGGGGAGCGGCAGCCTGTTCGGCGGACTCCACCAAAGGGCGAACCAGCGAGTCGATGCGCTCCGATGAGCCAGGGTCATCCTCGGTTATCGCGGGCGTTTGGGCCGGCTCTATTGGCATCGGCTCGGTGAGTACCGGAGCCGAGAGTGTCGAGGATGAATGCCCAGCCTCGGCTATGAATTCACTTTGTGGTCCAGGCAAGAGCCGAGTGGCCGGGATAACCTGGAACTCTTTGACAAGAGCCAGAATTCCTTCGCGAACCGCGGAGTCCTGCCGGGCCGAGCTCACCTGCGCCACGAGGTTGCTCGAAGCCGCGTCCTGAGAACGCGCCTCATTAGACCCCACGCAGGTTGGACACTCCCGAATGGCCGGCGAGCATTCGCAGCCGCATTCAGGACAGATCCAGTACAGCATATATGATCATTTTGAGGTCAAAGATCTTTCCAATCTGTCGGGGACTTACCCTACCTTGCCCTAGGACACGCCCTAGCTTGTTAAATGACGGTACCTAAAGGGCATTTATTCCTTCAGGATTATAAGCTGGCATCCAATTGCCGTCTGGCGGGCCGGTGCCGCAGTGTGCGGGAACTATTCGTGAAGACTGGTATCGAGGAAGGCGCGGAGGCGATGGCTGCGGCTGGGGTGGCGCAGCTTACGCAGAGCCTTGGCTTCGATCTGGCGGATGCGCTCGCGCGTGACGGCGAAGTGCTGGCCGACCTCTTCGAGCGTGTGCTCGCTGCCGTCCTGGAGGCCGAAGCGCATTTTGATGATCTTTTCTTCGCGAGGGCTTAAGGTCTTGAGCACTTCGGCGGTCTGCTCGCGCAGGTTGAGATTGATGACGGCTTCAGAGGGCGACACCACGCGCCGGTCGACGATAAAGTCGCCCAGATGCGATTCTTCTTCTTCGCCCACCGGGGTTTCGAGCGAGATCGGTTCCTGAGCAATTCGCAAAACCTTGCGAACTTTGCCCACCGGAAGCTCCATCTTGACCGACAGCTCTTCGGTGGTAGGTTCGCGGCCCAGTTGCTGCTGGAGTTGCCGCTGGGTGCGGACCAGCTTGTTGATGGTCTCGATCATGTGGACCGGGATGCGAATGGTACGGGCCTGGTCGGCGATGGCGCGGGTGATGGCTTGCCGTACCCACCAAGTGGCGTAGGTGGAGAACTTATAGCCACGCCGGTAATCGAACTTGTCGACGGCCTTCATGAGGCCGATGTTGCCTTCCTGAATCAAGTCGAGGAACTGCAGGCCGCGATTGGTATAGCGTTTCGCGATGGAGACCACCAGGCGCAGGTTGGCCTCGATGAGCTGCTTTTTGGCGGAGTCGGCTTCCTGCTCGCCGCGCTCGACGATCTGCAGCGTGCGGCGCAACTCGGTGGAACTGGTGCCGCATTCTTCCTCTAATTGCTGGATGCGCTGGCTGCATTGCCGGAGCTCTTTACGCAGATCCCGGGCCGGATGGCCGGGCGGGGCAGGCTCCTCCAGCTTGCGCTGCATTCTCGCGATCTCGCGCTCGAGCGGCTTCAGTTCGTCGACCGCGCTGCGAAGCCGGTCGGCCAGGCTGCGGCGAATGGCCGTGCTAAAGGCGACGTTGCGAATGATCCGCGAGATCTGCACCATGTTGCGCGCCAAACCATAGCGCAGTCCACGGTGCTGCTTGGGCTTCATTTGCCGCGAAACAGCCTGCAGCTTTTGGCGGTGCTGCTGGCTTTTCTTATAATACTTTTCAATTTCGCCTATTTTGTTGAGCAGGTCTTCGAGTTGAGCGCTAAAATCCTCGTCCGTGATTACGAATTCGGGCAGGACCAGGACATCCCGGACGGCCATCGCGCCATGCCGCAGATCCTCGCCCAACTGGATGATCTCGTGGATCACCAGAGGCGAGCGGGACAGAGCTTTGCGAACGGCCCATTGGCCGCGCTCATTGCGCTTGGCTAGCTCGATTTCACCTTCGCGGGTGAGCAGCGGGACCGTGCCCATCTCCCGCAGGTACATGCGAACCGGGTCGTTAGTCTTGTCGCCGACATCCTGGGCGAGTTCCAGGTCGGCAAAGTCTTCGGTTTCATCCTTCTTTTCGAAGTCGAGTTTGGGCTCTTCCAGGATCTCAACGCCGGCGCTGTCGAGATCGGTGAGCAGATCCTCAAATTCGCGGCCGGAGGGGAATTCCTCGGCGAGCAGCTCATTGACTTCGTCGTAAAGGACGAACCCTTTTTCTTTGCCCACTTCCATGAGATGTTTCAGGCGGCCGTACTTGTCATCCGTTGCCACTGGCACCCCGCTTACCAGCGATGTAAAGCCCCAGTCTCATTTAGTGTACAACATCGCTTTCCGGCACATCGCTCTTTGTAGCTCCATTACTCACACACCATTACTCACACAGGCCAGCTCACTCCGCGCTGGTACCGATTGCACTTCGGCTCCGCTTCCGATGCTGGTCCATCTGAGTAATCAGCCCGCTCAACCGCATGGCTTCCTGCATATTACCCGCCCGTTCGGCGGCCCTAATTTGTTCTCGCAAAGCGGCGAGCTCCGATTGCGGCTCGAAGGCCTTGAGCCTGCCCAGGCAGTCCATTGCGACTTGGACGGCCTTTTCCTCCCCAACTTTGTCATCGGCAAAAATCACGGCCGACAGTAGGTCCCGATCGGCCTCCGCGAGGCGTCCCTCCAAGTCGGCAAAACGAACCGAAAGGGTGTCCTCATGCATTGAAAACAATGCCTTGAAGATGTTCCTGGTGACGTAGCTGTCGAGCGCCGCGAGGCCCCGCAATTGTGGGATGGCTTGCACTCTGGCCTCTTCACTCACCAGCAGCGCCTTGAGCAGCAGCCGTTCGGGCAGCGGTGCGGTGGGTTTGGGCGGAGGCCCGGGCTGGTGAGCGGCCCCTTTGCTGAAATGCTCGCGGACCAGCTTCTCGTCCACACCCAGATAATGAGCCACGTCGTTGGCCACCGCGAAGCGTTCTAGGCGATCCGTGATCCGCTGGATGGCGGGAGCGACGAACTTGAAGGCCTGCAGCCGGCCCTCCACGGTGTGCATATCGAAGCGTTTTCGCGCGCGGTCGGCCAGCGAATGAAAGTACGCCGGAGCGGCTTCGAGCCTGCCGCGGTAGGCATCCGCGCCGGCTTGCTTCACGTACTCGTCGGGATCGAGATCCTGCTCGAGCTCCAGCACGCGCACTTGAAAATTTTCGTCGAGCAGCATTTGAATGGATCGCTCGGCGGCGTTGGCGCCCGCGGTGTCGGGATCGAAATTCACCACGATCCGTTCCGAGTGGCGCTTGAGCGCGCGCACCTGCGTGTTCGTGAGCGCGGTACCGCAACTGGCCACTACGTTGCGAACGCCCGCCGAGTAGACTCCGATCACGTCCATGTAGCCTTCCACCAGCACGGCGTACTCGGATTTGCGGATCGCATCCTTGGCGCGGTGCAGGTTATATAGGACGTAGCTTTTGCGATAGAGCGGCGTTTCGGGCGAGTTGAGATACTTCGGCTCGTCGCCCGAGCGCAGCGCGCGTCCTCCAAAGCCGATCACTTTGCCCGATTCGTTGTGGATAGGAAACATCAGGCGGCCGCGGAACCGATCGAAGTATCCGCCGGCGTCTTGACGCTTCATGACTAGCCCAGAGTGTTCCAATTGCTCCGGCGAAAAGCGCGATTCGAACTGCCGCGTCAACTGCTGACCAGACGCTTCCGAAAGGCCAAGCGAAAATTCGGCAATGTGCTCGGGCGCGACGCTGCGTCCCGCGAGATATTTGCGCGCTTCGGCGCCCGCCGGTCCGTTGAGATTGGCGTGAAAGACGCCGGCTGCGATCTCGTGCATCTCCATCAGCGCGCCGCGAAGCTTCGATTCCGGGTCGGAGTATTCGCGCTTGGGCATGGCGATGCCGTTGCGCTCGGCCAGCAGCTTGAGGGCTTCAAAAAAGCTGATGCGCTCGATCTCCATCACGAATTTGAGGACGTCGCCGCCGGCTCCGCATCCAAAGCACTTGTAGAACTGATGCCCGGCGTGAACCGAGAAGGACGGCGTCTTTTCGGAATGGAAGGGACACAGGCCGGTGTAGCGCCCGGTGCTCCCCATGCGCTTCAGGCGCACGTACTCGCCGATGGTCTTTACAATGTCGACGGAGGATTTGAGCTGCTCTACGAAATCCATGGGCGTGCTTTACTTCTAAAAACTTTCCTGCGCTAACCCGGGGGAGGTTTCATTTATGGTGACACACTGGAAGGGGTGTTGGTTTCGTCTCCTCAAATTATTGAACCGGACCGGCTGGACGAAAGCATCGCTGCGTTGCCGAATAGTGACGCGGTGTTTTTAGTCCGCGCGGGCGACCGGTCGGCGTATCTGGCCAAGACCAGCATGCTGCGGCGCCGACTGCTGCGCATCTTGAAGGCGGGCGTACCTGCGGCGCGGCGCTCGCTCAATTTGCGCGAAGTGGTGACGCGGGTCGAATACTGGCTCACTCGGTCGAGCTTTGAATCGATGCTGGTGCACTACGCGCTGGCTCGCAGGGAGCATCCCGACGATTATCTGCGACTCATCAAGCTGCGCATGCCGGCGTACGTGAAGCTGGTACTGGCGAACGATTTTCCGCGCACCCAGGTGACCTCGCGGCTCGCGGGCGGGCGCGCGCTTTATTACGGGCCGTTTCGGACGCGGGGCTCGGCCGAGCTTTTTGAGAACCAGTTTCTGGACCTGTTCCAGATCCGGCGCTGTCAGGAAAATCTGGAGCCGAGCGCGCAACACCCCGGCTGCATTTACGGCGAAATGAACATGTGCCTGCGGCCGTGCCAACTGGCGGTGAGCCGCGAGGAGTACGGGAGCGAGGTTGGTCGCGTCGAGGAATTTTTGCGGGGCGATGGAGCGGCGCTGGTGAACGTCACTGCGGCCGCGCGCGACCGACTGAGCCAGGAGATGAACTTCGAAGCCGCCGCCCGCGAGCACAAACGCGTGGAGCGGATTGAGGGCGTGCTCGCCTCGCGCGATGATCTGGTGTCGGACATCGACCGGCTGTACGGGATCGCGGTTGCGCCGAGCGCCGCGCCCGATAGCGTGGTGCTGTGGTTCATCTGCCAGGGTTCATGGCAGCAGCCTTGCGAGCTGGCGCTGACGTCGCAGGTGTCGCTGGATGCGCGGCTGAAGGAATTGGTTGCCGGTTTTCAGCCGGTGGCCGCGCCGCTGTCTGAGAAGCAGGAGCATCTGGCGCTGCTCGCTCGCTGGCACTATTCAAGCTGGAGCGACGGCGAATGGATCGGGTTCCATGGCTTGGATCAGGTGCCTTATCGAAAGCTGGTGCGGGCGATATCGCGGGTGAGGCAGAAGGCAGATGCTACAAGCGAACAGTAAGTGTGATAGAGTAACGCGAAGCCGCAAGGAGGACCGTCCGATGAAGAAAAGCACACTGTCTGCCGCAGCTATTGGAATCTGTTTTCTCGTGGCGCTGGCCGCGATCTCGACCGGGCGCCTCGAAGCCAAGAAGGATAAACCAGCCCAGACCCCGGCTCAAGCCGTAGACGCCCAGGGTGCCCCCCTCTTCAAGGTCGATCCGTTTTGGCCGAAGCCCTTGCCCAATCGATGGAGCATGCAGCAGGTCACGGGCCTCTATGTAGAAGAAAAAACCGGCCACATTTGGTTCTTGAATCGCGCCCAGGCAGCCGATGGCGATGAAATCGGCGGCGGCGGCAATCCACCGCGGATCGACTGCTGCGTGCAGGGGCCTGAGGCCGTCGAACTGGATCAGGAAGGCAATGTGGTTCAGGCCTGGGGAGGTCCGGGATATCTGGGTGTGTGGCCCGTCGCCTTGCAGACCATCATCGCCGACCGCGAGGGCAACATCTGGATCGGCGGCACCAATCCGCAAGATAGCATCCTGAAGTTCTCGCGCGACGGCAGCAAGCTGCTTTGGGATTTCGGCCATCGGCCCCCCAAAGGTGCGCAATACAAGGAGAACAATCAGGACACCGACATCCTGGGATCGAAGGGCCGCTTCAACCTGGACCAGGATGCCCGCGAACTTTACATCATCACCAACAAGCGCGTGCTGGTCTACGACATGGACAATGGTTCATTTAAGCGTGGCTGGGGCGGCCACGGAATGCCGCTCAGCGAGATTACCAATGATCCCATTCCGCCCTACAAGTGGACCGGTGCCCCGCCGGCCGAAGAGAAGAATTTCGTCCCCGACCTGCACTTCGTCGAGTTCGACAAAGACGGCCTGGTCTACATAGGCGAGCGCGGCCAGGACCGCATCTCCATCTACACCAAGCAAGGCAAATGGGTGAAGGATTATTACGTGTCGCCCAATACGCCCTCTCGCGGTCCCGAGTGCGGCGGACTTCCGCCCAACACCAAGATGCCTCCCTGCGGAACCACCTACAAGATGGTTTTCTCGAAGGACCCGCAGCAGAAGTATATGTTCGTCGCCGACGGAACCAACAATAAAGTCTGGATCCTGGACCATGCCACCGGCAAGACGCTGGGGTCATTCGGCCAGAACGGCAAGTACGCCGGCCAATTCCATTGGATCAACGCCATCGGTATCGACGCGAAAGGCAACATCTACACCGGCGAAGTGGAACAGGCTAAGCGTATCCAGAAGTTCGTGCCGGTACCGGCCGGACGCGGCGGCGGTTCAGCAACCAGCACGCGGTAGTTTTTCGCGGATGCTCATTCGGCATGGCTCTTGGCCTTGGCCTTGATGAGCTCGGTGAGCGCCTGCACCTTCGAGACGACCGAGGCCACGCGCGCCGACATTTCCGCGGAAGCGTAACGGGTTGGCTTTGGCCGAGCGTCCGGTTCGGCGATATTGGTGACCAGCTTCTGCAGATGCGCCGCGGGAGCTGGGCGATCGAGCACACCGAGAAAGCCGCTCATCCCAGCGCCCGAGAGGAGCTCCTCGACGTGAATGGGCTCGATCGGCTTTTTAGGCCGTCGCGGCCGCTTGGACCGGGACGAGTGCGACGCTTTGGTTGACATCGAGCAATGCTTTCAATTGACCTGCCGCGGCCGTGTAATCCTGCATGGCCTTGGAGCGCGAATCATAGTCGGCCAGGAACATTCTCGCCCGCTCGGCTCGCGGCACGGTGCCGTCGGTTCGAATCGCCGGAAGCAGCGGGACGGCGTACTTTTCCGACATCTCTTGAAGAGCCGTCAATATGAAACTGGTGAGGCTGTAGCGATGGTCGATCATGACCGGCAGCATGGCTACCGCCCGCACCGCGATTTGGAAAATATCGGTGAGCATTTGCGCCGTCTCCAGGCACGCTACCGCGCCTTGCAAACTGAGCATATCCGGGGCGACCGGAATCAAAAGGTTTTTCGTATACAGCATCGCGCAGGTCTGCAGCAGGCTGATGGAGGGCGCCACGTCGATCAGGACCGCGTCGTACAGGAACTCCACCTGCCCGAACAAACGGATAAACGCGAGCTCGCCGCCGGTCATGGTCACCAGCGCCGCTTCGACGCGCGTCGTGTCGCGATTGCTGCACAGAACGTCTATGTTGGGACCGGCCCGCTCAATGCATTCCTCAAAGGCACGGTTGTGAACTACAAACTCGTAGAGATGCCGCTTGGGTTGGAGACCTAAGACGATTCCGACGGAAGCTTGCGGATCGGCATCCACGATGAGCACCCGCATTCCCAGATCACTCAGGTAGCGCGCCAAGGTCGCCGTTGTGGTTGTTTTTGACACGCCACCGCGTTGGTTGGCGATCACGAGTCGTATCATGAGCTCCTCCCCTTCGCGTTGAGCAACCTTCTTGGTAAGCGCCGTGGCTTAAGCTGATCTCAGATTTTTCGACTGCTCCTCTGCTGCATGTTGGGTCTGCTGTTCAGCAGGTACAAGATGTAGTATGCAGGTTTTCTATGACAAGTGTCAATAGTTTCTTGCGGCTGGGCGTCGTTTCACGCCTTGTTGAGGGCGGCTTCCCGTCCGGCGACGCGTCCGAAGACGATCACGCGCGGCAGGCCATGCAAGGCAAATCCTCCGGCCGATTCGCCGCAGGCGTACAGTCCCTGGATCAGTTGGCCGTGCAGATCGATCACCTGGCACTTGGTGTTGATCCTGAGACCGGCCAGGCAGTCGTGCAGAATGGGCGTGGACCAGGCCGCGTGGAACGGCGGAGTCTGAATCTTGTATTTGAGCATGGGGCGGGCGAAGTCGGCATCCTTGCCGGCCTCGACAAACGAATTATATCGGGCGACCGTTTCTTCGAGCGCGGCTGCCGGCATCTTCTGAAGCTGATATGGATTTTCGATCTGGCCGGCGAGTTCGGCGATCGTATCCGCCGAGAAGAACCACCCGCTGCGGTCGACGTTGGGCGGCTTGGGATCCCAGCCTTCGCGCTGCACGGCGTCGGAATCGAAGATGGCCCAGATGGGCCCGCCCCCATTGGTCTTCTGGCCCTTGCTCATGTTGCCATTGGTGCCCAAACAGGCGTTCAAAAATTGGTAGGAAGGATCGATCTCATTCCAGAATCTCTTGCCGATCTGGTTCACCATGATCAGATCCTGAAAGTCCTTCACAGAAAGCCCGGATGCGCCGGCGCGATCGAACATGGGGCTCTTCGGATTCCATTTCAAGTTCTGATATCCGTACTTGCATCCGATATGGATTGTTTTTGCGATCGCCAGGCCGCGCTCGTTGGCCGTATTATTGGTTGCCCACAGAGCCGCGCCCAGGCCCATCGCCAGCAGCTCGCCTTCGGCGTTCTGACGGGTCCAAGGTTCACCGGCCGTCTGGTATTCTTCGGTCAGCCGCGGGTCGAACATTCTGCGAAACTCGACGTTGGCGGTATGGCCGCCGGTGGCGATGATGACGCCGCGCCGCGCCTGAATATTCACGTCCTTCCCGTTGAAGCTGGCGGTGATGCCCTGCACTTTTCCCGAGGTTGGAGTTTCGCGGATGACGTTGGTCAGTTTGTGCTGCAGCAGGATGGTGACACCTTTTGCGCGCGCGCTGGCCTCCAGATGCCGCATGATGCCGGAGCCGGGGCTGCCGTTGATGGTCTCATTCAGATTGTCGGAAAACGGAACGGCGACAAAGAGCCGGGGAACGGTGCCGCCATTGACGAGGGTCGGCATACGGTCGTTGAAGATGACGCCGTTTTCGAGCAGGAACTCAAAAGTGGGAGCATTCTCGTCGGCCCACATGCGGATCAGCTCACGGTCGCCGTAGCGATACTCCGGGTTCTTCACATTGGTGTGGTCCATGAAGACCTGGTCGGCCGAATCGGTGACGCCGTACTTT
>Ga0182024_10014858_pt1 | contig 14997 bp, 16 predicted proteins | sample P32metaG_FD_120480 | JGI IMG/M metagenome (GOLD analysis project Ga0182024, IMG submission 120480) | Permafrost microbial communities from Stordalen Mire, Sweden - P3-2 metaG (Illumina Assembly) | ecosystem: Environmental > Terrestrial > Soil > Wetlands > Permafrost | place: Sweden: Stordalen... | reverse complement strand
TCCATCCAAGAGCCCGCGCAAATTCGGCATCGACTGCGGGAAGGGGCCTTAGATTACCCGCTCTGCGGACGTCTCTAGCTCGCCGCCCAGCGAGCCCACCGCGAGCACCCGGCGCGAGAAGGCCGCGGCCCCCGAAAACCCAACGATTTCTGACTTATAGCCACTTTACACACCGAATGTTTACAGCGATTCGGCTGCGGTCGCTGTTTGCGGCTCTGGGTCAACGCCGATTTATGGCGGGAACTGTAGGAAGGCGGACCTGGCGGGCATTGCCGCGGAGCGCCGCGCACCTTCCGAAACGATGGAGCCATTCCAAAGCCTCATCAACTTGCCCTGGCGGGCAACGGCGGCCGGCCGGGCATCCAGTCCGCGCGGGGATTTTATCCGTGATTATCCGTTTGAGATCGCGCCGGTCGCCGATAATAAACCGTTTTTCTTCTTCACTTTCAAAACGGGGAGCGCGGCACGCGGGCTATCTGGGAATTCGACAGAAGGAAGGGTCAACTGGAAAAATAATCTTGGCGTAGCGGTGTTGTGGATGATGTTGATCATTTCCATCGTGGCAGTCCTCGGCTTCCTGATTGGACCGTTGGCGCTTCACGAAGCGGCGCGTAGACCGCCGCTCACGCCTTTGCTGTATTTTGTAGCCGTTGGTCTGGGATACATCCTCGTAGATCGCACTGATCCAAGGATTCGTGCTGTTCCTTGGACATCCCACTTATGCAGTGACCGTGGTCGTGTTCCTGATGCTGCTTTCGGGTGGCGCGGGTAGCGTGGCATCGAAGAGCTGTCTCCGCATGACTTTGAGTGTGTGGGCGGTTCTGGGGCGGTCGTCGGGATCGTGACCCTTTACGTGCTTTTTCTGCACGGCCTGCTCGCGTTTCTGGTGGCGCTACCATTCGCCGCCAAGTTGATGCCGAGCGGCCCGTTCCTGGTGCCTCTGGGCCTCCTGATGGGCATGCCATTCCCGACTGGCTTGCGAGAGATTGTAACAGTCGGAAACGGATTGACGGCCGAGACGTCTGAGCAATTCTCCGCGCCGGTGGCGAGGAACAGCACCATTGAATGGGCATGTGCGCTGAATGCAGCATCGAGCTTGCTATGGTCGGTACTAGCGATCGCAGTGGCTCTCCATTTTAGGATTGATGCGAGGCTGGGATGTGCCGCGGAGGCCTATTTCACCGCTGCGGTTTTGACTCTTCGTTGTCAACGAAGAATGATGGTGGCAGGGGATCGTCAGGAAGGGATTCCTGCTGGAAAGGCCGATCCAGCGTAGATATTTAAATCCTTCATTACGCTTCTAACGCAGTTTGATTGCGCTTTCTACTTTAAAAATTAGCGAGCGCCGCGCCTCATCCTGCGCTGAGGTATGAGCCGAAAACCTGCCACATCGGCGCGATCAGAAAAGGTCGAGCCCACGTGTGTTCCAGGACGAGCAAGGCAGCATATATTACACTTCTCACCATGCAGGTGGATGCCCTTCGATGATTTTCATCTCGATTCCGCATCCGAGAGAGTTTAATGGCTGGGAGAACCAACTTGCTGCGGCTCTTCTTTTGGCGGGACCAACGCGGAAATCTCCAACTGATCGCCCACCTTTGTCCCGGTGCGATAGATCGTGTGCGGTGGCAACTCCAACACGCTGCAGGCTTTCAAGGAAACCCTGGAAATGCGAAACGGCCGCAAGTGCTCCTCGACGTGGACCACTTCCTTCTCTTTGCTGAGAAAGACCAAATCGATCGGAAATAACATCCCTATCGTGTGGACACCCCGTGAAGGGATGATCCAGAGCCCCGTGCCAACCTTGGCCCACCGTTTGGTTTTTCCGAGCAGCCCGACCAGGCGGCGGACATAACTGTCCGCCACGGTCGCTTCGGTTGCCACGAAGGCCTCACGGGTTCTATTGTAAACGTACACGGTTCGTTGCCGCTGGGTATTCACCACCAGAGATCTCCGATCCTGCCCGCCAATCGATTTTATCTTTACTCCTACTTCTACTCAGTCGCGCGATTTCGACGACGCCAGATGATCACGAACAGCACGACGACCGCCAGAACGCCACAAACAAATCGAATCATGGTATCCATTTTTGTTCTCCTATCTTTCTTTAGCTTTCTTCGTTCCTAACTCCAAGGCCCTCCGCCGCATGCGGCGGTTCATTTCAGGTTTGGCAGCAAATTGCTCATAATCGAAAGTATGGCCGGCCCCAGGATCACGACCATCAGAGCTGGAAAAATAAAGAACACCAGAACTGGGACCATCTTCACGCTGACCTTGGCGCCCGCTTCTTCCGCGCGCTGCCTTCGCTTCGTGCGCAATTCATCGGAAAAGGTATGAAGCGCGTCCACAATGCTCGTGCCAAAACGGTCCGTCTGGACCAATATTCCTACGAGCACCTTGATATCATCGAGACCCGTGCGCATAGCCAGCTCGCGTAGCGCGTCAAGTCTGGTTTTTCCAACTCGCATTTCCAGATTGACCATATGTAATTCCTGGCCCAGCTCCGGATGAGCAGACTCAACTTCGTCGGCCACTTTTAGAAGCGCCTGGTCCAGGCCGAGACCGACTTCCACGCAGATCACCAGCAGGTCCATGGCATCCGGAAGAGCCAATCGGAGGCGCTTTTGGCGGGCCTTCACTCGAGACGAAAGCCACAGGTCCGGAAGAAACCAGCCGAGGACTCCCGCAATAATTACAACAGCGGGATTCAAACTGCTCAGGCCCGTCCAAATGGAAATGACAACCAGCGCGATGGCTCCAAGCAACCTCATACCCCGGATGGCCACGACAGCACTTTGGGTGCGATATCCAGCGCGAGTTAAGAGAATCTGATCTTGCGATGCCTTTTTTCCCTTCGGCGGGGGCATCAATTGCCCGATGGACACAAAAACGTTTTGCGCCCGGAGCCGCCCCGAAGCAGCCAAATCCTCTTCGAGCGCCGAAGCGGGGGTTTTCAACACACGCGACAGCCGACGGCCAATGTCCACAACCTTCGGTCCGGACGCATAGACCAGGATCATCAGCACGACGACGGTTACAATAAATGTGACAAATGCGGCGAATATCATTTCTTTTGGTTCCTTCCTAGACCTCGATCGTCGTGATTCTCCAGAGAAGCAGGCCGCCAACTACTTGCAAGAGCGCGGCGATCCCCAGGACCATCGGACCTTTCGGGTCATGGAACAATACCGATTCATAATCCTCGTTGACGAACATCATCAAGCCCAGCATGGAGATCGGAAGCGCCATCAGAATCCCCGCGGTCAGGCGCCCCATAGCCGTCTTCGTCCGTACCTCCCGATGAATACGGAATCGTTCTCGAATGACGGTCGCCAACTGATTCAAAATTTGAGCTAGATTCCCGCCACTCTCCTTTTGAACGTTCAGCGCGGTGACAAGAAAGCGGACATCGAATAAGGGCACTCTCTCGGCCAAATGTTCGAGCACGTCTCGCAAAGGAATTCCGTAATTCTGCTCTTCAAAAGCGATGGAAAATTCTCCCGCGACCGGTTCGGGACATTCTTGAGCCACCACTTGCATGGCCGAAGGGAAGGCATTGCCGGCGCGCACAGCGCGGCTCAGCATGTCCAACGCATCAGGAAACCGCTCCTCAAACATTAGCAACCGGCTCCGGCGCTTATAAGCCACGACGCCCACAGGGATCAGACAAACGAGGACCGCCGCTGGAAATGCCACAAAGTATGGAACATAGATGCCAGCAATGACGTACGTAGCGATCGCGATGACGATGGAGATGAGAAGAATTTTGGCTGGCTTTGTTTTCATGCCAGCCTGGGACATGTACGTTTGCGCGCCCCTCACCCCCGGTATTTGTTCAAGCAAGCGATGCAACAACGGAATGGTGCTGAACATTTCATCGCGGACCAGCTTTAGATCCGTGGTGATTCCCCCCAAGCCTTCGGCCGCCCGCAAATGCTCGATTCGTCCCCGAACGATCTCCTGAGCCGATTCGCCCGTGTACAAAACCCAAATGCTAAGGACAATGACGGATGACACGATGAATGTGAGTCCTGAGATCATCCAAACCATGTCGAGCTCCTTTCCGCCGGCTCCGAAGTGAAAGGCGATCTTCCACACAATCGAGCCTGACGAATCTTTCTACTGGGGTAAGCCTTCATGGATTCCTCACCCCTTTTGAAACAAGGTTGCAGGCAAGGAAATTCCCGCAACGGCAAGCTGCTCTGCGAATTTGGGGCGCACGCCGGTCGGTGAAAACTCGCCGATAACTTCTCCCGAATCGCGGACTCCATGTTTTTTGAAAGCGAAGATTTCCTGCATGGTGATGATTTCTCCCTCCATGCCTGTAATCTCGCTCACGCTGGTCACCTTACGTGTTCCATCGCTGAGGCGGCTCACTTGAATGACAACCGAAATCGCCGAAGCGACCTGACGGCGAACGGCAATGGCGGGCATATTCAAATTGGTCATCGCCACCATGGTGTCCAAGCGGGCCAGAGCGTCTCTGGGAGAGTTGGCGTGAACGGTCGTGAGAGAACCGTCATGGCCCGTATTCATGGCTTGCAACATATCGAGTGCTTCCTCTCCGCGCACCTCACCAATGATGATTCGGTCGGGGCGCATACGCAAAGAGTTCACGACAAGGTGGCGCTGGTGAATCGCGCCCTTGCCTTCAATGTTGGGGCGCCGCGTTTCCAATCGGACAACGTGCTCCTGATGAAGCTGCAACTCAGCGGCGTCCTCAATCGTCACGATCCGTTCTCGATTGGAAATGTAGGACGAGAGCACGTTCAGCAGAGTCGTCTTGCCGGCCCCGGTGCCGCCGGAGATCAGAATATTCAACCTCGCCTTGACGCAGCCCGTCAACAATTCCAACATCGGTTGGGTCAGCGTATTATTGATGACCAGATCCTCCGCCCCCAGCCGTTCGTGGGCAAAACGGCGGATCGAAAGACAAGGGCCGTCCAGAGCCAGGGGCGGAATAATGGCATTCACACGGGATCCGTCCGCAAGACGCGCATCGACCATCGGCGAAGATTCGTCGATGCGGCGGCCAATGGCGGTAACGATGCGGTCGATGATGTTCATCAGGTGCGCATCATCCCGGAACTCAATGCCGGTAAACTCCAGCATTCCTCTGCGCTCGACGTACACGCTCTTGTAATTATTCACCAGGATATCGGAAATCGTTGGATCCCCCAGGAGCCTCTCCAGAGGGCCCAGCCCGAACACCTCGTCCAGAACCTCCAGGGACAATCGCTCGCGTTCCTGAAGATTCATGGGCGTGGACTCGCCCGCGACAAGGCTCTCCAGAATCTGAGTCACCTCGCGCCGGACGTCTTCCCGCTTGAGCTGATTCAGCCGGTCCAGATCCAATTTCTGGATGAGCCGGCGGTGAATCGCCGCTTTCAGCGCGCTATAATCCGTTCGTCCGGTTTGAATCGGAATCGGTGTCGGTGGCATCCTCAATTACCTCTTGTTTGAAAAAAAAGTGCTCAACCCGCCCCGCTTGTACTCGGATTGCATCTTGATCCCGGTCAGCTGCGAGGCCAGTTGGCGGTAGCGATTCGTCAACATGTTGTCGTGATTTTCCATCAGCGGCACCCCGAGATTGAAGGATGCGCTTGCCTTCCGATAATCGTTCGGCAAGTGCGTCATGACTGAATATTTGTTGTCATTCTCAATCTTCTTCAGAGTCTCCTCGTCTCCCTTGTGCCAGCGGTTGACGATGACTCGCATTCGCTCCGGATTCACGCCGATTCCCGCCAGCGCCTGCATGCGCCGGTCCAGGTTCCACAACGCCGGCACGTTGGTCTCAGTGACCAGCAGAATCATGCGCGCCGATTGCAGAATGGAAGCCCAATCGGAGGAGAATTGGGTGCCCAAGTCCATCAGGACCGTATCGAATTCTGCTTGGGCGACGTTGACGACCCGTTCCAGTGGCGCCACGGGGATATTCTGCCATTCCTCTGGGTGCAGCGAACCCCCCAGTAGTTCCAGATTCGATTTGTGATGCGTGAGAAGACCCGCGAAGAAATGGCTATCGAGGCGTTCCAGGTTATCCAGGGCGTCTCGAACCCCGAAATGCGGGTGCAAGTCAAGAAGAAGGTGCGCGTTCCCGAGTGGGCGCGCGAAATCGAGCAGCACTGTGCGCTTTTTGGCAAACGTTGAGAGCTGGGCGCCCAGGTTTACCGTGACCGTCGTTGTTCCGACGCCTCCCTTGCTCCCCATCAGAACGATCAATTTTTCCGACGCACGTTTTTGTGGATGGATCTCCTGGATGCGTTTCAGAATTTCAAGCAAGGCGTCCGGCATAACGGGCTTGGCGATGAACTCCTGCACGCCGGAGCGCATGGCATCCATCAGAAGGTATTGGTTGGGCGGAAAAACCGTCGAGCACGCGATGATGTGAACGGTGGGCTGCACCTTACGGAGATGCGCAGCAAGGGCAAAGTAGGGGGCCGGGTCACGCCCCAAGTCCAGAAAAACGACATCGGGAATGATGCCGCTAAGTTCTGGTGGTTTGTCCGGTTGCACAGTCCAGTTTTGAATGTGGGACATCAGTCCCACTTGCTGCAAGGCCGCCAACAACTGGGCGGAGCTTGAAGCATCACCACTCGCGATCGCTGCAGTTAGCATAGGCCGAATATCTCCATAAGTCGTTGTGTCCCTTATTTCGAGCTTGGGACTGCGGGCTCGGTGGCCGGCTTTGCAGGCCCCAGGAAAGTTCTCGGAAACACTGGCCCTGCGGGCAGATTGCCCGGATCCAGAGCTTGCACGATCCGGGGCGTAACGACGATCAGCAATTCGTCTTTCGACTTGGAGAGCGAACGGCTTTGGAAGAGTTTTCCCAAAACTGGTATCGCGCTGATACCGGGAATCTTGTTCATTTGCTCGGTTACTTGATTATCGATTAGCCCGGCGATGGCAAAACTCTGTCCATCTCTCAGTTCCATATCCGATTCTGCCCGCCGCGTGGAAAGCGCTGGAACCGTGGTTCCCGAGATCGTAATCGCATTGGTATAATCCAGCGAACTGACTTCCGGTTTCACGTTGAGGTGGATCAACCCATCCGGCATCAGCGTCGGAATAAAGTTCAACCGGACGCCGAATTCCTTAAACTGAATGGTGATTGGGGCGACCCCGCCTGCGACCGATCCCTGTACGACAGGAACCGGAAATTCACCGCCCGCCAGAAAGCTTGCCTGTTTCCCCGATTCGGTGAGGAGATTGGGCTCGGCCAGAATTTGAAGCACGTTGTTCGCTTGCAGGGCCTCGATCATCATGCCCATATTAATATCGGGTCGGAAGATTGCAATATTCATTAAATTACTGATCGTGAATTGCGGCAGAGTCGCGCCCGAAGTCGTCCCGTTGGACGACGTTTGCGCCGGGCTGGCATTTTGATAGCCTGGCGGAGAAAACTGCTGCGTGGTAGTGGAAAAGGGCATGTTGCTGCCGAAATTCCTCAGGATGTTCACTCCGAGCTGGCTCACGGCTGTCCGGTCGACCTCCGCGAATTTGACCTCGAGGAGAATCTCTTTCACCGTCAACGGAGGAAACTGCATCAGACTGGTCACCTTCGGGGTGGAGGCCTTGACGATCTCAAGAATTTTTTCCGCCACCGCCGCCGAGGAGATTCTTCCTGAAAGCATCACAACGTCCTTGGATGTTTCCAGCTGAATCCCTTCCGTGGGGAACACTTCGTGGATTTTCTCGCTCAAACTGAGAATATCGATGTCCACGGAAACTTCAAAGGTTTGGCTTTGATCGCTTTCATCCCAGACTAGAAGGGATACTCCCCCGGGGACTTTTCCATTCAAAAGCAGTTGAAATGGGCTCACCACAACGGCTTCGACAATGTTCGGATCGGCGACCGAAACACGCTTGATCGGTGTGGGAGAAGTGATCACCAGGGAACGCCCGACGAGCAAGTGCAATGTGTGCGTCCCGGTTGTTTCCGGGCTCGCGGTCACAGGCGCGCCCCCCTGCGCGACCTGTGTGCCCTGGTTGACCACTTCGAGCGATGCGGCCTTGGTCTGTTGCGCCCGAGCGCCGGCTGCCAGCAGAAGCATGAACGCAGCCAGTGAAACGAGCTGACAGCCAAGAATCAGGCGTGCTGTTGAATTAGTGACTCTGGGGTGGTTGGCCATTGGACTCTCCATTGGATTGATCCGTCGTCGGAAAATTCTTGGTTTCACGCTTGCCGCCGGCGATGATCTCGACCGCGTAGGAAGATGCCACGGGAGCAGGCGGTTTGGGTGCTGCGCTGACGTGCCTCTCCGGACCCGGAGGGGCTGAATCCAGCCCGAATATCGAGGCTTGGAGCACCGGAGGGGGCTCGACGGTTTGCGTGTCTATGGTGTTTCGGAGGGCCAGTTGAATTTTCCCTGAGTTGGAGGCCATCGCGAGCTTTGCCGCATCCTGTGGCGTAACGAGCAAGGTTGTAACAGTGACCCCTATCGGCTTCCCATTCGAATTCTCGATCTTCTGGTTGGAGGCCAGAACTCGCACGTTTTCCAGAACGGTTCGGGTAATGTTCCCGTTGTCCTTGGTTGTTCCCGTCGTGAGCACATCTACCATCGACCCGGGCGTGACAAATCCCGCGACGGCGATTACCTCATTGACGGATACCGAGAACGCGCGCATCCCTTCCGGGATCGTGGCCGCCAAACCCCCGCCCGCTGCCACAGGGGCCAATTTGCTCTCCAGGATTGGTTCATTTTCCGCGACCGAAGTGATCAGCGCCCGGTTCACGCAGTCTTCCGGACGCGAAAACATGTTCGCCACCGGCGCGCTCGAAGGCCACGGAATGATTCGCAGATCCTTGGCAGTGAGGCGAGTTCCGAGCGGCAGCGGCCCGGATGCGACGACCATCTGTTTCATTACGATCACCGGGGCGGGAGCCGACGCCAGCTTGAACTCATGGTACACAAAAATGGCAAATAAGAGCCCCACGACTACAGCGATGCCCAAACCAATCGTCATTCGATTGCGATCCATAATTTCAGATCTCCTTTTCAGTCCTTATCACCATTTCCATCGGGTCGCCAGGAAGCACAGAACCGTGGCTAGCCCTGCTGCAACTCCGAAGGGGAGTTTCAGTAAATCCGGATTGTCCAGTGAAATCACCGGATGAGCACGCAAGCCGAAGGAAAGAAAACCCTGGACCAGTACGAACACATTCATGAATGTTTCTTTTACCCGCCCGGCGCGGACGATCATCACCATGCCCATCAGCCCCGACAGGAAGATGGCGCCCATTAGAACGACCAACATCGCGGAGGGCCCCAGGATCGCTCCCAGGGAACCCATCAATTTCCAGTCACCCGCTCCCATGGCGCGCAACAGGACCAACGGAAGCAGACCGATCAAAGCTAAAATCATCCCTGCGAGAGCCGTCATCACACCGAACGGTCCAGACAGGAAAGCGTGCAAGACAATGCCAATCAGCGCCCCGCTCACGGTGACCCAATTGGGGATTCGCCGAGAGCGGTAGTCGATCCAACCTGACGTAAGGCCGACCACCATCGCCAGTGCCCAGATTTTTGTCGTCGCGTCCATTGAACCTTTCACTTTCAGGCCACTCTCAGGGTAGGGATATCCCCTACGATGAAGTACCTGGCTCCTCAGCACCGATCCACCAGACCCACTGGACCGAACTGAAACCGCAGATATCACCAAGTTCCGTGAATCATCCAGGCCCGATCAGAAGGGCGAGGAATTACGGTTTTGTTCCCGCAGCCGCAAACGCAGCCGCTTGCTGAGTTGCGAGACTAGCTGCGCCATCAGCTAAACCCGCAGCAAAGTCATCAAGTGCCGTGGTGAAGCGCACGGTGGTGGCTGCCTGGTCAGCAAGAGCTGCAACTTGGTCAAGACCGGCAGCAATAGCATCAAGGTTCGCAGCAGCTTGAAAATCTGCAGCAGCGGCATTATTGCCGCTGGCGGCGGCTGCTTGCTGTGCAACAGCATCCGCAGCAGCTGCGCTGTTATTGACGGCTTCCGCCGCCAGGTTCGCAGCCGTAGTCAGGTCTGCTGCGCCAGCAACCGTAGCGCCGCTGGTACCAGCCCCGGCGGCCGTGCCCATCGCTAAGACTACTTTTTCGTAGTCAACGGGCAGGGTCTGCCCCACCTTTTTCACGCTGGCACGCACGGCCAGGCCGACCAGCACCAGAAGCAACGCGTACTCCACGATGTCCGCCCCGTCCACGTCCTTCCAGTATTTCTTCACTGTTTTCAGAAAGCCTCTGATTTTGTTTTTCATAAATTCGCTCCTCCGTCTCCCTCCGATTGATTCACTCGACCTTTCCTAAACGGAAAATACCCCCAAGGGAACCGAGCCTGACCTCGGCTGACCAGGCCGCTGGAATTAAGAGACTCCCCCCAGCGGCCCTTCAGCAAAGGTATTGTCACGAGTGCAACCGATTACATCGATTACGTGTTCAACAGGGCTGTGTTCGCGTTCGTAAACACCTGCGAGATTGTCTTGCCGAGAGTCTGCAAGGTGCTGACTGCGACAAGAGCGATCAGAACGAGGAGCAACGCGTATTCCACGAGGTCCTGGCCCTGTTCGTCGTGCCAAAGGCGCTTTAAAAGAGTTTGCATTTTGCTTTTCCTCCGGATTTTGAATTCAGCGGCAACTTCATAGAACCACCGCCCGCATGGACTAAAGCAGATCATGCGCCACTCTCTTCACCCATCCGTCATTAAAGAAAGTATCTTATTTTGTTAGAGATCCGGACAGCTGGCTCTTCCTCCACGGTCAGCACGTCCCAGGAACGACTTAAGGCGTTACGAATAGATGACGCCTGCCGACCCCATTCATTGTGATTTGGTGACGCTTGACCCGCCCATGGGTGACGCCAGTCACTTTTTTTCGATTCTAGCCACTTGGAAAGGCAGCTCCCGCGAGCTCACGGAGTTCATTCGGCGATCCTGCGGGGATCTGGGAGCCTAGGCCGGGTTCCCCATATCCAAAGTGGCGCAGCGCTTCTTGAGGCTGCCATTTAGGCCTGGAATGGCCCTAGCGCGTAGTTTGGCAGGGGTTTTAGGCGTCGGATCTTCGTCTCGGCGGGCACTAAACGCTACAGGCCTGCTCTACAAGCCCACCTGCTTTGCCAGATTTTATCGATTTCTAGTAACATGCAGAAAGTAAAGTAGTTACCGACTTGCAGGGCGCAAGGGCATGACGAACGATATTCGCATGGGTTCCGCCGGCGGAATTAACGGCAGGATTCTGCTACCCCTCATTCGTTGAAAGATCTGAAGGCGCAATTGTGACGAACCCAAACGCATGGATCCGACGGTGAATTCCTAATTTCCAGCAGGCGCGGGAGTGCCCGACCGTACGAAAATCGCGCTGAGATCGTCCGCGTATGTTTGCTTCCAATCCGGTGAAGCGGCCAGGAGTGTCGCGAATGCGCTCTTGCGCTTAATCAGGCAGGATTGGATATCGTACTTGCCCAGCAGAGGAAGTGCGTCCCGGTCCAGATTCACGATGCGCACGTAGTCCTGAAAAACTCCGCTGTATTCATACATGTCCGCGCGACCGTCAATGAACACTTTTTGCTGCCCTCCGAGTTGCCAGATCAGGTATCCACCAAAAAAGTATTCGTTAAACATCCTTGCCGGCTGAGGGTGCTGCCGCAGATATTGGATTGCGGCAACAGGGTAATCCTCCGCGACCAGGTTATCCAGGGCGGGTTTTCCAGGGACCATTAAGAAAATTGAAAACGCCAGCAATGCAATGATCGCCAGATTCATGGCGTACATGTCTTTATCTGGATCGTATGATGGCATCCACCTGGCGAGGAAGCTTGCGACGATCGGAACGAGGATCATCACCAGGACCAGCAGGAACCGTATATGGATGCAGGCTGCGTAGACCGCGAACAAAAGCATGCCCATTTCATGCAGTTTGTATTTTCTGGGGAAGAAAATGTGGGCCAGAAAAATCACCAGCAACAAAGTCAAAACATATTTCCCAAGTCCGACGTCGAAAGAAAGCGGTTGCCACTCCTGAATATTCGCGATATTGAATGGCTGGGTAGTAGCCATCAGCACGGGATAAGCGGCGAGTTCGGTTCCATACGGCGTAATAAGAATCGCCAGGCAACACAGAAGGAAAGTGAACAGCAACTGTACACGTTGCCGTCTGGTCCATGGCTCCGCGGATAAACCACCCAACTGAAAATTTACCAGGCCACCTGCAAAGTAAACACCAATGGCCGCCAAGCCAAACACGAAGGTACCGTGCGTGTTCACCCAAACCAGAAACAGGGGAGGGAGAACCCATAGTGCCCTGGAATGCCCTTGCCGGAATTTCTCCAGGCAAATCAAGGTCACGAGCAGAAAAATATAACCGAAGAGCTGGGGGCGCAGCGTAAAAATAACGCTTGCTAGGGGCAGGAGAAGTCCGGTTGCCACGCAGGAGGCTTTCCAATTGCCGCACCGAACATAAGCATAGTAATACAGCAGCATTGTTGCGATGGCGGCCAGGCAGATCTGCAGGCCCGCGAGCCCCAGAAGGCCACCCAAGCGGGCAGCCAAAGCCATGGCGATTTCCCCGAGCCATTCGTAGGCGATCCAATGTACGCCTGAAGCCGTGAAAGAGTACGGATCCGATGTGGGCCACCTGTGTGTGTCCAAAATGCGTTGGCCGACGGCAATATGCCACCAGGTGTCCGGGTCAGGCGTGCGCAGGCGTATCCCAACAACCGAAACACCACCAAGGAGAATTCCCATCAAAGCCGGGAAGGATGCCGCCTTGCGGGCAGTCCGCCAGATCGTTGACCCATTGCCATTGGAAGGCGCCATAGGCAGGTTCGCGGCGTCCGTCCCAGCTTGAACGGGCGGAGGTAACGCCAGTCCTCCGGGGGCAGCTCGCATGGCTGAATCTGAGTCACTCATTTTTGGCTCCGGAATATTGCGTTCGCACCAGGGGCGTCGAATCTTCTGATCTGTTGAGGAGACACGTGTCACTAATTCATGACACCGAGCGTCTCCACTGCCCTCTATTCCACTGATTGGAAGCAGTTTTGATACCACTTACTTTTTTGGACGGGATGGAAGGACGGCACCAATTGAGGAAAAGTCGCCCTCATTCCATGGACCTTGCGTGCTTGAAAGCATCCAGGACCTGGAACGGATTGCGCGTGCTGGGACCGCTTTTGCCTCTTTGTTGAATCTTCTCCGACGGGATATGCCCGAGGAGCGTCGCCGCGCGGGCAATGTAGTCTATTTTCTCCGGCAGCAGGCCCATGACCCGGGCGCAAGTCGCATCCACTGCCACAGGGTCGTCGCCTAGTACTAGAACGCCACATAGCTTCGCAAGACCTTGAATCGGTCCGTTTCCTTCCATTCCGACGATGCCGTCCACAATCGCAAAATCGGGCCGCACGCAGGCATTGATATCCAGGATTGAGCGGTCAATTCCCGCCCAGTGTAACGCATTCTTGGGCCAGCCGTAACAGCTTCCCGGTACCACTCCAAACATATTCTTAAGGGATAGTGTGACGCCAGCCCAATGGTGGGTCTTCATCTTCGGCATAGACACGAGAAAGTCGATCCCCAGAAGGGTCTTGGACAAATAGAGTTCCTTCAAACGCGACGCACGCGTTCGGAGGCTCACGCGCTCGACATCATCGACATTTAAATCGACGAAAATTTTCGATAAGGGGCCCACGTACTCCCGCAAGGAGACGGATTCGATCACCGCCTGCGTGTCCCGATCCATTGCCGGTCCTTCTCCGATGAGAACGATGGAAGCTCCCAAGCGCAAGAAGGTTTCCCGCGCGGCGCGGATAACCGCAGGGTGCGTGTTCGTCATACCCTTGGGGTCCAGGCCGACGAAGTTGGGCTTCAACAAAACTGTTTTCCCACGCACGGGCAAATCGAACTCGCGCATCGTTTCATAAAGAACTTCAGCGAGATCGGACTGGTAGCTGAGAGAACTCCGAATCGCAACACGCGACTGGGGCCTTGAAAACGAAGGAATCAGTAAGGGAGCGGGGCGTGGCATTAATTATCTGTTCCCGTTGGATTTCTGCTGCAACCAGTTCTGTGTGCCGCTGAGCGCCAGACCAGCCCAGGCGACTTCAGGCACATTCCATAGAATCTCTTTCTCTTCATACATCGTTCGTAACGAATCGGCCAGCGCCGGGTCGGGCCGTCCGTATGCATTCATGGCAATAAGCGCGAGCGCCAGGGATCCCGGGCTTTGGATGGATTTCAAATTTTCTTCCAGCCACTGAACACTTTTCTGAACTTCTGGCCGTTCGGGATGGTCCCTCAGAGCGAGCAGCGCCCAGACCGTTGAACTGACTTGCGGTTCACCCGGGACGCCGTAAACCATGGGGTTCCCGCAGTTCCAGCCGCCTCCCGGACACATGCGGTCGTACAGCATGGCCTCCCCCAAGCGAAGCCGGCGCATTGCGGCAACAGGCAACAACTCCGAGGGATTCCCGCGCAGAGAAAGGATCGCATAAGAAGTAGGCTCAACCCAACTTGCTGTTCCTATTGTCCAACACCAGCCAAAGTAAGATAGATTCTGAACTGCGACGCTCTTTCTGACAGCAAGGAGCCGCACGAGCCGGTGAAAAAGTCCGGCCTCGCCCGGCAGTTCCTTTGACAGCCAGTCCAGCCCGCGCTTTACGCTCCCGGATGATTCGCTGCGACCGAGCAAGGCCAAACAGACCAGCGAAGTAACCCACGAGCCTTCCCGCCATTCAGGGGAACTAGGCCAGGAACCATCCGGCAACTGAGCGGCGCCAAGGAAGCGAATTCCTCGAGAGGCTGCTTCTTCGTGAGACGGATTGAAAGCACATTCGAGGAGAGCGATCACCGCCCAAGCCGTGGGTTCCGCGCGGCTGATGGATCCCGCATGAAAACCCCAACCGCCATCTTCGTTTTGCGCGTCCAGCAAAACTGGCAGACAAGTGTTTTCCACAAATGCGGAACGCATGTCGTCTTGAAGGTCTCCAGATGACTATCGGCTCAGCAGAGAGTTCCTATTCCTGC
>Ga0182024_10014857_pt1 | contig 14997 bp, 16 predicted proteins | sample P32metaG_FD_120480 | JGI IMG/M metagenome (GOLD analysis project Ga0182024, IMG submission 120480) | Permafrost microbial communities from Stordalen Mire, Sweden - P3-2 metaG (Illumina Assembly) | ecosystem: Environmental > Terrestrial > Soil > Wetlands > Permafrost | place: Sweden: Stordalen... | reverse complement strand
GTCTGCGTCTGCACGTTAAAATCGAATTCATCGTAGCTGGAGTAGGGGAAGGCCTTGCGCACGTCATAGGCAACGCCGCTGCCGCGCAGCATGGGGCCCGAACAGCCCATGGCAATGGCATCGGCGGCGCTGATAATCCCCACACCTTGCGTGCGACCCAGCCAAATTTTATTTTTGGTGAGCAAGTCTTCGTATTCGTCAATGTGGCCGGGCAGGGAATCCACGACGCGCTGGACTTTATCGAGCCAGCCAGGGGGCGGTTCAAGAGCGAGGCCGCCGACGCGGAAATAACTGGTCATCATGCGCTGGCCGGAGAGATATTCGAAAATTTTCAGAATTTCCTCGCGCTCGCGGAAACTATAGAGGAAGACGGTCATCGCACCCAGGTCAATGGCGTGCGTGCCTACCCAGACCAGGTGCGAAGCGCAACGCGTTAGTTCGGTGAGCAGCACGCGAATGTACTGCGCGCGCTTGGGGACTTCCAGGCCGAGGATTTTTTCCACAGCGAGGCAGTAGCCCAAGTTGTTCGAGAGCGGCGCGAGATAGTCGATCCGATCGGTAAGGGTGATGCATTGCGAATACGTCTTCGCTTCGCAGGATTTTTCGATGCCAGTGTGCAAGTATCCAATGATTGGCTCGGCTTTCACGACCATTTCGCCATTGAGCTCGAGGATCACGCGGAGCACTCCGTGCGTGGAAGGGTGCTGCGGCCCCATATTCAGGACCATCGTTTCAGCAGCGCCGATAGCAGTTTCGATCGTGGTGCTCATCGGTAGCCCTCGGTAGGATAATCCTTGCGCAGCGGGTGACCTTCCCAATCGTCCGGCATCAAGATGCGCCGCAGATCCGGGTGGCCGTCGAAGCGAATGCCGAAGAGATCGTAATTTTCGCGTTCGTGCCAGTTGGCGGTGGGCCACACCCCGGTGACGGAATGGACCAACGGATCGCTGCCGGTCAGTTTCACTTTCAGGCGCAGCCGCTCGCGGCGATCGAGCGAAACCAGGTGGTAATTCACTTCAAAGCGCGGCTCCATGGGGAAGCGGTCCACCGGCGTGATGTCTGAAAGAAACGAAAAGCGCAGGGAAGGCTCGGTGGCAAGAAACTCGGCGACGCGCAGGAGATGTTCGCGCGGCACCACGACGGTGAGTTCGCCCCGAAATTCCAGAACTTCGGCGACCGCTGCGGCGTTCCACTCCCTGAGTTTATGGACTACCGGATATTTGTCGATGTCCTGTGATTCCACTATGAATTCGGTTCCCGAGGGCGGCAGGTTAATGAGTCCAGTCGAGCGCGCCCTTCTTCCAGAGGAATATGTAACCAGCCAGCAGAATTATAATGTAAAGCAGCATCTCTACAAAGCCGAAGACCTTCAAATCTCCGTAAATCAGCGCCCAGGGGTAAAGAAAAATTGCTTCGATGTCGAACAAGATGAAGAGCAGGCCGACCATGTAAAATTGCACGGAAATAGGTTGGCGCGCGTCGCCTGTGGGCCGCATGCCGCATTCATAGGGCTGATCTTTCTCGCGCGAGCGCTTGTGTTTTCCAATGATGGCGGACGCCAGTACCAGCCCTCCGGCCAGCCCGCAGGAGAGTATAAACATCAGCAACAGTGGGCCATAGTAGTCGAGGTAGTTGCTGTTCATTTTCGTGGCGCTGTTATAATAACGACCCGAGAGCAGCCGGTCAAATGAACTCTGTATTACTTCGAATTTCTTTTTGTTCCGTTTAGGTGCATAGGGAGCGCGGGGAATCAAGCGCGATGAGCTCTGGCTTCAATACAGACGTCAAAGTGGGAGAGCACGTCTTCCACGTGCAGACTGAAGATCGCGGGCCGAATCATCCTGTTATTGATACCGTTGTATATCAGCAGGGACGAATTCTGCACCGGCGCGCGTCGAACTACGAACAGGGCCCGGACGAGGTGCCTTTTAGCGCGGAAGAACTGCGGAGGCGCGTGGAGGAGCAGCATCGCGCGGTGATTGAAGCGATTCGCTCGGGAGCTTTGGATGCGGAGATTGCTTCGGCGGAACCGGCGACGCAGGCGACCCAAGCTAGCGGCATTCAGGTGCAACTGCTAAATCCCGGGTCGTGGTTATCGGCGGGGAAAGTCTCTCTGGAGCTGGAAGTTTCGCGCAAGGCAGATCGTCAGCCGCAGGCAGGTGCCGCGGTGAAGGCCGTGATCGAAGGCGCGCTTGCGGACGGCACGCATGCGGGCACGAGCGACGACCAAGGTCGCGTGCATATTCATTTTCCGTTGCCGCCGCTGGGGAAAGGCGACCTGGCGCTGGTGATTCAGGCGCAGGCCGATGCTGCGAAGGATGAGATTCGCTTCGCGATGAGAACGCGCGCGAAAAATCCCACAGCCGGCGCGGCGCAATGACGGTGACGATCAATGGCGAGCGCCGCGAGGTGCCGAACGGAATCGCGGTCACAGCGCTGCTGGAACATTTGGGAATGCCGCGCGAGCGCGTGGCGATTGAGCGCAATCTGAAGATTTTGCCGCGGCCCGATTGGAACCAGACGCAGGTGCAACCGAACGACAGCTATGAGATTGTGCAATTTGTCGGCGGAGGCTAGAGGTGTTCGCTCGCTGGAGCCTAGGCAGGGCCCTTGACCGGGGGACTCGCCGCCACGATTTTTCTGGCTGGATCGTTGTCGCAATAGACGCGCCATTCGGCCACGCGTCCATCCTTCACCACTGCTTTCCACGCTGTTGGAATTTCCCAGAAATTCTCTCTTGCTAGCTTGCCGTTCACTGCGAAGGTGCCGCGCGCTCTTCCGAACATGGCGACGAAGTCGCCGCGATTGAATTCGTCCGTGACTTCGATGGCGTAATCCGGGAACATGCCGAAATACAACTTCCAGCCTTGACGCATTTGTTCGGCGCCGCGGAATGAATTCTCCAGAGCGTCCACGAAGAGGTGGTCGGGCGTCATCAGCGCCGCCAGGCCGTCTACATTGTGCGCGTTGATCTCGGCGACGAAGGCCATGGCTACATCTGCTGGGGTTCCTTGATTCATCGGTTTGCGCCCTCCGTACTGGAAAGTGCCGCGGGCGCAAGGATATTCAATGTGTGGGATGAAACGCCAGTGATTTGCCAATTCTCACCGCGAGTCTAGGCGTTTACGGCTTCCGCGAGTTTCTCGAGGCATCCGGTCCAGCCGCGCTGGTAATCGCCGCGTTCTTTCGCGGGCGTCGCGCCGAGATCGTGAGACAGGACAACTTCCGTAGAGTCTCCGCGAGCCAGCAATTCCACGGTGACGATGGTTTGCTCGGGATGGTGCATCACTTTGTGGCCGGCTTCGTCGGTGTGCTCGAGGTTCCAAGTGAAGACAATTTTTTCCGGCCGCTTAATTTCAACGTAGGTGGAACGGTGGAGGTAGATGTGTCCGTCGGGCGTGCGTATGTCCAGCGCGAAGCCTCCGCCGACGCGGAAATCGAACTGCAGATATTTGATCACGTGGGTGGCGGCATCACGGCACATCCAGCGATCCATTTGTTCCTGGCGCGCGAAGGCTTCGAAGACTCTTTCGCGCGGTGCGGCGATCGTGCGGCGCACTTCGACCTTGCCCGTGGAACCTGGAGTTGTTGATGTCATATCGATTCCTCCTTAAAGCCGGCGACGATGTCGCTTCGCCGCTTGCTTGCCGTGCTTGCAGCGGACTTCTTCCTTTGCGGAATCCTCCAAGTAGCGCGCCAGGGAATCGAGCTGGGCTTCCCAGAACTGGCGGTAGTGCTCGATCCACGCCGCTGCGTGCTTCATTGGTTCGGCGCGCAGGCGGCAGCGATGCACTCTGCCGTCCTTCTGGCGCGAGACCAGCCCAGCGTGTCCCAACACGCGCAAGTGTTTCGATACCGCGGGGAGTGACATCTTGTAAGGCGCGGCGAGATCGCTGACCGAAGTTTCGCCTTGCTGTGCGAGGCGGGCGAGAATTCCGCGGCGAGTCGCATCCGAGAGGGCGGCAAAGGTGGAATCGAGCGCGGCGCCTAAATAGTTAACCATGTGGTTTAGTATTGGCGCGGCTGCGAATCTTGTCAAGGAAAGGTTTGCGGGGAGAGGGAAGCTTCTGCCGGAATTACAAACCTGCGAGGAGATGACCGAGTTTGTCTTTTTTGGTGCGCAGGTAAGCAGCCGAATGTTTACTGGTGCGCGGCCGGCACGGAACGCGCTCGACGACGCGAATGCCAGCGCTTTCAAGCTGCCTGACTTTGTCTGGGTTATTGGAGAGCAGACGCACGTCGCGAATGCCTAGGGCCTTCAGAGCTTCGGCGGCAAATTCGTAGTCGCGTGCGTCGTCGGCAAATCCGAGCTGGCGATTCGCTTCGACTGTGTCCAGCCCGGCGTCCTGCAACTCGTAAGCTCTCAATTTATTGATCAGGCCGATGCCGCGGCCTTCCTGTGGCAAGTAGAGAAGCACGCCGGTCGGTTCCTTGGCGATCTTGCGCAGGGAAAATTCCAGTTGCGCGCGGCAATCGCAGCGCTCGGAGGTGAAGACGTCGCCGGTGAGGCATTGCGAGTGCACACGCACCAGCGGCGCCTTGCGAGATTTCGCGGAGGCGCGCGTCGGGCTGTTCGATGTGCCGTTGGCGGAGCCCCGCACTGTGCCGTGCTGGATCGCGACGGCTTCTTCTCCGGGCTTGCGTCCTTCGATACCGAAAATTCGGAAGGAGCCGAAGCCGGTGGGCAATTGCGCAGTAGCGACGACGCGCGCTTTGCGGGACTTCGCGGATTGTTTTTTGCGCTGCATGGGAAAGTTCGATTATAGCAGGGTTCGCAGAATCGGCTTGAGCGCGCGAAGTCGCCGGAGCGCACACCGACTCGCGCTGGGATGCCGCAGAATTCTATGGGCTGGCTTACAAAAAACAGCGGCTAGCGGTGAGTGGTTCGTGGCTGGAACGAAGCGTTGAAGGCGAACGCACGGGCGGCACGGCGCGACGGTGCTGAGCGCTCGCGTCCCTTTACATCGCTGGCTGCTTTGGCTAACTTAGTCGGTGCGCTGCGCAGGCAGCGCTCCGCGAGCAAAATGAATACATTTTTTGGCGCACAAGAGTTGATATTCGCGCTGGTGCTGAAAGTCGGCTTCGCGGCATCGCTCGCGGCGCTGCTAGTGCGTTTTCGTTCGTTCCGCAACCTGCTTTTCACCGAAATTCGCGATTCCGATCAGAAAGTGATGCTGCTGTTGTTCCTCACGCCGCCGCTGGCTATCGGCGTGTTTCTACGGTTGCTCGGCGGCTACCGATTTTTTGATTTGACGCTGGAAGGCTCGTTCCTGATGGGGCTGATCGGCGGACGGATCGTAGGGCTGCTGGGCGGATCGCTGATCAGCCTGCCGGCATTTGGCAGTCACGAATGGCTCTCCTGTCCGCTCGCGGCGCTGATAGGGTTGATTGCGGGGATGGTGCGCGAGTCCATGCCGGAGAAAGAGGACGTCTGGCATTTTGGGCCGTTTCTTTTTTTAAGCGTACCGGAGTGGATCTGGAGATTGATTCGCTACGGCAAGGGAAACTGGGCGATGCTGCCGTTGTTTACTTGCGTCGCGGTAACGGTGGGGGAGATCGAACTCGGGAATCTCGGCGAAGTGCCGGAGAAATGGTTCTTTTTTTATCGTCCCAGCAATTGGGGCTACTCGCTGCTGGTAGTGATGTCCTCGATGATGTGCGTGGCGATGGCCATCAAGATCTGGAACAACACGCGCATCGAAATGAACCTGGAGCAGAATCAGCAGCTGCTGTTGAAAGCGCGCATGGACGCGCTGACCAGCCAGATCAATCCGCATTTTTTGTTTAACACGTTGAACACCGTGTCTTCGTTGATTCGTTTTGATCCGGACATGGCGCGCGGCGTGGTGCTGAAGCTTTCCAACATTTTGCGGCGGCTGCTGCGCAAACACGAGACGTTTGTGCCGCTGCGCGAAGAACTGGAATTCATCGACGATTATCTGGATATCGAAGTGATTCGATTCGGGCGCGACAAGCTGCAGATCTTCAAGGAAATTGAGGAGGAAACTCTGGAGACTTTCGTGCCCAGCATGCTACTGCAGCCCATGGTGGAGAATTCGATCAAGCACGGGCTGGCTCCGCGCCTGGAAGGCGGGCAGATTCACTTGCGCACGCGCCAATCCAACGGTCGCCTGCTGATCGAGATCGAGGACAACGGGATGGGAATTTCGCCGGAACGATTGGCCGCGGTGTATGGCGGGGGAATCGGCATCAGCAACGTACACGAGCGCCTGCGTCTTCTTTATGGCGATCAATTCAAGATGGACATCCGCAGCCAGGAAGGGCAAGGGACGCAGATTCAGATTGAGATTCCAGAGCTGGCCACAGCGGAGCCTTTCGCCGGGTTGTAACCGCTTCATTCGTGCCGCAATGCCTGTATTGGATCTACTTTCGTGGCGCGTTGGGCGGGAATGAAGCTGGCGCACAGCGCGACGAAAGCGAGCAGCGCCGAGACGGTAACAAACGTCAGTGCGTCCGTCGGCCGCACGCCGAACAAAAGGCTAGCCATCAGGCGCGTCAAGGTAAATGCGCCGAGCACTCCTGCTGCAATTCCGAACAACGTCAGAAACGCTCCTTGTTTCATCACCAGCCCCAGCACATCTTTCTGTTGCGCGCCGAGAGCCATTCGCAGCGCGAATTCCTTGGAGCGTCGCGCGACGGAGAATGAAATCACGCCATAAATCCCCACGGTGGCGATCACCAAAGCCACGATTGAAAACAATACCAGCAGCAGCGTCAAAAAACGCGGACGGGACTGCGCGGAGGCCAGCACTTGTTCGACGGTCTGAACATTCGTCACGGGAATCATGGAATCGATGGAGCGCACCGCGCTGCGAACGGCATTTGCCAGGGACGACGGATCACCGTGCGCACGCAAGAAGACCGACGCGGCGCGATTTCCCGAAGCTTGCTTCTGCGCATAGGGAAGGAAAATCTCGGTGCCAGTGGGCTTGTCCAGCCCCGCGTTCTTGACGTCCTCGACGACGCCGATGATGATGCACATTGGGCCGTCCATGCCCGGTTGAACACGATGTCCCAGCGGACTTTCATTTCCCCAAAAAGTCCTAGCCATTGTCTGGTTGACGATCGCGACGTCCGGAGAGCCTTTCACGTCGCGGTCGTCGAATAGTCGCCCGTCCATCAGGCGGATTCCCAGCGTCTTGAAAAAATCTTTACTTACGACGTTGTAGTAATCCACATTTTCGATGGGGCCGCCTTGTTTATGGACGAACCCTTCGATTTTGGTGTCGTTCATGTTGGGCGGCCGGATCGGAGGCAGACCCGAACCGATGGCGGCCGACGTCACACCGGGGAGGTTGGTGATTTTCTCGTCGAGACGGCGCCAGAACTGGTCCGTCTGTTCGCCCTTTGCGTAATTCGAGCCGGGCAGCGCGATTTTCATCGTGAGCACGTTCTCGGCGTTGATTCCCGTCCTCACTTCCTGCAGTTTCCAGAATCCGCGAATCATCAAGCCGCAGCCGATTAGTAGCACCAGGGCCATTGCCAGTTCGCCGGCCACCAGGATTCTGCGAAATCCTTGCGCGCCGGTGTTCCCGGTCATCGAGCTGACAGTGTCCTTTAGCGAGTCCTGCAGATTTTTCACCACTACAGAAAACATGGGAGCCATGCCGAAAAGAATTCCGGTCAGCAGCGCTGCGGCGATCGTGAAGAGCAGCACGCGCAAGTCAATTCCGATTTCACCGGTGCGTGGCAGGCTGCCGGCATTGGTCAGTTGAATCAGGCGCAAGCCGCCGAAAGCGAGCGCCAGTCCCAGGACCGCACCGGACGCGGAGAGCACAACTCCTTCGGTGATGAACTGGCGGGCCAGGCGCGAGAGCCCGGCGCCTAGCGCGTTGCGAATGGCGATTTCGCGACGGCGAGATTCGGCGCGCGCGAGCAAGAGATTGGCGACGTTGACACAAGCGATCAGCAGCACGAAGCCGACCGCGGCGAGCAGCATAATCAGCGCGGGCCCAACGCTGCTGACGACTTCGCCCTGCAATGGAAAGCTCATCAGCGTGTGACTCACCGAATTGAAATAATGTTCGTGGTCGCCTTTGTGTTGCGCGCCGAGCGCTTGTTCGTAGGCTTCGAGTTCGGACTGCGCTTGCGATGCGGTAACGCCGGTCTTTAGACGTCCGAGCAGGTACAGGTAGTGCGAGCCGCGACCGCCTGGTTTCGCCGGATCGATTTGTAGCGTGGACCAAACTTGCGGCGGATCAACTTCGCCGGGAGGGAATTCAAAGCCGCGTGGCATTACACCGATGATCGTGGCTGGCTGGCCGTTCAGGTGCGTTTCCTTGCCAAGAATACTTTTATCGCCGCCGAAGGCGCTCTTCCATAGTCCATAGGAAATATCCGCTACCACAGGCGCGGAGGGATCATCATCTGCAGGTGTGATCAGCCGCCCGATTACTGGCTGAACTCCCAAGGAACGAAGCATCCCACCGCTGACGAACGAAGCCGTCACGCGCACCGGTTGAATCAGGCCGGCGATGGTGGCACCGTCGTTGGACCATGCGTCGAGCGATTCCCAGGAGTTCGTGTCACGGCGCAGATCGAGGAACTCAGGCGCGGACGTCCAGAAACGACGCAGACCGCCGTTGGGGAAGGTGGGAAATTCGGTGTAGACGCGCACCAGCTTTTCGGGCTGCCGGTACGCGAGAGGACGCAACAGCACTGCGTTAACGACACTGAAGATCGCGGTGGTGGCGCCAATGCCAAGCGCGAGGCACAGAACCGCTGCGAGCGTGAAGCCGGGATTTTTGACCAGCATGCGAGCCGCGTGTCGCAGGTCCATCCATAATGTGTTCACGGACGTCCTCCAGGGCGATGGGACATAAGAAGATACGAATTGAGCAAGTCATATGTTGCAACTCGGTCGCGCGCTGCCCTTCGGTGCCAACGTCCACATACCAAGCCGGTTATTGCCACGATGGTTGCCTCGGTCCGATCTGCGTGCCTGCTCGCCACGCCGCAGCAGGGGCAGACCGCGCCTCCGACCGCGCACTTTCGCCGATCTTTGCTCAAGTTTTGCAGGTGCCGTGGGGATAGCGTAGAATGGCGAGGCCAAAATCCCTTTGAGCGAATAGGCGGAATGATCGACGACCAGGAAAAAAGCAGCGCGCGGCCTGCAATTATTTTGCTGATAGCGGTGTTCTTGGTTGCCGGCTTCAGCGTGAAATACGGATTGCAGACGATGACATGGATCGAAGGCAAGCTATGGAATTCCGATAATCCGTGGCTCTCGAATATTCCGCAGGCTTTGCCACAGTCGGCTGCCGCCGCGCCTCCTCCGGTGGCCATGATGGCTATGAGCGCGAAACCCGGAAAGCCCGGGAAGTCCGCGCAGCCTACGCCGCCCGCTCAGCTGCGGGCCTACAACTATGAATTCAAATCTCCGTGGCCGGGCAATCCTGCGCCCAAGGGATCGCTCACTTACACGGAGTTCCATTACGATTCGGGGCAAGTGATTGTATTTTTCGATCCGGATTCGCAAGTGGATACCATGCGCACGCTGAAGACCTCTAACCCCGCCGAATATCAAAGGTTCGCGACCGTGTTTGCGGATAAGCCGCTCAATACGAATTTCGAAATGTATCAGGCGGTTTACCAGACGACGCCCGCGCAGCTATCGCCGGTTGCGAGCCCTTCCGACGCGATGAGAATGAACGTGCTGCTGCTATGGAAGCTTTCCTTCGGGCTGGATCTTCCCTGCGATGGCGATTTTTATTCTTTTGACTGGAGCAACGCCAAGGGCTTTCAGTTCGGCAATCCTGACAAGAAAGTTCCGGTCGCGGTTCGCGCATTCGACGATCGCGACCATCAGTTCCGGTTTATCTTCACCGCCGCGAACGCAGCAGCCGACAGAATCACGCAGAGCGACATCAACTCGGTGCTGCAGTCGTTACAAGTCCTGCCGTTTATCGATCGCTGAGCTAAGGGTGCTGGTGTTCACAGCGCCGGCATTCTGTGCACCTGTGTTCAGCGCGTGGATTTGAGTGCGCCGGCAGTGACATCCGCAGCTTGTAGCACGGTCCGGTAGTAGGCCTCATACATCGGAATTACATCGTTTGCGCAATACTTTGCTTTGGCGTGTATGCGCGCTCTCTTGCCCATGCTGCGTCCGTGATCCGGCCGCGTAAGAATTTCCAGCGCGCGCTCGGCACCGGTTTCGACGTCGTGCGCCGCGATCAGGTAGCCATCCACTCCATCGGTCACCACTTCTGGCACGCCGCCCACGTTCGTCGCGATTACCGGGACTTCACAGGCCATCGCTTCCAGCGCCGCAAGGCCGAAGGATTCCTCTTCGCTGGGCATCAGGAATAAATCCGCGAGCCCGAGTTTTTCCTGGACGTTGTCCTGCTTGCCCATGAAAAACACGTCCTTCGATAGGTTCTTTTTGCGCACGATGTATTCGGCGGCGCCGCGGTCGGGGCCATCTCCCATCATCACCAGTTTCGCGGGAATTTTTTCGCGCACCAGCGCGAAGATTTCTACTACGTCGGTAATGCGCTTCACCGGCCGGAAATTCGAGAGGTGCATCAGGATGGGCTCGTCGTGTTTGGCCCACTGTTTGCGCGCGGACTGATCCGCGCAGCGCATGTACTGGTCACAATTCACGAAATTGGGAATCACTTCGATGGGGCGCTTGATTTCGAACTCGCGAATAGTGCGCTCGCGCAGATAGTTCGAAATCGAAGTGACGCCATCGCTCTGCTCGATGGAAAATCGCGTGATCGGCAAATAGCTGCGGTCACTTCCCACCAGCGTGATGTCCGTGCCATGTAGAGTCGTGATGAACGGCAGCTTCTTTGGCATCGCCATCATGCGGGCTAGCAAAGCGCTGACCGAGTGTGGAATCGCATAGTGCACGTGGAGCAAATCCAGCTGCGCCTGCTCGGCGACTTCCAACATTTTTGTCGCGAGCGCCAGCGTGTAGGGCGGATGGTCAAAAAGCGGGTAGGAAGTCACTTCCACTTCATGAAAATGGATGCGCTCGTGCGCGGAGCTTAGCCGGATGGGCATGGCATAACTAATGAAATGGATTTCGTGCCCGCGCGCGGCCAGTTCGATACCAAGCTCGGTAGCAACGACACCAGAGCCGCCGTACGTTGGATAGCATGTGATTCCGATTTTCATGGGACCTCTCGGCACTGTATCAGCCATCGCTCGCGAGCGGCAAGCGTGGCCGTTCGCGCAACCTCGCTTGCGCAGGCTCGCGCCAGCTTGCACCGGGGGGCAGCCGGATGCTAGATTCGCGCCTTCCGGTCTGACATTAGACGGAGCAACAGGCCTTCTCGATGCTGCGACTTGCAGGCAAAGTAGCGTTTATAACTGGCGGGGGCACCGGGATCGGCCGGGCCTGCGCCTTGGCTTTTGCGCGGGAAGGCGCGGAGGTGGCGACCGCCGGACGCAGGAAGGAGCCGCTCGAAAAAGTCGCCAGGGAAATTGCCGCGGCGGGCGGGAAATCGTTGGCGTTATCTTGTGATGTTACGCAGCGCTCGTTGGTGGAGAGTGCGCTGGCGCAGGCGGAAAAGCATTTTGGGCGCCTGGATACGATTGTGAACAACGCGGGAGCGGTGGTAGTGGCGACGGTGGAGCACACCTCCGATGCAGATTGGGACCGGGTGATTGCGGCGAACCTGACCGGAACATTTTTCGTCTCGAGGGCCGCGCTGGCGCCGCTGCGCAGGGCGGGCGGAGGCTCGATCGTTAATATCGGCTCGGTGCTCGGCTTGGTGGCGCGCAAGGACCGCGCGGCATACTGCGCAGCGAAGGCGGGAGTTTCTGGGCTCACGCGCGCGATGGCGCTGGACCATGCGCATGAGAAAATCCGCGTGAATTGCATTTGTCCAACGCTTGTGGAAACGGAGTTAGGAATGCTTTCGATTCAACAGACCGCGAATGCGGTCGCCGAGATCCAAAAGCGCATCGGCGAAATTCCCATCGGAAGGCTCGGCAAACCGGAAGACGTGGCTATGATGGCGGTTTATTTGGCTTCAGAAGAGGCGTCGTGGGTAACCGGCGCGTCATTCCTGCTTGATGGAGGCCTGACGGCATATTGACATGGCGCAATCTCAATCTCAGTCGCTGAAGTCGAAATCCGCCGTGCGCCTGGCCGCCGAAGAGATGCGCTGGCGTTTGCGCGAGAACCAGACGACCAAGCATTTTGGATTTGAGTTGGTCGTGGCGGAGCGTGGGAAAGTCGTGCTGCGGATGCGCGTTGGCAAGAAACACTTGCAAGTGCACGGCGTAGTCCACGGCGGAGTGCTCGCGGCTCTTGCGGATACGGCAGGAGGCCTCGCGACATATATGACAGTTCCGCGCGGCACACGCGTCGCGACCATCGAAATGAAAATTAATTATCTGGAAGCGGTAGAGGGCGGCAGCGTCACCGCCGAAGCGATCGTGGTGCGGATTGGACGGCACGTCGCGGTGGTGGACTGCGATATCACTGACGACGCGCGCCGCCTGGTGGGCAAGGCGCTAATGACGTTTTTTGTGGGACCCTTCCGGAAGAACCGCAAGAAGCGGCCTGCGTAGCACGCGCACAGAACTCCACGCAGCGTCCTGTGTCCCGCCCGAGCACAAATCACTACTCACAAATTATTATTTACAAACTGTTATTCGTCCGAGTGGTCAGACCCGCCTGATCCGTTGCTTCCATTCGATCCGTTGGTGCCGCCCTGCGCTGCGTCCTCACCTTCTTTATATAGATACTTGATGCAGTGCTTGTAAACGAGCAGGTTGGGGCTGCCGAAACGGGTGAGCTTGATGCAGTCCCGGTCGTACCACTCGACGCTGCCGCGCAGGATTTCACCGTCGGTCAGCACCACCGCCACAGGGGTCCGCGATTGCATCTGCTTTACGTAGTAGAAATTTTCCGCGTGAGTCTGTTCAGGCGGCGCGGGCTTCTTGCGCTGCGCGCCCTGCGCCGGAACGGCTTGAATCGGACGGGCCGGGAATTGTTCCTTCACATCCGTGAGCGTAGGGCGAAAAAGTTTACGGTTAACCATGAATGCTCCTTCCTATGACTGCTTTCTGTTATGACTGCGGAAAATCGTTTTCGGTTGCAGACATTTTGCAAAAAACGTTAAATCGTCCGGTCGCCCTGGCGATTGCTCAAGGAAAGCAGAAGCGCGTCCAGCCCCAACTGGCGGCTAATATTCCGCTTAAGGCGACTTTCCAGGCGATCCAGCCCTTGGGTAGCCCGCGAGACCCACGCGAAATCTATTTTCCTGCTGAGAGCTTCCAGTTCACGGCGTAAATCGGGATTGCGGGCGAGACTGCTGTTCGGACCTTGGGAAAGTTCAAGAAGGTCTGTGAGCAGACTATAGAACAGCGTCAGGATATTTTCAAACGATTCCTTTTCCTGTTTGGCGAGTTGTGTGGTGGTGGCGAAAATTTCCGCGGTTTTTCCACCGTTGATTGTTTTTTCCAGCAGGCGCAGGACGCTGCGGCGCAGGCGCGCGGATTCTTCCAGGTTTAGCGCGAGCGCCATGCCGGGGCTGCCGCTGGAGAGTTGCGCCGCGAGCTTGCGTTCCAGCGCCCTGGCTTCCGTGCGTTCGCCGAGAAACTTTTCGACTTGTTCGACGGCAACCGGCGCGAAATGGAATTGCAGGCAGCGCGAACGGATTGTTTGCAGCACGGAGTCGGGAGTCGGCGCCAGCAGGATGAGCGTCGCGCTTTCCGGCGGCTCTTCCAGGATTTTCAGGAACAGGTCGGCGTCGTTCCAGCGCATGGTGTGCGCGTCGTCCAGAATGAAGATGCGGCGGCGGCCCTGCGGCTTGAAATATGCGGCGCGTTGCACCGCGCGCAACTGACCCACGCGAATCATCGGGCGCGCCACGGGCGCCAGGCGGCGCACTGGATCGGGCACCAGGAGCCACACGTCCGGATGCGGTTCGATGATCAGCGGCATGCGCTCGACCGTCGAGGCGTCTGCGGATTCGCCGCGTTCGGTGAGGCCCGCCGCAATCAGCGCGGCGGGATTGGCGAGCGGGGCCATACGCTTGCAGGATTCGCACTCGCCGCAGAAATCATCCTGCAGGCGCTCGCAATTCGCGGCATGGGCGAACATGCGCGCGAGAGTGTATTTGCCGATCCCGCGCGGTCCGGTGAAGAGCAGCGCGCCGGGGGCGCGGTCGCGGCGCAGCATCCCGCGCAGCGCGGTTACGATGCGTTCGTTGCCGAGAAATTCGTTGAAACCCATTCAGCTGACCTTTCCAATCGACGGCAGGAATCCGTGCGCGTCAATCGTCGCCAGAATTTCTTCGTGGATTGCTTTGGGCGAGCGCAAAGGCGCGGCCGCAGATTCGCGCGCGCGTGCTGTGCGACCCGCCTTGCTCAGCACCTTCGCTTCAATCTTATGAATCCGCTCGCGCGCCAAATCTGCGCATTCGATGCTTGCCCAGTTGGGCTGTCGCGACAGCTCGTCGTAGACTTCCGATGCCGTCCGGAGGTGCGATAGGTTCGCCTCCAGCAAATCGCGTCGCCGCTTTGTGTAACCACGCGCTGATTTTTCGCCTATGAGGCGATGCGCAGCGCTGGGCGGCACGCGCAGGTACAGAACCAAATCTTCTCGCGGCATCCCGTAGACATCGTATTCCAGCTGCTTGAGCCACGCTAAAAATTGCCTTCGCTTTTTCGACGGCACGCGCGCGCCCTGATGCGCCAGGTTGGAAGCGATGTAACGGTCCGCGAGAAGCGCCTTTCCGGCTGCGAGGTCTGATTCAAGCGCCGCACGCGACTCGCGGCGGTCTTCTGCGTAGAGCAACGCGGAGAAATGAGGATCGACGGATTCCAGCGGGCCAAGTTCGCCGTTGAGGAAGCGGGCCACGAGCTTGCCGAAAAAGCCGTCGTAACGCGGGAAGCTCACCTGCGTGAAAGCGATGCCGCGTGACGAGAATGCGCGCGCAATCATTTCCAGCTGCGTGCGTTTCCCCGAGCCGTCAATTCCTTCCAGAACGATGAATTTGCCGCGGGCAGGCATTG